>ENA-UOOC01001314-UOOC01001314.1-human-gut-metagenome-genome-assembly--contig:-C48old-NODE-1314-length-21524-cov-7.520285_pt1 | contig 21524 bp, 19 predicted proteins | sample MGYA00242469_ERZ724016 | MGnify/ENA metagenome assembly ERZ724016 | reverse complement strand
ATTACATCCATAAGCAAAAGGACGCATGAAAAAACTTTCGTTTTTTCACACGCCCCTTAATATTAATCAGCAATAATCGTTAATGTTTCTAAATATTTTCTTACTTTTTTATTAACATCATTCAACCTATTTTGGAAATATTCTGACATACCAATTTCATCTTCTGTTATAATTTTATTAATTTCCACGCATTCTGCTTCATATTCCTTTATTCTAGCAATAATTCCCCAAAACAAGGTATTTGCCAGCTCATTTAACGCAAGATATTCATTATATATTTCCTCAGGAATAAATGGTGCATTTTCAAAAAGAAAATTTTGAGCAGTACTATTTACACTAATTATTCTACTAACTTCTTCCATAGAAATTATATCATCTTCTTCAATAGAAATAATACGATTGCCTATTCTCTTATATGCAAATGATGATAACTTAACTGCTACAGAGAAAAATGCTTTTGATAGTTGTTTATATATCTGGTATTCATTATCAAATTGAGTTTTTGATATATATCTACGATGTTCCATTATACTTTTGTACTTTTCAAATTCTTGCTCAAATCTCTGCTGATATTTTCCATCAATACGTTTTGCAATTCTCTCTGAAATAAAATTTGCTAATGCACATATTATTACTCCAGAGCCACCCACACTTATAATTATTGATGTTGCAATTGCAATAATATCTTTAGCTATCATAATTAGTTCTCCTATGCAAATATATCTATTCTGCCATTATCTCTTATCAATTTACATTCTTTCTATTTCATAAGATAATCTTTTTCATCATACATTAATATAACTTGATAAAACAACCTCACCAGACAAAATCCAGTGAGGTCACATAATTACGCTTTCTGTTTCGGTACAAACTCAATCTTAAGAGCCATTCCCATACCATCCGCTAATCTTTTCAGTAAATTGACAGAAGGATTTCTTGTTCCATTTTCAAGCTTACTAATATCAGCCTGATTAATACCAGTACGCTCCGCAAGTTCTTTCTGTGTAAGATTCTGTGATGTTCTTGCATCTACGATAGCTCTGATAACATCCATCTCTGGCTGAATCGCTTCATACTCTTTTCTAAATTCTTCATCCTTCAACTGATTAGAAAGCATATCATCAAATGTTCTCATTCTTCATCACCCTTTCTATGAAATCTTTTCTTCTATCTTTTGCAATCTGTATCTCCTCTTTGGGAGTTTTCTGTGTTTTCTTAACAAAACCATTCGTCATTATAATTTTTCCCTCATAATAGAAAAAATATAATACTCTGGTAATATCGCTTCCGAATTTGCATCGCAATTCAAAAATACCATCTTCCAGATGCTTGCTATATGGTTCCCTAAGCATATTTCCTTTTTCCTGCAAAATTCCCATCAAACCATATATCTTAGCTCTCATCTTAGGATTAACAGAGTCAAGAAATTCCTCTACAGGAACTTCTCCATTTTCTTTTTCATATGCAATCAATTTAAAGTCCACCATGCAATCTCCTTTGTAGTTATTATATGGCGCATATACCATATTGTCAATTATCCATTTAATCTAATCATACCTACCTATTTCTCTAAAAAACGTGTAGTAAGTGTGTAGTAGAGCACTTCTTCAGCTAAGGAATGGCTTATTTACAGGCTTTGCAGGAGTATCTATTGATATTGCCGTGACACACGATCAATTTTACTAAATCAATTTAAAATACCTCAACGCATCCTTAATATACTCCACCTTCTCCTGTGGACACTGCTTCACCTCTGGATTCTTTTTCTTGGACTTATTATAATTCTCACCCATGTCCAGACCACACATCCGCTTCACCTGTGCAATATAAGAAGTATGCACATTCACACCATACTTGTCCTTCACATATTCCTTAATCTTTGAATAAGTAGCCTTTTCTTGTGGTGTATAATTACTCTCTTCATCAGGCTCCATTGTAACCTCAATCTTAGGTGTATCTTTTTTGAGGGATAATTTGACTACCGTCTCCACATGAACAGTATTAGCGAACTGGTCCACAGGCTGCACCTTCTCCACCTTATAACCACGTTCCACTAACACCTTAAGGTCCCTTGCAAGTGTAGCCGAATCGCAGCTCACATAAACAATTCTGTCTGGTGACATACTTACGATAGTATCCAGCAGTTTCTCATCACAACCCTTTCGTGGAGGGTCAACTACTACAACATCCGGTTTTGTCATATCATATACATTAATAATATTCTGACTGTCTGAATTATCTGATTTGCCAGCAGTATCAATTCCTGGCAGGTCAATATTATCTGATTTGCCAGTAGTATCTGACTGCTCTGCCTTGTTTGCACTATAGGATTTATCTGCCCCATCAACATCAGCACCACCCTTTGAGGCATTATTCCCATTATTCTTATAAAATGCCGGCACAACCTCCTCTGCCTTTCCAACAAAGAATTCAGCATTGGATATGTTATTAATTTTTGCGTTGTTTTTTGCATCTTCTATCGCCTGTGGAACTATCTCAACTCCGTAGACCTGTCCTGCTTTTTTTGCAAGAAACAACGAAATTGTACCTATGCCGCAGTACATATCCCATACGCTCTCATTTCCTTTGAGGTCTGCAAACTCAAGTGCTTTGTTGTATAACACCTCTGTCTGTCTCGGATTAACCTGAAAGAATGAAAGCGGCGATATCTGAAACTTTATATCACCTATGTAATCCTCTATATATGGCTTTCCGTACAATGTTACACATTCTTTTCCAAGTATGACATTCGTATCCTCTTTATTGATATTAACAACAAGTGATGTAATATGTAAATGTCTATCCCTGTCATTAGTATGATTATCTTCACTCTCACCAATATTTTTGTCAATATCTACATCACCAACCGCACTTCCGCTAATCTCCCCATTAAGCTCCTTCACCACATCCACAAGCCCATCTGCTGCCTCTTTCCTTAACATTTTCTTAGTCACAAGGCAGAGCATAATCTCATCTGTGTGAAAACCTGTTCTTATAAGTATATGTCTTACAGTTCCTTTATGAATGTTCTCATCGTAAGCGCGGACTCTGTACTTTTCCATCCACGCTTTAACTGCTTTAAGGATAACGGCATTGTCGCTGTGACCTAGCAGGCAGTCATCATCAGGACATGGAATAATAGAGTGGGTATGTCCTGCGTAAAAGCCCATAACGATATTGCCGTCTTTGTCCTCTCCTACCGGATACTGTGCTTTGTTGCGGTATCTGAAAGGCTCCTCCATACCAAGTATGTCACACATTTCATAGTCAGTGCCCTCTGTAAGTCCGCCAATTCTCTTTAAATTATCGCTGACAAGCTTCTGCTTATACTTAAGCTGTGCCTCATAACTCATAGCCTGTATCTGACAGCCGCCGCACTGCCTTGCTATAGCGCAGGCTGGCTCAACCCTGTCCTTTGATGGCTTTACTATATCTACAAGTCTTGCATAGCCATAATTCTTCTTTGCTTTCATTATCTTGACATTTACAACATCACCAATAACTGTCTCCTTAACAAAAAGCGTATATCCGTCTATTTTTCCTATTCCCTCACCTGATACACCTATATCCTCTATAGTTATCTGCACGCAGTCATTTTTACTATATGCCATACTTATCTCCATTCTGTTAAAATATATCTTTTACCTTTACATAACAAAAGCACTTCCAATGCTTCTTTCATCATACCATTATGACTAAAGCATTAAAAGTACTTTTATATACTATATTTGTCGGGCTGAAAATGCATTGCCCGTATATCACATTATGATTACAGACTTGTTCTTCTTATATTAGAGTCGAGCCATCTGTTAAAGCCTAACCAGTCATTAGAGTCCTTTGCTTCAAAACATTCTCTCAGGGTTTCAAGCTTTGCATCAAGATTATCTGCCATAGAAAGCGCCACTGCCTCAGCTATGGCTGGCTTCTTTGGTGAACCGTATTCAAGCTCACCGTGGTGTGATAATATGCAGTGTCCCATCTCACTTGCAAGAATAGCTGGGAAGTCCGGTATAGTCCTAATCTTTTCCATAACCATCTCATATCCCATCACGATATGTCCAAGGAAGTTACCCTCGTCAGTGTAATCATTTCTAGGAAACTCTGAAAGCTCCTTGACCTTGCCGACATCGTGAAGCATTGCACAGCTTATAAGAAGGTCTCTGTTAAGAAAATCATAGTTAGAGCTTATTCTGTCGCAAAGTCTTGTAACGCTTAAGCTGTGCTCAAGAAGTCCGCCTAAGAAGCCATGATGTACAGTCTTTGCTGCCGATGTATTCTTAAATCTTTTTATAAATGCTTCATCTTCCACGAAAAATGCTGTAAGAAGCTTCTTTATGTATACATTTTCGACACTATTCACATAGCCTAACAGCTCTTTGTACATATCTTCTATGTCAAATCTTGATGATGGTATGTAATCCGACTGTGTATACTCATTTTCTGCTGCCACACGTGCTCTTTCTATCTTAAACTGAAGTGCGCCGTTGTAGCTTGTCACCTGACCGCTGACATATACATAATCGTTCACCTCAAAGTCGCCTATTCCACCTGAATTGACATCCCATATCTTAGAGTCTATCTGTCCTGTCTTATCGGCAAGCATTACATTTTCATATTCCTTGCCTGTCTTTGTAAGCGCTGTTGACTTAGACTTACATAAGTATACATCTGATATTCTATCTCCATCTTTAAATGTTTCAATAAAACGCATAACTACTATTCTCCATTTCTGTATATACTAAACTTATCCTGACATATATAATTCAAATGCAATTAGAATAATGAATTACAAAAAATATTCACACCTGCATTATAAACTATAAATGAAAATATTGCATAGTTTTATTAATAACGCTATCGCACACTACATCTCCGCCTGTACACGGTAACCATTATATTTTACTCTGCTATGTCAAGTCATACAAGTACCTCACAACTATTTATACCTAATTTTCCATATATTTTCCTTAATCAATTACCATTCCTATTATATTGTTCACATTCAGAGTCTTACAAAATCTGAGAAATATACATAAAAAACAGAAATTGTCACCTCTATATTAACTCTGCAAGAAATACCTGCAATTTAATTTTGTGTACAATAGCTGAAGTCTTTCCGCTACCTCAACTCCACCGACACATCATAAGACACATCAAAGTACCCCGACTTTCCCTTTCTTTTTATGGATACATTAATCACCTGTCCGTGGGCGCTGTCACAAAGCTTGTCATTAAGCCTCTGCATCGTGTAACATGGCATTTTGTTGATACCCTGAATAATGTCGCCCGGCTGCAGGCCTGCCTGATATGCAGGGGAATCACTCTCAACCATTGATATATATATTCCCATAGGAATATCATTTTTCTCAGAAAGGTCACTGTCTACATTCTGCGCCTTTATGCCAAAGTACATCTTGCCCTGTCTGTTAATCATACACTGTATCATACTCTTTAAATCTGATACGCCAAGCACCCTTAACTTAGTATCAGAGCTGTCCTGTGATATGGCAACAACCTCGCCTTCCGAATTAAATAAGAAAACGTAGTCGCCCTCCTCGAAGGAAAGGTTTGTTTCAAATACTTCATAATTATTATCGATTGAATTATATGACGTCCTGTTAGTTATAGTTCCATAGTCCACCGCACCGTCCGTTCCATATATTTTGCCTGATGCTATGACTATATCACCTTTATTCAGCATATATGAATTGCCTAGCTCTGCCACCTGCATATACTGTCTGTCGTTATCCGATACCTTTGAGCCATCTATGCTTATTATGCTTATACCCGTCAGTTCATCCGAACACACAAGCTCAGCCTTGTACTCACCTGCATCCTGTACAATAACGTCATACTCACTTGTAACATCTGTATACAACTGCGATGTAAGTATCATATATCTGTCATTAAGGTATCCTACTATAATTCCAACTGTTGAAAAAAGTTCTTCATCTTCGTCCTGCATTTTTTTTAGGTCCCTCTGTATGCTGTCAGAACTACCTTTTGATGCTCCATCCTCACCAGTGACTGTCTCATCAATAACATTTTCTTCTATATGTTCCCTTACTGTAACCACAGTCCTCTGCACATCGATAACCTTGCTTCTTAATGCCTGCATAATCGTATCATAATCGTACTTAATCTGTCCTATGCCTTCTTCATTATCTAGTTGTATTGTGTCAGGATACTCATCACGCGTGAATTCTATACGGTCAACTGTCGCATTTTTAACAGCAATCTTATATCGTACCGCTGGAATAACAATCTTATCTGACACCACGTATACAACACCTATAAATACTATGAGTACCAGCAGCTTTACAGCTCTTATGACACGTCTGTACTTCACCTTTGGACTTGGCACAATCTTCTCCGTATAAAGAGAATACTCCTGTTCCTGCTCATTGTTCCTGTATTCCATATATATTCCTCAATAGTTTTATGTAAGTTTCCAGTTCTTTCTGTGACCAGTTAATATGTTGATTATACATTGTATTTATGAACAAACTATGTCAAACATATTAATAAGACTTTCTTTTTATAAGTTTCTTACTTCATCATATAGTTTTTTATCCGTAAATGCTGTAAAATATAGTAAGTTACCGCTAAGGGGCTATAACATTTTAAGCTTCTACCTTATGCAGTATCACAATATTAATTAACTGGAGTAATAACATTGAATAAAAAAGCATTAGCAACACTTGAATATAATAAAATAATAAATACCCTCGTGTCTATGGCGTGCTCTGACGGAGCAAAGCTGACACTTAAGGCTCTTATGCCTATGAATAATATTGATGACATCAACTCAGCTCTTGATGAAACCAACGATGCCCTTACAAGGGTATATCAGAAAGGCAGTGTAGACTTTTCAAGAATTAAGGATGTGCGCGCAAGTATCGCCCGCCTTAAGGTCGGAAGCTCTCTTAACGTACTTGAACTTCTTAATATAAGTATGCTTCTTGAATGTGCCGCACATATCAAGGGTTACTACGAATACAGGGCTGACTCCATCCAGCCTATGATAGACAGCCTCGACCCTGTTACACTTCTTAACAATGCCATCAAGAGATGTATCATATCAGAGGATGAGATAAGCGATGATGCGAGTGCTAATCTGCGAGATATAAGACGTAAGAAAAATCTGGCTGCTGACCGCATACACACAGAACTTAACAAAATTCTTAACTCACCATCGACAAGAACTTATCTTCAGGATTATGTCATAACAACAAGACAGGGAAGGTTCTGTCTTCCTGTAAAGGCCGAATATAAGTCTTCAATGCCAGGTATGGTTCACGACCAGTCATCTACCGGCTCTACATTATTTATAGAGCCCGCCGCAGTAGTTAAGTTAAATAATGACATCCGTGAGCTTGAACTTAAAGAGCAGGCTGAGATAGAAGTTATCCTTGCCGGCTTAAGCGAAAAGGCTGCTGAACACACTGATATGCTTTTATCAGACTATGAAGTACTCACACACCTTGACTGTATATTTGCAAAGGCACTTCTTTCAAGACATTTTAACTGCAGCCGTCCTGTAATGAATACAAATGGTCGTGTAAATATTAAGAAAGGTCGACATCCTCTCATAGAACCGCATACTGTCGTACCTATAGACATTTATCTTGGTACTGACTTTAACCTTCTTATCATCACAGGTCCTAACACAGGTGGTAAGACAGTTTCCTTAAAGACTGTCGGACTTCTTACACTTATGGCACAGGCAGGACTTAATATTCCTGCACTTGAGCACTCTGACATAGCTGTATTTGATGAAATATTTGCAGATATCGGAGATGAACAGAGTATTGAACAGAGCCTTAGTACATTCAGTTCACATATGACAAACACTGTCGACATTTTAAAGAAAGCCGACAGCAACAGCCTTATACTCTTTGATGAGATAGGTGCCGGTACTGACCCTACTGAGGGTGCCGCACTTGCCATTGCCATACTTGACAACCTGCACAGACGCGGTGTCACAACTATGGCAACAACACATTACAGTGAGATTAAAATGTATGCACTTACCACTGACGGTGTTGAAAATGCATGCTGTGAGTTTGACGTTGAGTCGCTTCGTCCTACTTACAGGCTTCTTATCGGTATTCCCGGCAAGAGTAACGCATTTGCAATATCCAAAAAGATTGGATTATCAGCCGACATTATAGATGATGCCGCTAAACGCCTTGACTCTGAGGATATAAGATTTGAAGACCTTGTAACTGACCTTGAGCAGAGCCGTGTAACTATCGAAAAGGAACGTGAAGAGCTTGCTAAGTACAAGGAGGATATAGCTTCTCTTAAGGCTGAGCTTACAAAAAAAACTGAACGTCTTGATGAGCGTACTGACAATATCATAAGAAAGGCTAACGAAGAGGCAGCACACATACTCCGTGATGCCAAGGAATACGCTGATAAGACCATAAATGCGATGAATAAGCACGGTATGTCTGTGAAAGAACTCGAAAAGCACAGAAGCGATATCCGTGAAAAGATGAACAAACGTCAGGAAAAGCTTAAGGTCGAGCCTGCAAAGGTACAGGCACATAAGGCACACGATATATCTGAATTCAAGCCGGGTATGCACGTTAAGGTACTCACTATGAATGTAGTCGGTACAGTTTCGCAGATACACAAGGCTAAAAATCAGGTATCCGTACTTATCGGAAGCCTTAACACAAAGATGGATATTAAAAATCTTGCCATTCTTAAAGGCTACAAAGACCCAGCGGATACAAAGGCAGCTTCATCTAAGTCTGGAAGCGGCTCAGGTAAGATAAAAATGGCTAAGTCCTCATCCGTTTCATCTGAAATTAACCTCTTAGGCTATACTGTTGATGAGGCAGTAGCCGTACTTGACAAGTATCTTGACGATGCCTATATCGCCAAAATTCCTCAAGTACGAATTGTCCACGGAAAAGGAACAGGCGCACTTCGTGCAGGCGTAACCTCATACCTTCGAGGAGTGCCTTATATTAAGGACTTCCGCTTAGGTCAGATAGGTGAAGGCGCAGAAGGTGTAACTATTGTTACATTTAAAGACTGATAAGCTTAGTTATCCAGCAGCATATGCATACTGTATATAGCGGATACACCAGCAGAAATGGAGATTATTATGGTAGCTAAACAAAGAATTCTTATCGTTGATGATGATGAAAATATAGCTGAACTTATATCCTTATATCTTACTAAGGAATGTTTTGAAACAAAGATAGTATACGATGGTGAGAGCGCGCTTGACACTCTCTCATCATTTAAGCCTAATCTTATATTATTAGACCTTATGCTCCCCGGCATGGATGGCTATCAGGTGTGCAGGGAGATACGAAAGAACAATAACACACCTATTATTATGTTATCTGCCAAAGGGGAAACATTTGATAAGGTGCTCGGTCTTGAGCTTGGTGCTGACGACTATATGATAAAGCCTTTTGAAACGAAGGAACTTGTCGCCCGTGTAAAGGCGGTATTAAGACGATATCACCTTCCACAGTCGGCTGTCACAACCACTGAGTCTGCCAAATGTGTAACTTATCCGGACTTAGTTGTTAATCTTGACAACTATTCAGTTACTTATTACAAGAAGCCTGTCGAGATGCCTCCTAAAGAGCTTGAACTGCTCTACTTCCTTGCATCTGCGCCTAATCAGGTGTTTACAAGGGAACAGCTTCTTGATAATATCTGGGGTTATGACTATATCGGTGATACAAGAACTGTTGATGTCCACATCAAAAGAATACGTGAAAAGATAAATGACCATGACCAGTGGGCTATCGAAACTGTATGGGGTATCGGTTATAAGTTTGTTACCAAGTAAGCACTGGCAATTTTTTAAATTAGTGTACATTATTTTCACACGGATACGTGTCCTGGCACATTGGGCACGAAACTTTTATACGTAAAATGTGCTCAGAAATGAGGATTACTATGCGATACAATATGCTTACCAAGCAGATTTTTCTATATATAGCCGTTGCAATAGTCAGTTTTATCGCTGTTACGACTATATGCTATAAGCATGACTACAACAAGGTATACAATTATTATTCAGATGCCCTGTATCAGCAGGCTACGGAAATATCCAGCGAATACGGAACTGACTTTCTTGAGTCTAACCGTATGCCGGCTATAAGAACAAATCTTAGTATCATATCACACCTGAATGGCACACGTATTATGTTTGTTGAGCCAAACGGCAAGGTGCTTTTAGATACAAGCTACACTGGAAAGGCTTCACAGGATGACTGTCTGTACGAGATTGAGGAATTTGACTATGGAAGCCTTAACGGAGCACACTCCCACTTAGGCGACTTTTACGGCGTATTCAGTGAGGATGTGCTTAGTGTGTATTCGCCTATAACAAGCGGCTTTAATATAGTTGGATATGTTGTTATAAATATGCCTGAAAGCACGATAACTGACCGTGTATACCAGACATTTAACACTAACTATCTGACACTTGCCATAGCTATGGTGCTGTCACTTTCTATGCTTATACTTTACTTTGTGCACATACACGCACCTATCAATGAGCTTACAAAGGCTACTGTCGAATATGGAAAAGGTAATCTTTCATACCGCATACAGTCTAAGCACAATGATGAAATCGGTCGTCTTGCAGCCTCTCTTGATTATATGGCGCAGGAGTTAAATGAAATGGATAAGTTCCAGCAGAAGTTTTTATCCAACATATCCCACGACTTCCGCTCACCACTGACCTCTATCAAGGGCTATCTTGAGGCTATTGAGGACGGAACTATTCCGCCTGAAATGATTAATAAGTATATCAACATTGTACTTTTTGAAACTGACAGGCTTACCAAGCTCACAAGCAATATACTTACTCTTAATGAGCTTGACCCTAAGAGTGTCCGCCTTGATATAAGTACATTTGATGTGAACTCTGTCATAAAGCACACGATAGAAACGCTTGAAGGCACATGCAAGAAAAAGAATATCAAGTTCAGTCTTACATTTGCAGGAAATGTGGAAAATGTAAAGGCTGACAAGCAGAAAATCCAGCAGGTCATATATAATCTTATCGACAATGCGATAAAGTTCAGCCACGATAATTCTTTCATATATGTCACTGTCAAGGAAAAGGGTGAAAAAGCGCAGATATCCATAAAGGATACTGGAAGCGGCATCGCCAAAGAGGATATTGATAAGATATGGGACAGATTTTACAAGTCTGATGCCTCAAGAGGCCGCGATAAGAAGGGCTCTGGTCTTGGACTTTCTATTGTTAAGGAGATTATACAGGCTCATGAAGAGCATATTGATGTCATAAGCACGAAGGATGTCGGAACGGAATTCATATTTACGCTGGCACTGGCACGGTAGGGCGCTGCTGGCTATATACATAGCTGCTTTCCGTTTATATTATGTCTGATGGTGGCGTAATCTATAAATTTATTGTATCAAAGTCAGCATAAAGGTCGGGGGATGTCAGGGAAATAATGCGCAGCGCACACTTGAAAGCTGATTGTGATAGTTCTTAGATATTCCATTCAATTATCAGCAACGATTTGACACGGATGTCAAATCGAGCGAAAACGCAACAGGACGTTGCGTATGAGCGGTTGCGTTCGTAGCAAAAACTTATAAGGAATATCTTAGAAATATCCAATCAGCTTTCTGGCTTTCTGGTGCGCGAAGTCTTATTTCCCTGACATCACCTGGTCTTTATGCGTCCGTTTGTTATATACATAGCTGCTTTCCGTTTATATTATGTCGTCCGTTCGTCACAATATACTAACGACCACCCTAATTATTAACCGGTCTATAAAGCTTAAATTTATTAATAAGCTTATCCAGCTCTCTTGCTCTCTCCTCAAGCTGTTCGCTGATAGCTGAACTCTCCTGTGAAGATGCTGCTGTATTCTGAGTAACACCAGATATCTGCTCAATTCCCTGCTCTATCTGTGATAAAGCTTCTGCCTGTGCTCTTGCTGCCTCATTAGTTTCCTGCGCAACACCGGCAAACTTCTGCATTTCGTTAATAGTTTCCTCAAATGCCTGTGCAACAGACTCTGTTATCTCGTTACCCTTATTAATCTCTTCGATAGTCTTAACTATAAGTTCTCTTGTATTAACTGCTGACTTCTGACTGTCTGTAGCAAGCTTTCCAATCTGCTCTGCAACTACTGCGAAGCCTCTTCCTGCATCACCGGCTCTTGCTGCCTCAATAGATGCGTTAAGTGCAAGAAGGCTTGTCTGTGAAGCGATATCTTCAATAGTTGATGTTATCTGTTCAATCTTATTAGATATGTCTATAATACTTGCCATCTCTTCTGTGAGGCTGTCCATTTTCTTACGTTCTTCTTCTGCATTATTAGCTGCTTCAAGAACATTATCATATGCTTCCTGTGTCTGTTCAGCACTCTTTTCAGCTAATGCTGCAACAGTTTCTACTGTAGCTGTAAGCTCTTCAACAGCACTTGCCTGGTCAGTAGTACCCTTTGCAAGGTCGCCTGCTGCCTTTGAAAGGTCCTCAGCGCCGATATCAACCTGCTCTGAAGTCTTTGCTATATTAGTTAATGTCGTATTAAAATGCTTTAAAATGTATACAAATGACTCCTTGATACTTACAAAATCACCAAGGAAATCTGTAATCTCATCTGAGTCCTTAGTTAAATCACCACTTGCAATCTCTCTTAAGACCGTTGATATCTCTTCAACATATGCATCAAGATTTTTCATAGTTCCCTTAAGAGTTCTAGCCATATCACCGAATTCATCTTCCGACTCATATGTTATGAGCTCACCAGCTGACATATCTCCGGCATACATTTTTTCAGCAGCTTCTACAATCTGCTTTGCAGGTGTTGTAAGTACTTCTGTTATAGTTTTTATAAAGAAATTTGACATAATTAATAATATTACAACAAGTGCAATTCCTGCTATTGCAAGTCCATTACCAAGACATACTGACTGATTATAATACTGGCCACCATTCTGGTTTACAAGTGTTTCAAGTTCATTAGTTAATTCCTTAATTTCATTAACTATAGGAAGATATGTATTGTAATTAAGTGTGTAAGCCTCATCTATCTTGCCTGACTTTAAAAGCTGCATAACCTGAGGTCTTACCTTTTCACCTTCATTAATCTTTGTCTGAAGCTCTGAAAGCTTTGCTTTGGTTTCACCTGTCTTAAAGTGCTTCTCCATGTCATCGACACCTGTGACAACAAGATTGACATCTCCTTCTACTGTCTTTTCAAATGAAGCATATCTGTCTGCCATATTATCAGAACCCTCTGCTAACAGTCTGTTTATGGCTCTCTGTAAGTCTGTAAGACCATACTTTACATCTGCAACATCACTTATATTGGTCATTGGTCCCTGATATATGCTTTTTACGTTATTGGCAACTGCAAATATTCCACATATAAGAATAACACCTATAATACAGGCTATAAGCGATATCACTCCAATAGTTGCTCTTAATTTACGTTTAATTGTGTAATGCTTTAATCTTTCCTTGTACTTCTCTACCACTATTTACTCCTTCTAAGCCGTTAAAATATTCTGTTGTTCGTTCATTTTTTCAAACTCTTTCTAGTATACCGGTATATGTTGTATTTTTCAAGCAAATATATTATAAATTTTTTACAAAAAACACAGCGACATATTTGCCAAATGATAATTATAATCATATAACAAAAAATCACTGTGTGTAATAATATTTACTATAACTTCCAATGAAGCTTATGCAATTCTCCCGAAAGACGCATATCCTTAAAATTATGCTGTCTTAATGCTTCATACGCCACTATCGCCACTGAATTGGACAGATTAAGTGACCTTATATCACCTATCATAGGTATCCTTATGCATGTATCCTCGTTGTTGACAAGTATATCCTCTGGAATACCTGCGCTCTCCTTGCCAAACATTATATAGCAGTCATCTTCATATTCTACCTCAGCATAAGTCTTATGAGCCTTGGTAGTCGCCATATATATCTTAGCTCCCGGATTCTTTGCAAGAAAATCCTCATAATCATTGTAAACCGTGACATCCAGCTTATCCCAGTAGTCAAGTCCTGCTCTTTTTAACATCTTGTCATTAATCGTGAAGCCAAGAGGTTCTATAAGATGAAGACGCGCCCCTGTCGCAACACAGGTTCTTCCTATGTTACCGGTATTGGCCGGCATTTCCGGTTCATGTAGTACTATATTAAGCATATTTTTTCATTCTTTCTCTATATTGATTATTATACTATAAACGACCAAATCTGAAAATCTCATAATTTTGACTGTCTAAGTAAATGTCTTTCTTCGCACTAATCATAGCTTTAGTCTGTCTTAATGGCTATATCAAGCTCAAGTGAAAGTCCATCATCTGACTGTATAGGAACACATATATTCTGGGCATATGACTGTGTTATAGTCATGGCACCACGACATACTGTAGGTGGTGTGATATCTATAACAATACCCTTTGTTGAGAATATTGTTGCCGCATTACCCATAATCATGTTGCCAAGTTCACTTATCGCACTTGTTGCCATAGAGTCAAGCTCTGCAACAGGCATACCCATCATCATCTTTGATGCTACCTGAAGTGCCTGCTCATATCCAAATGCCATAAGCACCTGACCCTTCATCTGTCCGGTAATACCTATCATAATGGCAACCGACTCCTCACTGAACTCTATCGTCTTAACATAAGGCTTACCTATACTCATATCCGTCTGACATATATTTTTCATTATAGTTGTTGTCGCCATAAGAAATGGATTAATTAAATCTACACTAATTCCTGCCATATTCTGTTCCTCCCGTTTGTATTTGATATATAAATAAGATACCATGGTCAAAAGGTCTAAACCCGCATGCACTTGCTCATAGGTGGGTGAATGACCTTTTGACTCTTACATCATAATAATATTTATAACTTATTTATAAAGTTCTTTATTCTCCTGAGACCTTCCTTAAGGCTTTCAAGTGAATATGCATAAGATATTCTTACAAAGCCTTCTCCACTCTCACCGAATGCTGTTCCTGGAACAACTGCAAGCTTCTGATCCTCTAACAGTCTGTTAGCAAATTCTTCTGAAGTCATACCAAACTTTTTAATAGAAGGAAATATATAAAATGCACCAAATGGCTCAAAACAGTCTATCCCCATCTCTCTTAATTCATGAACCAGATATCTTCTTCTCTGGTCATATGCAGTCACCATCTTTTCAACTTCCATATCACAGTTCTTAAGTGCTTCCACCGCTGCAAACTGGCTGTTAGTTGGCGCGCACATAATAGCATACTGATGAAGCTTTATCATCTGTTTTATAATATAATCCGGTCCACAGGCATATCCAAGTCGCCAGCCTGTCATCGCAAATGCTTTGGAGAAACCATTTATCATAATAGTTCTCTCCTTCATACCCGGAAGACTTGCTATCGAGCAATGCTTGTTATCGCCATATGTAAGCTCTGAATATATCTCATCTGATATAACATAAAGGTCTTTTTCTATGATAACAGGAACAAGCTCCATAAGCTCATCTCTTGTCATGATAGCACCTGTCGGATTATTTGGAAAAGGCATAATAAGAACTTTCGTCTTATCTGTTATATGTTCAAGAAGCTCTTCCTTTGTAAGCTTGAACTCATTCTCCTCCTTAAGGTTGACAAATACAGGAACCGCATCTGCCATAACTGCACATGGAAGATATGAAACGTAACTAGGCTGTGGAATAATAACCTCATCTCCCGGGTCTATCATACATCTTAAAGCTATATCTATAGCCTCACTTCCACCTACTGTAACAAGAGTTTCTTTCATAGGATTATACTCTACATTATACTTTCTTGCCACATAATTACATATTTCTTCTCTTAATTCCTTAAGTCCGGCATTCGATGTATAGAAAGTTCTTCCCTTTTCAAGGGCATATATTCCTTCCTCTCTTACATTCCACGGTGTATCAAAGTCAGGCTCTCCAACACCAAGCGAGATAGCATCCGGTATCTCACTTACGACATCGAAGAACTTTCTGATACCCGATGGCTGAATATCAACTATCTTCTTTGATAAAGCATTTCTCATGGTGTCACCAGCATCCTTTCGTCCTTATATTCTTCATCTAATACAGTTCCATAATCCTTGTACTTCTTAAGCACAAAATGTGTTGAAGTACTTAACACTGACTCAAGTGGCGCAAGTTTCGCCGCAACGAACTGTGCAACTGACTTCATAGTCTTACCCTCAATTATAACTGTAAAATCAAAGCCTCCTGACATAAGATATACTGATGTTACCTCATCATACTTATATATAGTCTCTGCTATGCTGTCAAAACCAAGACCTCTCTGTGGTGTAACCTTTACTTCTATAAGTGCTGTAACTTTCTCTTCACCTGTTTTATCCCAGTTAATAAGGGTATTATAGCCACATATGATATGTTCCTTTTCCATGTCCGCGATTTCGTTCGCGACTTCGTGCTCCGCGACTCCAAGCATAACCGCTACATCGTGGATGTCTATTCTTGCATTCTTTTCTAACAAGTTAAGGATTTTTTCTCTCATATTATTATACCCTTTCAATTAATTATATTTTGCTGATAATATATTCTGCAATCAGCACATTTACTGCTTACTGCCACGATACAGCTCATCCTGCTTAGGAATATCAAGAAATCTTTCCTCATCCCTGTTGCGCAGTATCCTCTGGTTTCCTTTAGTCAGATGTCCTATAACACTGGCTTTAATATCGTGGCTGTTAAGTATATTAATAATATCACAATCGTTGTCTGCTGTCATTAACAAACAGCCCATAGATTCAAGCTCATATGGATTAATATTAAGAAGCTCACATATTTCTATTATTTCCTGTCTTACAGGTATGCTTCTTATGTCTACATCAAGTCCCATATGGCCATATTCGCACATATCCCACAGTGCGCCAAATATGCCGCCCTCCGACACATCATGCATATAACAGTCTATACCCTGCTGTCTTAATATATTCACTATACTTCCTATGAATATCTCTTCTTCTTTTCCTGAAGCCTTATTTATAAAGTCTTCGCTGTATCTTTCTGATACTTTATCTTTATTCTGCTCTATAAGCTGTCTTATACCGCTGATACCTGCAACACCAGCCATTATAATGTACTGTCCAGCCTCAGGCTTAATTCTCTGCTTATTTCTTATTCCTGTTGCCGTAACTGTAACTATGCTTCCGTTCACCTTGTCGCTGACCGTAGTGTGTCCTCCTGACAGCGATACACCCGTTACCGCCGCCTGTCTTGTAAGGCTCGCAACCTCTTCTCTTAAGCGTATCTCTCTTGCCTTGTCACTCATAATAATACAGTCACTTGCCACAACCGGCACACCGCCCGCCGCATATATATTATTTACAGCCTTTATAAGAGGCATATAGCCACTTGCTGTTGAAGTAAGAAGATTAACATCAGCTTCTGAATTCTCTGCTTCACAGGCTTCTATAACGCCGCTTATAAGCTTCACTTCACCTGCATCCTGCCCTATATCTATTCTTGTGATATTTCTGCCTCTGACAGCATTAACAGGCTTTAACACGGCTCTTGACAGAATAGTATCTGACACCTTTCCTGTCTTCATAACACCCTCCCATCTGTTAATTTTATTTCTTTATCTGTGCCACGGTACAACATATACCAGCTATCAGCTGTTATTCAGAACCATTTCCAAAAATTCTGCTTATCTGCTCAATATGGCACTAAAAATCTTTTTCCACTTGCACATATATTTATTTACATCTATACTTATAGCTGTGCCGCTGTACTAATACAGCCACCAGCCCTTGGATTGTTATGTCAGGCTTTATGCACCAGCACAATCCATACATTTTAATACATTTTAAATAAATGCTGATACTGCCATTGGAAGTACCATTGCCAGTACAAGAATGACTATTATGATAGCTGCAAATACTCTTTTTGTTTTACTACTTTTTTTATTATTAAAGTTTATCATGATAACCTCATTTCCGCATACATAAAGGAGATTAATATGCATTTTATATTGCCTTATTTTATAATAATATTAGTTGTAATTCAACTTTTACTTAAAAAAAGCGATAATTCCCAGCAAAATAAAATAAAACAGTTCTGGGAACGTGAACAGAAAGCCAACGCAACAAGAAAAGAGGATATAAGTAACCTTAATTATGTAAAATGGGATGACTCACCGCCGCTTAAAGAAGATAACAGAACTCTTTCTGATATTCTTGACAATAACAATGAGGCTCTTGCTTCATATGAAGCTATTATGTCACTTAAGGGTAAGCAGATGATTAACCTTACAGAGTATTCCAACACTGACCTTAAGCTTAAATATGGTGTTGCCAACCTTGAAACACTCACAGAATATGAAGATAACTACACTTCACTTATTATGAATATTGCCACCTTAGGACATATTCTTATGGAGCAGGAGGATTCCAAGGATGCCGCCGCATATCTTGAGTTTGGTATCCGTTCCGGCTCTGATATACGCTCTAACTATGCAGACTTAAAGAATATATATACCAATGAGGGAAATAATTCAGGTCTTAGCAATCTTAAGAGATATGCTGAACTTATAAAGTCGGTTAATAAGGATACGATTATGCATATTCTTGATGAGGCATAACAACAACAACAAGAAACACGCTTTGCGGGTTTCTTATTGTTATCGCAGCAGTCGCCAAGGTCATATGCCAGCATATGACTTTGGCTCGTTACTCGCATAAATAAGAAATATCGGAGTACGGCTTACTTGCCATACTCCGATATTATTTTATCTATATTTCTTGATGCCATGCTCTTAGTCATCTCTTCTATAGGAATGTCGAGTACTACTCCATGCTTTGCAACAAGTGCTGCAAGATAGTTTTTCTGTGCCGGTGTTATCGGCGTATCTCTTTTGACATTGTATACAAGCTCAGAAGCTGTTTCAAAACCAGAATCGTCCGCCTTTATTTCATACATTTTCCAGTAGATAGCACTTGCACTTAACGCATCATCAAGCGCCCTGTGTGAGTTTCCGGGGTCAATATCCAAGTGTTCACACAGATAGTCAAGCCGCTTGTGCTCAAGCTCTGGAAGTATCCTTCTTGCCATCTTAAGGGTATCTATTCCACGGACATTAAACTCAAGCTTATTGTTTACAGCCGACTTTTTTAGGAAACTGTAATCAAATATTATATTATGTCCAAGTATAGGATAATCGCCTATGAACTCCATAATATCACAGAGAACATCATCTATACGTGGCTTGTCCGTAAGCTCTTCATTGTGGATGCCTGTAAGCTCCACAACCCTGTCACTCACTGTAATACCCGGATTGATAAGTGTCGAATATGTATCCTTCACCTCTCCGTGTTCTATTCTTGCCATGCCTATCTCTATAATCCTGTCACTTGCCGGGTTAAGACCTGTTGTTTCAAGGTCAAGTGCAATATAACTATCTATCATTATTTTTCTTCTCTTTCATGTACTCTTCACCTATGACGTTACCAATAATACCGAGATAATCCACATCCATCTCAGGCCACTTATTAAGCTGGCTGTTTCTGTTAAAGGATATAACAAAGCAGCTGTCAGACTTACTTCTGTCAACACAGGCAATCACCTGAATAAACTGCTTTATACCCATCATTTCAAATGCTTCATACATATGTGGTGCTTTTCTTTCATAGAGAATTATGTTCCATACCGTCTTAATTCCATCATCCCTGAAATCGGGTATGTAATTGTCCTCTTTTAAGAACTCTCCATTCTCCTCATATTCAGGAACATTTCCACTAAGTACATATCTTGTGCCAGCATACATATCATATAAGAATATACTGTCCATCTCAAAGGCTGACATAACCATCTCAAGACATTCCTTCTTGCTCTTATAATGGCATATGTACTGCTGTATAAAGTCATTGACAATCCTTAGCTTTCTGTACTTATAAAATACCTTTTCAGTAGTTGCTGTTGGATTCTCACCAAGGATATATCTTTCGTGAAGGTCTGGACGATATATAATGTATCGGTTCTTACCCTTTTCCTTTGCAAGATAAAGCATCTTGTCTGCTATAGAAAAAAGCGTATCCAAATCCTTTGCATCATCCGGATAGGAAGCTGCACCTATCGAACAGGTTATTTTGTTAATATTTCTTGGGTCATTATGATACAGCCACGATACGTTATTCTTGATGGTACGGAACACTGTTCTTATGGACTCATCATCCTCAAGATGCTCCATCACTATAAACATCTCATCTCCACCGATACGCCCGCACAGACCATTGCGCCCTACTGTATTCTTTAATATTCCGGCTACGTCACGAAGCACTTCATCACCAAACATATGTCCATATGTATCATTGACCGACTTAAAGTCATCTATATCAATAATAGCTATCGTAACCTTATGTCCCACTCTCTTATCTATAAGCTTTCTTGCATAGTTAGTGATAGCCTTTTTATTAAGAAGGTCTGTTCCTGCATCCCTTAATTCATCCTGAACAGATATATCCGCCGCCTTATCTTCTTTTCCGTGTGTTATGCATACTGCTCCGGCTATTATAATACCATCGTCATTCTTTAGTATTCTCTTTCCTTTAAATGTATACCAGTACATAACATTGTCATAATCAGCAATCTTCATCTTTATATCTCTTGAAAAGTATGACTCTCCTGATGCCATCGCCATGCACAGCCCTTCAAAGTCCTGTATGCTCTGACTGTCAACAAGCCCGTTATCAAGCTTTTCAGTCGTCCATACGCCAAGCTTTCCCTCGTATAACACTATATTCTGGTTGCCATTGCCAGGAAGTATAATTCTAAAGCTGTCCCTGCTTATATCATATGTAAACAGATAATCCCCGATTATGCTTAAAAACTCTGTCTGCATTTCCATAACAGCCCTTATCTCATCATTCTGCTGCTTTAATGTACTTATATCTGTTATCTCAAGGCTATAATACTTTCCCGACTGCCTGTCAGGATATGGACTAATCATAATATGCATCCACTTATATACGCCATCACGTCCTCTTAATCTGATAGACACGTATATCTGCTGGCCCTCGTCTGCTTCCTTTATGGCTGTTTCAAACTTTGCTAAATCTGACGGATAAATAACTCTTGTAAATATGAAATTGGAAATTTCTCCTAAAAACATAAAAAGGCTTTCGTCTGCCTTGACTATATTCATATACTCACTAACTATAATGTTAGCATTTACACTTATATCATTAGCATTCCTATCCATAGCAGCCTCCGTTCAAAAACTGTTGTTTGATATTATAATAGCACACTTGTTAATATAATAACAATCTTTTTGTAAACGTGACCGAAACTCTCCCTATTTCTTCCACAGCTCACTTGTCTTATTTTATGATACCAGGGTCAAAAAGTCTAACCCCACATGAGCTTGCTCATAGGTGAGTGAATGACCTTGTGCCCCCTCTCTAACCTGAATTTTTGTTATGAAAAAAAGCGGGTGATGGGAATCGAACCCACGTATCTAGCTTGGAAGGCTAGTGTTCTA
>ENA-UOOC01001312-UOOC01001312.1-human-gut-metagenome-genome-assembly--contig:-C48old-NODE-1312-length-21568-cov-5.040720_pt1 | contig 21568 bp, 10 predicted proteins | sample MGYA00242469_ERZ724016 | MGnify/ENA metagenome assembly ERZ724016 | reverse complement strand
GCGGATCGGTCAGCAGGGTGATGATCAGACCGACGAGCGGCGTGAAGATCAGGCTTATCAGAAACGCCCAGCCGAAGCCGATACGGCGGTGGCTGCCGATGATGCCCACCAGCACGGCGAGGAAACAGCCGCTCAAAATTCCGAATATCACTGCAAGAATACTCATATCACGTGTTTTAAGGTTGATAGAATCCGTCTAAACTCACGGGCGCAGAACCGAAAGGAAAAAGGAACGAAGCCTCCGGGAGCTCCTAAAACCGGCGGGCCTCCGCAGGGCGGAGCTGCGCCCTGCCAACTTGCCCCGGCAAGTTGAAACCGATTTCTTATGCCCTTTTCGGCCGCTGCAATTTCGCAGTCTGCAACTGCCGTTCTGCGCTCGTTTTCATAGAACCGGCGTCTTACGCCTGCGCCGCGGAACGCGACACGGGATTCCGACTTGAGGACGGCTGCCACAACACAGCGCATCCCCCGCGCCCCCCGCAAACCCTACCGCGTAAACCGGTAATAGGTTCCCAACGGCAGCTGCTTGCCGGCCCGGTCGGTGAAACACAGCTCGCCCCACTGCTCCTCGCGCGGCGCGCCGAACGCCTGCCTCACAGCCGTGCGTGCCAGCGTCGACGAGAGGCCCATCGAGTAGAGGTTCAGCACCAGAAACGCCCCCCGGGGTTCGAGCAGCTGCGCGCAGCACTCCAGCATCTCGCCGATGTTGTCCTCCAGAATCCACCGCTCGCCGCCGGCCCCGCGCCCGTAAGCCGGGGGATCGAGGATGATCCCGCGGTAAAGGCTCCCGCGGCGCACTTCGCGCCGGACGAATTTCAGCGCATCCTCGACGATCCACCGCACGCCCTCCAGGCCGCTCAACTCCATGTTCTCGCGCGACCAGGTCACCACCTGCCTGACCGAATCGACGTGCGTCACCTCGGCCCCGGCGGCCCGCGCCGCGAGCGTCGCCCCGCCCGTATAGGCGAAGAGGTTCAGCACCTTGGGGGCGCCACCTCGCGCAACGCCCGAACCGACAGCCGCAACACGCTCGCCATCAGTAGGTCCGTCTCCGGCCAAAGCCCGGCAGTTGTCGTAGATGAAATTCCAGTTGGCGGCCTGCTCGGGGAAGATGCCCACGTGCTTGAACGACGTAAGCCCCAGCCGCATGCGCAGCCGCATCCGCTTATAGGCATACTCCACCACCCAGCGATCGGGCATTCCGGGCGCGAGACGCCATTCGCCCCGCTCGTCGCTGCGCGCATCGCGCCGAAACGAAGCGTCGGCCGTGCGCCGCCACTCCTCTTCGGCGAGCGAACGCCTCCAGATGGCCTGCGGCTCGGGACGGCGCGTCACATAACGCCCGAAGCGTTCCAGTTTCTCGAAATCCCCCGTGTCGAGGAGTTCATAATCCCCGAAATCGGGCGTCAGCTGTTCCTGCATACATTATTTTATAAATAGTTACACACCTTCCGGCTCCCGCTTTTCAAGCAGATCGACCAACGACATTTCGCAGGCCTCGCAGTCGAACGCCAGCCGGTAACGGTAGGCGCCGTGTTCCAGAAACAGGTCGCCGCGCAGCCGCGGATGCTCCCGGAGGCATTCGCCGATCTCGCGGCGGATACAGTAGGCCGAACGCAAGACCACATGCCCGGCGGTCGTCGGCGCGAGGTCCAGCCCCCGTTCGATCTGCCGCACCCCGTGGTCGCGGTAGAACGCCTCGGCCAGCCGGTTGGTGACGTTCTCCTCGGCCGCAAGCCGTTCCGACGGGTATTTCGCGGCGGGATTCTCGGGCAGAATGCGGTGTTCCGGCCGCCGCTCGCGGCGCGCTCCGGCAAGTGCCGCCAACGCTTCGCGGCGCAGTTCCGCAGCCAGCGACGCCGGCACGAACCACTCCGCACCCCGCACTTCGGCTTCGCGGACCGCGAAGATCGTGTCGCCCGACTTCATCGCCTGCGCACGCAGTGCGGCGGCATTGGCGTCGGGATTCTTCGCCGGGTCGAGCCGCACGACCCGCACGGCCGAGGCCGCAACGCCCTCGCAATCCGTATAAGTGAGTTTCAGCCCTTCGGCCGTCGCCTCCGCCGCGGCCTTCGCCGGAATCACCCGCCGCGTGCGGCTGCGCTCCACGGCCAGCGTGAAACGGCGGTCGAAATTGCGGCGGACCTCCGCCCCGGGCGTGATCCCCTCCATGCGATTGGGCGTGATGCGGCGGCCCTCCACGGCGTTGACGTTGGTCCCGGTCACGCCGCGCGGCGTCAGGAAACAGATGCCGTCGCCCGGCGCAAGATCGTGCGCACCGTCGAGCGTGAACGTGCCGCCCGAAACGCCCGCCACGCGGCCCACCCGTTCGCCGACCGCCTTCGGGGTGTCGAACGACGCCACTCCGGCGCGCTTTCCGTCCAAAAAATAGTCGGACTCCCCGCGTGTAAAACTCTTCGACGGATCGGGCGTGAAATCCGGGACGCTCTCGCCGACGGACGACCGCACCAGCCCCGGCCGCAGGGCCAGCGCCTCGTCCACCGCCCGGCGGTAGTGGGCTACAACGTTCCGGATATAAGCGAGATCCTTGAGCCGACCTTCTATCTTGAATGAAGTGACACCCGCATCCAGCAGATCGCCAATGCGTTGCGAAAGATTCATGTCGCGTACCGACAGCAGATGCTTCCCGGCAATCCAGGTCCGGCCCTTTCCGTCGGTGAGGTCCCACGTCAGGCGGCAGGGCTGGCTGCACGCCCCGCGATTGCCGCTGCGCGCGGACATCGACCGCGAGAGGAAACAGCGGCCGCTGTACCCCACGCAGATCGCCCCGTGGACGAAGCATTCGACCTCGGCCGCGGTGGCGGCGCAGATGGCCCGGATCTCCTCCAGCGTGAGGTTGCGTTCGAGAATCACCCGCGCAAACCCCGCCTCGCCCAAGAACCGCGCCCCCTCGGGCGTGCGGTTCGAAACCTGCGTCGAGGCGTGCAGCTCCACCGGAAGGTCCATCCGCCGCAGAGCCATGTCCTGCACGATCAGCGCATCGACGCCCGCGTCGATCAGGCTGCGGGCCTGCCGTTCGGCGGCCTCCAGTTCGTCGTCCCACACGAGCGTGTTGAGCGTGGCGTGGACCCGCACTCCGAAGCGGTGGGCATACTCCACGACCCGGGCGATCTCCTCCGCGGAGTTCCCCGCGGCCTGCCGCGCGCCGAACCGCGCGCCGCCGATGTAGATCGCATCGGCGCCGTAGTCCACGGCGGCCGCGGCCGCAGCGTAATCTTTGGCAGGAGCTAACAGTTCGACGAGTTTCATTTTTTTCTTTTTGCAAAAGTAACAAAAAGCGGTCAATATCGGGACGTCGCGGACGGAAAATCGCGGGAACCGCCGCCGGGACGGACATTATCAATTATCATTCAACAGCTTACGCCCCAAATGGTCAATATATAACAAATACACCTCTTTTTCACCGGACCGGAAATATCCCTGCGATGACAATATCCGACAAACAAAACAGTTGCAGCCGCAAAACGGCTGTTATTCTTCAAAATCATTAAAAATCAACCTTAATAAGAAAAGACTTTTACGACAATATTTTCAGGATTTCCAGAAAGCATTCGGGCAAATTTTCGTATATTGTGCCGCAAATAAACAAGTCCAAAAATTTCACACGATGCAATTTTCAGCAAATACGGTTCTCCGGAAACGGGATACCGTACCCATTCATTTTTTATTCCTAATCCAATTTTTATGAGAAGATGCTTTACGCTATTGACGGTTCTCGTCCTCTGCGCCTCAAGCGGCTGCGACGACAAGAACAAAGAGGAGGTCGCGGATGTGATCGTCCTCTCGCGAAGTAGTGTCGCGTTCGCCCAGAAAGGCGGAACGACCACCGTCGCGGTAGCCACGCCCTCCGACTGGAAGGTGAGCTGTCCGGACGATTGGGTGACGCTGGCCTCCGAAGAGGGCCTGCTGACCATCTCCGCGGCAAGCAATACGACCGACAATGTCCGCAACTCGAAAATCACCGTGGAAACGGCCGGCGACAAACAGGAAATCGCCGTTCACCAGGCATTCTCGTGGGAAACGGTCCTGCTGTCCACCACCGCTTCGGAGGAAATTTCGCTGGATTCCGAAGGTGAGAGCGTTCTCTTCACCGTGGTCTCCAACGGCCAGTGGAGCGTCACGAGCGACGCCGACTGGGTTTCGGTCGAAAGCGACCCGGTCAGCGGAACGGTACGCGTCGGCGCCCCGCGCAATCCCGACGCCCACCGCAATGCGACGCTCACCGTCCGGGCGACCAAAGGCTCCGCTACGGAATCCTGCAAAGTGACCGTTTCGCAAATCTCACGCGAGGAAAACCCCTACTACCAAATGCTGGGATATTACGGACTTCATGCGGAAAACTGGTATTACGGCCGTGAACCGATCGGCGTGAGCGGCACGGGTACGTTCTGCACCGTCGAAGAGAAAGAGTACCGCAAGAGTTTCTACATCAAGAACCTGTTCCTGACGGGCACGGTCGTGGAAGCCACCTATGACAAAAACACCCAAACCATGTCGATCGAACTGGGCAGGCTCTGCTACACCCGCGAGATCTCCCCGACGGTCTCCCGCTTCCACTACCTGTACTCGATCAACATGCAGGGCGGAGGTTTCCACAACGGCATGCTGACCGGCAAGCTGGGAGAGGGCTACAACGACGACGCGGACGAAACCCGCAAGGCGATCCTCCTGAACGGTTTCGAATCGCCGTACACCACGCTGGGCATCATCGGATACCAGGAGCAGCAGTGGCTGTCGTTCGGCGACCTCTACTACGCCACCGGCACGATGTATCTCGTAGACTGGGACATTCCGGCCGACACCGGCACGGCCCCGACCTCCGTCACCCGGGCCGCCGACGGCATCGCACCCTCGGGCAGCACCTTTCCCGTATCGAAACATTAAACCGCAGCACACATGAAAAAATTATATGCACTGACAGCTTTACTGCTCGGCATGATGGGGTGCTCCGAAGAGACGATCACCTACACCAACCCCGTCCCGGGCGACGAACCGTCCGGCATTGCGGCCGAACTAGGCATCTCGTCGAAAAACACATGGTTCGCCGCTGAAGACGAACGCAACGCCTCGATCGGCTTCAAGAGCCTGGGCGGAGAGGTCGTCGTGGACATCCAGACCAACACGACGTGGAAATACGACGCCGTCAACGCCGGCTGGCTGACCATCGAGAAAGACGACGTCGCCGACCAGCTCGTCCTGAACTGCGAGGGCAACAAGGTCGAGGAGCAGCAGCAGGCTACGATCACCATTACCGCCGGCGACAAGACCGCGACCATCTCCGCCACGCAGAACGCGTACGGCACGCTCGAAATCGCCGCATCGAAAAACAACTTCCAGATTCCCGCCGTCGGCGAACTGACCGCCGAATTCGAAGTGCAGTCGACCGACGAAGACTGGATCTTCGAAACCAAAGACTGCCCGTGGCTGCTTCTCGAACAGCAGGGCGACAAAGTCACGATGACGCTCGACCCCAACGAGGAGATCGAGGACCGCGAAACGACCTTCGTGCTGATTGCCGGCGAGGGGGGGGGAAATCCCGTCTCTGAAACGATCCGCGTCACGCAGGACCGCGCCGTCTACGTCAACGTTTCGCTAAAAACCATTCCCCTCTCGCCCACTCCCACCGAATCCGACAAAAAAGAGTTGGGAATCAGATCCAACTACGACTGGGAGTACACGCTTTCCGAAAATTCCGACTGGCTCTCCGCCACGAAAACCGAGCAGGGACTTACAATCACCGCCGAGACCAATTCGAGCGGATCGTCCCGCACCGCAACCATCACCGTATCGGCCGGCGACGGCAAACAGAACCAGACCGAACAGGTCGTCACCGTCTCCCAGACCGGCCTGGACCTCGACGCCTTCATCCTCGGAATCGACATCACCTCGTCGAGCCTGAAGACCTATCTGCCGTTCGACAAGGCCATCGACGCCACCATCGACTGGGGCGACGGCAGCATCGAGGAGAACGTCACCTCGGCCTACCCCTCGCACACCTACACCGACCCGGGCTACTACATCGTCTCGGTCAAGGGCAGCGTGACGTCGCTCAACTCCTACGACATCCCCGACTACGGACTGGGCAACCAGTTCAGGGAGGTTTACAACTGGGGCCGCACGGGGCTGACCTCGATGGCGCGCGCATTCCAGAACTGCCGCGAGCTGAAACGGATTCCCTCCGACAACACCGAAGCCTTCGCCAAGGTCACCACCTTCCACTATGCATTCACCGACTGCCGCGTCCTCGAAGCCGTTCCCGACGGGCTGTTCGACCATGCAACCGAGGCGGAAACCTTCGCCTACTGCTTCCAGAACTGCAACATGGTCACCGAAGTGCCCGCCGACCTGCTTTACAACTGCACGAAGATCACCTCGGTAGGTTCGCTCTTCTCCGGCACGGCGATCACCCAGATCGACGAGGATTTCTTCTCTCGCAACACGGAGCTGACCGACTGTTCGATCATCTTCTCGAACGGCAAACTGAAGACGGTTCCCGAAAAACTCTTCGCCAACAACAAGAAGGTGACAACCTTCAACTCGCTGTTCGCCAACAGCGAGTCGTTCGAATCCGTCCCGGCCGGCCTGTTCGCCAACAACCCCGAGGTCGACTCGTTCCGCATGCTCTTCTCGGGAACAAGCCTGAAATCCGTCCCGGACGGCCTGTTCGCCAACAACCACAAGGTCACCAATTTCCAGAGCGCATTCAGCAAAACGGCCATCCAGAGCGTTCCCGCCGACCTGTTCGCAGGCTGCGGCAAGGTGACGACCTTTATGAGCTGTTTCACCGGATGCAGCGAACTGCAAAGCGTCCCGGCCGAGCTGTTCAAAAGCAGCGGAGCCTTCACGACCGTGACGAAGACCGCCTTCAACAACATCTTCAAGGACTGCACCTCGCTGACCGAAGTGCCCGCAGGGCTGTTCGACGGCTTTACCCTGGTCACCGCCTTCAACGACGCCTTCAACGGCTGCGCGTCGCTCACGACGCTCCCCGCAGGGCTGTTCGCCACCAATACGGCGGTCACCTCGTTCACCAATGTCTTCAAAGGCTGCACCTCGCTCAAAAGCATCCCCGAAGGCGTCCTCGGCGGACTTTCCAAAGTCACCTCGTTCTCGGGCCTGTTCGCTGGCTGTACAGGGCTTGAAGAGATCGGCGCCAACATCATCTCCGGCTGCGCCGCCTGCAAGAATATCTCCTCGATGTTCAAGGACTGCGACAACCTGAAAACCGTTTCCGCGGAGGCTTTCGCCGGCGCACCCGCGATCACCAGCATCGGCAGCCTGTTCGAAAACTGCACGCTGCTCGAAAGCGTTCCGGAGGATATTTTCGCCGGGATGCCGAATCTGACGACTGCCACCAGCGTATTCGCGGCGTCGGGACTGAAAACGGTTCCCGCCGGTCTGTTCAGCCGCAATCCCTCCGTCACGACCTTCGGCAAGGTGTTCCAGAACTGCGCCGCACTGACGACGCTGCCCGACGGACTGTTCGCCGGCAACCCGAAAGTGACGACCTATTCCAACGCCCTGGAGAACTGCACGGCCCTCGAATCGGTCGGCCTCCTCTTCGGGAAGAGCACGGCCTCGGCCAAATGCGACCGCCTCTTCGCAGGGGCCACGGCGCTGAAGAGCGTGCCCGCCGGAATCTTCGACGGACTGACCGGGGCGACGGCCTTCAACAACACATTCTCCGAATGCTCCGCCCTGGAGACGATTCCGGCAGGGCTCTTCGCCAAGAACGTCAACGCGACCACCGTGGCCCAGTGCTTCCTGAACTGCACCCGCCTCACGACGGTTCCCTCGCACCTGTTCGAAGCCAACACCAAGACGAAGACCCTGACGGAGATGTTCTCCGGCTGCTCGGGAATCGAAAGCATCGCGCCGGACGCCTTCACGGGACTGAACGGCACGTCGCTCAATTTCCAGAAGGCATTCCTCAACTGTACCTCACTCCGGGAGATCCCCGACGGGCTGCTGAAAACCACGCAGATTTCAACCTACACCAGCCTGTTCGCCGACTGCACGGGACTGGTCCGCGTCGGATCGGAGGTGTTCAACTGCGCTTCGGCCACCATGTTCAATTCGGTCTTCGACGGTTGTACGTCGCTCGAAGAGGTCGGCAAGAACATGCTGGTCAGCCCCGTCAAACTGACCAGCGTCGCGAATCTCTTCCGCGATTGCGGGATGCTCAGGAGCGTTCCGGTGAGTCTGTTCGACGAAGCCGTGAAGCTCAAGACGCTGACTTCGACCTTCCAGGGCTGCGCGTCGCTCGAAGGCGAATCGCCCTACACGGTCGTCGACGGCGTGAAATACCACCTGTACGACCGCACGGCGGAGAATGCCGCCGCCTCGGGACTCACCGCGATCACCGCCGCCAAGAGCAGTTTCGCGGGATGTACGAAACTCTCGGACTACGACAAGATCCCCACCACGTGGAAGGAATAGACGAACACAAAACGATCCCGAACATGAAAAATACGATAATATGCAGCATCGCAGTGCTGTCGGCCGCACTGCTGGCAGCCTGCACCGAAACCACCCGGATCTGGCCGGAGGAGGGCGAAAGCAAGGCCTACGTGGAGGTGTCGAGCCAAAAAGTGATCTTCGACGCCGACGGAGGCAACGCCGTGATCACCGTGGCGACGAACGCCGACGGCTGGGGCTACGCCGCCGAAGGCGACTGGTTCACCGTCGCCCGGCAGGACGGCAACGCCCTGCTGGTCGAGACCCTGATCAACGCCGGAGCCGAAACCCTGACGGGCAAACTCACGGTCAGCGCCGAGAAGAACGGGGAGACCGTTTCGCAGGAGGTCGCACTCGTACAGCGCGCCGAACGGAGCGTCAACCTGAGCGCCGAAGGCACGGCCAACTGCTACATCGCCCGGACCGGCGGCGTCTACAAATTCGACGCATCGGTCAAGGGCAACGGCGGCGGCGACGGAGTCAGCGACTACATCGCCAACTACGGACTCGCCATCGAGGACGGCGCCTTCGCCGAACTGCTCTGGGAATCGCGCCACGACGGCGACAAGACCATGTCGCGCGAAATCATCGACGGCGCGCCGATCTACCGGGGCGGCTACGTGACCTTCTCGACGGGGCGTTCGGAGGGCAACGCCGTGATCGCCGTGAAGGACATCAAGGGCAACATCGTCTGGAGCTGGCACATCTGGGTCTGCAACGACGAAATCACGGCGCACGACCACATCGACTCGGAAGGCAAAGTCGCCGCCGTGATCATGGACCGCAACCTCGGAGCGCTGAACAACACCCCGATGGACGTGGGCAACCGAGGCATGTTCTACGAGTGGGGCCGCAAGGACCCCTTCACGCCTTCGCGCTCGCCCTACCACGCGGATACCGACGGCAACAACGTCCCAGCCTACAACGAGCCGAACACCGCGATCGGCGACGGAACGGGAACATGGGTCTACAACGCGCAGGCCGCCGTGCTCGCCACGCCGCCGGCCAACATTCCCAATTCGATCCTGAACCCGATGACCTACCTGCAGTCGCCGTACAACGGCCACGCCGACTGGTACTGCACGGGAACAGACCCGAAGGCCACGCATCCGGGGCTGTGGGGTCCCGAGAAGACCATTTTCGACCCCTGCCCTCCGGGCTACAAGGTCCCGGGACCCGATCTCTGGGGCATTCCCGCCGGAAACAACTCGATCACCAACGGCGGCGCCGCGGCGGATTACGACGAAACCGGCGTCAGCGCCAAATGGGACTGGAACGCCTACGAAGACTGCGGGCGCCGCTGGAAAAACACCGGCGACTACTACCCGATGGCCGGCAACATCTACTACACGGACTACATCTCGGTGAGCATCTGCAACTACACAGGCGGCATGGCGTTCTACTGGACCGCCCAGGCGACTCCCGACGCGACGAAGTCATCGGCCTACTTCGTGAACTTCAACCCCAACTGGTGCAATTACAGGCTCGGCGAGCACGACTGTTCCGCACAGATACGCTGCATCCGGGAATAACACTAAAAACTGATCGTCTATGAAATATCCATTCAAATCGCTTCTCCTGGCGGCAACCGTCCTCGCGGCGGCATCGTGCGCCAAGGACGACACGCAGAGCGGCGGCGGCGAAGAGACCGCAGGTCCCGTCATCGTCAACGCCTCCCCGGCGGCCATCGGCGGCGAGATCATCCTCAAACTGAAGACCGAGGCCTCCGGCATCGTGGAAAAGAGCCGCGCGCAGGGCGTTTCGAAAGGCAGCGGCATCGACGAGATCGACCGCATCCTCAACACGGTGAACACCGTACGTTTCGAACGGCTCTTCCCGGACGGCGGGCGTTTCGAAGAACGCACCCGCAGGGAAGGCCTGCACCTCTGGTATTACGCCAAATACGACCCGTCGGTCCCGACGAGCGAGATGGCCAGCCTGCTCTCCTCGTGCAAGGACATCGAAATCATCGAATACTCGCTGGCCGCCGAAACTTCGGACCACCGCCGCGCGGCATCTCCCGCCGCCGGGGCGCAGAGCGTCACCCGCGCCATCGCAGACGAGGTGCGCAACGTCCCCTTCCCGTTCAACGAGAGCGAACGCTCGCAGCAGATGCAATGGCACTACAACAACACGGGAAACATCTTCGCGCAGACGAGCCAGCTGGGCGCCGACGCCAACGTATACGCCGCCTGGCAGCTCTCGACGGGCAATCCCGACGTGATCGTCGCCGTCGTAGACCAGGGCGTCAAGTACGACCACGAAGACCTGGCCGCCAACATGTGGGTCAACGAGGCCGAACTGAACGGCACGCCGGGCGTCGACGACGACGGCAACGGCTATGTGGACGACATTTACGGCTACAACTTCACCAAAGAGACCGGCGAACTGGATTTCTCGGCCGAACTGATGCACGGCACGCACGTCGCCGGCACGATCGCCGCCGTGAACAACAACGGCGTGGGCGTCTGCGGCATCGCAGGCGGCTCGGGCAGGGGCGACGGCGTGAAGATCATGTCGTGCGAGATTCTCGGCAAGTCGGAGTCCGGATCGTCGGGCGCCGGACTGGCCGGACAGATCCGCGCCATCAAGTACGCCGCCGACAACGGCGCCGTGATCTGCCAGAACAGCTGGGGATACACCGCCGGAACCATCTCCGTGACCGACTGGACACGCGGTTCCTACTCGGCGCTCTCGCGTGCCATGGAGTACTTCAACAAATATGCGGGACTGGACGAAAACGGCAACCAGACAGGCCCGATGGCCGGCGGCATCGTCCTCTTCGCCGCGGGCAACGACGCTTCGAGCGAGGTCTGCTATCCCGCCGCCGACGCCAACGCGATCAGCGTGGGCGCAACCGCGTTCACGGGCGCCCCGGCCTACTACACCAACTACGGCACATGGGTCCGGATCTCGGCCCCGGGCGGCGACCAGATGCTGAGCAACGCCTACGGCGGCGTTTACAGCACGAGCGTGGCCGCCGACGGCTCTTCGGGCTACGAAGGCAGCCAGGGGACCTCGATGGCCTGCCCCCACGTGTCGGGAGCCTGCGCGCTGGCCGTCAGCTATTACTACGGTGCTGAAAAACGCAAGGGCCTTACGGGCGAAATGCTCCGGCAGGCGCTGTTGAGCAGCACCCAGTCCGTCGACCGCTACTGCACCGGCAAATACCAGCAGTATCTGGGCAACATGGGCATCGGCAACCTCGACACCTACAAGCTGCTGCGGAACATCGCCAAGATCGACGGCATCCCGGCGCAGCGGGTCGGCGTGGGCGACACCGTCAGCATCGACCTGGGCGACCTCTTCACCGCCACCAATGTCCTGGGGTACACCGTTTCCGTTCCCGACCTCGTGAAGATCGAACTTCGGGGCGGAGTGATGAAGCTCACCGGCCTCAAGAAAGGCCGGATGACGATCATCGTCTCGGACGGCGCGGCCATTCGCAAACCGATCGAGGTAACCGTCGAATGACACATTCACTAACGCAAAAGAGAATCAAACCTATGAAAACCTTTTATAAATACGCGGCATTCGCGGCGGCGGCCCTCGCGGGACTGTGCGCCTGCTCGTCGGACGACGACGCGGCGGAGACCGGCTCCGGCCTGCAACCCGTCGCACAGCCGCAGATCATCGTCAGCGACCTGACGACCACCGGATTCACCCTCCGCTGGGAAGCCGTCGACGACGCAGGGTCCTACGTCTACACGTTCGACGGCGGGAGCGAGACCTCGACGACCGGCTGCCGGCTGGAATTCAACAGTCTGGAACGGCAGAAAGAGTATGTCGTGGCGGTCAAGGCCTGCCCCCGGGACCCGGCCGAATACACCGAATCCCCCTTCACCTACATCCACGTGCTGACCGACGACCTGGAGCAGCTTCCCCAGCCGAAGATCACGCTCGGCAGCGCCTATGCGTCGAAAACCGTCATCTCCTGGACCGAAGTGCCCGAAGCGGAACTCTACGAGTTCTCGGTCGACGGCGGGGAGGTGTCGACCACCCGAAACCGTACGGTCATCCTGTCGAAACTCGACAAGGGCCGCACCTACACCTTCTCGGTGCGCGCCATGACGTCCGACGCCACGCGCTTCACCAACTCGGAAGCCGCACAGCTCTCGTTCGTCACCTCGGACGCCGACGTTCCGCCGCTGGTCATCGCCCCGACGACGATCATCTCCGACGCCGTGGCGTTCGACATCTACGCCTCCAGCGACGAAACCTACTATTATGAAATTCTCCCGGCCACGACCTTCGCCAAGTATTCGCCCGAAGAGCTGATGACCGCCTTCCAGACCTATATCGTCGAATACGCCAAAAAGCAGGGCATCAGCCTCCAGCTGGCCATGGCCTCGATGCTCAAGTCAGGAACCCAGAGCCTCCAGATGACGGGACTCACCCCCGAGTTGAGCTACGTGATCTTCGCCTTCGGCATGGACCTGCGGGGCAACATCACCTCGAACCTCTCCTCCACGCAGTTCAAGACCACGGCCGACGGCTACTCCGCCGGTCCGAACTACGGCGGCAGCGACTGGTTCACGCAGCGGTTCTACATCACCAACGCCTACCTCGCCCTGACGGGTTACGGCTGGACCAACTCCGTGTGGACCCACTGGAAGGGAGACGACGTGACGGACGTCCGCTACCGTACGCTGACGACCAAGCTCTTCAATCAGGTCTTCTCCGATCCCTACGACCAACAGGCCATCGCCGCATTCCTGAAAGACCCCAATTACGGAGTCCAGTTCAACCCCGCGCTGCTCTCGGCGACGGTAAACAGCGCCGACGGTTACAACGGACTTACGGAAGGAGTCAGCGCCGGCACGTCCTACACGCTGCTCACGCTGGCCACCTCGTCGAGCGGCGCCGAAACGGTCTGCGTCAACTCCGTCACCACGAAGACCAGCACGGCCGCAGCCGCGTGGTTCGCAGCCGCAGCCTCGACCAACGCCAACTACGGCCCGACGCACAACACCGTGGCCGGCGTCATGAAGGGCATCGACATCGCAACGGTGCGTTACGCGATTTTCAAACAGAGCGCCCTGGCGAACGTCAGCACGGACAACTATCCGGCCGTGATCGAAGAGTTCGGACACGACCTCAAGGAGGAGTACCTCCCCTACATCAACGGAAACGGCTTTGCCATCCTCTTCACCGGGGAGAGCGGCGTAACGCCCGAAACCACGTACGTCTTCATGGCGACGGCGACCAACACGGTCGGCGACAAAGTCACCAAATGGGGTTCGGCGACCACCAGCGCGGCTCCGGACGCCGCCCGGGCGAAGGCGCAGGCCGCAACCCGAACGGACGAACCGCTCCGGTCGCCCGCCGGGAAACCCATCGCCAACCCCGAGAAGTTCATCTACCCGATGGAGAGCGTCCAGCTGCCCGCCGGAGCGAAACCCGAAGGCGACCTCTGGACCATCATTCACAACACGCACAACAGCAAATAAGAGTACATCTATGAACAAGATAGCAGCAATTCTCTGGTGCATCCTGTCGCTGGCATGGACGACGGCCTCCTGGGCGCAGAACGTCGCCGTCAGCGGCAAAGTCACCGGAGCCAACGGCGAAGCCATCATCGGCGCGAACGTTCTCGTGGAGGGCACTACGCAGGGCATCACGACGAACGTCGACGGAGACTACACCCTGACGAACGTCCCGGCCAACGCCACGCTCGTCGTCTCCTACCTGGGCTACAAGACCGAGAAAATCCCTGTCGGCAACAAGACCCGCATCGACGTCACGCTCCGGGAGGACACCGCCGAGATCGAAGGCGTGATGGTCGTGGCCTACGGTACGGCCAAGAAGGAGTCGTTCACCGGTTCGGCCGCCGTCGTCAAGGGCGGCGAACTCCAGAAGCGCGTCGTGGGCAACGTCACCAAATCGTTCGAAGGAACCGTAGCCGGCGTGCAGGTCGCCTCCGGCGGCGGCCAGCCGGGCGAGGCAGCATCGGTCATCATCCGCGGCATCGGGTCGGTGAACGCCTCGGCGACACCGCTATACGTGGTCGACGGCATCCCCTTCGACGGGTCGCTCAGCGCGATCAACCCCGCGGACATCGAGACGATGACCGTGCTCAAGGACGCATCGGCAGGTGCGCTCTACGGCGCCCGCGGAGCCAACGGCGTCATCGTCATCACGACCAAGAAGGGCAAGAAGGACAAAATCCGCATTTCGTACAAGGGCAACGTCGGAATCGCCTCGCGCGCCATCCCGCGCTACGACCTGGTCGACATGAAAGATTACGTCGAGATGAGCTACGAAGCGCTGCGCAACAGCGCCCAATACGGCACGGGCATGGATTTCGAGGGCGCGAGCCGCTACGCCGCCGCCAACCTCGGCCAGCAGATCGGCGGACTGAAGAATCCCGAATACTACAACCCGTACAAGAACTACACGTGGGAGACGCTGATCGACCAGTCGACGGGCAAGATCCGTTCGGATGCCAAAGCTGCATGGAACGAGAACTGGCTGGACGAAATCAGCGACAATTCGGCCATACGCACCGAACACATCGTCTCGGTGAACGGCGGTTCGGAACGCGCCAACTACGTCGCATCGCTGGGATACTACATGGAAGACGGCATTCTCCAGAACACCGACTTCTCCCGCTACACGGGCCGCGTGGGCGCCGATTCGCAGGCCAAGAGCTGGCTCAAGATCGGCATGAACGCCAACTTCGCCCACAGCGAATCGAGCTACCAGAGTTTCGAGGACGCAAGCACGTCGAACGTCTGGTACACGGCGCAGTTCATGGCCCCGGTCTATCCCGTCTACCTGAAGGACATGGCCGGCAACAACGTGCGCGACGCCGACGGGCGGCTGCAATACGAATACGGATCGGAGGATGACAACGGCTACGCCAACCGCCCCTCGGCCCAGGGCTTCAACTCGAAGGCCGAACTTTACAACAACAAGGCCTACTACACCCGCAACTCGCTTTCGGCGCGCAGCTACATCACCTTCGGGACGGTCAGGGAGGAGGCCCGGCTCTACGGACTGAAACTCACGATGAACTTCGGTACGGACTACACCGACTACCAGCGCACGCTGGTCTACGACAAGGAGCACGGCAACGCGGCCCAGCAGGGCGGACGCCTCAGCAAGACCAACACCCGCACGCTGAGCTACACGTTCAACCAGCTGCTGACCTACGACCGCACGTTCGGCGACCACTCCCTCAACCTGCTGGCCGGCCATGAGTACTACCGCTACAAGTACAACTACGCCCTCGGCGAAAAAACCGGCATCGTCGGCGGGATCGACGAGTTGGGACCCGCCGTGACGACCACCGACAACAACAGCTATTCGCACAACTACGGCGTGGAGTCCTACCTCGCGCGCATCAACTACGGCTTCAAGAGCCGTTACTACATCGACGCCAGCTGGCGAACGGACGGTTCGTCGCGCTTCCATCCCAGCGACCGCTGGGGCCATTTCTGGTCGGTGGGCGCCTCGTGGCGCATCTCCGAAGAGCAGTTCATGGAGAACACCCGCCAGTGGCTCGACAACCTCACGCTGAAGGTTTCATACGGCGTACAGGGCAACGACAACCTGGGAACCTATTACGCATGGCAGGGTCTCTACGACTACACGTGGCCCAACGCCACCGATGCGGGCGCCTTCGTCGACAAGCTCGAAAACAGGAAGGTGACCTGGGAGAAGAACGGCAACCTCAACGCCGGCATCGAAGCCACGATGTTCGGCGGCCGACTGGGCGTTTCGGTCGAGTACTACAACCGCAAAACGCGCGACATGCTGCTCAACAGTCCGCTGCCGATCTCGACCGGATTCACGGGCTTCAACGACAACGTCGGCTCGCTGCGCAACCAGGGGCTCGAGGTCTCGCTGCGCGGAACGATCCTAGACAAGCGCGACTTCCGCTGGGACGCGACGCTGATGGGTTCGTTCAACCGCAACAAGGTGCTCTCGCTCACGGGCGGCCAGGATGTCATCACGTCGGGCATCCGCGTCATCGAGGTGGGGCGGCCGATCTACACCTTCTACCTGCCGAAAACGGCCGGCGTGGACCCCGCCACGGGCAAGCAGCTCTACTACGCCTACTGGACCCAGACGGTCAACGACGAGGGGGCGCTGGTGAACACGCGCTGCGACGAGTACATCACCGACAACGTGGCGATGGCCACCTTGAGCAAATACTACCACGAAAGCCGCGAGCCGAAACTCTTCGGCAGCATCGGTTCGACGTTCACGATCCTGAAGAACATCGACGTCTCGTTCCTGACGACCTATTCGATCGGCGGATGGGTTTACGACGGACTCTACAACGGCTCGATGTACGTGCAGTACGCCGGCAACAACTGGCACAAAAACGCCAAACGCCGCTGGCAGAAGCCGGGCGACAAGACCGACGTGCCGATGCTCGAAGTGGGCGGCTCGTACGCCACGGCCAGCAACTCGCTGATCGACGCCTCGTACTTCGCCATCAAGAACATCACCGTCGGCTACACGCTTCCCAAGCGCTGGCTCAAGAAGATCGACATCGAGTCGCTGCGCATCTACGCCACGCTGGACAACATCGCCATGTTCAACCACATGGACGGCATGGACCCGCAGTATAACTTCACGGGATCGGTGGCTTACAGCTACACCCCGTCGCGCGTGATCGCATTCGGTATCGACCTGAACTTTTAACCACGGGAGAAAACAACTATGAAAAAAGCAATATATCTTATCATCGCACTGATCGGCTTATCAGCCCCCTCGTGCAGCGACTCGATGCTCGATTTCTCCCCGACCGACTCGGGTTCGGGCAAGGAACTGCTCAAATCGGCATCCACGGCCATCACTTCGGTCAACGGCGTCTACCGCTCGATGTGGACGGCCGGATGGTCCACGACCGCAAACACCCACCAGTGCTTCGGCATCGCGGCCTACAACCTGGCGCTCGACTGCATGGCCGACGACCTGATCATGCAGTCGCAGGGCAACGGCTGGTTCTGGGGCGACCACTGCTACAACGTCAAGAGCAACTACACTTCGTCGGCCTTCCGGTCGTACGACGTCTGGTACGCCAACTACAAATGGATCGCCAATGTAAACTACATCATCGACGCCGAGCCGGAAATGGCCGGAACGGAGGCCGACGTGGCCTACGTCGCAGGACAGGCCTACGCCATCCGGGCGCTCTGCTACCTGAACCTGGCGACGTGGTTCTCCCGCGCCCCCTACAACTCCCTGACGGGCGCTTCGCGCTGGAACGAGCCCTGCGTACCGGTTTACACCACCGGCACGTCGATCGACACGGGCGGACAGCCCCGCGAATCGCTGCGCACGGTCTACGGCCGTATCGACCAGGACATCGACCGTGCCATCGAACTGCTCGAAAAGGCCAGGGAAACCACGCTGGCCGAGAATAACAAATCGCACATCAACCTCTACGTGGCCCTGGGCATCAAGTCGCGCGCCTGTCTGGCGGAAGGCGACTGGGACGGGGCATTCAAGGCGGCCAAGCGCGTGATCGACGAAGGCGGCTACGCCGTCGGCACGAAGAGCGACCTGACGGGCGGCATGAACTCGCTCGACAAGCAGAACGTCATGTGGGGCGCAGGCATTCAGGTGGCCGACCAGGCGGGCGGCTACGCCGGGTTCTTCACCCACATGGACAACAAGGAGGGCGCCTATGCCAAATCGGCGCCGAAGCTGATCAGCAAACAGCTCTACAACCGCATCAGCGCGACAGACATCCGCCGCGACTGGTGGGACCCCTCGGACAAGGAGTCGCCCTACGTCAGCAAAAAATTCTCGTTCGCCAACGTGGCCTCCTTCCTGGGCGACTACATCTACATGCGCGTCGAGGAGATGTACTTCACGGCCGCCGAAGCGGCCCTGCGGCTGGACGACCTCAAGAGCGCACGCGAACTGATGAACACCGTCATGGCCGAACGCGACCCGGGTTACAGCGCCAACAACCGCAGCGGCACGCTGCTCGGCGCGACGACCACGACCTGGACCGGATCGTTCCTCGAAAACATCCTCACCCACCGCCGCATCGAACTGTGGGGTGAGTACGGCCGGCTGTTCGACGTCCGCCGCCTGGGCCAGGGCATCGACCGCCGGACCGACGACGGCTTCTCCGAGGAGTGCATTTCGATGATGAACCGCCGGAACGTCAACATCACCAAAGCCGACACTTACGACTGGGTGCTGACCATTCCCAAAGCCGAACTGGATGCCAATCCGAACATCAACGAGGAGGACCAGAATCCCTAACGAGCCTTTGAACCGTTGAAAATCAAGTACACTATGAAAAACATATCGAAATATCTGGGTGCGGGACTGCTGCTCTTCACCGCGGCCTGCAGCCAGACGCAGGAGGGCGACCAATACACCCCCAACAAGGACGATGCGAAGGCCATCCACTTCATCCAGTCGTCCATCCAGAAGGAGTTTCCGCAGGACGCCGTGCAGGGCGTGATCAACGTCGAAATCGCGCGTCCGGGCAACAAAGGCGCCTACAAGGTCTATCTGGCGACCAAGGACGACGACTACGAGCTGTTCTCGGTTCCGGCCGAGGCGACCATTCCCGACGGCAGCCACTCCGTGACGGTTCCCGTCGAGGTCGACCTTTCGAACTTCGTCATGGGTTCGAACTACAAGACCACGCTCTACATCAGCAGCCGGGAGGCGCGTCCGGGCGACAACGCCGCGCAGGTGGCGCAGTACTCCGACAAGGTGACCCTTTCGGCCACCTACGAACTGGAGTGGGAGACGCTCTACCGCACCACCGGAGAGGGCGAAGAGATCCCCCAGCTGGCAACCTACCACTACAACGGATACTATTCGGGCCGCGATTCGGGTCTGGAGGTCGAAAAAGCCGTGGGAGCCAATATCTTCCGGCTGAAGGACTGGGCCAGCGGCGTGACGTTCAAGTTCGTCCTCCACGACGACAACACCTGCACCGTGCCGGCGCAGTCGATCGGCTACTACAACTCGAACTACAACGAGTACGTCTACGTCGCCGACATGGCCGTTTACACCGGCAACGACTCGGCGTACGCCAGCTATCCCTGCACGTTCGACGGCGAGAGCACCTTCTCGTTCTACCTGATCTACTACGTGTCGTCGGGCTATTTCGCCCAGGGGACCGAGAAACTGGTCTTCGACACCGACATCGACACCACGCCCGTCGTGGAGATCGCTTTCGAGGGCATCGAGACCACGAGCACCGGATTCAAGGCTCCGAAACTCCACTTCTCGCCCAACGAATACACGAAGTACTACAAGGCCGCGGTCGTCGCCGGAGACATCACCGCCGACGCCGAACGGCAGCAGGAGGTGCGCCGGCAGCTGATCGACGACAAACTGGAGGCCGTGACCCCCGTGGTGACGCTCCTCGCGGACGACGCCTCGGTCTGGAACGTTCCCTCGGGCAACTACACCGCCGTGGCGCTGGCCTACGACTCGATCGAGAACCCCTGCAAGCTCTACACGCAGCGGTTCACGAACGACCCGAACGACGAATATGCTCCCCGATCGCTCGAATTCGAGTTCTACGCTCCGGAGAACAACCTCAACTACTCGCCCTACAACACGCTCATCTGGCAGATGCAGACCGCGAATGTGGCGGCGATGAAATATCTCTGCGTCAAAACCGCCGTCGCCGACTACCTGTGCGAAGCGCTCGGCATGACACTGGAGGAGGTGACCGCATCCCGGGGCTACGACGTTCCCGAGGAGATGATCGCGCAGCTCAACTCCCCCGAAGGCCGCGGCACGTCGTTCAGCCCGCTCGACGAAGGCAGCACGTACACACTCGCCCTGCTGATGTACAACTCGTTCGGCGACACGGCTTTCGTTTCGAAGAGCGCGTCGACGTTCGGTTACTTCGCCAAGGATTTCGACCGGACGAAGACCCTGGAGGACTTCATCGGCGCATTCGGCGTCACGGCGACCGTCGACGTCGATTCGCAGTCGTCCGAAAAGACCTTCCGCATGGACATCGCGCGCATCAACGACCGCGACGTGCTCATCAGCGGCATGACCGACATGCGCGACTTCGCACCCCAGCTGAAAGGCTACTACGACAAGGAGCTGCACATGCTGATCGTCGAACCCCAGTACGCGGGGATGTACAACGGCGCCTATGCGACGCTCGGCTTCTCGAACGGACTGTCGATCTTCTGGGGCGACGCCGGAATGGCCGTCGGCTACATCGGCGACACGCTCTACTGGGCTTCAAGCCCCTACTCACCCGAAGAGGTCAACAGCTACATGTTCCTGCTCTTCAGCACGCCGCAGGCGTCGAGTTCGAGCTACCTGCGCCAGTACGCCGGTTCGAAAACCTACTCGTCCCTCAAGATGAAGCCCCTCCAGCAGGCGTCCGCACAGACCGCGGCCCGCGCCGCGGAATCGCGGACCGGAAGCATCGAGACCGGCGGACAGCGCTTCACGACCTACCTGACGGGCGAACGCGTCGCCGTTCCGGCGAAAGCCTCCGGAAACACGGCAGCGAAAGTCCCGGCCGAAGGCAAGCGTCTGCGCACGGACCTCGTGCTCCACACCCGCTGATCCGCAGCCCGCACAACCGAAAACCGGATTTCCGCTTTGGGCGGAAGTCCGGTTTTTTCATAAAATCGCAAAAAACGGCGTCTCGGCGTGACAGTTTGGCGCGAATTTACTAATTTTGCAGGTTGTAAGGCGAAAACACAAAAAACTCACGATATTATGCTTACGATAAAGCAAATCCGCGATGACAAAGAGGCCGCCGCACGCAAGCTGGCCAAGAAGGGCGTGGACGCCGCGCCTGTCATCGAAAAGATCATCAGCTTCGACGACCGGCGCAAAGCCCTCCAGCTGGAACTCGACAACACGCTGGCCGCCCAGAACAAGGCCGCCAAGGAGATCGGCGCACTGATGGGCCAGGGCCGCCGCGAGGAGGCCGAGGAGCGCAAACGCTTCGTGGCGGACCTCAAGGAGAAGTCCTCGCGCCTCGAAGCCGAGCTGACCGACGCCCGGCAGGAGTTGCAGTCGGCCATCGTCTCGCTGCCGAACTTCCCCGCCGAGATCGTCCCCGAAGGCAAGACGGCCGAGGACAACCTCGTCGTCAAGCTCGTGGAAAGCTACACCG
>ENA-UOOC01001311-UOOC01001311.1-human-gut-metagenome-genome-assembly--contig:-C48old-NODE-1311-length-21584-cov-5.095499_pt1 | contig 21584 bp, 23 predicted proteins | sample MGYA00242469_ERZ724016 | MGnify/ENA metagenome assembly ERZ724016 | reverse complement strand
TTGTTCGAGATATGACATTTATGACAGAAGAACAAAGGAGACGTCACGATGTGCGTCCCGGTTTAACTGGACTTGCACAGGTTAATGGACGGAACAACATAACTTGGGAACGCAAATTTGAATATGATCTCCAATACATTGATAGCGGAATTACTTTTCTTGGTGATATAAAGATTATCTTTCAAACAGTCGGAAAGGTTCTCAAAAGAAGTGATACAGTTCGTGAGGGAACGGTCAGTGATATGGATTTCGGAGATTGGTTGATGATGCAAGGTAAAGTGGATCAAGAAACCTATGAAAAGAAGCAAGAGGAAGCAAAAGATTTATTAGGAGTATAAACACGGGAGGAAGTGTACGGTTATGAAAAAGACAATCTGGCAAAAAATAAAGGCTTTCTTCCGAAAGTGGATGAGTGCAAAAATCATCCCGCATATGGTACTTAATGGCTGGAGGATTTTCTTCTATCGCTTGTGCGGATACAACATCGGGAAAAATGTGTTCATTGGAATGAGATGTTATCTCGATGACCTTGAGCCACATATGTTTACGGTGGAAGATAACTGTATTATTTCATATGGGGTTTTCTTCGCTTGTCACGGACGAAACCAACAACATACACCCATTACGATAAAAAAAGGTGCATATATCGGTATGAGGGCGAATGTTATATCTGGAAAAAACGGAGTGACGATTGGCGAAAATGCGGTGATTGGCGCTTGTACATTAGTCAACAAAGATATACCGGATAATGCGACAGCAGTAGGTGTTCCCTGTAGAATACTTGAAAAGTCGGGGGGGTAATCCTTAACTTCCTTGATTACTGGAAAGCGTATAAAAGGAACTTTGGATATATGCCTCGCCACAATATATGTAGCAAAGCATTTGTGGCATAAATTTGATTAAGAGGTGGGAAGATAGAATGAATGATTTAGTGTCTATAATAATGCCTTCGTATAACACAGGGCATTTCATAAAAGAGACAATAGAATCTGTATTAGCACAGTCATACCCTGCATGGGAACTTATCATTGTAGATGATTGTTCAACGGATGATACAGATGATGTTGTTAGTCAATATCTTGCTGATAAACGGATACGTTACATAAAAAATGACACTAACAGCGGTGCTGCGGTGTCGAGAAATCGAGCTTTGCGAGAAGCTAAAGGTAAATGGATTGCTTTTCTTGACAGTGATGATCTATGGGAGCCGGACAAGTTAAAAAAACAGATTGCTTTCATGGAGAATAATGACTACCACTTTTCATACACAAATTATATCGAGATAGACGAAGAATCCGCACCTAATGGAAAAAGTGTAACCGGACCGAAACGGATTACCAAGCATGGAATGTATAACTATTGTTGGATGGGGTGTCTGACAGTTATGTATGATGCAGATACAGTTGGGTTAATTCAGATTGCAGACATCAAAAAGAACAACGATTATGCTATGTGGTTGAAAGTATGTAAAAAGGCAAATTGTTATCTTCTTAATGAAACACTTGCAAGATACAGAAAAAGAAGCGGTTCGATCAGCAATCACGGATATATGAAATTGATCAAATGGCATTACAAGTTGTATCGGGAAGCTGAGAATAAAAATCCGCTTTCCTCGTTTTTACTAACAGTCAGAAATTTGTTTTTTGGAGTATTGAAGAAGATTAGATATGTGAAGGGGTGAGCTTGTGCGAGTGAAAGTAAGTATATTAGGACACTTTGGAGAAGGTGCCAATCTTCTGAACGGTCAGACTGTAAAAACAAAAATCATTACTGAAGAATTGCAAAATCAGCTTGGACAAGACCAAGTGATGAAAATTGATACGCATGGTGGCTGGAAAACACTTTTGAAAGCACCATTTCAAGTGTTCCGTGCCTTGAAAAACAGCACGAATGTACTTATTTTTCCTGCTCAAAATGGTTTGAGAGTATTTGCTCCGCTTCTGGCTTTTATTAAACGAATATTCAAAAAAAGAAAAATACACTATGTTGTAATCGGTGGATGGCTTCCTCAATTTTTGATGCAGCGTAAACGTCTTTCAAGAATATTGAGAAAATTCGATGGCATATACGTTGAAACAAATACCATGAGAAGCGCATTAGAAGCACAAGAGTTTGAAAACGTATATGTTATGCCGAATTGCAAAAAACTGACTGTTCTTTCTGAAAATGAACTTGTATATCCGTCCGGTGTGCCGTATAAGCTATGTACCTTTTCCCGTGTGATGAAAGAAAAAGGCATTGAAACGGCTGTAAACATCATAAAGAATGTAAATGACAGGTTGGGTTACATAGCATATTCGTTAGATATTTATGGTCAAGTAGATACTGCACAAAAAGAATGGTTTGAGATTATAAAAAGACAATTCCCGGATTATGTTCGATATTGTGGCTGTGTTGATGCTAATCGTAGCGTAGAAGTATTGCAAAATTATTTTGCGTTGCTCTTTCCAACACACTTTTATACAGAAGGAATCCCAGGAACGATTATAGATGCGTATGCAGCAGGTATCCCCGTAATATCAGCAAAATGGGAGAGCTATTCAGATGTTATTGATGAGGGTATAACTGGCATTGGTTATGACTTTGATGATGCAGATCAGTTTGAGAGAGCCTTATTCGAAGTTGCTCAAAAACCAAATGTTCTGCTTAATATGAAAGAAAACTGTGTCCGTAAAGCAAAGGATTATATCCCCGAATCAGCAATTCAAATTATGACCGAAAAATTCGGGGGGGTATAACCTCTATCCTTTGAAGCTCTGTACATTTTCTCGTGTTATGCGTGAAAAAGGAATTGAAGATGCTGTCAATGCTGTTGTGTCGGTAAATACAGCTTTAGGATTTCAAGCATTTTCGTTAGATATTTACGGACAAGTGGACGGAGCGCAAACAGAGTGGTTCGATTCGTTACAAAAGGAATTTCCACCATATATTCGATATGGTGGATTGGTTCCATTTGATAAGAGTGTAGATGTTTTGAAGTGCTACTTTGCCTTGCTGTTTCCTACATACTATGAGGGCGAGGGATTTGCCGGAACATTGATAGATGCTTACTCCGCTGGAGTTCCCGTTATCGCTTCTGATTGGAAATATAACGCAGAACTTGTTAATACGAATGTTGGTTTTGTTTATCCTACAGGAGATCAGCTTGCACTTGAAGGCATCTTGAAAGCAACGGCAGAAGATCCTACGTTGTTACTATGTAAAAAACGGCTTTGCTTAATAGAAGCTGATAAATATAGAATTGATAAAGCTGTTCGGGTTTTGATTGAACAGTTAGAGGATGATTAGAGATGGGCATATCAATATATAAGATCAAAAAGTGGTATAAAATGATGACCGGGAAAAGTATTTCTCACGTTAATCAAGGTGTTGGAACTTGTTATTCCAAGACCGAGATTGCAGGTTATTATAATGATTTGACTGAGAAAGTTACAAAGGATGATCCGAACATCCTTGTGCCTAAGTATCACGTTGACACAGGAGAAGAAATATACTTTTCCATAGGTGTTTTTCAGTATGGATTGGCTGCTTATGATCTTTTATTGACAACCAATAACGAGATTTTCAAAAACAAATTGATCTCTTGTGCTAATTGGGCAGTAGAAAATCAGCAGGAAGATGGAGGTTGGGTAACATTTGCGTATGCTAAACCCGATGCTCCGTACTCATCTATGGCGCAGGGCGAAGGTATTTCAATGCTTGTCCGGGCAGCAATCGTAACAGGTGACAAAAGATTTGCTGATGCAGCAGCTAAAGCAAAAGAGTTTATGCTTAAGCCGATCAGCGAAGGCGGTACAACAGAATATAACGGCGAGAATGTGATTTTTTATGAAGATACCGATAATCCGGTGATTCTGAATGGATGGATTTTTTCACTTTGGGGATTGTATGACTATTGTAAATATTTCAGAGATGAAGAAGCAGCTATCATATTGCAGAAAACTCTTGATACCTTAAAGCGAAAGCTACCCGATTTTGACACGAAATATTGGAGCAAATATGACAATGGGAAACGCATATGCAGTCCATTTTATCACAAGCTCCATATTTCACAGCTTATCACTATGCACGATTTGTTCGGTGATCCTATATACAAAGAATTTGCTGGCAAATGGGAAAAGTATCAAGATAGTTTTTGGAAGCCTAAAAGAGCTTTTATCAAGAAGGCAATGCAAAAGGTATTTGAGTAAAAGAGGTGGCATAAATGGCGAAAAAGGCATACATATATATGAATTACCCGAATGTAGTCGTACTTAATGTTTATCTTGATGTAATAAAAGAAGCATTGGTAAGACTCAATTATGAATGTGAGTATATAAAAGATTTTAACGGCGTTTCAAAGCAAGATTTAATCGTATTCCCTATGGGAAAGGATGCATTCAAATATTATTTCAAAGGCTACCGAAATTTCATACTATGGCAGCAAGGAGCGACTGGGGCAGAATCGTTCATGAGACATGGCAGTAAGATTAGAAGCGGCATTTTGAATTATATGGACTGCTTCGCTATGAAAAAGGCGAAGATGATCTTTTATGTCTCTCAATATATGCAGGAGTATTATGAAAAAATGGCACATACAAGTTTTGAACACAAAGCGTATGTGATGCCATGTTTCAATGAAGTTCTTGACAAAGAACTTTTGGAGAAAAAAGATTACTCAAAAAAAGTATTCACATATGTAGGATCGCTTGATTTATGGCAGTGTTTCAATGAGACTGTTGATATTTACGCCGAGATCGAAAAAAGAATACCGGATGTTTTTTTTAAGGTTTTGACTTTTAATACAGAAAAAGCAAAAGAAATTATTAAAGCTAAGAACATCACGAATTATAGTGTGGCATGTGTCCCTAAAGAGCAAGTGAAAAGCGAACTTGAAAATGCTACATACGGTTTTATCATACGACACGATATAGAGGTAAATCGTGTTGCAACACCTACCAAGATTTCATCATATTTATCTGCAGGGGTGTTGCCGATATACAGCACTTGCTTAAAGGATTTTCATGCACAGGCACATGGAAAAGCATTTGCCTACGCATTGAATCCCAAAGAGGATATTGATGGATTGATTCAGTTCATAAATAGTGATTTGGACAAGAGTCTGGTACAGCAAGAAATTGATGATCTGTTTAGCACATATTATTCAAAAGATTATCATGTATCCAATATCATACATTGTTTAGCTGGTTGTCTGAATATGTAATACAAGAAAATACCTATGCGGAGGATCATATATGCAACATAAAGCACCGAAAAGCGTCGCTATAATTACCATTCATTTTGGAACAAATCATGGCTCGGTACTGCAAGCATACGCACTCAGCAATTATCTTGATTCTATAGGATATAATGCAGAAATTATAGATTATGTTCCTGAACGCTATAAAGTATGGAACTCTTTGGTAAAAAAAAGATCAAACAAATATCCTCTTCCCGTGATTATAGCGTATTATCCTATTGCATTTTGCAAGAGCTTTAGAGTGAGAAATAAATTTGAATGCTTTGTAAAAAAGAATCTGAACTTGACAAAAAGATATAGCTCAAAACAAGCACTTCAAAAAGAGCCGCCAGAAGCAGAAGTGTACATTACCGGAAGCGATCAAGTATGGAATAATGATTATAACGGTAATGATGAGTTTTCATATTACTTAGATTTTACCACAGATGATGCAAAGCGTATAGCATATGCTGCGAGTTTCGGAAAAGAAGATATAGCAGATAGTAATTATCTAAGTGTGGTTAAGTCTCATTTACAGACGTTTGATGCAATTAGTGTAAGAGAAAGTAATGCACAGTACATACTAAATAAAATTGGAATCAATTCTGTCCATGTAGTGGATCCTGTCTTTTTAAGAACACAACAGCAATGGAAAGAATTTGGGACGAAATACCCCAAAAAAGAAAAATATACATTGGTTTATGTAATGGATGGCATTTATAATGAACTGTTGGAATACGCATATAAGATAAAAAAAGAAACCGGTAACAGTATATATGTGGTCTCTTTCACCAAAATCAAAGATAATCGGATCGATAAAAGTTTTCATTTAGCCGATCCTAAAGATTTTGTAGGGTTAATTGATAATTCTGACATCGTAGTTACCAATTCATTTCACGGAACTGCCTTCTCTGTACTGTTTCAAAAAAGATTTATAACTATCGGAAAAGAAAAGTATAATTCGAGAATACTCAGTCTTTTGACGAAATTAAAGTTAGAAAATCATTTTGTGCCCACTGGCGATAATTGTGATATACAAAAAATTATGACTATAATAGAACGTCAACATATTTCGCATGAAGAAGAAATATTGCAGAATTGGATATCAACTTCTAAAAGTTTTATTCAAAGTGAGATAAATAAAGACTCGCTAATAAAGGAGATTAAAGAATAATATGAAAACAATAATGCTTGTATTCGGCACAAGACCCGAAGCAATAAAAATGTGTCCTCTTGTAAATGAGCTAAAAACAAGAGAAAATATCAAAACAGTTGTATGTGTCACAGGTCAACATCGCCAGATGCTTGATATGGTTCTTGATACATTCAATGTTGTACCGGATTATGATCTTTCAATCATGAAAGCGGGACAGACTTTATTTGACATCACAACGAACATCTTGAATAGAATCGGAGATGTTTTGGATGAAGTAAAACCCGATGTGGTTCTCGTTCATGGCGATACATCAACCACGTTTGTGACTGCCCTTGCGTGCTTCTACAAGCAGATCGAAATTGGTCATGTGGAAGCAGGACTTCGTACATACAATATTTACAGCCCCTATCCAGAGGAATTTAATCGCCAAGCGGTTTCCATTATTTCCAAGTATAATTTTGCTCCTACTGAACTTTCCAAAGCGAATCTCGTAAAGGAAGGTAAGGACGAAAGCTCGATTTACATTACTGGAAATACTGAGATTGATGCTCTTAAAACAACCGTCCGTGATGACTATACACATCCGGAATTGGAGTGGGCGAAGGATAGCCGTCTCATCATGATTACAGCGCACCGCCGTGAGAATCTCGGTGAACCTATGCACAATATGTTCCGAGCAATTCGCCGTGTGATGGACGAGCATCCCGATGTAAAGGCAATCTATCCCATTCATATGAACCCTGTGGTTCGTCAAGCCGCTGATGAGGAACTAGGCGGTTGTGACCGTATTCATATTATTGAACCGCTTGAAGTATTGGATTTTCACAATTTCCTCGCTCGTAGCTTTATGATTTTGACAGACAGTGGTGGAATCCAGGAAGAAGCTCCGTCCTTGGGTAAACCTGTTTTGGTTATGCGTGATACAACAGAACGCCCCGAAGGAATTAAGGCTGGAACTTTGAAGTTGGTAGGAACTGATGAACAGGTAATATATGAGAATTTCAAACTTCTGCTTGAAGATCATATGGCATATGAGTCGATGTCTAAGGCAAGTAATCCTTATGGTGATGGTCTCGCTTGCAAGAGAATAGCAGATATTCTGGGAAAATAACGGAGATGGGGGATACATATGCGTATAGGGATATTAACCTTTCATAAAGTAATTAATTATGGAGCTTTCTTACAGGCTTTTTCGTTGTCGAATATGCTTAAAGCTCAATTTCCAAATGCAGAAGTTGAGATAGTTGACTATATAACAAATCGTAAACGCAGGTATTTTACGGTTCTAAGGAGCATGAAGCATGAAGGTGTTAAAGGCATGGTGTCTGAACTAAAAAAAATATCAATCTTCAATTCAGCACAGAAATATTTAACACTCTCTCCGAAAAGTTTTCACTCGAATAATTTTTATGAATTATATTCTTACATAGATAAGAGATACGATATGCTGATTATCGGAAGTGATGCGGTGTTTAATTGGAATCAGACAAAATTCCCGACAGCGTTTATTCCCGACTATCAGTTTTCTATTCCAGTATATACTTACGCTGCCTCCGTGCATGGGTTGCGGTTTTATTCGGTTCAACGTGATATATTGCAAACGTGCGGCAAAGCATTTGATCAAATGAAATATGTCGGGGTGAGAGATAAATGCTCAGAACAATTTGTTAAGGTTTGCTCCGAAAACGCTAACACAATTCACTGCTGTGATCCGACACTGTTCATCGACAAAGATATAATTTATAATAACGGGATCAGTGTAAGAAACAAGTTAGCAAAAAGATATGGCTTTTCTCTTGATTCTAAATACATTGTAGTGATGGCACCTAACAGCAACATGATTAAAGAGATAAGTAAACGATATGGAAATGAGTATAAAATTGTTTCCGTTTTTGTGAAATCTTCGTACTCTGATTATTATATTGCAGATCTAAATCCCTTTGAATGGACGGTTGTATTGAGGCAAGCAGCTATGGTTATTACAAGTTATTTTCATGGCACATTGTTAAGTCTTGTGCAAGGTACACCTACCATTGTATTAGATTATTCGGGATACTGTGATGAACAGTATGAAGGAAAACTAAAGGACTTGATGGTAACACGATTTGAGTTGCCAGAATTATACTTCGACAAAAGTGAAGCTGACGATTTTGTTGGTGAGAATGCTTTTTATAACAAGGTTGACAAATTGCTTGGTGGTGAATACGAAAAGCGAATTTCTGACGCAATAAGGAAAGAGCGCGAGACATTTAACGATTTTATTAAACTGTTGGAATCTGCGGATGCGTAGATGAATTATAGCATACCGCATTAGGAGGCATATATGATAGAAACAAAAAGACAAAATAAGCACCGCATTTTATCTATGTGGATAATAGTGTGCGGACTGTTATATATATTTGCATACCAATTCAGACTGCCTTTCAAAGCGGATACTTTTTTGTATGGTATGGTAGTGGGATTAGTTGCCATGACTATTTTTGTGGGGAAGATTATTGTATCAAAACAAGTCATACTATTCATTTTAGTAGCTATTTCATCTTTTATCGGATTATCATATACAACGATGCCGTCAGAAGGGTTGAGAGAGGCTATCTTGTTTGCATTCTTCTCTGTTATGTTTTGTCTCTCTTTGACAAATTCAGACTTTGTAAGGTCATTCACTAAATGGATATATATTGTTTCTATTATTGTTGTTCTATCCTCAATTCTTCATTTCCTTGCACCGCTATGGTTTAATGCCATAATGAGCCAAGTAATGCGAGAAGATGCGTATGAACAATTGATGTGGTCATTTACGGTTGATACGACTTTTGCAGGATTAGCCGCTTATACATCTAATGCGACGTTCGCTGCGGCTATCGTGTTCGGAAATTCATTTTTGAACATTACCAATAAAAGCGAGACACCGCTTATTAAAAGCAAATTGTTAAATATTGTACTATTAGTGCTTTCTATGTTTTCAATTATCATTTGCAGTAAAAGAGGTATATTTGTAGCTACGATTGTTGCATTGATTGTTTTGATGTTTTATCTATATAGAGGCAGAAACTTCTTCTTGAAGTTTATGGGTGTTGCTGTTCTTTCGTCTATTGTTTTGATAATTCTTTATAACACAAACGAATTTGTATCAGCCTTTTTGAACCGATTTGTCGGTGATGATGTTATGACGGGTAGAGATACCATTTATGAAACATTGATGGCTGGTTTTGGTGAGAGTAATTTTTTGATTGGACGGGGAACTGCGGCGACTTATGAACTCGCTGCAAAAGGCGCACACAATATTTATATTCAAATACTATATGATCACGGAATCCTTTTATCGATTCCATATTACATAATGTTACTTTACAATTATTATATTGCTTTTAAGAACAAATGCCCGCTTTCAATATTTGTGCAGACTATGTTCTTGGTTTATGGGTTATCCGGCAATCCTCTTTATTCCAATATGTTCATGATGATATACATATACCATGTGCTGTATGCAACAAAAATGCCAGAGCTTTCAAATACAACCAATGAACACCAAAGAACAGAATTAGGCGGAAATAAGGCAGTCATGCTAAAAGAACGAAAGGTGTGAATAATGTCAACATCATCTAAAACAAAACAGTTAGCAGTTGATACTATATTATTTGGCATTAGCACATTTGGCTCAAAAATTCTGGTGTTCTTGCTTACCCCTCTATACACAGCGGTTTTATTAACAGAGGAATATGGCGTTGCTGATCTGATAAATACGACTGTAAATTTAATTTATCCTGTGCTTACACTGGCAATTGCTGATGCAACTTTACGGTATTCGTTAGATAAAAATTGCTCCAAGCGAGCGGTTTTAGGAGATGCCATTGTAATCACAATTGCGTCATTGTTATTATTGATTTCATTTTATCCTGTCATCAATATGATGAACTCTGAAATTGCAGTTCAGCTTTCAGCGTATTGGGGTTATTTTGTGGCAACCTATGCAATGTACAATTTTCACTTGTGCTTTGCGAATTTTGTGAAAGGTATCGGAAAGACAAAACTGTTTGCTGTTCAGGGGATTGTTCAAACAGTGACGGTTATTTTGTGCAACATTTATTTTTTGCTTATTGTAAAAACGGGATTACAAGGTTACTTATTCAGCATTATCATCGGACTTACCGTTCCAACAGTTTTGATGTTTTTTGCCGGAGGTTTGTTCAAATATATTGTTCCGTTTAAGCTGGATAAGAAATTACTTGGAGAAATGCTTAAATACAGTATTCCCATGATTCCGACATTACTCGCTTGGTCGATCAATATGTACATAAACAAGTACATGCTGATTGGTCTATTACCGGCTGGCGAGGGACTCAGCGCATCTGGTATCTTTAGCGTGGCGAACAAAATCCCTTCCTTATTAACAGCAGTATTGTCTGTTTTTACACAGGCATGGCAGCTCTCTGCAATATCTAATGTTAACGACTCGGACGAATCGAACTACTACACCAAGATGTACGGGGCGATGCACATTGTTTCACTTGTTGGTTGTTTGCTGATTATTCCTTTTTCAAAAATAGCATCAGCAATTCTTTTCGATCCAAGCTATTATTCAGCATGGCAACATATACCTTTTCTTACGCTGTCAGCGTTCTTTTCGTGTTTATGTGGCTTCTTAGCGTCTGCGTTCCGTGCATATAAAAGGACGGGACAACTATTCGTTTCTGTTGCTATCGGAGCCGCCGTGAATGTTATCTTAAATTTGGTTTTAATAAAAACCATTGGTGTTGTTGGAGCGTCCATAGCTACTGCGGCAAGTTTTCTCATAACCTGGGGAGTCAGAATGCAGACGATACAACGGTTAGTTAAAGTTAAGATTCGCTTAATGCAAACGGTGGTTAGCTATTTTCTGGCGATCTTGGGATGTTTGTTAATTAGTTTTGATGTTCCGTATGCGTATGTTTTTTATCTCGTCTCCTGTGTAGTAATAATAGGATTGAATTTTAAGGATGTGAAAAACATATGTGTCTCGATGTCAGCAACGCTAAAGAAAATAACTAAAAAGAAAAATACAAAAATGGAGGGATGAATATGAACATAGCAGTCGCAGGAACCGGCTATGTCGGTTTATCAATATCGGTGCTTTTGGCACAACATAATAAAGTAACAGCAGTTGACATTATTCCAGAAAAAGTGGAAATGATCAACAACAAAAAGTCTCCTATACAGGACGAATACATCGAAAAATACCTTGCCGAAAAGGAGCTTGATCTGACTGCAACTCTCGATGCAGAAGCGGCATATAAGGATGCGGATTTTGTGGTAATTGCGGCTCCTACAAGTTATGACAGTCAGAAAAATTTCTTTGATACATCCGCTGTAGAAGCGGTTATTCAGCTTGTGATTAAGTATAACCCTGATGCAATCATGGTTATCAAGTCAACTATCCCTGTTGGCTTTACGGCAATGGTTCGTGAGAAGTATCACTGTGACAACATTATTTTCAGTCCAGAATTTCTTCGTGAATCCAAAGCACTCTATGATAACCTCTATCCGAGCAGAATTATTGTAGGTACGGACGTGGAAAATGCCCGTCTTGTAAAAGCGGCAAACACATTTGCAAAACTTCTTCAAGAAGGTGCAATTAAAGAAAACATTGATACTCTTATTATGGGACATACCGAAGCAGAAGCGGTCAAGCTGTTTGCCAATACATACCTTGCGCTTCGTGTATCCTACTTTAATGAGCTTGATACTTATGCGGAGATGAAAGGACTTGACACGCATCAGATCATCAACGGTGTTTGTCTCGATCCGAGAATCGGTACGCATTACAACAACCCTTCTTTTGGTTATGGTGGATACTGTTTACCGAAAGACACTAAACAGCTTCTTGCCAATTACGGGGATGTTCCTCAGAATATGATGACTGCTATTGTTGAATCCAACAGAACCCGTAAAGACTTTATTGCGGATCGTGTCCTTCGTATGGCTGGGTATTACGGCTATGAAGAAGATAACGAATATAGCAAAGCAAAAGAAATCCCCCCTGTAATCGGTGTGTATCGTCTTACCATGAAAGCGGGGTCGGACAACTTCCGTCAGTCATCTATTCAAGGTGTTATGAAACGTATCAAAGCCAAGGGTGCAAAGGTTGTTATTTACGAACCTACTCTTACAGACGGCGAAACTTTCTTTGGTAGTGAGATCGTGAACGATATTGAAAAATTTAAGGAAATTTGTAATGCTATAATAGCAAACAGATATGATGCTTGTCTCGACGATGTAGCAGACAAAGTATATACGAGAGATATATTCAGACGAGATTGAGGAGTGTTTCATTATGGATCAAAGAACAATTCAAATACTATTCGCTTTGTTGCGTTCTGCGATCTGTGGAACGAAACTAACAGCGGAAGAATGGAATAATTACTCGCCCGATCTGCTCCAGGATTTGCTAAAAATATCGTCTAAGCATGATGTGGTTCACCTTCTGGCTTTCGGACTAAAGCAAAATAAGCTAATCTCTAAAGAAAATAGTGACATCGAAAAATGTATTCTTAAAGCGTTCTATCGTTATGAACGGTTAAGATACGAATATGAAAATCTTTGTTCAGCATTTGAAAAAGCGCAAATTCCATTTCTCCCCCTAAAAGGTTCTGTGATACGAAAGTATTATCCGGAAGCATGGATGCGGACGAGCTGTGATATTGACATTTTGGTTCACGAAAGAGATTCCGAAAAAGCAACGTCTATTTTGGTCGATGAGTATGGATATGTCTATCACGGGAAAGGGTCGCATGATATATCTCTTTTCGCTCCTACAAATACTCACATCGAATTACATTATGATCTTGTTGAGGATGGAATTGCAAATGAATCCTCAGAGGTTCTTAAAAATGTTTGGGATATGGCGATAATTCGGGACGAATATGCTTTTTTGTATGAAATGCCAGATGAATATTATTATTTCTACCATATTGCTCATATGGCAAAGCATTTTGAAAATGGTGGATGTGGCATAAGACCTTTTATCGACATTTTGATTTTAGATAATGTTCAAGATGCTGATATAGAAAAGCGAGATAAACTGCTCCAACAAGGAAATCTTTTGAAGTTTGCAAACGTAGCTCGTAAGCTAAGTCGGATATGGTTTTCAAATGAGCCGTATGACTATATCTCTCAACAGATGGAAGATTATATTCTGCGAGGTGGGGTGTACGAAAACAACGAAAATCGCATAACTGTTCAACAGCAGAAAAAGGGTGGACGAATCAAGTACGCTCTATCGAAAATATTTATTCCGTATGATGTCATTAAGTTCCATTACCCTATCCTGAAAAAGCACAAATGGCTAACCCCCTTTCATGGAGGTTCGCAGATGGTTCAAATTGATCTTCTGCGGTCACGCTAAGCGCACCTTGAATGAGTTAAAGTATAATCAAACAATATCAGCAGATAAAGCCGATGTCACAAAGAACTTCTTGGAGAACATAGGATTGTAAGTAAAAATAGCATATAATCAATATCCGAACTTGCTTGTACGAATAACCTGAAATAGACATACCAATTTCACAAATACATGGTATAATACAAAGGCAGAGCGACCTCTGCCTTTCATTCGACACATCGAATTGAATTGAAACGGAAACGGAAGTGAGAAGATTGGCAAGACCCAAGAAGAACCGAGAAACAAACACAGATGACCTTATTACGCAGCTTGTCGAAGCTGTAACGGACACATATCTGAATCCCCCGGAGAACACGGCAGACGAACATGGACAAATGCACATGAATTTGCTTGCAGAAGAATTTTCCATGACCCCGATTAAGGTGCGAAAATTACTCATATCTTCCGGTGTTTACCATACACCCATAAGTGATGAAATCAACAAACTGTACCGGAACGGAAAAACTATCAAGGAAATACAGAAAATTACAGGTCTGAGTGCCGCATCGGTCAGCGGATATTTGCCCTACCAAAAGACCGTGTATAATCTTGAAGTATCAACAGCCGTTGCAAACCGCCTTCGTAAGTATCGGAATCGCAAAGCGATAGTGGATAAACTTGCCGCCGAGGTTGAGTCAGAGACGGAACACACAAAGGATTTGTTGTGGGAAACCTTGATTGCATTTGAGGACTACCCATTCAAAACGGCAAAGGGACTGCGGTTTTACTATACTGTCAAAGGCAACGAGCTTTTCATATCCCGTAAAGAAAAATCCGTTACCAGATCAAGTGTAAATATGGCGTTTGAAACAGCGTTCAAACTGCAGAGGGAGGGTTCCGAGATCGCCGGACCGAAAATGCTCGGATGCTTCGGGGCAAGCTACTTGTACCCGATTTTTATCAGAATCGGAGTGATACGTGACGGAAAGGAAAGGACATAGCTTTCGCAGAAATCAATCGCATGACACAGGATGGGGTCGGGCAATATTGTCCGGCTCCGTTTTTTTCTCATATCGCTATGTTTTATTCTTTCCGCTGCTCCCGTCTGTTTCTCCAATTCGGTGCAGATGTCCCCCCGAACACCCTTGGTGCTTTTTTAGCACAAACTGATGTGAAACATAATTTTTTATGTTTTAGGTCAAATTTTATCGGCAAAACCTGATGTGACACATCAATAAGTGAATTGCTGGATAATTCAAAAAAGTGAGGTGTTCGAGTATAATATATGTGTAAGAAAAAATGCAAAGAATGGGGGGAGAAAACCGTGCTAATGGAAATGCGTCTGGAAGGATGTGTGCTGGACTGCGCCTTGATTGGTAAGCGAGTCCGCAGTGCAAGGAAAGAGAAAAGGTCACACAGGAGGAACTTTCAGAGCATTGCGGCTGTACTCCCACCCACATCTGTAATCTTGAAAACGGAAAGATTGGTGTGTCTTTGGATTTGTTGTTCCGTATCAGTATTTATTTGGGAAAAAGTATGGATTACTTTGTCATGGACAACGAAAACGCCAATCCGCAGATCAAAATCGAAAATAACATCGCCCCGAAACTCAAGCAATGCGATACGCAGATGCTTGAAATGGTCGGCAGCTTCATTGACAATCTGATTACATATAAAGAAACATTAAGCAGTTCTCTCAAAAAAGATGATTAACTGCGAGTTCGAGAAAGGAAACAAAGCGCAGGGGTGACAGATGAACAATCTGCCGTCTCTGCGTTTTTTCTATATTACAAACAAATACACGGAGGATTTACAAAATGGCGCTTTTTCAAAAACTTCATAAAACCGTAAGCAAACTGACCCGCCCTGTGGATCAGAAGGCAAACACAACAGAATGTGCGGAGATCGAGGTGGACGAAGCACAACACGATTATGCGGTGGCACTGCAAAACTGTCTGATTGGTCTTGCCAACGAAGTTTACGGTGTTGCCGATCCGAGGGATATATCCGGACGTGTCCTGCGCCAAGCCTGCGATTTCTATGATGCAGATTGGTGCGGACTTTTTGATGTTGACAGGATGTTAAAGTTGCTCGTTCCGTTCTGGTGGTACAATCGCACAACAGGCGGTATGACAAAAACAAAACTGGATGAAGGCGGCGTTTACGGTGACTTTACAAGGTGGATGGATGCGCTGAATACCAATACTCCCATCTACGTCGACGATATAGAGAAAATCAAAGACAGTAATCCGGAGGAATATGCCGTATATTCCAAGCAGGAGGTTCGGTCAATTCTTGCCGTTCCGTACCATAAGCGAGAAAAAGGATTTTTGCTTTTGCGAAATCCCAAGCGGTACGGAGATAAACCAGAGATGCTTCAAATCATGGCGAACATTCTTGTAGCTGAAATCAATGAACAGAAGCATTTGGATCGCATGAAAGCAGAAAGCGAAAACATGGATACAAGTGCCGAGATTGTAATTAACCTTTTCGGCGGTCTTGAAATCATCACGAATAAAGGTACATTGAGCGAAGCGGAAATCAAATCCCCGCTTGCCTGTAAACTGCTTGTCCTGCTTATGATGAATCGGCATAGGAGCATGACGGGACGTGAGCTTGCCGATGCAATCTGGCCGGATGCAGATTACACCGACCCCACCGGAAAACTTCGTACTCTACTCTATCGTTTTCGCACTACCTTCCGTCTGCTCTCCGATAAGGAGCTGATTGTTACCTCTGCAAACGGGTATCGCATCAATGGTGAATTGTCCATTCGCACCGATTATGAGGATTTTGAGAGAACCTGTGAGGTCAGCAAAAAGGCGTATGATCGGTATCAGAAAAAGGAACTGCTCTGTAAAGCAGTAAAACTCTATCGTGGTAAGCTGTTCCCAACGGGAAGCGGTGAACATTGGCTGCTTGCCTGCAACTCCAAGTATCATCTGCAATATCTGACAATCGTGGAGGAACTGATGAATCTTCTTCACTCTGAAAAGAATTACTCCATGATGCACGAATACGCTATGATGGCGGTCAGCGTGGAACCGGATAATCCTACCGTTTTATTCTGGCTGATCGTAGCCCTGCGGAAACACGGCGCAATCGACATGGCAAAGGAACACCTTGAGTCTGCAAGAATACGGCTTTTGAACGATGAATATCAAGAGCTTGAAGAACGGCTGATCGCTGTGTAATATAAATAACGGTTTGTGTGACGGTGATGTAACGCAAAATGAAAAATCTTACAATATAATTTACATATAACGGCTCGTATAACACCTTATATAACCCCTGTTTGGTATAATATCCATATCATCGTGAGACGGATATACCAAGCAGGGGTATTTTTTATGTCCTCACGATGACCGAGAAAATCAAACGCAAGGAGGTAATCATGAGCGAACCAAAGCACTTTGAAGTACGAACCGACGATAACCGCCTGTTCTGTATGGCGAGACTGATCGAAGGGGACATACTTCTCATTTTAAAATCCGCAGGGAAAGAAATCCATATTCCCTATACGGATATTCCGAGACTTGTCGCATTGGCGAGAAACCGGAAAATCGGTCAAGCAAGATAATGACCGTTATGGAGGAAACAACCGAGTGTATGTTTCCCCGCAGGGGACAATCCCCATACATATCCATATCGTCTGCCAATGAGCGATACCGATATACTGAGTAAGTGCCGGGGTAGATATAGCAATCGCAGAGTGATCTGTGGCTGCTGTGTCTGCCCCGGTCTTTTTTATTTCTTGGCAAAATAATAAAAATATCATTCTCCGAGTTGCAATAGGAGCAAAGGATACGCATACGGCACAGACAAACATTAAGGGTTTGCTTGTGTCCGAGCAAGTCCCATGCTTTGTTGCGCTCTTTTTTGTGCTTTCGTGGGGTCTGCTCTGCGAGAGTTTTTTCTTTTGGTCATGCGTTTCTATGCTCCGATTGCAATTTGGCAACTGAAAGGAGCAGAGATTATGACTCTCAAAGAATTACAGAACCGTATTGAAAGAACCGCAGGCATGGATTTACCGACTGCCGCATGGCTTCGTGCCGGCAATTCGCCACTTGTTGTCAGCCGTGAACTGGAGGGCGGCACAAAGCTCTCCGTGTATCAGAACGGATTTGCCCTTTATCAGACAGAGGGAGGAAGCACGGTGTTCCGTGTTGATCATTGCGGCGGCTATATCTATTTCGGAAGAAATGAGCAGACCGAGCTTTCCGAGGACTTTTTCGCAAATACCGATTGGTGGGTTCGCCTGCTGATCGAGGGCGAGGACAGATTGACCCATAACCGCAAAGTCCTTTCCGAAAAATATGAGAGCTTTTACGAGGGTGACAGCGAAGCATTTTACAACGTCTGCGGAACGGAGCAGCTTCCCTTGGATGCGCTTATGACAAACGAGCTTCTGGAAAAAGCATTCTCCATGATGACCGAGAGACAGCGGGCGGTTGTAACCATGTACTACATAGACGGCATGGGAGTTCAAGAAATTGCCGCCGTTTACGGTATCTCACATCAGGCAGTTTCGGTCACATTATCGGATGTAAAAAAGAAATTTCAAAAAAATCGAAAAAATTTTTGCTGACTACCTTGCAAAACGCCTTTCCACGATGGGTTGGGTGAAGGACAACAACCAAAAGTCCTTACATCAATCAAATCGGAGGAAACGATTATGTCGGGAAAAATCCCAAAGGAAAGAGAACGCTATTTTGTACGCCTGGATTCGGGCGAGGTTTGTGAAGTCAGCCGTGAAGTCTATCTCTGCTATTACGCAGGAGAACGGCAGGAACGCTATCAGAGAGAACGTGACATCAAGAACGGACTTGTCAGCATTGAAGCAATGGCAGAAACCATGTTTGACGATGGCGAGGGATGCGGATATGACTTTATTCCCTCGGATGAGGTAAGCATTGCTGAGCAGGTAGTCCGAGACATGATGATAGAAAAGCTCTACATAGCACTTGACCAGCTTGCCCCGGAGGACAGACAGCTTATTACTGCACTGTTCTTCGATAACGTCAGTCTCAGATGCTACGCCAGAGAAAACGGTGTGACCCATAGAACCGTCCAGAAATGGCGTGATCGAATTTTGGAAGATTTACGAAAAATGATGAGTTAAATCTTCATTCTCGGTAGCCAACAGCCGTTTTTATCGGCTTGGTAGTAGGGGCGGTGATAAAGAAACATCACCGAACCGCTTGTTCCTTGAAAATTCCATATACGGTACTCAAATACGAAACAGCTATGAGGAGCGAGTCGGAGGTATGCCGCCATGACCTTTTCTTGTGGGAATTTCCCATTACAGATCAGTGAGCGAACAGCAGAGCGAGAGCGATAACCAAAACAGTCCACCTCTGGTCACGGACTGATCGCCATGACCGTAGCTGGGTTAAAGATACTTCCGTACCGAAAGGGCGGCTTGGTGAGATCCACGGAGAGCCGACAGGCTATGATGCCATGTGACCGATGGCAGTTTGAGTATTCCCAAGTGTCCGGGGGCGAGAGAATACGGACACACCATGATGTTAAGAATAAGGACTGCAATCCTTTTCATAACAGCAGATTCCATGTGGAGGAACCATAACCGATTCCTCCATATTCATGTGCTGTTATGCAGTACAAATTTACATGAATCGGAGGTAACGATGAAAGCTGCAGTCATTATTGGAATTGTCGCTTTTATGCTTGCGGATACATTTCTCATGTGGTGCTTGCTTCGGGCAAACGCTCTGTATGAGCGAAACGAAAACAGACACGGGGTATCCGCAGATAACAGCGGCGAGAGAAAGGAGACACCCAATGAAGAAACGTAAGAAATCCTTTGAGGAAATGATGAAACCGTTCTGCCTTGTCCGTCCGAGAGACGAGATCGGGGCGAGAAAGTGCGGTCGGGAGTGCTGCGGAAACTGCCGAACCTGTGTCTATCACAGACCGCACCGAAAAGACAGACTTTGTGTATTTCGTGAATGCCCGTTTGTGCCGGGTCTGTCTACCTCTACATACAAGACCAGAATGGAGAATCATAAGCGAGATCGCAGGCGAACCAAAAAGTGAAGCCGAAGGCAGCAAGCAAACCACTTTCAGGCGCAGATGAACGGTTCCCGTTCCACTATGGAGGGGAAGCCGATCAGTACACCTTTTATCGGATACCCAAGCGGATGTTTGACGATCCGATGTTGAAGCAGTTAAGCACCGATGCAAAGGTTCTGTACGGTCTGATGCTTGACCGAATGGGATTGTCTCTGCGAAACGGATGGTTTGACGAGGAAGGACGTGTTTACATCTACTTCTCGGTGGAGGAAATTATGGCTATGCTTGGCTGTGCCAACGCCAAGTGTACCAAGCTCCTGCAGGAACTGGATTCGGAAAACGGCATCGGACTGATAACCCGTGTCAAGCAAGGACTTTGCAAACCCGATGTGATCTATGTGCATAAGTGCATCAGCCGCATTTCAGAATCAAATGCCCGGACATTTGAAAATCAAATCTCCGGAGGTTTGAAAGGCACATCACAGGGCATTTCAAAATCAAACGCTAATGATAATTATATCAATAATACTTATTTTAGCGATACTGAGTCCATCTTTTCAGAAAGAGCCGAGCCGATGGGAGAGCGAATGCGACAGCGTGAACGGTATAAGGAAATGGTTTTGGAGAATATCGACTATGACATTCTTAAAGATGAACCAAAACTTGACCGTGAACAGCTTGACGAGATTGTTGAGCTGATGGTGGATACCATATGCACCACGCAGGAGTATATCATCATCGGCGGCGATAAGAAGCCTGCAGAAGTCGTAAAAAGTCAGTTTTTGAAGCTGGATGCGGGACATATCCAATTTGTCCTGGACTGTCTCCGAGAGAAAACGAGCAAAGTCCGTAACATACGGAAATATCTGCTCTCGGTGTTATACAACGCTTCCATGACCATCGACAATTATTATTCCGCACTGGTAAACCACGATCTCTACGGTGGGTAACATCTTGCACGAAACGAAGGGAGTGATGCGATGCAGGAAGAAGTCAATGACAAAACCATAGCGCTATCCGTTAAGACGGCAAAGCTGACGGGGACGGTGCTGAAAGTTGCCTTGCAGAAGTTTCTTTCCGAAATGGAGAAACAGAAGCAGAAAGGCAAAGCAAAAGCGGCACAGCCCAAGCAGGGCAAGCAGACCATGAAGCAGCTCATGCAGAAAAACACGCAGATCACCAATATCGAGGTAACAGACGGAAATATCAAATCCTTTGAGCGAGTAGCGAGAAAATACGGAATTGATTTCAGTCTGAAAAAGGATGCAAGCGAGAATCCTCCCAAGTACATTGTCTTTTTCAAGGCAAGGGACGTGGATGTGATGACAGCGGCATTCAAGGAGTACACGGCAAACGATCTAAAAAAAACGAATAAGCCGTCTCTGCGTAAACGTCTTGCCAAAGCAATGGAGACAGTCCGCAAAAACAAGGAAAGGGTCAGACAGAAAACGAAGGATCGGGGGCTGCAAGTCCTATGAAAAAATTCGATCTGAAAAAGTTTCTGCTGTTGAATTTCCCATACTTCATCATCTTTTACTTGGTGGACAAGACAGTGTGGCTGTTCCGTCATTGTGTGGGAGATACGCTGATTGACCGTGTAACGGTGCTGTTCAACAACTACGGACTGGCGTTTTCCAAACCGCTTCCGAGCCTTCACATCTACGATCTGCTTGCGGGCGTTGCTGCGGCACTTGCGGTAAAAGGTATCTTGTATGCCCGAAAGAAAAACGCCAAGAAGTACAGACAGGGCGTGGAATACGGTTCTGCCCGTTGGAGTGCATAATTTTAAGTGTAAATGACACATACATGGACGCACAGGA
>ENA-UOOC01001280-UOOC01001280.1-human-gut-metagenome-genome-assembly--contig:-C48old-NODE-1280-length-22067-cov-19.321188_pt1 | contig 22067 bp, 23 predicted proteins | sample MGYA00242469_ERZ724016 | MGnify/ENA metagenome assembly ERZ724016 | reverse complement strand
AAGATATTTAGGATTAAAAGAACAAATGGCAAAAGATGCTGCAAGAATAGCTGATACAGGAATATAAGATTAAATTACTGTTTAGAGGTTAAATCGGTAAAAAAAGAAATGGTACTTATTTAAGTGATAAATAAAAAATTATTACTAATATATGCGCTTTAAAAATAGTATCAGTAATCGTCACCTATATTACTGATTGAATAAAAAAATAGAAAAGTAGTTTAAAGTTAGTATTTTCAATGGGTACAGGCTATTTTTATTTTGAATTCTAAAAATGAAAATTTAAAGCTTAAAAAAATAAAAAGCCATGAAAAATGAAATGGCCACAAAAAGGAGGTGAAAAAGTGGGAAGAAAATCAGTTGATGAAATTATTGAAAGTAACCTAACACAAGTAATATCAATGCTTAAGGACGGTTGCAAGGATAAAGAAATCATAGAGTTTTTAGGGATATCAAGAAGTGCATGGAAGGCCAAAAAAAATAATAATTCAAAACTTAAGCAGGCAATAGATGAAGTTAAGGAAGCTAGAAATGAGCAAGTAGAAGATGCTTTATTTAAATGTTGTACAGGCTATCATTACTATGAAGATGTTGCTACAAAAGTTAAAGAAGAGACATTAACCGAAGATGGAACTGTTCTTGTAAAAGAAGATGTAAAGATATCTAAAGTTAAGAAGTTTGCTAGACCAGATGTTAATGCTCAAAAGTATTGGTTAAACAATAGAAAGAAAGCATCATGGAAAGATGATCCTAACAAAGTGGAGAATGATAAGAAGGCATTGAAGCTTAAAGAAAAAGAGGTTAACAGTAAGGTGATTATATAATGTTGTACAAGCGTTGTAGTGGATGTGGCAAGAGAGTACCTAGCAATAAGACTTGTAAATGCCAAATATATAATGCAAGAGAAAGGTACAAAGAATATAACTCAAGAAGAAACGATAAAGAAGAGCAAATGTTTTATAGGAGCAAAGAATGGGTTAAGTGTAAGGAGCATAGGCAAATAGAATTACTTTATATTGATTGGTATGAATATTATACGAAAGGTAATGTAGTACAAGGCTATACATTACATCATATTGATGAATTAAAAGAATATAAAGAAAGAGGATTAGATAGAAGTAATTTAATATATCTAACACAAGCTAATCATATAAAGGTTCATAAAGATTATTTGAAGTCAGATAAAGATAAATATAATACTAAAAAAATATTATTTGAATGCTTAAAGAGAGCAAAAAAAGATTTTGGTATAGGATAAATAAAATTTATATACCCCGGGGAGTATGTAAAAAAATTTATAGAAGCATTCCAAAGCCTTTATGCCTAGCCAGTCAGATAAAATTCCCAAAATGAAATTTTTAAAAATTGGAAGGAGGTAAATTTAAAAATGGCAAGACCATGCAAGAGTATTGAAGGGCAAAGTAGACATAATTCAAAAGAAGAGATTGAAAAAAGAAAAGAAGCTGAAAATAAATTAAAGGGATTAGCTGATAAAATAGAATTTCCTCCAGAGTATTTAAGTTATGATCAAAAGAAAATATATAAAGAAATTTTTGAAGAATTAAAAGCAAGTCAAATTTTAAGTAATTTGGATGTTTATATTTTAGCATCATGTAGTATTGCAATAGATAGATTACAGTTCATTGAAACAATAATAAATAAAAATCCTAAAGCAATAATGAATAAAGACTTAATGAGTGCAAAGGATAAATACAATAAGGATTTCTATAGATGTTGTAATGAACTTTCATTATCTCCACAAAGTAGAGCTAAGTTTGGAAGCTTATCACTAAAGGCAAAAGATGAAAATGAAGATGCTGTAATAAAGGCATTAATGGATGATGAGGAAGATGAATAATAATGATTTTACTAGATAAAGCACTGAAATATTGTAATGATGTAGTTGAAGGGAAAGAAATAACTACAGATGAAGTTAAATTGCAATGCAAAATATTTCTAGAGGATTATTATAAAAATCAATATTTAGATGAATTTGAGTTTTGTTTTAGTGAAAATAAGTTAAAAAAAATAAATAATTTATTAAAATTATTTAATTATGCTACTGGATTTATTGCTGGAAAACAAGTTTTAGAGGGATTGGAAGGTTTTCAATGTCTCTTTTTATCGGCTATTTTTGGATGGAGATATAAAAGTAATAAGAAAAAGTTTAGATATAGAGATGTAGTTTTGTTTATTCCTAGAAAAAATGCTAAGACATTTATAATAGCAGTGGTATTTTTACTTTTAATGCTAACAGAACAAGCATTTAGTGAGTTTTATTCCATTTGCATAGATAGGGATTTAGCAAAAGAAGTTAGAAAAGCTATGGCTCAAATAATTGAAGCTAGTCCAGCAATTAAAAAACATTTCTTTGTATCGGAAAGTGAAATAGGAATTATAAAATGTAAAATAACAAATAGTTTTTATTATCCAAGAACAGCAAATGCAAATAAAAATAACGCTATACGACCAGCAGCAGTTTGTTGTGATGAAGTTGGAGCATTTACTGATAACAAAAATATACAAGCTATGAGAAAAGGGCAATTATCTGTTTTAAATCCTATAATGTTAAAAATAACTACAGCATATGCAGAAAGCAATTCTATTATGCCAGAAGAATTAGAGTATGATAGAGCAGTTCTTGAAGGTACTATAGATAATAAAAGATTATTTTGTTTGCTTTATTATTGCAACAAAGAAGAAGTATGGACAGATGAGGGATTATATAAAGCTAATCCATTGAGAGTTGAAGAAAATTACAATGAAATTAGAGCAGATAGAGAAACAGCTAAGATAAAAACAAGTGAACAGGAAGAATTATTTACTAAAAATTTTAATATTTTCTTAGAAAGTAATGAGATAAATAAATATATAAATATAGACTATTGGAAGAAATGTAGCAGGCAAAATATTAATTTTAAAGATAAAGAAGTTGTTATTGGAGTTGATCTATCTGTTACTACTGACTTAACAGCAGTTTCTATGATGTATATTGATAATGGGAAGGTTTATTGTAAATCTCATGGATTCTTACCAGAAGATAGTTTAGCAGATAGAAGAGAAAATATTAATTATAAAGATTATGCTAAAAGAGGATACTGTGATTTACATAAAGGTATGACTGTAAATTATACTAAGGTTGAAGAATATATAAGAACTATAGAGGAAAAGTATGAGTGTACTATTAAATGCATTGTAACAGATCCTATGAATGCTAAAGAACTTATGGAAAGATTATCAGAAGATTATGATGTTATTTTACTTAAGCAAACATATACAAATTTAAGTCCAGCAACTAAGGAGTTTAGGAAGAGAATATATGATGATGAAGTAAGATATGAAGAAAATGAGTTATTAGATTGGAATATGAGAAATGCAATTACAACTAAAGGTAAATCTGATGATGAGATGTTAGCTAAAGAGGATAAGAATAAGCAGCGTATAGACATGGTTGCAGCTTTAATTTTTGCTTATACAGAATTTGTAGTGCCAGATGGTGGATATAATGCAATAGATGCATTAGACAATATGGATTGGGGGTAATTAGATGAAAAAAATATTAAAAAAGAATATAGTAGATATTTTAGTTAGTATTTCACTAATTATTCTTATACTAACAACATTAAAGCTTAATATTTATATTGGTTTATACTTGCTATCCTTGGTTTTGTTAGGGATAGCAATAATTATATCTAGATATAGATAGGAGGTGAGGAAATGTTTGAAAAGTTATTTGAAAAAAGGAGTTATACTGGAGAAAATCCATTTGATTGGACTTCTTGGATAAAGGGTGAAGATGATGATTTTACGGGAAATGATAGTACATACTCGAAATGTATTAATCTTTTTTCTGAAAATATAGCAAAATTACCTATAGTAACTAAGGTTAAAAATGAAAAGGGAGATATAGATGCTGATAATTTTTATCTTTATGAGAAGTTAAGGTTAAGACCTAATGCATCTATGAATGCATTTGAGTGTATAAAGGCACTTGTAGCTATGACTAAACATTATGGAAGTGCTGGATTATACATAGATAGGGATAATAAAGGTTTAGTTAAAGCTCTATACCCTGTACGAATTAATCAATTTATAGTAGATAATACTGGACTTATAAACTCTACTAAAAATAATAAAGTTTTAGTGGAGTTTACTTGTGGAGATGTAAGTGGATCTTGTTTTGAAAAAGATATTATTATTTTAAGAGATAATTCTATAAATGGTATTAATTTTAGAAAAACTAGATCATATATAAGAGATAGTATTGATACGAATGTTAAAGCACAAAAATATCAATCTCAATTATTTTCTAATGGCTTAACTAATAAAATAGTGGTTCAATTAACAAGTGATATAAAGGAAGATAAAGAACTTAGAAAAGTACAAGCTAAATTTGATAAGATGTATTCAAATAATGGAAGAGTTTTTACTGTACCAGCTGGATATAATGTATCAGCAATGAATTTATCTCTAGCAGATAGCCAATTTGCAGAACTAAAGATAATAGGTAAGCAAGATATAACGAGTGCTATTGGAGTACCTTATTCATTAATAGAAAAAGGCTCATTAACAGAAGAAGAAACAATAGCATTTTTAAGTAATGCTATTATTCCAATTATAACGGCATTAGAGCAAGAAATGGACTGGAAGTTACTCACTCCAACTGAAAGAAAACAAGGTTATAAAATTAGATTTAATGTAAATGCAATGCTTAGGACAAGTCCTGAAAAGCAAAGTATCATATTAGATAGATACGTTAAAGATGGTATTTATACAATTAATGATTGTAAGAGAATACTTGGAGTGCCACTTGTTGAAGGTGGAGATATAGTAACATTACCATCTGGACAAATAACTTTAGAAAATCTTATTAATGGTAATGCTACATGGCAAAAATCTACTGCGAAAGGGGGTGAAAAGGATGAAAACGGAGAGAATCAAGATTAACACTACTTTTGAAGTAAGAAGTATTGGAGAAGGGGAAGAAAAGCAAACTCATTTACAAGGCTATGCATTAACTTTTGATAGTTTAAGTGAGGATTTAGGCTATTTTAGAGAAATAATCAGAAAAGGTGCTTTAGATAATTGTAAAATGGATAATGTAGTCCTTAATGTTAATCATGATATGGATAAGCCTTTAGCTAGAAATAACAAAGGAAATGGAATTGGAACATTAACATTAACAGTTGATGAAAAAGGACTTTTTTTTGATGCAATACCAACTGATACATCCTATAGTAGAGATTTAATTTCTAACATGGAAGCTGGAATAATAGATAAATGTAGTTTTGCATTTATGTTAGATTGGCAAGATGATGAAGCACAAACTTGGGATTGGGATACAAATAACAGAGGATATGATTTAAGAACTATAAATAAAATTAAGGAAATATTTGATGTATCTATTGTTACTAATCCAGCTTATGAAAGTACAAGTTGCACAAGTTACAAAAGAGCTAAAGAAGATTTAGAAAAAGAAAGAAATAATGAAATTAGAAAAAGGAAACTTAAATTAGAATTAGAGTTAATTTAAGTTTTTTATTTTGTTTAAAATTGGAGGAATTAAAGTGAATATAGAAGAGTTAAGACAATTATTAGAACAAAAGAAAGTTGAAGCTAGAGGTTTATTAGAAACTGATTTAGTAAAAGCAGAAAAAACAATGGAAGAAGTAAGAGAACTTCAAAAGAAAATAGCTTTATATGAAGAAATTGAAGAATCAGAAAAAAGAGATTTAGAAAATCAAAGAAATCAAAATAACAAAGGAGAATATAATATGGCAGTAAATGAAATGAGAGCTATAACTAAGAGTGTTATGGGGCATAAATTAACAGAAGAAGAAAGAGCTGCAGTAGTATCATCTGGAAATGCAGCTGTACTACCGAAGCAATTCGTAAATCAATTGCAAGAAATTAAAAAAGGTTTTGGATCATTAAAAGATTATTGTGATGTCATTACTGTTACAAAGAATGAAGGTACTATTCCAGTTGTTGATTATGATCAAAATGAATTAAAAGATATTACAGAAGGTAGTGATATATTAGATGGCACTTTAGTTACTACTGAGTTAAGTTTCACTTGTAAAAAAGTTGGGTTAATTCAAACTTTATCATCAGAGTTAGTTGAAGATGCAGAAGTTGAAATTGAAGAAATTGCAAAAACTAACTTTACTGAAATTGCTGTTGTAAAAGAAAATAAAAAGATTATAGATATTGTGAATACTAACGCTACTGCTATTGAAGAAGCAACAGACTATACAGCCTTAGAAAATGTAATGGCTGAAGCTTTACCAGCAGTAAAAGCAGGATTAATTACTTTATGTAATGTAGAAGGATATGCTCATTTAAAGAATATGAAAGATAAACAAGGTAGAAATATGAACCTTATAACAACTATTGGTGATACAGAATATTTTAATGGTAAACCAATAGTAACATTTGATAGTTCTTTAGTTACACCAACATTAGATAAAAAGAAAGTCTTCTACTCTCTAAATATGAAAGAAGCTGTAAAATTTATTCAAAGAAAAGATATTACTATTGCTAGAAGTAATGAAGCTGGATTTAATGATGACACTATCAAGTTAAGAATATTAGAAAGATTTGATGTTACTAAAGGATCAACTAGATCGATAAAGAAAATAGAATTAGCTTAAATGGTTAGGGATTAATTTCCCTTTCCTTTTTTATAGAAAGGGTGATTACATTGACCTTAGATGAGGTAAAAAGTTATTTAAGAATTGACTATGAAGAAGATGACATATTTTTAAGCAGCTTAATCGAAGTTAGTGAAGAATATATAGATTCTTGTGTAGGTACTGCATATAAAACTGATGAAAAAGCTATTAAATTAGCAAATTTACTTCAAAAGAAATTAATAGCAGATATGTTTGAGAATAGAGGTACAGAAATATCAAATTCTACTAAAGATACTATTGTTACTACTATACTTGATAAATTAAGCAATTATAGTGAGGTTGAATAAATGGCAGAATTTAATATAAATATAAGTGAATTTAAGCATACCATAACAATAGAAAGATTCCAAAAAGTAAAAGATGAAGATAATAGACTAGTAGAACAATGGAGTACACTTTGTAATGCTAGAGCAAAGATTCTTTATACAAGAGGTTCAGAATACACAGAAGCTTATGGAACTAATAGTGAAGTTGAAGCTACTTTTTATATTAGATTTAACCATAAATATATTACATCTAAAGATAGATTAATATATAAAGGAGAGGCTTATGATATTATTTACGTAAATAATGTACAACTATCAAATAGATATTATGAAATAAAAGCTAAAAAGGTGAATTAAATGGCTGTAAAGTTTAGTGGGTTTGATGAGCTTGTAAATGACTTAAATAATTTAGGGGCAATAGGAAATAAAATAGGGAAACAAGCAGTTGAAGAAGGGGCAAAAATAGTTCTAGAACAACAGAAAAAAGATGCTCCAAGAGATTCTGAAAATAATGATCATGGAGCAGATAAATTAGATATAACCGAAATAAAGAAATATTCTAAATCTGGTACTGTAGTAGGTAAGGTTGGTATATCGGCAGATAACTGGGAAGAAGCGAAACATCTCTATTTTCATCATTATGGGTATGAGCTTTGGAAAAATGGAAAAATGATTAATACTCATGTTGGTTGGATGAATGATTCCTTTAAAAAATGCAAAGATAAAGCTACTAAAGTAATGATAGATATAGCAAGTAAAGAAATTGATAAAATACTCAAATAGAAATTGGGTGAAAATATGAATGAAGTTATTAACAAGCTAGAAAATGACTTGGGTATTCCTTTTTACTATGTAAGCAGGGAAGAAGGACAAGCTCCCGTGGTGGTTTATAACTATAAAAAAGAAATAAATATAAGTGATATGGAAAAGGAGTCAGCTAGTTATGACTTCTATTTTATTTTAATAATAAACTCAAAAATAAATACAACAGTAGAGAAGTTTGAAGAAATTTTAATAAATAATCTCTTTAGAGATGTAATTGTGAATCAATCAGCTACAACTAAAGAAGGTTATATTCAAATTTCTATAACTGCTAGTAAAAATATATAACGAAAGGTGGAATAAATGAATGCCAAGAGAATTAGGAGTAAGAAAGCTTACTGCATTTAAATTAGAATCAGAAGGTACTTATGGAAGTGCCATTCCTTTAAAGAACTGTGTATCTTTAAAGACAACAAATAATTACACAGAAATTGAGTATTATAGTGATTGTACAACAGAACATTCATCTGCTACATTACAAAATGTTGAGGTTGAAGTAGTAATGTCGTCAAATATGGGATTAAAATTATTAGCAGAATTAACAGGATTGGAATATGCAAATGGTAAAATGGCTACTGTAATTGGTGGTGTAGTCCCACAATTTGCATTAGCTTATGAAATTTTAATGGACGATAATACAACTAGGAGAAGAGTTTTATATAATTGTAATCTTAGAAAAGAAGAACAATCTAATGAAACAGAGAGTGAAGGAGAAACATGGACATTTACAGGAAAATCATTACCAGTAGAAATTGAAGGAAAACAATATGTTGATTTATGGATGTCTGAATCCGAAATAGAAGCTATAACTGAGCAAGAAACAAAAACTAAATATAAGGCTGAATACGAAAAGTTCTTTACAACTGTAATAATGCCTGGATAACCAACAGGAGTTTAATTACAAATAGAGTAGGTAGAAATATCTACTCTATTATTATGGCTTTAAATGGAAAGGATGAGAGTAATGGAAATTGTAAATTTAGCAAATAGAAAAGAAGTAGAAGTTAATATAAATGGTACTGAATGTATAGTATCCCTATCATTAAAAAATATAACTCACTTTCAAGAAGGTAATAAAATAGGATTGATAAAAGCTTTAGATAAGATGAAAAAAGGTGACTTAAAGATAATATTAAAGTTAATTTATAGCATGGTATCAGATAAAAAAACTGGTAGAGTATTAGGTTATAAATTCTTTAAGGATTTTGACGAATTAAATATAATTGAAGCGTTATCTCCAGTATTAGAGGAATTGCTTAACAAGGATATGCCAGAAGCAAAAAATACATCTGAAAAAAAGTAGCTAAAAGTAAAGATGATAACTATGTAGATATAGATAATATTCTCTATATGGGTAGAACTTTACTTAAAATGAGCAATGAAGAATTATATGAATCTAGCTTAAGATTTATATTTAAGCAATTAGATTTATATGTTGAAGCTAATAAAGAAGCTGAGAAAAGATACAAAAATAATAGTAAAAATAAAGGTAATAATAGAAGCGAAGAAAATAAATTGATGGTATTAGATTAAAGAAAGGAGGGGGAATATGGCAGATGAGAAGCAGTTAGTGGTCAATCTTGCACTAAAAAGTGCAAGTATGAAACAACAGATAAATTCTATAAATAAAGATATTAAGCAATTGCAAACAGATTTTAAAAATGCTGGTGCTGGTGTAGAGGCTTTTGAAAAAACATCAGAGGGTTTAAGTACAAAATTAAAATTACAACAATCTGTAGTAGAAAAACTTAAAGATAAATTATCTGTATATAAAACAGAGCAAGAAAAGTGTACATCAACATTAGATAAGGCTGTTAGTGCTTATCAAAAGCAGGAGCAAAATGTTAAATCTTTAGAAAAAGCCTTAGAAAAAGCTAAATCTGAATATGGTGAGAATAGTGAAGAAGTTAAAAAGTTAGAAGATGAATTAACAAAAGCTACTAAAGCACTAGACACTAAAAGAAATAGTGTTATTAATGCAAATAATAGTTTAACTAATATGAATACAACTATTTCATCAACAGAAGCTGAAATAAAGGCTATGGAAGCCGAAATAGGAAGAACATCAAGTTCTTTAGATGAATTAGAAAATGGCGTTAATGAAGCTACTGATAGTTTAGAAGAATTAAACGAAGCTACAAGTGAGGTAGGAGAAAATAGTATAGATTTTAGCAGTAAACTATCGCTTGCCGGACAAGGAATGATAGAGCTAGGGGATAAAGCTACTGAAGCAGGGAAAAAGATACTAGATGGGCTAGGCAGTATTCTTGAAACTGGTATGGAATATGAAGAAGTAATGAAAAAATTACAACTTCAAACTGGTGCTACTGATGAGGAAATGCAACAATACGAATCTACAATTAAAAATATTTATAATAGTGGATTAGGGGATAGTTTAGATGAGGTATCAGAAGCATTTATGAAAGTTAAAACTCAAACTAAATTAACTGGGGATGAGTTGCAAAATACTACAGAAAAGGCGCTGCAATTTAGTGAAGGTTTTGGAACTGATATCAGCGAAACAGTAAGAAGTGTTAAAACATTAATTGAGCAATTCGGAATATCTTCTGATGAAGCTTTTAATCTTTTAGTTCAAGGTCAACAAGAAGGATTAGATTATTCAAATGAATTATTAGATAGTATATCTGAATATAGTGTGCATTTTAGTCAACTTGGTTTAAGTGCTGACGATATGTTTAATATCTTTGTTCAAGGTGCACAAAATGGTGCATGGAACTTAGATAAAGTAGGGGATGCTATAAAAGAGATGGGTATTCAAATTAAAGATTTAGACTCATCTGGTGAAGCGTTAACTCAATTAGGATTAGATGCAGAAGATGTATCATCTAAATTTATGAAAGGTGGACAAGATGCTTCTGATGCTTTTTTTAAAGTTTTTGACGCACTAAAAAACGTTGAGGATGGTACAACTAGAAATACTTTAGCAACTGAAATATTCGGTACTATGTATGAAGACTTAGGAGAGCAAGCTACCTTTGCATTAAGCAATGTTGATGGATCTATTGATTCAACTATAGATAAAACAAATGAATTAAATGGTGTTAATGAGACTACAAGTAGTTCTTTTGATAGAGTTTCAAGAATGGTTGAAAATGTTAAAACAACTATAGCAGAGCAATTATTACCAGTTTTAGAACCTTTAATTGAAAAATTTGCAGATGTTATAGAAAAAATAGCTAGCTGGGTTGAAGATAATCCAGAGTTAACAAGAACAATACTTATTATAGTTGGGGCATTAGGTGCATTTTTAGCTATAATCGGGCCAATTATAAGTTTTTTAGGAACTCTAACATTAGCGGTAATGGCATTTAATGTCGCAACCTTGCCGGTTACAGGCACAATTTTATTAGTTATTGGAGCTATTGCAGCTTTAATAGCAATTGTAACTTTAGTTATTGTTAAATGGGATGAAATAGTTGCATGTTGGAACAGTTTCTGCGAATGGTCAAAACAATTATGGTCAGATTTTACAAGTTGGATAACAAGTAAGTTTACAGAAATTAAAGATAAAACACTAGCTAAAATTCAGGAAATGAAAGATGGAGCTGTTAATAAATTTATAGAAATAAAAACATCTGTGGTTAATAGAATTCAAGAGATGAAAGATGGAGTAGTTAATAAGTTTAATGAAATTAAGAATAATATTGCTACAACAATAGATAATATAAAAAATGGAATATCTACATGGGCAAGTAATGTAAAAACTTCAGTTGCTAATGCTTTTTCTAATCTATACGATACGATAATATCACCATTTAAAAGAGCTTGGAATTATATTGCTGGTATAGGAGATAAGATAAGTGGGGTAATTTCTATGATTAATCCGTTTAAGAGTCTATCAAGAAGTATAGAAACTACTATAACACCTGAAGTTAATACACTAGGAATTGCACCATTAAGTTTAGATAATGTTGCTTTAAGTGGAAGTTATTATAATGCGCGGACTAGAGCAAGTGTAGGTGCAAATGATATGATTAGGCAAGTGAATGGAGCATCATCTACTGCTCAAGCATTAGCTGTTGATATGATGATGAACACAATATCTAGTATTTTATCTAATATAACTGAAGCAATGCAGAATTTAAATGCAAATAATAATGGAGAAATAGTGCTATATACAACGAATAATTCTTATTTAGATAGTAAGCTTATAGCTACTGAAACTACGAAGCAAGTTGTAAAAAATATAAGTAAAAGCACTAATAACTATAGAGTAGTTAAAGGTGGGATAGGAATTGGGTAAATATTATATTCTTTACAATGATAATACAAATATAGATGTTAATTTATCTATTACAGATAGACCTTCTAAACCAGCACCAGAAATGGAATATGAAACAGTAAAAGTTCCAGGTGGTAAAACTTTATATAGAGAAAAAGGATATAAAGATGTAGAAATTACTATAGAATTTAATTTTCTTTCTAAAGATGAGACTGAATGGGATAAAGATTTTAGAGCTATAAAGAAATGGCTATTAACTAGGGAAAATAATAAGTTGAAATTTAGTGATGATCTTGAAGTTTATTATAGGGTAAATTCTGTTGTAATAGACACTCCTGAAAGGTTAATAAGAAGAGGAGGGAAATTTTCAGTTACTTTTACTTGTGAACCTTATGTCTATTATGACGATGATCAACTAGAATTAAGTAATATCCTTTATAATAATTATTTAATTTCTAAGCCTGTTTATAGAGTAGTAGGAGAAGGATATTTAACTCTTAATATAAATAATAAAGTTATCAAAGCTAATATAGGGCAAGAGTTAATAATAGATACTGATAAAGGTTTATGTTATAGAGAAGGAATAGTAGATAATGTAGCTTTAGAAGGTAGATATGAAGATATGTATTTATTAGAAGGAGAAAATACTTTTTCTTGGACAGAGGGATTTGAAATTTATATTACTCCTAATTTGAGGTGCTTGTAATGATAGAAATATATTTAAAAACTAATACTAATTATGATAAAAACGGAGATATAACATTAGATCCAACTTCATGTACTTATAAAGAGAGTGAAAAGGAATTAACCTTAGAACATTTTTTAGATGAAGACGGAAGATGGAAGTATATTAATTTTGAAAATGTTATTGCTGCTGAAGAAAACGGGAAGAAAAAATTTTATAGAATATATAATGTAGTTAGGGAATTGTATAGTGTAACAGCTTATGCAAGGCCTATTTTTTATGATTTAATAGATAAAGTTTTATTAGATGTAAGACCTACTAATAAAATAGGGCAAGAAGCTTTAGATATAATTTTAGCAGATACAGGATTTACAGGACATAGTAATATTTCAAATTTAAGTACAGCCTATTATGTTAGGAAAAACATTGTAGAAGCTCTTTTAGGTAATGAAGAAAACTCTTTCTTAAATAGGTGGGGTGGAGAGTTCTATTGTGAAAACTTTGATGTTTACATAAATGATAAAATCGGCTCTGACAATGGAGTAAGAGTTGAATTTGGATATAATCTTAATGAAATAGAAGAAGATGTAAATATAGAAGAAGTTGTAACTAGGATAATTCCAGTTGGATATGATGGAATAATGTTAGATGGTGAAACTCCATGGGTAGATAGTCCTTTAATAAATAAATATACTCAACCTAAAATGAGGGTTATAGAATTTTCTGATGTAAAAGTTAAGGAGAGTTCTGATGATGAAGAAGGTTTTGACACAATAGAAGAAGCTAGAGCTGAATTAATTAGACAATGTAATTTACTTTATGAAAATGATATAGATAAACCAACAGTTAACTATAAAATTGATATGATTAATCTAGCTAATACTACAGCATATAAAGATTTTAAAATGCTTGTTGAAGTTAACAAAGGAGATACAGTAACTTGTTATATAAAGCATTTAGATATAGATGTTAAAGCAAGGGTAATAGATTATGAAAGAGATTTAATTACTGGAGAATATACATCTATAGAATTAGGGAATGCAGTTAGTAATTTTTTTAATAAACAAGCTGATATACAAAGTCAAGTGGATAATATTTTAAATGATAATGGGAGCGTTAATGCTGGAACTGTTGAAGGAGCTATTAATGCAATAAAAACTCAATTTAAGGCTCTTAAAGATATAGCACAACCACAAGATGTAAGAGCTATAATTTTTGAAGATAGAGTAGAAGATAGCCCTACATTTGGTTGTATGTGTTTAGGGACTATGGGGTTTGAGATAGCAAGTTCTTTTAAACCTGGAACTAAAGAATGGGATTTTAAAACATTCGGAACAGGACAAGGTTTTTATGCAGATTATATAGTAGCTGGAGTATTGAATGCAAATCTAATTAAAACAGGGATAATTAGAGCGTTAAATGGGGAGTCTTGGATAAATTTAGATACTGGTGAAGCACAAATTACTGGAGAATTAAGAAGTGCAAATGGTGATGAATGGGTTGGTTTAAATGCTGGTGGATTAACTTTTCAAGATTGGCACAGGCAAGAGCAAGTATTAAGGGTTGCAAGTGCTAATTTTACTGAAAATAGAGATATGAACGGTATTGTATTTGCAATGCCGAGGCATTCAGATTTTATTGGTTTCTCTCATATAGATAAAGAAAATCTAAATGATGGCTGGACCACAAGTGATACACAATACAATTTTTTAGAAATGTGGAGCTCAGACCAACTTGTTGATGGTTTTCAAAAAAATAAAGGTATTTCCTTTTATGCAAGAGCCTTTTTTAATGGTGGGATTAGAGTAAAGTCAGATTCAGATAACTCATATGCAACCATTACAGGAACATCGACCTATAACAATGGGACAGGAATAACTAAAAAATTACTAGGATTATATGGGGATAACGGGGTAATTTTAGGATATAAAAATGCTGATTCGCTTACTGCTAGATTAATAGTAAGTGAAGAATGTTTTGCAGGTACAGGCGACACTATAACAAGCTTTGGAAATTGGAATTTTCAAGCTTATACCCTTCATAATGTAAAATTAGCAAATTATACATTAACCAACACTTATGCAAATACTGAAACTAGAACAATAGCAGAAGTTAGTGCTTTAGAAACTAATAGTACAGATAATATTAGATATGTTTATAAGAATATTACTAGTAAAGATAATAAAATTGTGTTGAATATACCAAATGAATATTTAGGGAGAGATTATGATATTGTTGGTGTAGCTAAGTTTGGATTCGGCGATTATGCAATAATTTCTAAAGAAGAAAATAGATTTATTATTGAAACAGATAGAGAAATAACAATGAATATAGAAATAAGCATAGCTTAAAGCAAAGCTTATAGAAAGGAAGAAAATGAATACAAAGATAATTAAATTTGATATAAATAAAAATTTATATAATACTTTGATAGCTAAGCAAGGAGATACTAAAAGTAGATTCTTGCTTTTTAATTTACTAGATGGATCTATACCTTTTAGTTTAGAAAACAGAAGTGTTAGAGTCTATGCAGTTAAACCAGATAGGACAGAAGTATTTAATGATTTAATAATTACTGATGCAGCTAAAGGTTATTGTATTTTAGAGCTTACTACCCAAATGTTAGCAGTAGCTGGAACTGTTAAACTAGAATTAATGGTTATAGAAGAAGATAAAAAATTAACATCAAGTATTTTTTATATGGATGTTAAGGCAAGTATTAATTCAGAAAAAGCTGTAGTAAGTACAAATGAATTTGGAGCTTTACTTACTGCTCTATCATCTTTAAATGAATATGATAATTATAAAAAAGAGATAGCTGCAGCTAGAGATGGAGAGGCTAATTTACTTACAAAAGTAAAAAAAATTGACGAACAATTGGATAATAAGGCGAATAAAGATTTAGTTGCAAATGCACTTATTAATAAAAGGGATTTAGCTACGAAAATTGAATTAGAAGATTTAAGCTCTACTGTTATAGGAGCTATAAAAGGTGAAACTAATGTAAATTTATTATCAATTCCCCAAGATGATTCTACAAGTTATAACAAATTAAGTCCATTAATTAAATCAAGTATAGATGATATAATTTCCGGCGAATTATTAATTAAGTCATCTGATGGAGAAAGAACGAAGTCTACTTATGCAGGTGTATACGGTTATGCAAATACATTAATTTATAAAGGAGAAAAAATAACTTCTTCAAAAATTTATGTGAGAATGGCGACCTATACAGGGGCAGTTATATCGACGATAAGAAAAGCTTCTGATATGAGTATAATAGCAACTTCACAAGATGTTAAAGTGCCATATGAAGGAGAATATTTATTCATATATGATAAAGAAATAAATTATTTGCTATATACAGAGGAAAATTTAATTATAACTTTAGAATCTAAGGATAGGACAGATAAAATATATCAACCTAGTGATACAAACGATAAAATATCGGATAGAATATTAATTTCAAATACTAAACAGATTAATGCAAATGGAGATTGGGTTTCTTCATCTTCTAGTTATAAGTATATTTTAGAGTTTGAATTATATGGGTTATTAAATTTAAATAAGGTGTTAAAAAACAAAGTTGATTATGATTATAATTACAATAAAATAAAAGAATCAAATGTATATTTACAAGCTTCTAATGTATTATTTAAAACTCAAGAAAATAAACCTTACCCCACTACTACAGTAAGCGGTAAAGGATGGGGCAATAAGATAAAATATAACAATGAAATAATTCATGCTACTAAAATATATGTTGCAAAAGATAATTATACTGGATATATAAAATCTACGATAAGAAATGAGGAGTTTGAAATTATAGCTTCTTCTGATAACATTAAGCCTTCATGCCAAGGAGAATATATATTTGTATACGACAAGGAAATAAATAGTGAATTAATAAATGGTTCTTATTTTTATATAACACTTGAATGTGTTGATAATATTGATAATATGTGTGTTCCTAGTATATATAATAAGGTTGTAGTAACTAATAAAGTTGATTTAACTACAGGATCAAAACAATTATCATCTTCTGGCAAATGGGTTGATATTAATTCATCATTGGGATTTGTGTTGCATGTATATTTTTGCAATAATAACATTTCAGAAGCTATGAGTAATAAAAAAGATAATGTTTTCACAGAAGATGGAATAGAAGTTAAATTACCTAATTATTTCTATACTGTATGTAATGATTGTTCAAAAGGTGATGACTTAATTAAAGAAAGACATATTTCACTTCCTATTTATGTAGATTATTTATTTGATCATAGGACAAATATACTATTCAATAACAATGTCGATAAATTTAATCTATTTTCAACCTTTGATGGTGATGAACCTGTATTCAATAATAATAATGATGTTTATAAAAAAGAAATTTCAATAGATTTTAATTCTGATTTAGATACTGTAAAAACAGTCCAAATTAGCACAAAAGCAAGTATTCCAAATAAAAAATCTTTTATTTTAACTATTGGTGATAGTTTAACATTTGGTTATCAAGCACAAGGAAAGTCATATTGGAAACAGGCAGCAGAGCTATTTGAAAAAGAATCAATAGACTTTGAAAGAGATAATAATATAACATTTATAGGTGTAGAAGAAAACCGTGAACCTATAAATATTAATTATAAAGGTGTAAATAAAACAATTTATGCCAGTGCTGAAGGACATTCTGGTTGGAGTGGATTATCATATCTTAGATATTCAGTTGTAAGGTCTTTAAATCAAGATACATGGGATATTTTAGGATTAGGTGACGGAAGTAAAACGGATTATGTAGATAGTGAAGAACAAAGGGATTTAATTAGAAATACTTGCGAGGTTAATACAACTCTTAAACCTACTAATCCATTTTTTGATAATGATAAAACTGGAACAAATAGATTTAGTATAAAAAAAATGATTGAGAGATATAGAACATTAGATGATGAAGGAAATAGATTAACATTAGGGGAAGGAACAGGAACATTAATAACAGAAGAAAATATTAATACTATTGATGTTTGCACTCCAACTCATATAGTTATTTCACTTGGTCATAATGATTTTGCAAGACATTCAGTTGAATTGTTTAAATCGTACTTAGTAGAAATGATAAATTCAATTCGTGAAGAGTTACCCAATGTATATATAATAATAACTTTATCCCCTCCAATAATTGGAGCTTGGAATCCAGAGTTATATCCTAGTTATGAGAATATACCAACTCCTTTACACATAGAAAGATATTATGAAAATGCAAATTATTGGATAGAATATTTTAGAGATTATGATGAAATAGGCAATAAAACATTTTTATTACCTAATTATTATGTAACTCCTACCGCAGAAGGTTTTAAAAATATTGAGTATATAGATGGGGCTGGTAATAAAAAGTATATTCCGTATGGGGATGGAATAAGTATTCATCCTAATTATAAAGCACATGCAAATTGGGGATATCAATTGTATAGTTTGTTAAAATATATAAATACATTGAATTAATTCGCAATAGATTTATATTGTTCGTAAAAGCAATTAATATAAAAAGTATAATTTTTTAGGATTTTGATGTAATTTTGTCAACCCAAAAGAGATCTAGAGATAGGTCTCTTTTTTTAATATAAAAAATAAAAGGGAGGTGTAATATGAATGAAATGACAACTCTATTTAATACTTTTGTATTTCCAGTAGCACTATGTATTCTATTAATATGGTTTCTATATAAAAAGATATGGCCAAGGATAGAGACAACATTAGATAGAGTTACTAAAACAAATGAAGAGTTAAGTATAAGTAATAGAATCTTGACAGAAAACTTAGTAAAGAAAGTAGAGCATGTAGATAATAAAGTAAACTCTATGGAGAATAAATTAGATAGAGTTTTAATAGAAAGAGGAGAGTGTTAATTATGGATTTAACTTTTTTAAATGAATTTGTAGTTGTTATAGTTTTAGCGTTTTGCTTAGGTATAGGTTTTATTATTAAATACTCACTAGATTTTATAGATAATAAATATATTCCATTAATTATGGGAGTCGTAGGTGTGGCATTTAATATATTTGTTAATTCAGGAGCAGTTACTCCAGTTGTTATTGTTGGAGGGCTTATAAGCGGACTTGCTTCAACTGGATTATATGAAATGTTTAGAAATTTTATAAGCAAAGAGTAATTTAGAGGGCCAATAAGCTCTCTTTTAATTTATAAAATATATTAAAGAAAGAAGGAATTTATTTATGGAAATTAAGAAAATAGCAGTTAGAGGTGGACACACAGAATTATGTACAGGAGCAAGTGCGTTAATTGATGAACTAACAGAAGATAGAAAAGTTACAGCTGCAGTTATAAAATATTTAAGAGAATTAGGGTATGAGGTGTTAGATGTAACACCACCAGTAAATTATACTTCAAGTTCATCAACTGACTTATTATACGGTGTTAATAAAGCAAATGAGTGGGGAGCAGATTTATTTATATCTATTCACTTTAATAAAGCTTATGATAGTTATAATGGAGCATTAGGTAGTGAGGTGTGCGTATATTCTACACATGATATAGCTCAAAGAGTAGTTAATGGATTAGCTTCTCTAGGATTTAAGAATAGAGGACAAAAAATTAGAACTGGTTTATATGAATTAAAGCATACTAAAATGAAATCAATGATAGTGGAAACTTGTTTCGTAGAAGCTACTGAAGATGTGGAACTATATAAAAAGTTAGGACCAGATGCAATTGGTAAAGCTATAGCAGAAGCTATTGTAAATGGTAAAGCTGTTGAAAATACTACAACAGTTAAAAATGAAGAAATAATCAAACCAGTACAAGCTCCAGTATCTAATACAGATGATTGGGTAGCAAGACTTCAAGCTGAATGTAATAATCAAGGTTTTTCAAATCAAAAAGTAGATGGTATTCCAGGAGCTAATACTTTAAAAGGTTGCCCTACACTTAAGAAAGGTGCAAGTGGTAATATTACTAAACTATTACAAGAAAAACTTGTTACATTAGGATATTCTACTAACGGGGTAGATGGTATCTTTGGTAGTGGCACTTATTCTGCTGTAAGAGAGTTTCAAAAGACTAGAGGACTTTCAGCAGATGGAATAGTCGGAGCAAATACTTGGAGAAAATTATTAAATTTATAATTATTTAAGGCTAGTAGGTAGGAGAAATCTTACTTACTAGCCTTTTTTATTTTATGGAGTCAACTAATTTTATTAATTTTTATTTTAGTAGATTCAGTTGTAAGGTATATTAGCTTACCATACAACTTACTTTTTTACTTACAAGCTATAATTAAAGCAACTAAAATTATAACAAATGTTAATAGTATAATTACCAACATAGCAAGTAAAGCTAAAAGCTCTACCGTATTCATACATGTTTCCTCCTAATATTTAATTTTAAATATAATTTAACAGTATAAGTCTAATTAAGCTAACAATCAATAGTAAAGTGACAACAAAAGTGGACAGATTTACCATATTTATTGTAAAATAAAAGAAAAAGAACTCGAAATACGACTAGTAATCTACACGAGTTCAAACATCAAATATATTCTATTAAACTTACTTCTATTATAGCATATATTTGATGGAATATAAACATAATAGGAGGAGTTAAGTTGAATATATTAAATGTAGTAAATATTGATAATAAAAAGAATTTCTGGCTTGTGAGAACTAAAAGGGGATTCTTTTATAATGAGTATATTTCGAAATCATTTATAGCATTAGGTTGGAATACAATTGATGAAAATGTTTTGAAAAGAACAAAAACTAAAGAGGATGAAAAAAAGTTAAAAAGTGACATTTTAGAAAAATATAAGACAAAACAGGCTGGGCAAATATATAATAAGTGTAGAAGATTTGTAGAAGAAATTAAAGATGGGGATATAGTAATGATCCCTAGTGCTAATAATGAACAAATAACTTTTGCAGAAGTAGGTAAGTATTATGAAAAATCAGATATGGATTATTCTAAAGAAATTGAAGTAATAAATAGAATTGATTCAGGCATTGATTATGGAACACAAGTAATATGTCCATATAAAAAAAGAAGGGAAATTAAAGTTATAAAAACTATTGAGGGTGAAAGAATGAACCCGAATTTATATAGGGTTCTAGCATCTTATCATGGTCTAAGTAAAATTAATGATTATTCAGATTTTATATTAAGAAGTATTTTTATATTATATGTATGGAATAATAAATTAAATTTAGTAATACCTATTGAAACGAAAAAAGATATAGACACATTAGTATTATCTGAATTTATATATGGAGTATCTAAAGTTTTAAAAATTGAAGATAATAGCATTAGAATAACCGGTAAGGTAGATTTGAACTCTCCTGGAGACTTTCAGTTTATAATAGATAATGCTGTAGAGTTTTTAACTTCCCCAGCGCTATTGGGATCATTAGCAAGTATTGTAGCAACTATATGTAGTGGTAAATACGGTCCGGAGGTACTTAAATCAATTCTTAACTTTATTAATGATTGGAGAAAAACTACTTCTCAATTAAAAACTGAAGAGCAAGAAAGAGAATTTAAAAAAATTGAGATTGAAAAAGAAAAATTAGAATTAGAAAAACAAAAATTAGAACTATATAATAGTATATCCTTAAGTAGTAACACTTTAGAAGTAAATACAGAAAGTGTAGAAAATGTTATAAATATTTCGGATTATACTAATTAAAAAATGAATAAGTAATAGGGGTGTAGTATTTTTTTACTAATATAAAGCTAGTTAAGGCATTAATAAATAATAATAACATATTAACATTTGAATAATGTGTTAAATAGAATGTATTGAAAAAAGTATTAAGAAAAAGTCTACAAACAGTTAAACATAATGATAAAGACAATAAATAATTAAGTAGATAACATGATATTACATAAACTTTTTTCAACTACAACACCTCCTCTTAATATAATTATATGAAATCTGTAAATTTATTCAATAGTTTTGCTAAGAATATTATAATATGGATAGTTATTGTAAAGAAATAATATAAGGATAGATACTTATTGAGTGAACTGCCCCCTGTCTACTTGACATGGGGCAATTCAAAATCTTACTTACTAGCCTTTTTTATTTTTTAGAAAACTTTATTTATATGGATTTTCCTGGGAAATTATAATAAATATAAACCCTTTTTTTAAAAGGAGCAGGATAAGAAGATGTGAACATCATGCTACATCTTCAAGACAAAGCCTTGAAATTGTTTATTTTAATGAGTGTGACATCTAATATTAAAGATTATAAAAAGTGTGTAATTATGATAAATATATAGTATTGACTAGCTTAAATACAAAGGTTGTTATGTGATGAAAATAAAAAACATTGACATCAAGTACGC
>ENA-UOOC01001279-UOOC01001279.1-human-gut-metagenome-genome-assembly--contig:-C48old-NODE-1279-length-22081-cov-4.684509_pt1 | contig 22081 bp, 18 predicted proteins | sample MGYA00242469_ERZ724016 | MGnify/ENA metagenome assembly ERZ724016 | reverse complement strand
ATGCTTCCGGAAAGGTATCCTAAAAGCGAGTATAAAATAATTCTTAACAATCCAATCAAGTCCTTTTATAGAGGGCTTATAAAGTCAGACGTCCTTGATTTCCACCTCATAGCCCGTGTCGGTTTCAGTTTCGGTTTCGATTTTGCTCTTTTTGTTTGACATTATAGTCGAAACAGCGTCGATAATGGCTTCAACTATCAGCGATACTCCCGCAAATATCCAAAGAACGGCGGTTGTTGTAAATGGATTAAAGATAATGACAACCGCAAAGATAACAGAGGTCAGTCCGCCGATACCAGGAATAAACCAATAGCCGCTGCCAATGCGAAGCGCGTCAACCGACCATTGCAGCTTAACAAGTCCCACTACAAGTATTACAAGACCATATGCCACCGCCAGAAGAGGGAAGGCGTTTGCAATCCATTCGGGACGGAATATGCAGAAAACTCCGGTAATCACCTGAACAAGTCCCTTTGTAAAGCTCATAGACATCGAGCCCATTTCCGGAGCAAGCCTGAAATAGTTCATGATATTCAGCACTCCGAAAACGCAGAGAACAATTCCGAGTATTCTTACAATCGCAGAGGTGAAGGCTATCGGGTCGATAAGCAGAAGCACCCCGACGGCAAGCTCGCATATGCAGTAAATCAGCGGTCTGAAATCATGCAGAAACTTTCTCATATTCTTTTCTTCCTTTCACTTTGTTGTTTCTATCGGTTTTATCGGGAATAAGCTTATAGCATATTACATACCCAACTGCGCACAAGGCAACGGCAGCAATAACGTCTATTATAGAATGCTGCTTTAAGAAAACCGTCGATATCGAAATAAAGAAGCACGCAACAGCCGAAACAACCTTCCACCATTTTTTTGAGAACCTGCTTGTGTCAAATCCCGCAAGCAGAGCCGCCACCGAGCCCGAAACATGGATAGACGGGCATACGTTGGTGTTGGTGTCGAACTCGTAGAAATCCGCAACGAACCTTGTAAGGATGTTGTCACGCTCAAATTCGTCAGGTCTTAACTCCTGACAGTTGGGGTATATGAAATAGAATACTATCGTGCAGGTGTATGTAAACATGATGAAATACATCATCCGCCTGAAAGCCCTTTCGTTGAACAAAAGGGTATATCCCACCGCGCCGATAAGGTAAACGAACCATAGCATATAGGGTATAAAAAACAGCTCGTTAAAGGGAATCATATCGTCGAGCGGGCAGTAAATCGGGTGCCACTGGGGAGGATTATAGAACCTCTCCATAAACAAAAATGCCAGACCGTATGCCGGCCAGAAAAGCAAAAGCTTTAAATACGCAAACTCGCCGTTCAGCTTTGAAAGCCTGAATTTGCGGTAATCAATTAGTTTATCCATCTGATATGTAAACAAAGCTCCTTAATATTAGCCGACGCCCTGCTTTGAAAGCGCAGCTTTCTTGTTTCCGTTCTCCTGCGGCTGACGAAGTATTTTCAGCAGTCGGGGACGATTGTATCTCTGAATAAGCACAAAGGGGATATTGACTATAAAATATATTATAGATACTATAACTCCGCCTTTGCCCTCCCATATCGAAATGCACCCAAAGCCCATTATCATAAGCGCAAGATGTGCGGCTTCGGCAATGCAGGTTTCCTTAACCATAAGCTCTATACGCTCACGCTTGGTGGAAACCATCTTTTTTGCGGGCATAAGCTTCTTGAATATTTTAGACATATCCGGAAGCTTATTCTGCCATTTTTTTATTTTGATTTTATCATAGATTTTTCCGCCGTTTTCCCAGTCGAAGCTTCTGTAGGGAAAGCTGCTGAAATTAAACCAGCTTTTCGGAAGTATCCTTCCGACATAGAAGGTGATAGTGCCTATTATGGCAAGGTAGATAAAACAGTGCAAAAAGTTCATTATTAATCCTTTTCCGGTAAAAACGAGCCTGACAAGGCTGCAAATATACTACTTTATAATATATAATAAATACCGAAAATAAACTGTTTATCAACTGAACCTCAACTATTGTTGAGATTATGTCCTCACCTTTTGCTCAGGATGATAACGTGCTTGTCATTCCGAAAGCTTAACCGTAAACCTGCATCCGTTCGGGGAGATGTTCTCGACAGATATTTCGCCTTGACAGATAGCGAGTATACGCTTTACAAGAGCAAGACCCAAGCCGTTGCCCTCCTCCTTGTGGGATGAATCCTCCTGATAGAACTTGTCAAAAATATGCTTCTGGGCTTCGGCACTTATGCCGGGACCGTTGTCCTCAACGGTGAATACTATTCCGTCCTTATTCCGGAACAGCCGAATCATGATTATCCCGCCAACAGGGTCGAACTTTATGGCATTGCCGATAAGATTGTTCCAGACGTGCATCAAAAGCTCCCGCGCGCCGACATACTCAATGCTTTCCATTTCAACGTCGAACTCGATGTTTTTTGTTTCCCAGTCCGGCTCCAGCATTATTATCGACTGCCTTATCTGCTCGTCAAGCCTGTATTTCACGTTTTTGGACTGGATAACCTGATTGTCAACCTTAGAAAGCAGCAGAATATTGCCAACAAGGTTTGAAAGCCGCTTTGTGTTGAACAGTATCTTTTCGATATATTCAAGCTGCTCCTGCGAGGCTTCGGGACTGTCCTGCAAAAGGGTGGCATACCCCTCTATTGCGCTGATGGGCGTTTTGAACTCGTGCGAGACGTTCGAGACAAAATCCGTTTGCAAAACCTCGGTCGCTCCAAGCTCTGTCGTCATAAGGTTAAAGTTGGAGTTGATGTCCTCAATTTCACGGTAGCTTGATTTGTCGTTCAGCCTTATGCTGAAATCGCCCTTTGCAACCTTGCTCATAGCTTCGCTCAGCTTGTTTATCGGTGACAAAAAGTCCTTTCCGATGAAATACGCAACCACCGAGCCGATGGTAGTACTTAAAATAAGGAACCATACGCCCAAAGAGATATCCACGGTATACTTAAACGCAAGTCTTGACAAAAACGAAACCAGCCAGAAGACGGCGAAAACAAGCAGTATGTCTGCCATTACAAGCATTGTAAACTTGAACAGCAGGGTAAACTTCATTTTCTTTTTCGGCGGCTTGGCACTGTTTTTAACGCTTGGCTTTGCCCTTGCCGAAGCTGACGATTTTTTCATAGAATCACCTCATAACCCACTAATCCTCGTTTTTGACCACCTTGTAGCCCACTCCGCGCATGGTGATTATCTTAAAATCGGGATTGTCCCTGAACCGATCTCGCAGTCGTCCGATATGAACGTCTAAGGTGTGGGTGTCGGTGTCGCTTTCATAGCCCCAGATATCGTCCATAAGCTGCTGGCGGGTGAATATCCTTCCTGGATAGGATACCATCTTGTAAAGCAGCATAAACTCCTTCTGCGGAAGCACGGTTTTAACGCCGTTTGTGGTGACGGTCAGATAATCGTACTCTAAAATGGTATTTCCGATAGTCTCCCGCCGCTCGTTGATCATCTGTGCGCGGCGCAAAAGCGCACCAACCCGCAAAACCATTTCGTTTACGTTTATAGGCTTTACCATGTAATCGTCTGTTCCGGAAAGATAGCCCTTGCGCATATCGTCAAAAGCACCCTTTGCCGTTATCATAAGAACAGGAGTGTTTATTCCCGCGCCCCTCAACTGGTTTACAAGCGAATAGCCGTCCACCACCGGCATCATTATGTCGGATATAATAAGGTCGAAATACCCCTCGTCAAGCTGGTCGAGCGCTTCCTTTCCGTTTGAAACGCCCTTTACCGAATAGCCGTTTTTGATAAGCACGTGTGAAAAAAGCTGACGAAGCTCGGCGTCATCCTCAGCGATAAGAATTTTAAACATAACAAGCTGTATCCTTTCAGTTTAAATGCACAGATTTATTATACATGATTTCACGGATTTTTGCAACATATATCCCATGCAAAATAAAAAATACCTCTTGACAAATACCCATAGGGGGTATATAATATCATCGTGAGATAAAAAGAAGGGAGCGATAGCCGTGCATAACTGCTGCTGCAATAAAAAAACCGCCCGCCCCGACGAACAGAAAAAGAAGCTGTTAAACCGTTTAAAGCGGATAGAGGGTCAGGTAAGGGGAATAATCAAAATGGTGGAGGACGACGCCTACTGTAACGATATTTTAGTGCAGTCCGCCGCCGTAAACGCCGCTATGAACTCTTTTAATAAAGAGCTTCTGGCTGCGCATATCCGCTCCTGCGTAGTAAGGGACATAAAAGCCGGCGACGAAGGCATCATCGACGAGCTTACCGATACCCTTATGAAGCTTATGAAATAAAAAGAGGTGCATGATTAGCTATGGAACAATATAATGTAACCGGCATGAGCTGCGCCGCGTGCAGTGCGCGTGTTGAAAAGGCAGTTTCAGCGGTAGAGGGGGTAAAGACCTGCTCGGTCAGCCTGCTTACAAATTCAATGTCGGTTGAGGGGGATGTTTCTCCCGAGGTAATAATTTCTGCGGTCAAAGCCGCTGGCTACGGTGCTTCACTTAAGGGGGCGGCAAAGCAAGCCGCCTCCGATGACGACAGCCTTGCCGACAAAGAAACACCGGCATTGAAGCGCAGACTTTTCGCGTCGATCGGCTTTTTGTTAGTGCTGATGTACTTTTCAATGGGTCATATGATGTTAGACCTGCCCGTGCCGGCATTCTTCGAGGGCAACCACATTGCGCTGGGTCTGATGCAGATGATCCTTGCCGCAATAGTAATGGTAATCAATCAAAAGTTCTTTATAAACGGCTTTAAGGGACTTATTCACCGCGCACCCAATATGGACACCCTTGTGGCTTTAGGCTCCATGTCATCATTTGTGTGGAGCGTTTACGCACTTTTCGCTATGACAGGTGCTCAGCTTCGGGGAGACTCTGCCGCAGTCGCAACCTATATGAACGAATTTTACTTCGAGTCTGCGGCAATGATACTTACGCTTATAACGGTGGGCAAGCTTTTAGAGGCTCGCTCCAAGGGCAAAACCACCGACGCTTTAAAAAGTCTGATGAAGCTTGCCCCAAGTCAGGCAACACTCATCCGCGACGGTAAAGAGGTAGTAGTACCCATTTCCGAGGTAAAAGCAGGGGATATCTTCGCAGTAAAAGCCGGTGAGAATATCCCGGTGGACGGCATTGTTATCGAGGGCACAGGAGCGGTGAACGAATCCGCTCTGACCGGCGAGAGCATACCGGTTGACAAGTCCGCAGGAGATACCGTTTCCGCCGCAACCACAAGCAGCTCAGGCTATCTGAAATGCGAAGCAAGGCGTGTCGGCGAGGATACCACTCTTTCAAGAATTATTAAGATGGTCAGCGATGCCGCAGCCACAAAGGCACCTATTGCAAAGCTTGCCGATAAGGTATCCGGCGTGTTTGTGCCTACGGTCATAACCATCGCCGCCGTAACAATAGTTATATGGCTTCTTTTAGGAAGAGAGTTCGCCTATGCGCTTGCAAGGGGAATATCGGTGCTTGTAATAAGCTGTCCCTGCGCACTGGGACTTGCAACTCCTGTAGCCATAATGGTCGGTTCGGGCGTGGGAGCCAAAAACGGAATCCTGTTTAAAACCGCAGCCTCGCTGGAGGAAACCGGCAAGGTAAATATAATAGCTCTGGACAAAACCGGAACGATAACCCTTGGCGAACCGGCAGTCACCGACATAATCCCCTCTGCGGGAGTGAAAGCGGAGGAGCTTATTTCCCTTGCGGCTTCGGTTGAAGCCAAAAGCGAGCATCCTCTTGCAAAAGCAGTAATATCCAAGTGCTCCGAGGACGGCATTGCGATATCCGAAGCGATTGATTACGAAACCCTTGCCGGAAGCGGCGTCAAAGCTAATGTCGGCGGGGCTGAGATAGTCGGCGGAAGCCTGAAATTTCTGTCTTCTCAGACCGATATTTCCACGGAAATCACCGATATCTGCAATAAGCTTTCGGAGGAGGGCAAAACGCCGCTTGTATTCTCCCGCAATAAGAGTATAATAGGTATAATAGCCGTTGCAGACAGAATCAAGCCGGACAGCGCCGAAGCCGTCAGCGAGCTTAAGCAGCTTGGAATAAAGGTTGTAATGCTGACCGGAGACAACGAGCGCACAGCCAAAGCCATAGGTGCGCAGACCGGCGTTGACGAGGTTATAGCTTCTGTTCTGCCCGACGGCAAGGAGGAAGTAATAAGAAGCCTCAAGCAAAACGGCAAGGTTGCTATGGTCGGGGACGGAATTAACGACGCTCCCGCGCTTACAAGAGCCGATATCGGCATAGCCATAGGCGCAGGCTCGGATATTGCGATAGAATCAGCCGACGTTGTACTGATGAAATCCAGCCTTAAGGACGCTGCTGCCGCAATACGCCTGAGCCGCACGGCACTGCTTAATATCAAGGAAAACCTGTTCTGGGCATTCATCTATAACATAATCGGAATACCGCTGGCTATGGGTGCGTTTACTCACTTTGGAATAACCCTTAACCCGATGTTCGGAGCCGCAGCCATGAGCCTTTCAAGCTTCTGCGTTGTCAGCAATGCGCTAAGGCTGAATTGCTGCAAGCTCTACGGCAAAAACGGCAGACCTTCCGCGCCGTCCGCAGCGTCTGTGCCGTCCGTAGCCGAAGCTCCAGCACCAGAAAAGCCGGATATCGCGCTTACTAAGACCATAACTATAGAGGGCATGATGTGCGAGCACTGCGAGGGATATGTAAAGGAAGCCCTTGAATCACTGCCGCAGATAGTGTCGGCAAAAGCAAATCACAAAACAGGAATCGCCATAGCCGAGCTTACGGCAGACGTTCCGGATGATGATATCATTAAGGCTATAGAAGCCGAAGGATATAAAGTAATTTCAATAAAAAACCGGTAAGGAGAGATTCAGATGACAAAAACAATCAAAGTCGAAGGCATGGCTTGCCCCCACTGCGAGGCAAAGGTTAAAGCAGCTCTTGAAGCTGTAGAGGGCGTTGCAAGCGCAGTTGCAAGTCACACTGCAAACAACGCAGTAGTAACACTGACAAAGGAAGTTCCGGATGCAAAGCTTATCGAAGCTGTCAACTCAACCGGAAAGTTCAAGGCGGTAGGCATTGAATGATTTTAATATGCCAAGCCTGAAAAACACGGAGGTATGATAAAAGGCGCACTTTAAGAGCAACGTTTTTTGCTCGAAGAAGTGCGCTTTTTATTTTTGACTGAAGCTGAAAAGTTTATTGATATATCCCGATAAATTCAGATTAACCCTTGTAATTGCAGACATTATCTGTTATCATCATCTTAGTCAGAGCGAATATGCTTCGCTTTGGAAATAACATTTTTTGGATGTATATTATGAAAAGACTAAAAAGATTTTTATGCGGAGCGACCTGTGCGCTGATGATGGTATCATGCTGCAGCTGCGGTTCGCCCGAAATCAAGGGAGGCAGCGTAATGCTTGAAAAAAACACTATAATCGCCGATTATACGGCGAAGGATGTTAAGCTTAAAGGAGATTTCTATGATAACGCCCTTAAAAAGGAAATAGAATACCTTTTAAGCCTTGATAACGATAAGCTTTTGTGCAACTTCCGCAAGAACGGCGGAGTTAGCTGGGGGGACGCCGAGCCTTACAACGGCTGGGAAAATTCCCTCATCGGCGGACACACCATGGGTCACTACCTAACCGCTCTGGCTCAGGGCTATGTAAACGCTTCGGCATCGTCGTCAGACAAGACCAAGCTTTATGAAAAGATGGTAGCAATCGTTGACGGCTTGGCAGAGTGCCAGCGCGATAGCGGATTTTTGTGGGGTTCGACCGTGCTCAGCGTCGGCAATCTTGAGATTCAGTTTGACAACGTTGAAAAAGGCAAGTCGAATCTATTTACAGAGGCGTGGGTTCCGTGGTACACCATGCACAAGATTTTTGAGGGACTCATCTCGGTTTACGAGCTCGCCGGATATCAGCCCGCGCTTGATATCGCCTGCAAGCTTGGCGACTGGACATATGAGCGCACACAAAAGTGGGACGACGCCACTCATAAAACCGTTTTAAGCATAGAATACGGCGGAATGAACGACTGTCTTTACGACCTTTATCGCCTCACCGGTGTTGAGAAGTACGCCGTAGCAGCTCATGCCTTCGACGAGGATTCGCTGTTCGAGCTTATCCGCACCGACGGCGCAAACGTTCTCAACAACCGCCATGCAAACACCACTATTCCCAAGATTATAGGCGCATTAAAGCGCTATGAAGTCCTCGACGGCAGAAAGATAGGTGGCAAGACCGTTGACGCTTCGGAGTATCTTGAAACCGCTGAAATTTTCTGGCAGATGGTTGTTGACCATCATACATATCCCACTGGTGGCAACAGCGAATGGGAGCATTTCGGCGAGGATGATATTCTCAACCGCGAGCGCACCAACTGCAACTGCGAAACCTGCAACGTATACAATATGCTTAAATTCACTAAGGAGCTGTTCGAGGTCACCGGCGATAAGAAGTATGCCGATTACTACGAGGAAGCCTTTATCAATCACATCTTGGCTTCACAGAACCCCGAAACCGGCATGACTACATACTTCCAAGCTATGGCAACCGGCTATTTCAGAACCTTCTCCACTCCGACCGACAGCTTTTGGTGCTGCACCGGAACCGGCATGGAGAACTTCACCAAGCTGGGCGACGGTATGTATTACCGTAATGGCGAAAAGCTTTACATCAATATGTACATCCCGTCCGAACTGAAAGCCGACGATATCGGACTTGCGCTAACCCAGACCGGTGATATTCCGCAGACCGATACCGCTAAATTCGCATTAAAGCTTGATTCCGAAAAGAATCTTGCGTTTATGTTCAGAATCCCCGAATGGGCAAAGGGTGCCGCTTCGGTAACTGTAAACGGCGAAGCCTTTACACATGAAGAAGAAAACGGCTATGCAAAGGTCGAAAGAAAATGGAAGTCCGGCGATACCGTAGAGGTTAAAATCCCGCTTGGCTTCACCTGCTCGAATTTGCAGGATGGTATTAATACTGTATCATTTAAATATGGTCCGGTTCTTCTTGCTGCCAAGCTTGGCGATAAGGATATGAAGACCACCTACACCGGCATGAGCGTTCTCATTCCCGAAACACCGGTTATCAGCGATGATACTCTTGTCCTCAACAGCGGCATTACTCCTAAAATGGTAAAGGACGCTCCCGACGGTTACTTCACCGATAACGGCAATTTAAGCTTTACCTTCACCGCTTCTAAGGAGAATTACGAGTTCGTTCCGTATTACTCGCTTTACAATACAAGATACGGCATCTTCTGGAAGCTTGCCGAAGATAAATAAATCTTTTCTATCAGATTTCAGCAAAAAATTCACAGCCTGTCCCATAAAATTAAGGGGCAGGCTGATTTTTTTACAAAATATTAAGAAAACTTAATATCTTTCGGATTGTATCTTAATAAAAAATCTGGTACAATAGACGTAAAATAAAAAATAAGCTATTGGGGTGCTGTCTATGTACAATATTTTGCTATGCGACGATGAACGTGATATCGTATCGGCGTTGAAAATATATCTTTCCAACGAAAATTACAGCTTTTTTGAAGCCTACACCGGCGCGGAAGCTCTTAAAATCCTGAATTCTAAAAGAATTGACCTTGTTCTGATGGACATAATGATGCCGGAGCTTGACGGTATAAACGCCCTCACCGAGATACGCAAGTTTTCAAACGTCCCGGTGATATTCCTCACTGCCAAGTCGGAATACACCGACAAGGTTCTGGGACTTAACCTTGGTGCAGACGATTACATAACAAAGCCGTTCAACCCTGTAGAGCTGACGGCAAGAGTGAAATCCCAGCTTCGCAGATATACCATGCTCGGAAGCGCGCCGCGTCAAGTGGACGTTATCCGCATTGATGGAATAGAGCTTTTGTGCGATTCCAAAAAGGTCTCGGTAGACGGCGAGGTCATCCAGCTTACGCCCAAGGAGTATGAAATCCTGCGCTTTTTGATGCTGAATGCCGGAAGCTGCTTTGCGCCAAATGAAATATACCGAAAGGTGTGGGGAGAGGTTCCAATAGGCGTCGACAACGCCGTTGCAGTCCATATCCGCCACATCCGCGAAAAGATTGAGATAGACCCTGCTTCGCCTAGGTATTTAAAGGTTGTATGGGGCAGGGGATATAAATTTGAAAAATCGGCGTCGGAATGATAATTAATTCCGAATCTGCACGCCAATAAGGTAGGTAGATAATATATGAAAAACGGTATTAAAGGAAAGCTCGGCGCAAAGCTTGTTGCAATGTTTTTGTTCGTGATATCGGCGGTAGTGCTTGTGGCTTCGGCTATTGCACTGATTTATTTGTTTGAGGAGGACGCCTTCTTCGACGACGGTGAGCAGCTTGTGGAATCGGTCCGCGAATCCAGCCTTAACAATAAAATGAGCGACATAACCTTCGATATCAGACATTGGATGCCATTCGGAGAACCTGCTGAGCTGCCGGAAGACGAGGGCAGCACGGCTATGACCGAGGCAGACGATGAAGACGCAAAGCTCAAAGCCGAAACAAGCTGGAGTATCACAAGCAGAACAGAGAAGATTGTTAAGGAGCAGAAAAATCCCCTTAGCTCAGAAGATATTTCCTCAGCGGTTGGATTTCTGAACCATGCATACTCCAAGGACAATACAAATATCTCCATTGAGATATATAACTCCGAGGGCGAGCTGATATACAACAATTTTGCGATTGCAAGTCCGTATATGCGCAGGAGTGATTCATTTCGCATTGAGCGCTATGCTTCTGCCGGAGTTGCAGTAAGCAAGCAGTTTACTTCTGACAACGAGCTTGCGGATTTTGTTGATGACTGTCAGAGAGAAGGATATCTTGATTACACCGAGGAGCTGATACTGCTGGAGGGCGTGGAATCGGATTCCTATACCGACGGCTATATTCACAAGCTGACCGGCATATATACCGAAAAATACTATGATGAGCTTACGTTATGGTGCAGCATTCCTCACGCTCTTACCGTTCATGATGATATCTACACCAGAGTTGTAAAAGTGGAGACTCTGGTGGAAATGAAGTATATTATCATTATGATTGCAGCTGTTTCCGCACTGTTTTTGATTGCTTCCCTGATATTCGTTATCTGCTCTGCGGGATATTCCGACCGCTTTGATGGACTCCACCTTAGCCTATTTGACAAAGCTCCGCTTGAAATCCATCTGATATGTGCGGCGATTATTGTCTGCGCTGCAATTGTGCTGTATTATGATTACGGCTTCAGGCTTGATATCTGGTTGGCACTTGCGCTTCTGCTTGCGATGACAGCTGCTGCGGCATTGGTATTTATAATCCTTATCCACACCATATCAGCAAGGTGCAAAGCCGGCAAGCTGTTCCACTATACAATCATCTTCGGAAGCATAATCTTATTGTGCAGGGGAATAAAATACCTGTTCAAAAATATCAGATACAGCTGGAAGGTTGCGCTTGTCTTTGCGGCGGCTTCGGCATATGACCTGTTCTTTGTGGCAATGATGATGAGTTCGGAAACCGAGCTTGCGGTTGCAATGTGGCTTTTGGGCAAGCTTGCTCTGGCTGCTGCGCTTATCATATATGCAATAGGTCTCGGAAGGATAAAAGACGGCTGCAAGAAGATTTCGGAGGGCAAAACGGATTTTGTCCTGAATGGAACGTATCTTCCACCCGACCTTAAGTCGCTTGCTGTAGATATAAACAGTATCGGCAACGGAATCCAGCTTGCGGTTGACGAGCGCACAAAGTCGGAGCGGCTGAAGACCGAGCTTATTACAAACGTTTCGCACGACCTTAAAACACCGCTCACATCAATAGTGAACTATGTTGACATTCTTTCCAAGCAGGACATCAAGCCGGACACTGCAAAGGAATATGTCGGAGTGCTTGTACGCCAGTCTCAAAGAATGAAAAAGCTTATTGACGACCTTGTGGAGGCTTCAAAGGCTTCCTCCGGTGCGATAGCCGTAAACGCACAGCGGGTGGATATGTCTTTGCTGATAACTCAGGCGGTTACCGAATTTGATGAAAGACTTGAAAAATCCCGCCTCACCCCGATAACCTCACTTCCAAAGGAGCCGGTTAGAGTGATGGTAGACGGCAGACTTATGTGGAGAGTGTTTGACAATCTTCTTGGCAACATCTGCAAATACGCTCAGCCTGAAACGCGGGTATATATAAGCGAAGACATAGTAGGAGATAAGGTAATAGTAACCTTTAAGAATATTTCAAGATACGCCCTTAACATCTCCAGCGAAGAGCTTATGGAGCGATTTGTGCGCGGAGACTCCTCCCGCCACACCGAGGGAAGCGGCTTGGGACTTTCAATTGCCAGAAGCCTTTGCAATCTGCAAAAGGTAGGCTTTGGAATCTCGATAGACGGCGACCTTTATAAGGCTCAGCTGACCTTTGACCGGCTGCCGAATCTTCCTGAAGATATCCAGACGGAAGAAGCAGAGCCGGAGGAACCGAAGGAGAATGAGCAGACTGCTCCCGAAGTGCAGCCTGCAAGTGAAGCTTCCGCTCAGAACCCGGTGGAAAACAAGGAGAACCTGCAAGCTCCGGCTCAGATTCAGCCGGAAATCCAACATGAGGAATCTCCTCAAGCCGAAAACCGGTAAACGCGACCAGCAAATTGCATTTAAACTTATTTCCCGTTATAAAGTGTCTGTTAAATCGCGCAAAACCCATCGCACAGCGGTTTTGTGGCGATTTAACAGTAACACTTTTACGGGAAATTAGTTTTGTTCACATAAAGTTAACATATTTTTTACAAGCTCGCTGTTGTAAAACGGCAGGCTTTTTGTTAATATTGTATATATAAATTGTTATGCTGCATATACTATATGCTGAATCATAGCGAGCAGAGAGGATGGTCAAAATGAAAATAGGAATTTTAACAAGCGGCGGCGACTGCCCAGGTTTAAACGCGGTTATCAGAGCAATAGGAAAGTATGTTTTTCTGAATATGCCAAATGCCGAGGTCTACGGAATAAGCGACGGTTATACAGGTCTTATCAACGGCGAATACAGAAAAATGAAGCCGGAGGATTTTTCGGGCATACTAACCTTGGGCGGCACTATTTTAGGCACCATCCGTCAGTCGTTTAAGATGATGACCGTTGAGGAAAACGGCTCCACCAAGCTTGAAAAAATGGTTGATAACTATAAAAAATTCGGTTTCGACTGCATTTTCACCCTTGGCGGCGCCGGAACACATAAAACAGCCGCTCTTCTTTCGTCTGAGGGCTGCAATATAATAGGTCTTCCCAAAACCATAGATAACGATATTTTCGGCACCGATGTAACCTTTGGCTATCATTCCGCTTTGGATATAGCCACCGAGTGCATAGACAGAGTTCACACCACCGCCGCAAGCCACGGCAGAACAATGTTTGTTGAGATAATGGGCAACAAGGTCGGCTGGCTCACTCTGGGTGCAGGCATCGCGGGCGGTGCTGATATGATTATCCTGCCTGAGATACCCTTTACCCTCGAATCTGTTGCAAAGGGTCTTAAAAAGAGGCTTGACGCCGGAAAGTCCTTTAATATAGTAGCTATAGCCGAGGGCGCAGTCCTTAAGAGCGAAGCCGATATGAAGCGCAAGGACAGAACCTTTGCAAGAAAAGAACGCGGCGAAGCCACAGTAACCAACCATCTTGCCCAGTGGGTAGGCGAAAACCTCGGAGTTGAAACAAGGGTTATAGTTCCGGGACACATCCAGCGCGGAGGAAGCCCCTCGGCTTATGACAGATTGCTTTCAACAAGGCTCGGAAGCTATGCTGCCAAGCTCTGCAAAGAAGGCAAATTCGGCGTGACAGCTGCAATAATCAACGACCGCATAACCTATAACGCCCTGCCGGATATCGCAGGCAAGGCAAAGTCGGTTCCCAAAAATTCTCAGGTAATCGAAGCTGCAAGGGATATAGGCATATGCTTTGGCGATGAAGACTAATTTTTTTACCCACACAATTTGAGATTCTGCCGCGCGAAAGCCGTGCAAACCGTCTCAAATCGCAGAAAGGAATGGTGATTACTATGAAATATTCAGTTATAGATATAAGCTCCAGTGGTATGTCGTTTATCGTTGCCGAAGAGGGCGAAAATGGTACGAATATCGTGTTCAGAGAAAGAGTGGGTATGAGCCTGCGGCACTATGTTGAAGGCTCCCGACTTTCGGCAAGAGGAATCGAAAAGCTTGCCGAAACCGCAGCCACCGTAAAGGAAAAATGCGCAGCATTGGGCGTTAACAAGGGCTGGCTGATTTCGACCGCCGCACTGCGGTATATCAAGAATTTTGATGACGTTCAGGCAGAAATCCTAAAGCGCACCGGCATGAGCATTAATCTCATAGACGGCAATACCGAAGCCTACTGCGATTATATCGCCAATAAGGAAGGCTTTGAGCATAAAAAAGCCGTCCTTATAGACATGGGCGGCGCAAGTATAGAGATTTGCGACCTTTCAAGCGACGATAAAAAGGGCATGAAGATACTGAATTTCGGTCTTGACGACCTCAACAAGCGCTTTGTAAAAAAGGTCTTTCCGACGGAATCCGAGGCAGACGATATAAAGTCTTACCTTAAAAAGAAGCTTAAAGACGCAGATATCCCCAAGGAAGGCGTTTATAAAACCGCGATCCTTTCCGGCTCGGTCGCTCAGGCGGTATATGATTTGTATTGCGACTATGCGGATATACCGGCTGTGGATAGGGAAAAATCTATCGAACCAAAAACCTTTAAAAAGCTCGCAAAGCATATGTTTGACGACTCCAAGCGTTCAATGCTGGTGCTGACCAACGCTCCCGATAAGCTTTATGTTATGGGAAGCGCGATGATAGCCATGCGGACGCTACTAAATCGCTTTGAGGTCGAGCGTGCCATAATCAGCGACTGCGGAGTTAAAGAGGGCTGCTTAAAGCTTGTCCTTGGTGGGGCAATCAAGGCAGAGCCGTTCGAGCTCAATGCGATAAATAACAACAGTGAGAAGGAAACAGAAAATGGAACAGAAAGCAAAGAGTAAAAAATCCAAAACACCCAAGGCGGTATCTAAATTCATAAAGGGTGAATATATGAACCGCGAGTATTCGTGGCTTCAGTTCAACAGAAGGGTTTTAAATCAGGCTCGGGATATGTCAAATCCCTTGCTGGAACGCTGCAAGTTCCTTTCTATATTCCACTCCAATCTCGATGAATTTTTCATGGTAAGAGTCGGAAGCCTTTATAACGAAAACCTCCTTGATCCCAAGGAAAAGGAAAACAAGACCGACCTTACCGCCGCCGAGCAGCTGGACGGCATCCTCACCTGCGTAAAGGGCTTGTATGCCGAATCAAGCGAGGTTTATGAGGCGTTAAGAAAAGAGCTTTCCGAAGCCGGAATAAGGCTTTTAAAGGGTGATAAGCTTACGCCGAGACAGTCACAGGAGTGCTGCGAGTATTTTGTAAACCACATTCTGCCCCTTCTTTCTCCGATGGTGCTGGACGCCAAGCACCCCATGATCCGCTTTGAAAACAGATCAAGCTACATGATTTACGATCTTGAAAAGGGCGGCAGAAGGATGATAGGCGTTATGTCCTGCTCTTTAGCTGTTGACAGACTTCACCGCCTTGGCAGGGGAAAAAAGATTAATCTTATAACCACCGAGGAGCTTATAAGGCTGTTCGGACACCTTGCCTTCACCGGCTATAACGTCAACGATAAGCTGATGATAAGGGTTACGAGAAATGCCGATTTCGACACTCAGGTGGACGATTCCGACGTTGAGCATGACTTCTCGGTTATCATGAAGGAAAAAATCGAGCTTCGCCAGAAGCTTGCAGTCGTGCGCGTCGAGGTGGACAAAAACAGCCCCAAGCTGCGCGATTATGTCCTGAAAATATTGCAGCTAAAAAGCAAATACTGCTTTAAGGTGGAACATTATTTCGATTATAAGTTTATGTTCTCGCTGGGCGCATATCTCCCGCCGGAGACTGCCGCTGCTATGAAATACACCCCCTTAAAGCCCAGAACCAACAAAGCAATAACAGCAGCACCTTCGATGATAGATTTGGTGCGGAGCAAGGATGTCTACCTTTCATATCCATATGACAGCATGAATCCTCTTTTGAGACTGCTAGACGAGTGCGCGGAGGATCCGAGGGTTGTATCCATAAAAATAACCATCTACCGCCTTGCAAACCAGTCGAGGATAGTTGAGGCTTTGAAAAAGGCAAGTGAAAACGGCAAGTCGGTAACGGTTGTAATCGAGCTTTGCGCACGGTTCGACGAGGAAAACAACCTCAACGCCGCAAGCGTGCTTCAGGAAGCCGGCTGCACCATCATTTACGGTATGCATAACTTTAAGGTTCATTCTAAGATAATTGCTATAGTGCTTTCGGAGGGCGAAAAGCTCAGCTACATAACCCACTTGGGCACCGGCAATTACAACGAATCCACCAGCAAGCAGTATACCGACATGAATATCTTAACGGCGAACGAGGAAATAGGCGAGGATGCAGCGGCGTTCTTCAGAAATATCGCCATCTGCAACACCGATTTCCGCTATAATAAGCTGCTTGTCGCCCCCGAAACGCTTAAAAGCGGGATTATCGCCTGCATGGATATGGAAATTGAGAAGGCAAAAAGCGGCGCGCCTGCCCGAATCCTTGCAAAGATGAACAGCCTTACCGACAAGACTATCATAGATAAATTTATCGAGGCAAGCAAAGCGGGCGTTCAGATCGACCTTATAATAAGAGGAATTGCCTGCCTGGTTCCCGGCGTTCCCGGCGAAACCGAAAACATCCGCATAAGAAGCATTGTCGGAAGATTTCTGGAGCATTCCCGAATCTACTGCTTCGGTGAAGGCGAGGATATGAAGATGTACATTTCCTCCGCCGACCTGATGACAAGAAACACCGACAAGCGCGTTGAAATAGCTTCGCCGGTTTTAGACCCCGACATCAAGGCAAGAATCAGCGAGTATTTAAGGATAATGCTTGCAGATAACGTCAAGGCGCAGGTTCTTAATTCCGACGGCACATACAGCCCCGCCACATCCGATGGTAAGCCCCTCGACGCGCAGAATTTCCTTATCGGATACAATAAAGCATAAAGTAAAAATCAAAAAGACGTTCCCGAAAGCGTACAATCGCCGCGGGAACGTCTTATATTATTTATTTATGAAAACCTTATCGCACCTTTCCTCGATATTATATTCCTTAAAATACCGTTCCTCCATCGGAATCCATCGGTCAATAAACGTCTTAACCATATCGCCGTTTCTTTTGCGGATGCGCGATATCTGATCTTCGGACGACACCGTAAAGAAAATCCGCTTGTCATAGCAGTCCCACAGCACGGGATGACAGCAGTATGCGCCCTCGACTATAATTATCTTTTCGGGATGTATAATCTGCGGTTCAAGGATTTTCATGGACTTGCAGTCGAACGGACGGTAATTGACAGTCTCGCCGCTTACTGCGGGCAGAAGAACTTCGTTCAAAAATCGCTCGCGGTCGAAATTACCGCCGGGGGCTGCATATCTTTCGGGAGTTCTCTGTTCAGGTCGCAAAAAGAAATCGTCCGCATGGAAAATGGTGCAGGGGAGGGATTTGGATATTTCCAAGGCGGCGGTAGTCTTTCCCGAAGCACACCTGCCGTCTATCGCAAAAACGGCTCTGCCTTTTTCGTCGATAACAGCCCTCGCCGCAGACGCTATGTATTCAATCAAATCTTCATATCCACGCACGCAGACACACCCTTTCCGTAATGTTTATATAAGTATATTCTAATCGAGGGATTGTGTCAAGATGAAATTCTTATGAAAATATTGAAACGTGGGCGCGGCTGTGGTATAATACTTTTTATTAAGAAGTGAACCAATCTTTTTTAAGGGGATATTGACATATGGACTACCGCAAAGAACACGATTCCATGGGCGAGGTGCTTGTCCCAGCGGATAAGCTCTGGGGCGCGCAAACTCAGCGCAGCTATGAAAATTTCAAAATCGGTATCGAAAAAATGCCGGCTGAAATAATCCGCGCGTTCGGGATATTAAAGCTTGCCGCCGCGCGCGTAAACAGAAAGCTTCAGCCACAAAGGATGACTCCTGAAAAGTTTACTGCAATCGAAAAAGCCGCACACGAGGTAATAGACGGCTCTCTTGCCGATAATTTCCCGCTTGTCGTCTGGCAGACCGGAAGCGGCACGCAGAGCAATATGAACGTCAACGAGGTAATAGCTAACCGCGGCAACGAGCTGCTGGGCAAAAAGCTTTTGCACCCTAACGACGATGTGAATATGTCTCAGTCCTCAAACGACACCTTTCCGACGGCTATGCACATAGCGGCAGTCATGGAAACCGAAAACTCGCTTTTACCGGCTCTGAGCTGGCTCTCGCAGACTTTAAGCCGCCTCGAAAACGAAAACATGGACATAGTAAAAAGCGGAAGAACCCACCTTGAGGACGCCACCCCTATAACCTTCGGTCAGGAAATAAGCGGCTGGCGGGCTTCTATTGATAGGGATATCGAGATGATAAAGGCATCGCTGAATCCTTTGCGTCAGCTCGCGCTGGGAGCTACCGCCGTGGGAACGGGCTTGAACGCTCCAAAGGGCTTTGATACCGCTGTCGCGGAGGAGATATCTAAAATATCAGGCACAAGGTTTGAAACCGCACAGAACAAATTCCACGCTCTTACCTCAAAGGACGAGCTTGTCTTCGCCCACGGTGCGTTAAAGGCTCTTGCCTGCGACCTTATGAAGATAGCAAACGATATCCGCTGGCTTGCAAGCGGTCCAAGGTGCGGACTTGGAGAAATAACAATCCCCGAAAACGAACCCGGCTCTTCGATAATGCCCGGAAAGGTCAACCCGACCCAGTGCGAGGCTGTAACCATGGTTGCGGTTCAGGTAATAGGAAACGATACAGCGGTTGCGATGGCGGCTTCTCAGGGCAATTTCGAGCTGAACGTTTTTATGCCGGTATGCATTTATAACTATTTGCAGTCGGTAAGGCTTCTTGCGGATGTCTGCACGTCGTTTGAGAAAAACTGCGTTCGCGGAATCAAGCCCAATCGCGATAAGATGTCGGAGAATCTCAATCGCTCGCTGATGCTTGTAACCGCTTTAACTCCGTATATCGGCTATGAAAACGCCGCCAAGGTGGTTCATAAGGCACATCTTGAAGATATCACCCTTAAAGAAGCCTGCGTGGAATTGGGCTATCTCGACGCCGAAAAATTCGATGAGTATTTCCATCCTGAAAAAATGGTTTGATATTTCATGAAAACAACTGATTTTTGGAGGACATATGCCGGAATCTATTGAAAGTGAATACTTTACCGTTGTTTACGATGAAAAGGATAATAATGTTATAGACAGTATTTTAGCGGTAATAGATACTACTTATGAAAACATTACTGACATATTTAACCTGAAAAAATGCAGCTCGCGTTTCACCATATACATCTGCCCTGATGTTAAGGCTTTCAAAGAGCTGACCGGCAAATCTGATGACGAATATCAGGACTGGATGGTGGGAAATGCAGACTATGTAAACAGACGGTTGTGTATATTGTCTCCGAATGTTGTGCACGACAGAACGTTTGAGGACATGATCAAGATCTGCAAACACGAAGTTATTCATATAGCTTTTGACCAGCTTGGAGATCCGGACAAAACGGATATTTTCATCGGCGAGGGTATAGCTGTTGCGCTTGCTGAACAGATTGATGTCAGCAGTCTTGAGCCCGATAACTATCCTATGGCTGATAAATTATCCGATGAAGAATATTTTTATGAGAATAACGGTTATCTTTATTCGGGAGTTTATGTTCTATACATAATAAAGAAATATGGTGCAGAGGTATACAAGCGCATTTATGCCGGCGATGAGCCTTTGGAAAAATATCTGTATGAAGGCTTTGAAAAGGACGCTATTCAAAGTTTATTGATTGAATCTAATATAAACAAATAATAAGGACGATGAATTATGACAATAAGAGAAGAATCACTAAAAAAGCACTATGACTGGCAGGGAAAGATTGAGGTAGTCTCGCGCGTGAGTGTTGAAAACCGCGAGGATCTTTCGCTTTGCTACACCCCCGGAGTAGCCGAGCCCTGCCTTGCCATTAAGGAGGATATCAACCGCTCGTATGATCTTACCCGGCGTTCAAACCTTGTTGCGGTCATAACCGACGGCACTGCCGTTCTGGGTCTTGGAGATATCGGTCCCGAAGCCGGTATGCCGGTTATGGAGGGCAAATGCGCGCTGTTCAAGGAATTTGCCGACGTCGATGCCTTCCCGATATGTATAAAGTCCAAGGACGTTGACGAGCTTGTGCGCACAATCTACCTTATTTCCGGCTCGTTCGGCGGAATAAATCTCGAGGATATCGCCGCACCAAGGTGCTTTGAGGTGGAAAAAAGATTAAAGGAAATCTGTGATATACCCGTATTTCACGACGACCAGCACGGCACTGCCATAGTTGTTGCCGCAGCGCTTATAAACGCTCTTAAGGTTGTCGGCAAGAAGATAGACGAGGTAAAAGTGGTAATAAACGGCTCCGGCTCGGCTGGAATCGCTATAGGCAGACATCTTTTGAATCTTGGTGTAAAGCATCTTACCATGGTTGACCGCTTTGGCATTCTTTCACGCGATGACGAATCTCTCAACGAAGCTCATAAGGCAATTGCACAGCTTACCAATCAGGAATGCAAGCGCGGAACTCTTGCCGAAGCTATGGCTGGGGCGGACGTATTTATTGGTGTAAGCGCGCCCGGAATCGTCTCAAAGGAGATGGTAGCCTCCATGAACTCCGGTGCTATAGTCTTCCCGATGGCAAATCCCACCCCCGAAATAATGCCGGAGCTTGCAAAGGAAGCGGGTGCAAGGGTAGTGGGAACCGGTCGCTCGGATTATCCCAACCAGATAAACAACGTTTTAGCATTCCCTGGAATATTCCGCGGTGCGCTCGACTGCCGTGCCTCCTGCATCAACGAAGAGATGAAGGTTGCAACCTCATATGCGCTTGCTTCGCTCATACCTGATAGCGAGCTTTCAGAGGAGAACATAATCCCTCCAGCATTGGATAAAAGAGTTGCAAGAACCGTGGCTGAGGCGGTAATCGAAGCCGCAAAGAAAACAGGAGTGGCAAGAAAATAGTATGGCGCAGATGACAAAGGATTCAAACATAAGAACCGAGCTTTTTGAATCAACTCCAATACCAAAGGCGGTCATGAACCTTGCAGTGCCGTCGGTTTTAAGCTCGTTGGTAATGGTAATATATAACCTTGCAGATACATATTATGTCGGAATGCTAAACGACCCTATCCAGAATGCCGCCGTAACCCTTGCCACGCCGGTTTTGCTTGCGTTTAATGCCGTAAACAACCTTTTCGGCGTGGGAAGCTCCAGCATGATGAGCAGGGCACTGGGCAGAAAGGATATAGATACCGTGCAGCGAAGCTCTGCTTTCGGCTTTTACAGTGCGCTTTTCTGCGGACTTATGCTTTCGCTGCTTTATACTGTTTTTCAGAACCCGCTTCTTGTAATTCTCGGCTCGGATGCCGAAAATATCACCGCCACAAGGCAGTATCTTTTGTGGACGACAAGCTGCGGTGCGGCTCCGGCGATATTAAATGTTGTAATGGCATATCTTGTCAGGGCGGAGGGAGCCTCGCTCCATGCAAGCCTTGGAACCATGAGCGGCTGTTTTCTCAATATAATTCTCGACCCGATATTCATACTTCCGTGGGGACTTGATATGGGTGCCGCCGGCGCGGGACTTGCAACATTTTTATCCAACTGCTTTGCCTGCGGATATTTCTTCGTCCTTCTTGCAATAAAGAGAGGTAAAACCTATGTCTGCATAAACCCCAAAATGTTCCGCCCAAGCAAGGATATTGTCAAGGGTGTCTGCGGAGTGGGAATACCTGCTGCCATACAGAATCTTCTGAACGTTACGGGAATGACTGTGCTCAACAACTTTGCTTCCGCTTTCGGCTCGGACGCTGTTGCCGCCGTCGGAATAGCCCAGAAGATAAATATGATCAGCCCGTCGAAAAAGCCAGCAACTCGCTGGCTTTTTCCAACAATCTGTGGTAT
>ENA-UOOC01001277-UOOC01001277.1-human-gut-metagenome-genome-assembly--contig:-C48old-NODE-1277-length-22105-cov-4.501134_pt1 | contig 22105 bp, 28 predicted proteins | sample MGYA00242469_ERZ724016 | MGnify/ENA metagenome assembly ERZ724016 | reverse complement strand
AAAGTCGTAAAATCATTATCTATATTATATATGTCATCGTAAATTAAGTCAAGAGAAAAAAGAAAAAGGGGCTGTTGTAGTCTTACAACAACCCCTTATATTTACTATTGGGCTACCATCATTTAGGTGCCCTATTCTTTGCATCACTTATTATTAATGCACTCATTTTGTGATACTCGTTCTCGCTTAACCAGCCGTTTTCATATAAATATCTGTTGTAATACATTAGTATTTGTTCTGAGATAGCATCGTTCATTAATTTAGTGCAGTCCCCTTCGGAAATATTAATCACCTCTTCGATAGTAGTTACTTATGTTGATAATACTTATTATTCAACTTTTCGCCTGAAAGTATTCATTACCTAAAGCCTCAAAAGCTTTCTGTTATATCAGAGATGTTCTACCGCTACTTATCGCTGCTCCCACACATTCCGGTTCCTCTTATTGATGGTATCGCCAGAAGGTCTTCATATGTATATTCTTCGATATCGGCCGTGGGAACTGGTATTAACAGCAACTGCGCTATCGCCTTTTCATATGGATATATTATAGTATTTACGGATATAGTTTCTGGAAGCGAGCCTTGTTTGCATATAAGAATCGTGTTATCCGTAGTATTAGTTATCGGAACAAATATCTCTCCCCTGTAGCCAGAATCAATAACTCCGCAGCGCTGTGCAATACCTCTTGAACCCGTACTGCCCCTCTCCTTAAGAATCAGGCAATAATCAATATCGCAGGCGCTTGCAATACCTGTAGGTATCATCTTTGTTTCATGTGGTTTGATAGTCATATACGGCTCTTCAAAGTTTGCATAGATATCATATCCGGCATCTTCAAGCCTTTTGGACGGAATGATTGCAGTATTTCTTAACTTTGCGAATTTTACTGTTGTGTGCATAGCTTCTCCTTTGAATCTATAATTCATTTTTGATTGCGTCAATCAACTTTCTGATGGTTATATTTTTACCATCTATTCTGAATTTATATCCCGCCTTGTTCATTACGGCAAGCTCGTCCTCGCTGGGAATACAGGATTTCGTTTCTGTCTGCATTACGGTAATGCCTTTATCGTTTAAGACCTCAAACTTCATGCGGCAACCACTTTGCAAAGACTTTGTTGAACTGATTCTCGTTACCATATGCTTTCTTACAGATTGCCATAGCAAGTCCGGTTTCGGCTGAATATGTATCTCCGTTCTGGCACTTAACAACCGTCTTAGTCCCGTCCGACCAAAATACTATTGTTGCGGGGTTATTATACACCACTTTCAAAATATTTGGCAAGTTATTTGCTTTGGGAAAAGTAAAACTATAAGCAGTTGCTGAAGCAAGCCCGGATGCAAAGTAATAGGGTGAATAAGTTAAAGTTGAATAAGTTGAAGTTGAATAATCGCTCACTTATTTATCGTCTCCTTTTATTATATATAATCCGCAGTGACATTCGCCACTTACATTGTTTTTTATTGCTTCTCTGAATTCCCGGCACATGCATTTTGTGTCGGGAGTTTTTTGCGTTCGGCAGGGGCAATAGCCGTCGTTTTCATTTAGCTTGCGGCGTATTTCTGCGACAAGAGCTTTGTCTGGATTCTCAATTATCATTTTGTTCCTCTATTATTTCAACGTTGACGTCGGAGATTGATACAGTCTGAGCCCAGCCTTCACGAGTTACGTCGAGTTCATTTCCCAGTATCTCCTTCAACATATCTCGTACCCTTTCCTTATTCTCTTCGCTTTTCATTATAGATAAGTCAAGTTTGGTCAGGTCGTAATTGTCGTTTGACGTAGTAATCGTAAGTTTCGCCGTGGTTATGACAGTTCCTTTCATTCATTACATCCTTTCATCTATAGTAATTGTTCCGCCTGCTATATTGAATCTTGAGTCGATTCGTTTTAGCAGCGATTGCAGTACGAGCTGTATCTCATCGACATATACATCGCTCGTGTTAATGACAGTTCGTGCGTCCGTAAGCTCGCCAACCGTTATTGGAGCCGGAATATCAATTTCAAGCTCTTCGGCTTTGTTGATTAAATGCTGCTTTGCCATATTATCGTGGCAAAGAATCGGAACATGATTGAACTCGCTTGCATAAAGCATCCTTGTTGTTTTACCCTTACCTCGCTTAAGACTGAAAAGCCTCATTCTGCTCCACCCCCATTCAGTAGCTCCATCACTTCATTAATAATCGCGTCATAATCTCTCTGATAGCCCTCTGCAAACTTGAATGGTATTTTTCTGAAATCAAGAAACTCTATAAGTTCTCCCTTAATTTTATCACTCTCAGTCTCGCTATGTCTTCTTCCGATGGGATTGTATGGTTTGCATCTCAGAACCATATACGATATGTTTTTAAAAGAGTTAAAGCAGTTCATTACTGTTTGGTTAAACGCTTCTCCAAGAACGCTGCTTTCATTGTAATATGCGCTGAGCGGAAGCGGGCTGTCTGTTACAATCACCGAGACCTTATCTCTGCATCTGCTCATTCTGTAAAACTGCTTTCCGAACAGATAGCATTGATTGTCTGGCTTGAACACTTCCATGTCATTTTCCCAAACCTTGTCCTTCGCAAATTCAGTGACAAGCTCTGCGTTTACGCCAGCCATCTTGAGTTTGCTGAATATATATGCGGCACCGGTTGATTTTCCTGCGTCAGGTGCACCGAATAAATTAACTACTAAACATTGCTTTCCCATTTGCTATACCTCCTCATTAATTAAACCATGAAAGCATAACCGCTTCCATATGCGTCAGGTCTCTTGCCAATTAGCTAATCACCTCCGCATACAAGGCAACTCTATTAGTGCTGAGAGATTTAGAAACATCTATGACTCTTTGATTTAAACTACCAGCCCATTGCATTTGCTTGTGATTGATGTCTTGCTTATCTATCTCGAAGCGACCATCCACGACAACATCTGAGAGATTGATTGCTGACCGTCTAAGTGCACCTATGGACGACGTATCGCTTTGAACACTTTCCCATACATATCCTGTATATATCCATATTTTCTTGCTGGGATATCTTAATCTCAGTCTCTTAATAACTGAAAGTATCGTCTCAACGTTTTCGTCTGCAAGAGGTTCACCACCCAAAAACGAGATACGTTGGATATATGGCTTATTTGCCAAACACAAGAATCTATCCTCAATTTTTTTCGTCCATTCATATCCGCCGTTAAAATCCCACGTTTCTTGGTTGAAACATCCTTGGCAGTGGAAGTGGCATCCCTGTACAAACAGGGAAATGCCTACTCCAGAACCATTCGAGATATCCATTTTACGAATTAAAGAATATCTCATTCTGATTCACCGTCATATGCCTTATCGTCAATATGTAACACTCTCTCTTTGATCTCCTGCGTTCTTCCTTGATTCCAGAAGTTCGTGCCAATATACCCGCATGTCCTTCTTGCCACGCTCATTCTGCTTTGGTCACGATTACCGCATTGAGGACACTCCCAGGTGAGTTTGCCAGAATCCTTATCGGTAACGATTTTAATCTCCTTGTCATATCCGCAGACCATGCAATAATCGCTTTTAGAATTAAGCTCGGCATACATTATATTCTCATATATGAACTGAACTAATTGAATAACCGCTTGTATGTTATCGCTCATATTAGGAATCTCAACATAGCTGATAGCTCCACCGGGAGATAACCTTTGGAACTTAGATTCAAGTTCAAGTTTATCAAAGGCGTTGATTTCCTCAAATACAGGGACGTGATAGGAATTTGTTATATAGTTTCTGTCAGTGATTCCTTCGATTTCTCCGAAACGCTTTTTTAAGCACTTTGCAAACTTATATGTGGTGCTTTCAATGGGAGAGCCATATAAGCTATAGTCAATATGCTCTGCCTCTTTCCATTGAGCACACTTGTCATTAAGTGCTTGCATTACCTTCAGGCCGAAAGCCTCACCTACGCCACCGTCTGTATGACTGTTGCCAGTCATATACTTTACACATTCATATAATCCTGCGTAGCCGAGCGATAGCGTTGAATAACCATTATGCAGAAGCTTATCTATGGTTTCGCCCTTTTTCAGTCTTGCTAATGCGCCATGCTGCCATAAGATAGGAGCAACATCTGAGGGGGTGCCTTCAAGCCTCTTGTGACGCAGCTGTAAAGCCTTGTGACAAAGCTCTGTGCGTGTTTCAAACAGCTTCCAGAATGTATCCATATCCCCACCAGATGAAAGCGCGATATCCGGCAAATTGATAGTTACAACGCCCTGATTAAAACGTCCGTAATATTTGGGATTGCCGTTCTCGTCCAAATAAGGAGTCAAAAAGCTTCTGCATCCCATGCAAGGGTAACAATTGCCGTTGCCATTCCTATCAATCTTGTATTCAAGCATCTTCTTTTCAGAAATATAGTCGGGTACAAGTCTTTTCACAGAGCATTCAGCAGCGAGTTTTGTAAGATAGAAGTATTTACTGCCCTCATATGTATTATCTTCTTCCATAACATAGAGTAATTTCGGAAATGCAGGAGTTACCCATACGCCCTTCTCATTTTTTACGCCTTGCTTTCTTTGCTTGAGTACTTCCTCAATTATCAACGCAAGATCAGCTTTGAGTTTTTCATCTTTCGCTTCGCCTAAGTACATAAATACTGATAAGAACGGAGCTTGACCATTTGTAGTCATTAATGTGACCACCTGATACTGAATTGTTTGGACTCCGCTCTTAACTTCTTCTCTTAATCGTCTGTCAACTATCGCATCTCTCACTTCTCCGTAATCAACATTGGAAGTTCCGAATGCAAAATTCAGTTCCCAATCAACGTCTTTTTTTATCTTTTGACGAGATACATCTACGAAAGGTGCAAGATGTGTTAAACTGATAGTTTGTCCGCCGTATTGACTTGATGCAACCTGTGCAATAATCTGCGTAGCGATATTGCAGGCGACTGAGAAAGTATGTGGCTTTTCTATCATGGCATCTGAAATAACTGTGCCATTTTGCAACATGTCTTCGAGGTTAATTAAGCAACAATTATGAAGCGCGTTTTGTCCAAAATAGTCCATATCATGGAAATGAAGAATACCGTCTTCGTGTGCCTGGACAATGTCTGGTGGCAACAATATACGTTTACTGATATCTTCGCTTTCAATACCTGCCATATAATCTCGCTGGGTAGTTACACGCATTGCATTCTTATTTGAATTTTCATCATTCCAATATTCGTTATTGTGTTCTAAGAGTTCCATGACAGATTTATCGGTTGAGTTTTTAACACTTCTTTGAAATTCCCTTACCCTGCGATATCCCTCATAAGCTTTTGCCGTTAATGTTTCACCTTTCGCAATCAGCTTGTCAAACACCATTGACTCAACAAAATGGATATCGAGGTTTTGTACGCCCTCGGCTTCAACCTCAATTTCATTCGCTATCTCTTGTGCGATTGTTGGCTTGATGATTCCGCTACCGAAAGTCATCGCTTTCATGATGGCATTATAAATCTTGTCTTTATCAAAGGTTGTCTTCTGCCCATCTCTTTTAATTATCTGCATTTATAAACTCCTTTCAAACCGGTCTGCCACGCTGTGAATCGTCATGGTCTGCTGTCACTAAGGCGCAGGCAATAAAACCTATAATTATGCCAAACAAAAGCCATAATATATCAAACATGATTTACTCCTTTACTTCGTCTGCGTGGCTGCTTATCCAGCTCCTATGATTAGTCGATAATGTGCATACGGCGGCTCTTTCACAATCTTTAAAGTGCTCTATGTATTTAACGAATCCGCTTTCCGATGGATTGTCCAAATCGCACTGAAGCTCGTGACCGATAACAATCACCTTGACCTTTTTGCCCACTCTTGTGAGCGTTTTCTTGAGTTGCGATACTGTATAATTCTGAGCCTCGTCAATTATAATGACCGCATTATCGAGGTTGCTGCCTCTCAAAAACGTATCGGTAATACATGTAATATAGCCGGTGCCGTTTTTCATCGAGGCAAGGCTTTCTTCGTTGATCACGGCGTTCGGGTTAATATCACAGTTCATTAAGGCTTGGTACAACGCTTCAAAATAAACTGCGCTCTTTTCTGTAATGGAACCGGGAAGCCAACCTTGCTTTCTTTCGCCATATGGAGACATAATGTAAACGATACTGTCAAACAAGCCATACTTAACGAGCATATCAGCAACGCCTACAGCAATGGTCGTCTTGCCTGTACCTGCTTTAGAATTGCAAAATACAATGTCAATATTCGGATTCCAAATGGCGTTCGTAAAGGCTCTCTGCTCATCATCAAGCGGTATGCCGTAAAACGGATGTTCGTCCAAATTCAGCGGCGGGTTACCGCTGTCTGAAGTTACTGCTCTTTTCTTTGTTGCCATATAATCTCCTATATAATCTCGTTGATATCACAATCAGAACCTATTATGTAGTCTGTAAAGCCTTTTTCTTTTGCTTCGTCTGCAAAGAGATACCACTCAATTCTGCGCTTGGATTCATATTCTTCGTCTGTGATTTTGCTATGGGTAAGCACAAATTCCTTTATTCTTTGTTCCACTCTTTGTCTGAACTCAATCTGGTCTTGGACTTTTGTAGTGGAACCAATAACCATGCTCGAACCATCGTGCATAAGGTATTGTGCGTTCGGCATAGCATACCGCTTGTGACCCGCAAGCCCAATCAAAAAAGCCATGCTGTACTGATAACCGAGATTGATTGTATATATCGGCGTTTTGCTGCATTGTATAGCGCTTATTAACTCAAATCCTGAGTCAACCTCGCCGCCTACTGAAGTTATGTATAGAAGTATCGGCGCTCTATCCTCCGGCGCGATACCCTGGTCGTCTGAGTTATATTGCAGAATGTGGCGCACTATATCCGACACTGACGCCCCGCATATATCGTCATTAAGGTAAAGTTTACGCTGCTTTAAATCCTTGACATGAAAAAGCTCATCATAAAGGTTTCCGTCTGACAACACTTCTTCCATGTCAAAATCAATATCGTAGTACGAATCTTTGTTAGGTTTGTTAATCATAGTTTCTTCTCCATAATCAGCTTGCCGACCTTTTTGCTAAGGTCTTCAAGCGTGCCATTGTTGTGAATGTAAATATCAGCCGGAAAGTTGTCAAGAGCGGTCTCAGACGGGTGATTCTTTTGTTCTTCGGACAGCCTGTTATCAAAATTGTCCCTTATAACCCGAACATGAACCGTATCAAAACCACGCTTTGCAAGCCTTGTCACTTCATTTGGAAATCTGCAATCGGGAATGATAACATAATTCCAGTTCTCTCCAAACAGTTCAAGGAAATCACCCACTAAGTCAACCCAGAAATCCGCCTTTCGCGCTCTGACTATATCTGTACCTACATACTGAAGTATTCGTCTCCCCTCTTCATCCTTTTCACCGTTCCAACCAAAATAGGTTCGGCAGATGAATTTGAGCAAATCGGCAAAATGGATAATCTTAACACTTGCACCGAGATGCTTATATTCCTGCTCTACGGCTTTGGCTAAAGTATCTTTGCCATTCTGCGCATGACCCGAAATCAAAACAATTTTAGACCGCACAATTTAACCTCCTCTTTTTACATTGAATGAACCGCTTATATTATCAGGCATCACCTCCGCAATACTCAGGTAGATTCGCTCTGACGAGTGAGGCTGGAACCGGCGGTGTTACGGCATTTCCGCAACGCGCAACCTGTTTAGCCCTTGGATACGCCTTGCCATCTGCATCGTGGTCGATGATATAATCATCAGGGAAGCCTTGGCACAGGAATAATTCTCTTGGAGTAAGCATACGCATTTTAATATCTGCAATGCAGTAATCTACTCCATGTATGGTAACGAGAGCAAATCTATCCTTGGTGGTTATTGTATCAATCGGTTCATTTATTGACTTTGCCGTTCCGGTAGAAAAGTACTTAATGAGATAAGCAACGACCTCGGCGTGGTGTGCCCCGGAACACGAAATGGTTGACAAGGGTTCTTTGACGTTCTGACCGACCATATTATTGCGCAGTGTAACTATGTATGGCATAGCGATAGCATCGCCTACGTTTTCAGCGTCTCCGATCTTTACGTTAAGACGCTCATAACATTCGGGGAGATACTCCTTAATAAGCTCGGCGGCAGCCACTGCGTATCTTGGATTTGTATCTATAGTCATAATTGGCTCTGTGAGCTTCTGACCCCTTACTTCATCTTTTGAAGTCTCACCATGATACTGAATAAGGAATGGTGCTACAAGATAGTGACTGTTGACCTGAGTTATGGTTGACAATGGCTTATCAACACTCTCCGGAGCATTATCGAACTTATAGTTGATAATGAACGGTTCCGGGTCATCTACGCAGAACTTCTTAAAGCCTTTTGCTATTTTCTGAAGCGTGTTTTCACACAAAGGCTTTTCACGCCCGAAAATGCTCTTCATTTCAAGCCCGAAATCGATGCAATCCTTGGCTGGGATATATGGCTTGAGTTTACCGGATTTAACTTCAGCACTATTTGAAGACGCATGAGTCGGACTTGGCCATATAATAGGCTTGCCATCGCACCGTGCAATCAGATAGAATCGGTTACGAGAAGTCGGCGCTCCATAGTCACATGACTTCAATTCTTTGTACTCAACCTTGTACCCCAGTCCTCGTGAGAGACGGTCTGCCTCGTCGCTATGTATATCTATCTCAAGTGCATCACAACATTCTGCAAAAGCGGGGTGCGTTTTAGACAGACCCGTTGTCAGGATGCTTATGAAGCCATTGAAAGTTTCGCCAATCCGTTCCTTGATTGGTTTATTATCTTCACCAAGCGGGCACCACGTTTGGATTTCCGGGACATTTTCAAGCATGATTACTCGCGGTCTTACAGTCATTGCCCAGCGTATTGCCACCCACGCCAAACCTCTTATGTGCTTGTCCACCGGTTTACCGCCCTTAGCCCTACTGAAATGCTTGCAGTCAGGGCTGAACCACGCAAGAGCAACCGGACGACCGGCACACGCCTCATAAGGGTCAACGGCAAAGACATCCTCGGTATAGTGTTTTGTACTCGGGTGATTTGCCTTATGCATTGCTATGGCGTCGGGGTCATGATTTATTGCAATATCTACGCTTCTGCCGATTGCAATCTCGATACCCGTTGACGCTCCTCCGCCACCGGCAAAATTATCAACAAACAGCTCATTATTCACTAATCTATTAGCACCTCATTTCTCTATTGCAGGATTGCCGCCTGTTATCAGTTCACTGAACGGAAGCGTCTCAATCCATTTGCAAAAATCTCTCCATTCGGGAAGCCTATGATTTCTGCGCTGGCGATAGATTGTTTTGAGCTGTCTGTAGTTTGTCGTCATTCCGGCGGTTAATCTGAAACCTGTCGGATTGCTATATAATAACGAAAGATATGCGTCTTTTTTCAGTGCGTCAGAGTCCTCGTCGTTAAGTTCGTTGTACTTGGCTACCTTCTCGCACATGATGTCTACTATTCTGGAATCAACGTAAGTGTTATATGTATTATCAAAGTCAAACTTGGAAATTCTATGCATCGTGCTTTGAGAGCTTACAAAATCCAAGAAATGATATCTTTCGGCTTCCGTCCAGGCCTTGATTGAAAATGTCAGGTCAAACTGTACTATTACGCCGGTGAGCCACTGGTCATGCCCTTCTCCCGGCTTGCTTTGTGCAAGTGCTTTTATTCCTTTCGTGAGCTCACTGTTAAGCGATTCAGGATTGACTGACATTGGATACTTTGCACGACGTATACTATCTGCTAAACCATATACCTTTGCATTAGAGACACAATCACCGTATCCGTCAACTATGTATACGTTACTGATATTGTCGTAAGTGGAGTCATATTCCGTTTCGGAGACAGGCGAAACCTTACAGTCGTTAATCAGCTTGTCCATGCAGTCACAGCACAGATTAAGATTAAGATACATTGAGTCGTATGACGTTCCGTAGCCAAGCAGTTTGTTGATTGAAAAATTCTCCTGTTTGTCCCAGAAATCAAATTGCTTGCCACATAAGCTGCACTTTTTTAAACTATCCATTCAAAAACTCCTTTTATGTATTAAATATATCTGCCTATTGAACGACTGGCTTACTCCTCTTCTGTACAGAATTTGCTGATTCGCTGATAGATATCGTTTTCACTGACACAATACAGTGAGCTCCATTCAACGGCAGCTAAAGCTCCGAGGAGGCTCTTTCCGTTGACGCAGAAGCCGTTTCCGTCAATAAGCTTCACATAGCCATTGGCATCGGCAACTCTTCCGATAAACTCAGCGACATCCGTGCTTGTTACTAATTCAATTTTGTGTTTGAACATTCAAATCCCCCTTAATATATACTGTCATATGCATTTAGCACATAGTATGACTTATCCTTTATGTAGCTTTTACAAAAGATGATATCTCCCTCTTTTATTGGCTGTTTATTATAAACCCTGTTCATGACTGTAAATCGACTTTCGATACCGCTTCCTATCGATTTGGTTTTTACTGAGTATCCGAATTGTACGCCATCTCGCTTTCTTACAAGAGGATAAATGCCGGTTATGTATAGTTTTGGACGGTCTTGCTCTTTTCCTGAGATATATCCTGCGTAACCCATGATATCCTCGAAATTCTTTACCTTTATTACATCGCTCAGGTCGTCCATCTTTATGCTTTTAATCACGTCCTCCATTTCGTGCATTATGGAAACCACATCGAGAATTGTATAGCTTTTTGCTATACCTCCTGACTTTGTGACACCAACTGCATATTTGGAAACTATTTGTTCAAGCGGAGTACCATCCACAATGCTTCGGTTGAGCTGTTTAGCCTGACCTTTTTTGAGCATATTGGTGAAGATGTCAGTTATACGCAGGAGCTCTCGCTGATTGCCAAACTCGGAGAAAAAGTCAATCTTTATGAGGATGTCAAGCTGTCGGCTGTCAAGCGAGGTCTCTCGGTCAATGACGGTCAGGACGTCCGTGAAGTGGTCATAGTGCCTTTCATGAGCGACATCATACAACTCCTCTGCTGTTCCAGAACTCATGTATTTGACAGAAGATAAGCCCTTGGCAATGATTCGCTTGGAACCGTCGAAAGAATAATCGCCCTTTGATAAACCCCACTTTGGCATTGTAACCCGTATACCGATTTTGTTTGCGTAGTCTGTTCCGTTTTTGATGTCATCGTCATTAGCGGCATTGTTCAGAAACGCAGTGAGGAATTCCAGAGGATGGTAGTGCCGATAGTAAGCACACAAATATCCAAGCAGACAATAAGCTACCGAGTGATTATATCCGAACTGATAGTTTGCACTATCTTCTATAATCTGCAGGAACTCCTTCGCCTCTTGTTCAGCAATTTCTCTTGGCTGAGGAGACTTTTTACAATACCCATCCAATATTGCAGGCATAGCCTTATCCAATCTATCTTTTTGCTTACGTCCTATTGCACGTCGGATATTATCGGCTTCACTGCCTGACAAACCACATATTGCCTGAAGGAACTTGATCGTGTCTTCTTGGTAAATCAGATATCCTAAGTTATCCTTAAGAAGTTCATCTATCATTGGCGATGGATTGCTATGAGGCTTTCGTGCGAGTAAATCATTTCTGTACGATGCGCCGGACGGTCTTATGCAGGCGGTGACGATTACCATATCAAAAATGTTGCGAGGTCGGAACTTTTTCAGACAGTCAAAAGCAAACTTTCCCTCAAATTGGAAGATGCACGACGGGTCTTTTATTATGTCGTCCCATACGGCTTCATCGTTCCAATTAATCTCGTGAGTTTTCGGATATGATTGACCAAGGTTTTTGCACGTGTCTCTGATGACCTGTACTGTCTTTAAAACAAGGAAGTCATATTTTGCGAGACCCGTATAATCGTGGACATTCTCCATGTCGAGCATGAAGCAATTCTCGCCGTCCTTGTCAAAAATACCAAAGTTATCGACAAGGGTGATGGGGCTGATTACCATGCCTGCAGGATGGACAGATTGAGATATTTTTGTATCGAACAACCCGTCAAAGTAGTAGAACAGTTCGGGATACTTCTTTGCTATCTTCTTGAAATCGTCGTACTCTGTGACAGGCTTTTTCTCAGACTTAGCCAATGCTTCCACTGGGGATATTTCTGCTTTTATTTTTGCAATATTCGGAAGCGACCATGGATTGTTCCCTTGATTCGGATGTTCGGTGCTCCACCTCTGCGCTAAAGCCCGTCCTATATCGTCTATCGCACCTTTAACCTGCATTGTTCCGAATGACGCCACACGAGCAGTTTTGTCGTGTCCAAACCGCGATGTGATATGCTCGAATATCGCAGGGCGGTCAGATTCAACGCAGTCGATATCGATGTCTCCGATTTCAACTCTGTCTTCATTGCAGAATCGGGAGAATACCGTGTGCCAAGTTTCCGGATTGAGGTCAATGATATCGATCACATATGCTACTCTCGAACCGCCAACTGAACCTCTTGCAGTTCCTATCGCCATGCCCTGACTCTTACACCACGATACAAGCTCGGACATTGAAAGCATGAAGCCATCCATTTTAAGCTTTCGGAAGACTCTCATTTCTTCATCGATAGCAGCCCTGAACGCACTCTCCTGTTCCCTTGGTATGATTCCGCTTGCAAGTTTCTCGGCAAATTTTCGTTCAACCGTTTTCGTAAGCATCTCCGAGTCAGCTTCTCTGGAGCCGTATAGTATCGGATACTTAATGGTTGTATCAAGTTCAATTTCCTCTGTCATATCATAGAGCATATTGGTGTTTTCAATCGCAGACATGTACTCATGTTCTGACAAAGCTCCTTGAACACGGAACATATCTACAAGCTCGTCATAAGTTTTGTATGACAGGTCAAATGAATCTTCATCACCATATGACTTGTGTTTTGCAGTGAGAAGAATTGAGCGACATTCTGCTTTGTACTTACTTGAGCTGTGTGTATCAGTACCGGCAATCAAAGGTGTTCTAATTTGCCTGGATAGTTCCGCAAGACGCTTGTTGAACGCTATCTGTTCTGGGTGATTATGTGCCTGAACCTCTAAAAAGTCATACTTCTTTGCAAGCTCCATATATCTTGGATGATTTAACGGAAGTCTGTTGAGCGGAGATGCAAGACATGCACTTGTTGAGATAATATTTGGCGACATATTCAGAAACTCATCAAAGGATATCCTGTTGACATAGTAGAAATGGTCTTTGTCGCAAGAACGGCTTATAAGTGTGTTGAGTTCTCTTAATCCATCCATATTGCGAGCCATAAGAACCGTGTGATAATTATCACGAACCTTATCCTCTAAGGACTCAGTAAGATATATCTCGACCGAATGTATGTATTTAATGCCAGCAGCCTTACAAGCAGCCCATTTTTCTGTCCAGTTTAGGGGCTTTCCTAACCATGCTCAGATATCGACAGTGCCCTGGCGCCGTCTCGGACAGCTAAATTGATATAATCAGTGTATTTAGTGCAACTGTCCAATAGGCTGTCTTCTGTGTGGCAGTGATACATAATATATGAGCCCATTTAATCGCCTCCTTCTACTTAAATCTATATAATGTCCTATAACCATTGCCTCCATTTGCTACCTAAACCTAACTCTTTGACTGTACAGAGTTTTGAAAGTCTGCTCGCCCTTATCAACCGGCGCATCCTTTGCTTCGAGCAGATTATTAACATCTCGGATATATTCAACTTGAACATATCGCTTTAATTTTTGGATGTTATGGTCGTCAGTTACCCTGACATCTTTATCAAGTGCGAATACCACCCTACAGCCAAGTTTAGCGAGTATCTTCATTTGGTTTGGATTCAAATGTGATGTTAAAATCGCTCCGCAGTTATGTATTCCCCAGGTATCTGCAAGCAAAACGCTCTTGCAGCCCTCAAACAGAATGACTTCCTGAGCTTTTTTGACCTCTTCAAGGTTCTCGAACAGCCCATAGATTGTGTTCATTGTTCCCCATGCGTAAAAATAGCAGTACTTTCGCTGGTTCTTTTCTTTCCATTCCGGGTCAAGCGTCCTGCCGCCTATATTGACTATCTTTCCGTCCATATTTTTGATTGGATATACAAGGCGATTTGAAAAACTGTCATAATAGACTTGGAACTTATCTAAAGACTGTCTCGAAATCCCTTCTTTTGTCCATACAGCGAGCTTGTCCTCTTTTTTATCGTATCTGCACATTACGTCATCCGGTAAAACTATGGACTTGGACGCTTTGACATTCTGTTTGGGCTTTTGGAAACGTTTGCACACAACAGTCGCATTGATTTTTTGCCTTGGCTCTGAAAAATCACCAGTATACCCTGCATATTTCTTGAGGATTTCTACCGCTTCTTTCGGTGAGCACCTATTGTAATAGCGGATGAATGTGTAGACGTTGCCGCCGATTCCTGAACTGTAGTCATAAAACTGTGGCGGATGTTGCCTTACAGAGAATGATGGCGTGTTTTCGTCTTTGAAACAGCTTAGTCCCCACCATTCATCGCCGCGCTGAGTAAGCTCAATATACTGTGATATGTACTCAACAATGTCTACGGACTCTATTAAATCTTTTAAATCCACACCACCACTCCCATCTTGTAATTAGTAAAATTGTACTGGTAATCAATAAGGAGACGTCGGGATATGTTGTTTTGCCTCCGTATATTTAATAAGGTTTCCGTCAAAGAAAAGGTCTATGTATTCGCCGGGTGCCATCTGCATACCGTTTCTGTTCAGAACAATCCGAAGCTTTTTGTTTCCGCACTCCGCACCGTCAGCCTGAACTTCTTCCGGAGTTTTGTCCTGAATCAGTGCTATCGTACTGGCATTTCTGCCTATCTTTGCGGAATCGGCAACCTTGCCGGTTACTGTCGCCTGAGCAGCACCTATTCCACAGATGCCCATGTCTCCGCAGATTTTGTTCTTGACCATATCAGTAAATTTTCCCAGCTCCTGATAGGAATCAAAAGCATCGCCGTCGCCAGATCCTTTAAAATAATCCACAATCAGAACATCCAGACCTTGGGTATGCTTTACCTTTTTGACCGCAGTATAAATGCTCTGCTGGTCGAACATCGGTATGTAGATATGCGTGAGCTTTTTAGTCTTTAACCATTCACGCGCTCGGTCAATCTTTTCTGCTTCTTCCTCGTTGTAATCGCCGGAGCTTAACCGCCTGTATTCAATACCGGTTAAGTGAGACAGCAAGCGTTTAATGAACAGTTTGGAGTTGAGTTCGCTATCCAGATACAAAACCGACATATCTCTTTTTAATAGATCAACAGCACAATTCAGAAGCATCATTGATTTGCCTTGCTTAGCTTCAGCAGCAAAGATAAATAGCTCGCCCGGTTCAATCGTTGCATATTCATTTAAGGTTGGGAACTTAAACGGAGTGCCTGCGTGTCCCTCCCTCTGTCGCGATTGGATTTCATTCCAATAATCATCGATTACATCCTTGAGCTGAGGAATTTCGTTAGTCGTAGAATACTCAGTGGCAACGCCATCAACAATGTCATAAATCTTCTGTTGAGCCTCTTCGGACGATTTTGTTGTGCATAAAGACTCTGCTTCTTTTAAAGCGGCGTACATATCTCGTCTGAAAGCAGCATCTAAAACATTCGCCACGAGCATCTTATACTCTTCGACTGTTCCACGGCACAGAACATCGCTCATATCTATAAGCTCGTTCACTTCATCAATAGTTATGTCGGCAGAATATCTTCTTGTAGCCTCGGATGAGCCAAGGCTCTCGAAGATGTTATATGTATCAATCGTATTGATACCCCTTCGGGTGAGGTCGCAAATCGCAGTGTAGACGCACTAGTTTTTCTTATCGGTAAAGTGGTTGGGAAGCAGATGCTCTGAGTAAAATGACCATTCGGGATGATGAATTAATGTTGCGATTACTCCGGCTTCGCTTTCTATACTATTTATGTCTTCAGCTTTTGTTATCATATTACCTACCTTTCTTGGTCTTGGTAGTAACAGCATTCATGCTTAAGACCGCATATATAGTTGCAGCTAAAATAATCTATCTGCGGATAGAAAACCTCAGTGTTCTTAATATCCTCAACGCTTTTTTCAACCCACTCAAGAGTCTTTGCGTGAGCTTCAAGGTCGAACGGCTCTTCGATAAACACGCCGGACTTAAAGCAGTTGAAGCAAAGTGCTTTTGGATATTTACCAAATTCAGATTTTATAGCCTCTGAATAGATATATAGCTGTTTGAGCATTTCGTCGAGCTCTTTATCCTTTGCGGTTGAGACTGCTCTATGGCTTCTGGGCTTGAGGTCGCGGGACTTATTATCTACAATGTAGATTTCCCCGTCCCGCTCTCCAAGATAGTCCACAACTCCGACAAAGGGTATTCCTTTGATATCAAAGGTGATTTTCTTTTCAACGTCAATCATCTTATAGAGGAACGGCTTGAATGAACCCAGATATTCCAAACCGCTTTGTATGTATTTCTCGACTGTGCTCGCTTGCGGTCTTTCTCCTTCTACTTCGGTTTTAAAACCAAGAAGAAACCTCGTTGACATTTCTTCTTTCGTGATTTCTCCCCGATAGTACAATTCGATAAGCTTGTGCATGAATTTTCCGTATGAACTAAAGAACATGGGTGATTCTTTATAATGTCTTATGTACTTCAAAAACCACCTATCTATAGGGACAGTCGTTAAAGCAGGATACCCTTGAATAGCTCCAAGTCATATCATTTATCAGCTCTTTATAACTAACGTCGCCTATATTGCATCACCACCTTTCGGAAACAGGCAAATCAGAACGGCGCTCCATCTAATACGGAGTCATCTACCATTCCATCACCTACGGTAGCCGGTTGATCTCCGTCGTAACCGGCATTGCCGACGGCTGCGGTGTTGTCTCTCTTTTCTCCGGTGAAGCTGGCATTATCAACTACCACCTCGGTAGCGGTGCGGTCTGCGCCGGACTTATCCTGATACTTTCTGGTCTGAAGAGTACCCTCTACTGCAATCAAAGAGCCTTTCCCAAAATACTTGGCGATGAAGTCAGCAGTCTGCCTCCATGCAACACAGTTTATAAAATCGGTCTGTTTTTCCTGACCCTTGGGGGTGTAATTGCGGTCTACTGCAACAGTGAATGAGACAACTGAAACACCCGAGCTTGTGGTCTTAAGTTCAGGACTGCGTGTGATTCTTCCCATTAAAACTACTCTGTTCAACATTATGTATTACTCTCCTTTGACATATTTCTGCACTTCTTCTAAAAGCTTAGATGCGAGTGCGGGTTCTTTTATCAAATTATAGTTGCCACCCTTTGCGTACTTGGATACTAACTTTACCAAGTCATCACGCTTGTCCGCATGATTAGCAACGAAGGTCTTTACCAAGGAATCAACCGTTGTTATAATACCCTCGGCAATTGCTCTGTCCTCGGCGCTCTCTGCTTCTTTTTGCTTGGAGCGATATGTATCGACGTCATTATCTGTCTGGGCGATTTGGAAGTAATTCGTCATGAAATACTTCGTACCATACGTTAAACCTGAGCCCATAGCCTGAGATGGGTCGGACTGGGAGCCGGTGATAACCCACGGAACCTCTATGACATCAGTCGGGTCATCATTGTTCACCCACCTGAAAAGCATTTCAGCTTTGAACAGCATTTCCGTAGTGGTTTGGTCATATGCACTGCCGGTCTTATCAAACTTTGTGTTCACGGTGGTGACTGGTGCAATTTCCATCGTGCCTGGAAGTATGGAAGGAATCAGGGATACCCCATATGTCTTCATACCGCCTCGAACTTTCGCCAGGATTTCCGTGATATCAGAATACTTGTAGTTAAAGCCTTTCTTGCTCTTAGCTACAACGTCTGCAATTTCACGAATTTTGGCAAGTCGCTGAATAAGGTTTAATTTATCTGCCAATTATGTATACCTCCATTTACTCCGCATTACCGATAAGAGCGTTAAGATTATGAAGAATCCTGTCGTTCTTAGTCTGTTCAGAAGCCATATCATGCTTTACTGCTTCGAGCTCATTCTGGTAAGTTTCGATGTCTTCAATCTCATGATTCATCGCTTCGTTTGCTTTTTTAATACCCTCAATCATATTTGTGATGACTGAAAGATAGTTATTGCAAAGATTACGATGCGAATCAAGACTTACCAACTTGGTCTGGAGTACATCTTTCCTATTAACTCTCAATTCTCTTTCTCCTTTGTTTTAACAAATGTTGCTGATTCATCCGCTACGTGCAGAAGCCATGCAAGAAAACACTGTTCATATGCGTCTGAGACATATTTATCACCGTCATATGCGCCCATATGGCTGTTAATTGCAACCGCTTCTTCCGGCAAGAGCTTCATAAAATGCTGTACGAGAAAAACCGACTTGCTTCCATGACCGCCAAAACAAAACTTCTCTTTGCGCGTATAGGCGTCATATGATTCCCATTGCCCAAGCTCGTTTTTACGGTTTCTCTTTTCGGAAGCGTAGGAATTTACCTTGCAGAGGTCATGAAAAAGCGCGACAATAGCCGCGCTCTCATCTGAAATCTCAAATTCCGGGTAAGCGCTTCGCAACCTATTAAGTTCATCGTAAACGTTCAATGAGTGTTCCAACAGTCCGCCAGGATATGCTTCGTGAAACCTCACGCTTGCCGGACTGGTATAGAAATCGCTTGATTCAAGCCATTTCATCAGGTCTTCAATTCCCGGACGTTTAATGAGCGTTTGACATATGAAAGTGAATCTTTCTTTGTTGTCCATTATGTATTCCTCCTTTCGTTCAAAATAAGTTCTATCGAATTAACGCCAAGCATATGGCATCACCCCTTTCATCGTTTATCATCAAAGCCCTTCCGCCCTTTGCCGTCGCATTCGTTGGGATTTCCATTTTTTAAGGTCAATGTGTGCAGCATCAGGAGTTGCTGCAAAGTAGTTCCAGGATTCCATCGTTGTCCACTGCTTGGCCTTTGCGTTATAAAAGGCGAGCATACGCTTAGCAAATCGACCGCAAGAGCAGAACACTCCCTTCTGGTCGAGATGTCGCTTCATAAATTCTTGGATATCCTCACTTGTAACAGACCTGTCAAACTGAATCCAAAACATAGACATATTGGTCTTGTTGTGTCCCTGACATGACATACATGTTGTTAGTCCTTGCTCGTTAAAATACTTAACCATCGGAATTACCAAAGGGTCTAACTCGTTGTAGTTAATATCGCTCATTTTCGCTCCTTCATATTGACAAAAATTCGTTAATCAGATATACTAAAGGTATCTTAAATGTGGAGGTGCTCTCTATGTCTGAATCTACTATGCAGTGTCCGATTTGTGGCAAACAATTTCCAACAAGGCTTTATGTAATAGACGATAATGGAAATCCGATCTGCCCGTCTTGTGACTTGAAGAATCAAGAGGAAGAACAAGCTGATGATCAGAAGAAAAATGATACCAGCAGCGAGAAAGCATAGTAATATGTATCCCATCGTTCGAGGTGGGATATTATTTTTGTAAGTCATTTGTCATATTGTCCGTAAATGGCACGCAGTACTTTGGCTTATTCTTTGCTTTATCGTCTATATATACATCGGCAAAGACCTTCCGATTATCAACGCCGCCCCATGCCTTTAAAATCTCGGGCAAATTCTCGTTTACGGCATCGAATTCCAGCCCTTGAGCTTTGCACCACTGAACAGCCTCCGCGAGCTTTTGATTGGTTCTGCAAGTCCAAAGAATAACCTTGTTGCCTTCTGACCTACGCTTAATCAGGTGTCTAATCAGTGTAATATTCGGCGCACCTATATCCGGAAATTTACTGACGCATAGTGTGCCGTCAAAGTCTACGGCGTATATTGTGTACTTTCTGTATTCTTCCATGTTCTACCCCTTCTGAATCATATTAATAAAGCCTTGACACCTCTTTCACAGCATGATATACTTTAATTGCGACTCATCACTAAAACTCCTAATCCAAAAAGGGAACCCGCGGGGACTGCGCACCTTGTGCACGGTATTTCATACCGAGCTACATTAGGGCAATGATGCAGCATGGCCGTCGGATTTGAGCGGTACAAGTCCCACGCGAATTTCATTCGCTCCGCTTTTCTTGCTTTTGGTACGGAGGTGATTTAATGTTAGAAGCAATCTTTACAAATGTTATAGGCGGGATTATCGCCTACATACTGTGTGAAGGTGCCAAAGCCTTAAGGCGTAAGTTGCGCTAAGTCGTTGGGATGCTTTGCATCCCATTTTTTTGTTATAAACTATTCTTTCTTCATGATATTGCAATCTCTCCTTTCCTTCTAAAATAAGCATAAAAATTGACGCGGATGCAGGAATTGCACCTGCACACATTGAAAAATGCGCACTATGTCCACGATGTAATCAGTAAAATTGTACACGATATGTATTTTTAAAAGCTCGCATATTGAGCTTTTAAAATAAAAATTATTCCGCATCAGGATAATAAGCGGATTTCCACCTTTGATAATCTGCTAAGTATTCCTTAGATATTTGATTTCGCTTACCGTTCAGAGTATTCCGACCGCTAAGCGCAAAGGTCTTGCCTTCCATATATCGTTCCGCAGTGTAATCGAAATTAGCGGGCATACCTTGAAGTTCCGACTCGTACATTCTATAAAAAACGCCTGAAAGCCACGCCCTGAAATAGCTGACTGATTGTTTTGTTTTACCGGAGATCGTTGCGTCTTTGGAATGCCTCGAAATCTCACTTCGGATAGTTTTGTATGATGGGTCAGCTTTATAGCCCCGCAACAGCTTATTTCCCGGTACACGAGTGTATATTGTGTCTTTTCCGCCTTTTGGATTTATATATACAAAAATGCGAGAGTCTGCACATATTTTTAAAGTGAAATAAGCTTCCTGATAACTCGGATATTCTACGCCATTAAACCTGACCACCATGTTATCAAAATCCACATCGGTTGTCTTTACAAGCATAATGTCAGATTCGGACATTCCACCATATGCAAGCCATAAATAACATCGATAAATACAGTCTACCGTACAGCCGACTTCCGGCTCAAACAGTGCATTAAGGTACTTTTGCAGGTGCTGCGGACTTGATACCATCTGAGATAATATCTTGCTTATTCCAAACTTATTTACGGTTAGCATACCACTACAAGCTCCTGGAATATTATTATCTATGCACCATTGGACATATTCCTTAAGCATACGCACTCTAACCGTGCTTATAACACGTAAGCCCACTATGTCATCAATTATCATCTGTATGTCTTCTTCAGACCTTGTACATATATCAGCCTGCCACTTTTCTTCATATTTAGAAATAGCCTCAAAGACATATTCATACGGTGATGAGTTCTCTGCTTTACTTTTCAAAAACTCTCGTTTGACGCCTTCGTTATACACGTGCAACACCCCCTATTACGCACACTGGTTCAGTGTGACGGCGCGTTGCCATACAGCTAAAAGATTTTCAGGATCTAAGAATGAAATAACCGACGTTGAAAGCAAGTGCGCAATTGCGATTTTCTTCATATACACATCAGGTATAGTTGTAATATATTCTCCGATTCTTCCCTTGGACATTCGTTCGGGATTTTCACATAGTGCCATACTATCTTTGCGGAATCCAATAGATGCAGGCATTACAACATGGGTGGGCTGCCCTGCCTTCTTGATAGAACTTGTTAATGGTATAGCAAGAATATTGGGGCTGAATGCATTGCCGGTATTATTCTGAAAAACTATACCCGGTCTCCAACCTTGTTGTTCGTTACCCTCACCTTCAAACTTCATTAAATACACTTCACCGATACGATACTTCCTTGACAAACTCATAAATCTGTGTCCTTTCAATATAATGGTCTCTAATTTCATTATAACACGAAAAATAGGAGTTGTCAATACAACTTTATCACTTACATTTAAAAAATTATAATATTTTTACTTTATACCTGCTCTCAGTCTCTAAATCAAGGTGCTTAGCCACAATTTCAAACCAGGGCTCTTTAACGCCATGCCACTCTATATACTTTACGCCTTCTATGCATCTGCAATCACTGCCATTTTTTAGACAAATTCTGTTCGGACACAGCATTACTAATACAATTTTATAAATTGTTGGACTTGATTCTTGAATATCAGGCATTAAGATAAATGTCGAATACGCAG
>ENA-UOOC01001256-UOOC01001256.1-human-gut-metagenome-genome-assembly--contig:-C48old-NODE-1256-length-22431-cov-5.231319_pt1 | contig 22431 bp, 19 predicted proteins | sample MGYA00242469_ERZ724016 | MGnify/ENA metagenome assembly ERZ724016 | reverse complement strand
AAACTGCGCCTTGATGCGTTTATATAGGTAGGGAAATACCTCCAAAGGAGCTGAGAGCGATGAAGAAACGGTGGATTCTGCTGATTTTGCCGCTGATGATGGCGCTGATGCTGCCCGCCGCGTCCGCGAGCGAATTGCTCGGCAACGTGCTGTCCCTCGTGCTGAATTCGCCGGATGACGCCGTTCTGGCTGATGACTGCCGCGCGGATGCCGAAGATGCCCGTATCATCATAGCCAGCGGAGCACATTATCAGCTGATTGCAGCGGCAAAACAGGAAAACGGCTGGGAAAGTGCCGTCGTCTCGACAAACGCCGTCTATCAGCCGTCGGAGGGGCATGGCGTGCCGACGCTCACGCGGACGGAAGACGGCTTTGAGCTGGCGTATCCGGAAGCGGGGGAAGTCTACCGCTTTGCGTTGCGCCATGACAGCACGAATCAGCCTATGTACACGCTTGTCTTTGCGAAAATGGGTGACATAGTGGTCACAAAGCGGGAGAATTTCGGCTATCTGGTGACGCAGGGCGAAGACGGCGCGGTCTGGTCGAAAATGGTCACGCTGGCGGACTTCAATATCCACCAAATGCCCCGCGGCACAGCGGATGTTCGGCGGATGAACGAAATGGCTTGCGGCTTGCAGCGCTTTGCAAATGTGCGGAAGGACGGCGTCAAGGAAATCCGCCAAGAATGGCGGCATGTGCCGATTCAGACGGTGTGCGGCACCTATCTCACGGATGACCCGCATGTCAGCGAAGCGCATCAGGAGCAACTGCCCGCCGGAACGAAACTGACGGCGCTGGGTTACTGCGGCTGGGCGTATGTGTACGTCGAAGCGGAAGTGGACGGCGAAACGCTGTACGGGTTTGTGCCGCAACGGGATGTGATATTCGACGATGTGGAGCAGCCGGAATTGATGGCGGAGTTTGTCGGGCATTGGCGCGCCAAAGGCGGCGGCGGCTGGTACGATGATTTCCAGCTGGATGCAGATGGAAATTTTTCCGCCGCGGATGATGATGGCGAGAGGACGTGCAGCGGCACTTGGTCTATCGTGCAGACCCCGGTGGGGAGCAATCTCTACTGGCGGGGCGACATTCCCACCATCGTCCTGCGCGGAACGGACGGCACGGTGTCCCGCTATGGGATTCAGGTGGAGAAAGAGAAAATCATGCCGGGCGCTTGGAGCCTTTATTTGAGCCTTTCGACCAACGAAACAGGCAGGAGTTATGTGCCGGATGGAGCAGACGGCGATTGGGTGTATACCGATGATATTATCGGCTGGTTTGCTCGGCTGTTCTTTAGTATTTTGGGATATTGAGCAAAAGGAGATGTGGAGAATATGAAGAGACTGCGGATACTGCTGATTTTGTGCTTGACGCTGGCTGTGACAGTGCCCGCCGCATCTGCAAACAGCTGGAATCTGAACGGGCAATTGCTGGCGATGGTGGAGCAGACACATGACTACGACGAGTATACCGGCTAGGTGAGCGATTACAACAGAAAAGCCGCCACGACCCACACGATTCTGACCAGCCGCTATCACAATCAGCTGATCGCGGTGGATGAGGTGAAAGACGGCTGGAAGGACGCTATTTTCTCGACGACCGCGGTCTATCAGCCGTCGGAACTGGACGAGACGGGTTATCCCAAAATCACACGCACGAAGAACGGCTTTGAATTGGCGTACCCGGATATTGACGAAAGGTACTATTTTGAGCTGCAGCACAACAATGAGGGGAGAACCTTTTACACGCTGATGGGCGATGTGAAGGTGGAGCGGATAGCAGAATACATCTATCAGGTGACGCAGGGCGAGGAAAGTGCCGTGTGGCCGGTGGGAATCACGCTGGAAGACTTCAATATCCACAACATGCCGAAACGCGGGGTTGAGGACGTGCGCCGATTTAACGAGGCGAACGAAGGGCTGCAATACTTTGCCTGTTTGTATCCGGAGGTGGTTTCGGGGCAGAAGAGCGGCAAGAAGTCCTATGCCGTGTATTCCGCGCCGGACACGTCCTCTTACCGCGCGGCGAAGGGGAAAGCATCCGTCAGCACGGGCGACGATTATAAGCTGTACCTCACCGTGGGCGACTGGTCGCTGATTGAGTACCGCGTCAGCCTGCGGACGAGCCGATTCGGCTGGGCGCAGTTGGGCAATCACGGCGACGAGACGACGGACGAAATCGTGCGCGTGCCGATGATGACGGCATTCGATACCTACTTGACTGACGACCCGAACGTCAGCGAATACCATCAGGCGGAACTGCCTGCCGGGACGAAGCTGACGGCACTGTCCCATCCGGACAGGTGGGCGTATATCTACGTTGAAGCGACGGTGGACGGAAAAATCACCCGCGGCTTCGTGCCGCAGCGCGACGTGGTGTTTGATGATGTGGAACTGCCAGATGAAAAGGCAAAGTTGGTCGGCAGCTGGCAGATGGAGGCGGGCGGCGAGTTCTGGGACAACTATCTCCGGCTGGACGCGGACGGGAAATTCTACGGCTCGGACTGCGACGGCACGCAGCCGTATCACGGCACATGGAGCGTTGCGCAGACACCCGCGGACAGCAACCTCTACTGGAGGGGCGACATTCCGACAATCGTCTTCCGCTGTGTCAACGGCACAGTGTACCGCTACGGCGTTGAAGTGTTCAACGATTATGAAGTGGCGGAGGGTGACTATTGCCGCAGCATGAGCTTCATCACCTGCGAGGGCGGCACGGGGTATGTCTCCTATGGGGTGTATGATGAAGGCGGCAGTGTCATCACGGACGAGAACGGCAAGCTGATTTTGAAGGAACTCGATGTGACGGACGAGCTGAATTGGGGCGCATATTGGGAAGAAGAGGGGAACGGATGAGGAATTCTCAAAAAAAAGCGTCAAAAAAGTGTCAAAAGTGATGGAAATCCTGCGCAACCTCTTGCAAAATGGCGGCAAATTGGGTAGAATATGAGGTGGGAAATGATACTCTTTCCAGATTCGCCTGTGCCAGCTGCTTGCGTCTTTTCCCCTCTGGCGTCCGGTCGTTCCACTTAGCGTAGCGCTGCTACGCTGCGTTGCACTCCCGTTAGCCAGAGTGAAAAATTCGCGGCGCATCTTGGCGCATTCTTATCTGGAAATAGTATAACCCCGTTTGAACGACTAAAGGAGGTATATTCCAATGGCAGTGAAAGTTGCTATCAATGGCTTTGGCCGTATTGGTCGTCTGGCGTTCGGCGCTGAGGGCTACGAGGTGGTCGCGATTAACGACCTGACCTCTCCCGCGATGCTGGCTCACCTGCTCAAGTATGACACCGCTCAGGGTTCCTACTGCGGCAAGATCGGTGAAAACCTGCACACCGTGGAAGCGACCGAAGATTCCATCATCGTGGACGGCAAGGAAATCAAGATCTATGCCGAAAAGAACGCGGCGGATGCTCCGTGGGGCAAGCTGGGCGTGGATGTCGTGCTGGAGTGCACCGGCTTCTACTGCTCCAAGGAAAAGTCCATGGCGCACATCGCGGCTGGCGCGAAGAAGGTCGTCATCTCTGCCCCCGCTGGCAATGACCTGAAGACCATCGTCTACAACGTCAACAACGACACCCTGACCGCGGAAGACCAGATCATCTCTGCTGCTTCCTGCACCACCAACTGCCTCGCGCCCATGGCGAAGGCTCTGAACGACAAGTATCCGATCGTGTCCGGCATCATGACCACCGTTCATGCGTACACCGGCGACCAGATGATTCTGGACGGCCCGCATCGCAAGGGCGACCTGCGTCGTGCCCGCGCTGGCGCGCAGAACATCGTTCCGAACTCCACCGGCGCTGCCAAGGCGATCGGTCTGGTTATCCCGGAACTGAACAAGAAGCTGATCGGCTCTGCTCAGCGCGTCCCGGTCTGCACCGGCTCCACCACCATTCTGGTTGCTGTTGTCAAGGGCAGCGACGTGACCGTTGACTCCGTGAACGCCGCCATGAAGGCGCAGTCCTCCGAGTCCTTCGGCTACAACACCGAGCCGATCGTGTCTTCCGACGTCATCGGCATGCGCTATGGCTCCCTGTTCGACGCTACCCAGACCATGGTCGCGAAGATCGACGACGACACCTATCAGGTGCAGGTCGTGTCTTGGTACGACAACGAGAACTCCTACACCTCTCAGATGGTCCGCACCATCAAGTACTTCGCGGAATTGAAGTAATTCAAATCCCGCAGTCCTGCCTTTCTGGTTTAAGAAGGGCAGGACTGTTTTTTATAACAATCGAAAGGCGGAAAAAGGATTATGGCAAAAGAACCAATAGATATGAAGAAAAACTTGCAAAATATTTGGCTCGACATGCACTTCCTGCAGGATATTGCTTGCTCAAAAGAAGAAAACAAACAGTTTCGGCAATTGAAGAAAAATGGTGAAGCGCTTCCCGATGGCATTCGAGAATATCAAGATGTGAACGGAGTTGTAACGGGCGAATTTTTCAGAATTTATGATGCCGGACTTACTGAAAACGAGAGGCTGGAATATACTTTCTATGGTATGCTGCAACAGTTGCGAACGATAAAGAAATGTTGTGTGTTTTTCACCACACTGACGGTTATTTCATTGATTATTGGTTTTTTGTTTTGGGTGGGCGTTTTTGCTTATTGATTCCTGTAAGAACAGAAAACAACGGCGCAACAAAGTCAAATGCACCGGTGTTTTTTATATGTGAATGATGCTTCCATCGCGTTTCCCCGCCGCCCCCTTTATTTCGCAGAAGAAGATACCGAGACAACCCTTGATTTCTGCCTGCCACCTATAAATTACAGAATACAAAATATATTATTGTCACCACACCGGCGCAATTTGCCTCGTTGTCGGCAATGGTGTTCGTACTGCCTACGGCTTGCAAAAAACTTGACTTTCAATTGGTTCATCTGCCGCATTTGCAACTGAATTCGACGCAAAATTCATTTTCCGACAAACCAACCCCTTGGCGCGGCGAAGTCTGCATCTGGCGGCACTGTTTACAAACGAAAGAATATGGAATATAATTATTTTAATCCTGCTTCGAGCGGGAAATAAGAAAAAGAGGTGCCCATCATGAAGAAGCTCCTATCCCTTCTGTTGGTGCTGACCATGATTCTCCCCCTGGTGGGCTGCGCGGCGTTCGCAGAGAATGCGGATCCCATCATGATTACCGTCATCGCGACCAGCGACGTGCACGGCAAAGTGCTGCCCATCAACTACGCCACTGGCGAACCTTCTCCGAACGTGGGTCTGTCCATGATCGCTTCCATGATCGAGCAGGTTCGTGCTACGGAAAAGAACGTCGTTCTGGTGGATGGCGGCGATACCGTGCAGGGCTCTGCCATGACCTATTACTACTCCTACTTCGCGCCTGAAAAGGACGATCCCATGATGAAGGCGCTGCGCCTGATGGACTACGACATGTGGTGCTTGGGCAATCACGAGTTCAACAACGATCTGCCGATTCTCAAGCGTCAGATTGAGTATGTGATGAGCCCCGACAACGGTGAGGAGCATTCCGTGCCCATGTCCGCCGCCAACTTTGTGGCGAAGGGCACCGAGTGGGATTCCTGGATGGGCGTCCCTTACATCGTCAAGGAATTTGAGGGCGTGAAGGTTGGCGTCATCGGCATGGATACGCCCAACATCCCCGCTTGGGAGGTTGAGTCCCACTATGAGGGCATCGACTTCCGCAATCTGGTCCCCACGGTTGAGCACTTCGTGCCGATCCTGCGCGAGCAGGAGGGCTGCGACGTGGTGATTGTCGTGGCGCACTCCGGCGTGGAAGACGCTGTTTCTACCGATGGCAACAACCCCGCGGACTACGAAAACCAGGTTCGCGCAATGATTAACCTGACTACCGGGATTGACGCGGTTGTGTATGGTCACTTCCATAACACCGACTACCGTGAGGACATCCTCAATGCCGAGGGCAAGGTTGTGCCCGTGCTGGCGGGCGGCGGCGGCGAAGGCTTGGGCTTCATGAAGCTCGCCTACGACCCGGCGACCAAGACCGTGACCCCTGTGACGGCTGAAAACGGCTACCGTTTCCTGGCGGATCAGGAAGGCCTGGTGGAAAATCAGAAGGTTGCCACGGCGCTGGCTCCCTACAACGAGGAGCTGCAGGCTTATCTGGATCAGCCTCTGGGCACTGCTACCGGCGCTTTCTCCAATGAGAACATCTCCCTGCAGCCCACCGCGCTGATGGATCTGCTGAACAAGGCGCAGCTGTCTGCGGTTCCTGCGCAGCTGTCCATCTGCGCGCCTCTGACCAGCGGCGCCGAGGTTCGCGACCTGATTCCTGCGGGCGACGTTCCGATGCGTTTGCTGTATCAGCTGTACGTGTTTGAAAACTGGCTCTATCGCGTGAACATGACCGGCGAACAGCTGCGGCTGTGGCTGGAGCATGCTACCACCAACTACACCAGTGCGTGGGACCCCGATTACCTTGGCGGTGGCTACTACACCGATGAAATCTACGGTTTGTACTACGAAATCCACTACTATGCGCCTGAAGGAAAGCGCATCCAGAACATGCAGTATCAGGGTCAGCCCGTGGCGCCTGATCAGGTGTTCTCCGTGGTGATGAACAACTACCGCTTCACCGGCGGCGCCGGCTTCATGCAGGCGGCTGGTCTGACCCCTGAGGATTACAGCCTCACGGATATGTACACCGGCGATACGCTGGGCAACGATAACGGTCAGGTGCGTAACATTCTGGCGCAGTACATCCGCGACCAGAAGGAAATCACCCCCACCGTGGAAAGCACTTGGCAGTTCTTCAGAACCAAGGAAGACGCGATCGCTGCCGGCGCGAAGGTTGTGGAATAATACGCTTTCCAAATGCACCCGCGCCTTTTCCCTTCTGACTTTCGGTCGTTCTACTGAGCGTAGTGCTGCTGCGCCGCGTTTCACGCCCGTTCGCCAGAATAAAAAATTCGCTTCACATCTTGGCGCGTTCTTATTTGGAAATAGTATTACGCTCCCCGGATTTTCGTGATGAATCAAAAAAACGCGCCCTGCTCTGGAACATCTCCGGAGCAGGGCGCTTTTCTATGCAATTATCCAGTTGTGCTCTTTCTAAATTCATCCGTGCCATCTGTCCGTGCTTTTCCATTCTGGCGCATTCTCATGATGGAAATAGTATCACCGCACGATGTAACGTTCCCGGCTTTCCGTGAGGAAACGTTATTTCTCCCATTCCACCCCGTTCCCCCGCAGCCCCTGCACAAACTCCTCCGGCAGCGGCGCGGTGAACGTCATCCTTTCCCCCGTCCGTGGGTGCGTAAATGCCAGCGTGTACGCGTGCAGCATCAGGCGGGGGACTTTCGCGCCCTTGCCGGAGCCGTAAATCGGGTCGCCGCAGACCGGATGCCCGATGGACTTCATGTGCACGCGGATTTGGTGCGTCCGCCCGGTCAGAATGTGGACGTCCAGCAGCGTCACGTTCCGCCCGCGCGCAAGCACCGTCCAGTCCGTAATCGACGGGCGGCCTTCGGGGTCAATTGCCATTTTCTTGCGGTCTTTCTTGCTCCGCGCGATGGGCTGGTCGATGCGCCCGCTGTCCTCGCGCAAATTCCCTTCAACCAGCGCGCGGTAATGCTTCTCCATCTGCCGCTCCTGCAATTGGCGGCTGAGGGCGAGTTGGCTCTGGTCGTTCTTTGCCACGAGCAGCAGACCGCTGGTGTCCTTGTCCAGCCGGTGGACGATGCCGGGGCGCAGTTCGCCGCCGATGCCGCTCAAGTGGTCAAGGTGGTGCAGGAGCGCATTGACGAGCGTGCCGTCCTCGTTGCCGGCGGCGGGGTGAACGACCATGCCGCAGGGCTTCAGGACGACGGCGAGGTCGGCATCCTGATAGAGAATTGTGAGTGGAATTTCCTGCGCGACGGGCACGGCGGGCTTCGGCGCGGGAATCGTCAGGATAACAATCTGACCCAGCTTTGCCTTTGCGCCGGATTTCGTCTCGACTTTCCCGTCCACTGTGACGTTTCCGTCCGCCATCAGCGCCGCCACCCGCGAGCGAGTCAGCCCAGCAGCTTCGGACAGGGCAACATCCAGCCGCCGCCCGTCGCCGGGGATGGAGATAGTGCGCGATTCGAGTGCGTCAGGCATCATTTGCGTCATGATTGATTTTCCTCCAATCTTCCGTGCGGAACACGATGCAGTACGCCATCAGCACCGTGCCGACGACGAGCACCGCGTCCGCAATATTGAACACTGCGAAGGGGAACAGGGTGATATCCAGCATATCGACGACATAGCCCAGCGCCAAGCGGTCGTAGGCGTTGCCAAGCGCGCCGCCGATCATCAGCGCCGCCGCGGTTCTGCTCCATCCGCTGAGCTGATAGCGGCGGAGGACGAGCCATCCGGCGATAACCGCGATGACGGACACCACGCCCAGCATCCACGACTGTCCGCTGAACAGGCTGAACGCCATGCCTGTGTTTTCGGCATAAATCCAGCGGAGAACGCCGGGAATGAGGGTGCGCTCATCCGGCAGCGCGACGGCGAGGGCTTTGGTGAAGCGGTCAAGCGCGAGGGTCAGGAGGATGAGCAGGAGAGGCATCAGCCTTTGGGAAACGGGTTTGCGCATGGTGATGTTAGCCCTTTCTGGTGATGATGATTTGGGAAGCGGCGGAATCAGGTCGCGCCCATTGACGCGGCAATGAGGAAATGGCGGATAGAGCAGCTTGGGGCGCTTCTGCGGAAGCGCGAAGTTACGGGCGGGGACGCTTTAGCTGCCGCTGCCCTTGCCTTCCACGAGGTTCAGCAGCTGGGTCAGGAAATCCCCGATAATCGGCAGATTCCTTTGCACCAGTCCTTGCAGCAGCCACACCACCAGCGCGCCCAGAAGCGTAAACCCAACCGCTGTCCCTAATCCTCTTGCAATTCCGCCTACAAATTGCATCAGAAGACGCTTCTTCCAGTTCTTCTCATATGCAACAAATTCACTGAGCCGCAGCTGCTCCATCCGCAGCAATTGCTCCTCCATCTTGTTCGCCATCCAGACCGCCCATTCCTTCATTCTCGCACCTCTTTTTTGCGGTTTTCATTTTCTGATAGAATCGCATGATCATGCAGGGGATTTCGCCTCTGTGGAGGTGACAAAGGGGCTTTCTGCTTGCTCCCTTCGGCACTTTAAGCCATAGTGGTGATAATCAGAAGTTTTTGATAGGGGGTGGTTCGATTTTGTTCGGAAAAGTATCTGATTTCCCTGCAAAGCAGAGCTGCCCTTTGTTTTTGCTGGTCAGCATTCCCCCGAATTGGGCAAACGATGCAAAGACCAGAAAAAAGGTGGACAAAAAACAAAAAAACACGCGAAAAACGCTTGACATAGCCTATTAGTTATGTTAAACTAACGCTTGCGAATCGCCGGATTAGTTGGAATAAACTATCCGCAAAAGGACTGACACAAGGAGGTCATGGAACATGATGCCGTTGGGCATGGTGGAAATTGGCGAGTCTGGCGTGATTGGCAAAATCACCGGACAGGATGAGGTGCGTCAGCATCTGGCGGAGCTGGGCTTCGTGATGGGCGAAAGAGTGACGGTCGTCAGTAAAATGGGCGGCAATCTGATTTGCGCTGTCAAGGATAGCCGCGTTGCATTGAGCCAATCCATGGCTATGCGTGTGCTGGTGAACTGAGGAGAAGGAGGCAGAAGACATGAAAACCCTGAAGGATGTCAAGGTCGGGGAAACCGCGGTGGTTGTCCGCCTGCATGGTGAAGGTGCCGTCAAGCGCCGCATCATGGACATGGGACTGACCCGCGGGACGGAAGTCCATGTGCGCAAGGTTGCGCCGCTGGGCGATCCGATGGAGCTGACCGTGCGCGGCTATGAGCTGAGCGTGCGCAAGGCGGATGCGGAAATGATCGAGGTTCAGTAATTCTGTTTCCATTCGGATAAACCTGATTTCGCGCAGGCTTTTTCCTACCTTATACGTTTCAAACCTACTAACATAGGTGCAACCGAAGCAGTCCAGAGGGCGATCGGAAAGCCCTCTGGTCGCGTCCGCAGACGCGAAACCCTGCATCAGCACGCGCATATAGGTATGAAGAAGTCATCAACGCAATCGCGCGAAAGGGTCAAGGGGCAATGCCCCTTGCGGAGTCCAGAGGCGGAGTCTCTGGTGGGGTTAGTTAAGACAAATTCGCATAAGGAGGCGCCGAAAATGGCGATTACGATTGCGCTCGCAGGCAACCCGAACTGCGGCAAAACGACCATGTTCAACGCGCTGACGGGTTCTCGTCAGTTCGTCGGCAACTGGCCGGGTGTTACGGTTGAAAAGAAGGAAGGCAAGCTCAAGGGCAATGACAATGTGGTCATTCAGGACTTGCCCGGCATTTACTCCCTGTCTCCCTACACGCTGGAGGAGGTCGTCGCCCGCAACTACCTGGTGAACGACAAGCCTGATGCCATCCTGAATATTGTGGACTCCACCTCCATCGAACGCAACCTTTACCTGACCACGCAGCTGCTCGAACTCGGCACGCCGATGGTCATCGCGATGAACATGATCGACGTGTCCCGCAAGAACGGCGACAAGATCGACATGAAGAAGCTGAGCGCAGCGCTGGGTGTGGAAATCGTCGAGACTTCCGCGCTGAAGGGCGAAGGCAGCGTGAAAGCGGCTGAAAAGGCTGCCGCTGCTGCCAAGAACCGCGCGATGGGCGAACATCCGCACGTTTTCACCGGCTCGGTGGAACACGCGCTGGCGCACATTGAAGACCTCATCGGCGGCAAGGTTGAACCTCGCTTCCTGCGCTGGTACGCCGTGAAACTGTTCGAACGCGACGAGAAGGTTGTTGCGGAACTGAAGCTCTCTGAAGATGTCAAGAAGGGCATTGAGGAAGCCGTCTCCTCCTGCGAAAAGGAAATGGATGACGACGCCGAGTCCATCATCACCAACCAGCGTTACGCCTACATCAACACCTTGATGCAGAACGCGGTGAAGAAGGGCAAGGTAAAGGGCAGCCTGAGCGTTTCGGACAAGATTGACCGCGTGGTGACCAACCGCGTGCTGGCGCTGCCGATTTTCGCGCTCATCATGTTCCTCGTGTATTACATTTCCGTGACGACGATTGGTACGCTGCTGACGGACTGGACGAATGATGTGTTCGTTGCGGAAATCGTGCAGGGCAACCTTCAGACTTGGCTGGATGGCGTTGGCTGCGCAGGCTGGCTGAGCGGCCTGATTGTGGATGGTATCGTCGGCGGCTGCGGCGCAGTGCTGGGCTTCGTGCCGCAGATGCTGGTGCTGTTCCTCCTGCTGGCTATCCTTGAAGACGTTGGCTACATGGCTCGTATCGCCTTCATCATGGACCGTATCTTCCGCAAGTTCGGCCTGTCCGGCAAGAGCTTCATCCCGATGTTGATTGGTTCTGGCTGTGGCGTTCCCGGTATCATGGCTTCTCGTACCATCGAGAGCGACCGTGACCGCAAAATGACCATCATGACCACGACCTTCATCCCCTGCGGCGCGAAGATGCCGATTATCGGTCTGATTGCCGCGGCGGTCTTCGGCGGCAGCGCGTGGGTTGCGACGTCCGCATACTTCATCGGCGTGGCGGCGATTGTTATCTCCGGCATCATGCTGAAGAAGACGAAGATGTTCGCGGGCGACCCGGCTCCCTTCGTCATGGAGCTGCCGGCGTATCACTTCCCGTCTGGTCGCAACGTGTTCCACAGCGTGTGGGAACGCGGCTGGAGCTTCATCAAGCGCGCTGGCACGGTCATCCTCCTGTCCTCTATCGTGATTTGGTTTGCGAAGACCTACGGCTGGGCGCCCGCGGCGGACGTGCAGCTTGAAGCGCAGCAGACCTACCAGACGGAACTGGCTGATTACAACGCGAAGGCGGAAGCTGGAACGCTGGAAGAAGACGAGGTAGAACCGCAACTTGCGCCCGAAATGGATCGCGCGGCTGGCTCTTGGGGCGCTGTGGCGGATATGGACAACTCCATCCTTGGCAAGATCGGCAACCCGGTCAGCGTGGTGTTCAAGCCGCTGGGCTTCGGCAATATGCCGTCCACGGTCGCTACGGTCATGGGTCTGGTTGCGAAGGAAGAAGTCGTTGGCGTGCTGGGTGTCCTGTATGGCGCGGATGACGCGGCGGACGTTGTTGACGACGAGGACATGACCGAGGAAGAGAAGGCGGAAGCCCTCAGCCCGATTGCGACGGCGTTTAACGAGTCCTCCAACGGTCACGGCCGTCTGGCGGCGTATGCCTTCATGATTTTCAACCTCCTGTGCGCTCCCTGCTTCGCGGCCATCGGCGCGATGAAGCGTGAGTTCAACAATGCCAAGTGGACGCTGGCTGCGGTTGGCTATCAGTGCGCGTTCGCGTACACCATCGCCCTGATCGTCTATCAGCTTGGTCTGCTCTTCAGCGGCGCTGGCTTCACCGTTGCGACGGCGATTGCCATCCTGCTGCTGGCTGGCCTGGTGTATCTGGTCGTTCGTAAGAATCCTTACAACGACAACCACCTCACCCAGAAGGTTTCTGCCTGATTTTCCATCGGGCTTAACCGAGGAAAGCACCGCTGCATCCGGTGCTTTCTGAAACCCCTCTTGTGAACGCCGGAGGGCTGGCGCGGGTTCTGCATCATCTGCGCTTTCCCTCCGGCATATGTTCTATCGCGCAAAAGCGGTTTTCCTCCATCCGCACAGGCGCAGAAAGGAACGAATCATGGCAACGTGGATTGTTGGCGGTGTACTTCTGGTGATTGTTGGCGCAATCATCTGGAAGATGATCAAGGACAAAAAGAGCGGAAATTCTGCTTGCAGCTGCGGCGGCGACTGCGGAAAATGCAAGGGCTGCCACTGATTTTTCTCAAAACTTGTCAGACAAAAGCGCGCTTCCCGGAAACTTCGGGAGGCGCGTTTTTGATAGCTGGATGTGTTCCGCTGTTCTTTTCCTGTCGCCATCCTATGCAGCGCGCGGCGGATGTGGTATAATACTATTTCCAGATTCATCTGCGCCATCTGCTTGCGCCTTTTCCCTTCTGGCATCCGCTCATTCTACTTAGCGCAGCGCTGCTACGCTGCGTTTCATTCACGTTAGCCAGAATGAAAAATTCGCGGCGCATCTTGGCGCATTCTTATCTGGAAATCGTATAATCAGCATGGAAGCATCACAAAACCCGATGAATCACGTCTCGAAATCCACAAAATCCATTTATGTGCTGATAAGGAGGATACCCCTCATGAGCAACGCTCTTACCGCCCGCCGTTCCATTCGCAAGTTCCAGCCAACGCCCGTTTCGCCCGACACCATCCGCGCTATCGTCGCCGTTGCCGCGTATGCGCCCAGCTGGAAGAACTCCCAGACCACCCGCTACACCCTGCTGACCAAGCGCGAGGAAATTGACCGCGTAGCGGACGAATGCACGATGGGCTTTCAAAAGAACATCGATACCCTGCACGGCGCGCCCGCGCTGGTTGTCCTCACGACCGTGAACGACCGCAGCGGCTACGAACGCGACGGCTCGTTCACCACCAGCAAGGGGACGCACTGGCAGTCCTTCGATGCAGGGCTGGCGGCGGAAGCTTTCTGCGTCGCCGCGCATGATGCGGGGCTTGGCACAGTCATCCTCGGCATCTATGATGAAGCGAAGGTCAAGGCCGTACTGAATCTGCCGGAAACGGAGAGCGTGTCGGCGCTGATTCCGATTGGCGTGCCTGCGGAATCTCCTGCCGCCCCCAAGCGCAAGGATGTTTCGGAACTTCTACGCATTCGATAACCGTTTGACAAAAATCAGCCAATTCGCGCTTGTACTCAACTGCCCGTTGTGCTATGATAAAGGAGATGAATGACCCGCCTATCTGATCGGGTTGCAGGGAAAGGAGTCCCCATGATGAATTTGAACGAAACTGCGGCGCGTCACGGCTTTTGCGTTGACCGTGTGCGTGAAAGCGAAGAGCTGCACGGAAAGATGGTGGAAATGCACCACGAAAAAACCGGCGCACAGCTGGTTTGGGTGGATAACGGCGAGGACAACAAGACGTTCTGCGTCGCGTTTAAGACCCTGCCGGAGGATTCGACCGGCGCATTCCATATTCTGGAACATTCTGTCCTCTGCGGCAGTGCCAAGTATCCCGTCCGTGAACCGTTCGTCGAGCTGATGAAGAGCAGCATGGCGACGTTCCTGAACGCGATGACCTTCCCCGACAAGACGATTTACCCCGTCTCCAGCCGCAACGAGCAGGACTTCCTGAACTTGGCGGAAGTGTATCTGGACGCTGTGTTCGCGCCGCGCATCCTGCAAGACCCGAACATCTTCTATCAGGAAGGCTGGCACATTGAGCTGGACGAAAACGGCGCGCCGCTGTACAAGGGCGTTGTGTTCAACGAGATGAAGGGCGCCATGAGCGATGTGGACGAGCAGATTTACCAGAAGACGCTGGATGTCCTCTTCCCGGACAACTGCTACGGCTGGAATTCCGGCGGCGACCCGAAGCACATCCCCGACCTGACCTACGAGCAGTTCCTGCGCATGTACCGCCGCTATTATCACCCGTCGAATGCGCGCATTTATCTGGATGGCGCTGTGCCGCTGGACAAGGTGCTGACGCTGGCGGAGGAGTACCTGAGCTGCTTTGACCGCCTGGACGAGAAGCACGAAATTCCCATGCAGAAGCCCTTCGCCGCTGAAGCGGAACAGGCGTATGAAATCGGCGCCGAGGAGGATACTGCCGACAAGACCATGCTGACGCTGGCGAAGATTGTCGCGCCGTGGTCGGATACGGTGCGCGTCACGGCGACGGAAATCCTCTTTGATGTGCTGACGGGCAGCAACGACGCGCCGCTGAAAAAGGCGCTGTTGGCGACGGGCAAGTGTCAGGATGTAGGCATGTCTCTGGACAACGCGATGGCGCAGCCGTACATGATGCTGACCCTGCGCAACATTGCCGATGGCAGTGAGCAGGAACTGCGTCAGATGATCCGCGACACCGTGCAGCAACTGGTTAAAACCGGGCTGGACAAGGACGCGCTGACTGCCTCCATCAACAGCAGCGAGTTTTCCGCCCGCCAGCCGGGCGAACCGTCGGGGCTGCTCCGCTGCATCCATGCGCTTGACGCGTGGCTTTACGGCGGCGACCCGATGCAGCCGCTCCTGTCCGAAGAGCGTTATCAAAAGCTGCGGGAAATGGCGGCAGGCGACGGCTTTGACCGCCTGATGGCAGAACTTCTGCTGGATGAAAGCACGGTGAGCATCATCCGCACCGTGCCGTCCCACACGCAGGGCGACGAACTCCGCACGGAGGAAACGGAGCGCCTGCAGGCGATTCAGGCATCGTGGACGGACGCGGACAAAGAAGCGCTGTGCGTGCAGAACGAGAAGCTGACCGCGTGGCAGCAGACCCCCGACACCGCCGAGCAGCTGGCAACGCTGCCCGTGCTGTCCTTGAGCGAAATCAGCGCAGACCCGCTGCTGATTCCCGCGGCGGAAGCGCAGTGCGGCGCGGCGAAGGTCATCACGCATGATCTGTCCATGAACGGCATCACCATCATGCACTGGTATATCTCCTTGACCGATTTCACCCTGGATGAACTCAAGCGCCTGTCGATACTGCCCGAACTGCTGGGCAAGCTGCCGACGAAGCGTCACGATTCGCTATCCCTCTTCCAAGCCATCAAGCGCGATATCGGCAAGCTGACGTTCCAGCTGCGCGTCATGTCCCGCTGTGCGGAAATGGCGACGCCCGTGCTGGACGTGAGCTGCTCCGTGCTGGATGCGAACGTGGACAAGGCAGCCGCGCTCGTGCGGGAAATTCTGACCGAAACGTGCTTTGACGACAGGGCGCGTGTGCAGACGCTGATTCTCCAGTTGAGCGAGATGGCGAAGCAAAAGGTCATCAGCGACGGCCACAGGATGGCAATGTACGCCGCATCGGCGACGATGAGCGCGGCCTCGGCAGCGCGGGAAGCCTTGAACGGTCTGAGTGCCTGCATGGTGCAGAAGGCGCTGGCGGAGAATTTCGACGCGCAGTACGCGGATTTCCTTGCCCTCTGCGAGCGGTTCAGCAAGGACAGCGCGGTGCAGTCCCGCGTCACGTTCAGCCTGTCCACGAATAAGGCGCTTGACCCCGCCGCGATTCTCTCCGCCTACCCGGTCGGCACGCCCATCCCGGATGCCGCGCCGTATGTCAGCGACCTGCCTGCCAAGTGCGCCTACCGCATCCCGTCGCAGATCAGCTTTGCGTCGCTGGGCTATGATTACCGCCGTGCGGGCAAGGTGTACAGCGGTATTGCGCGCGTGATGAGCAACATCCTGTCCCTAAGCTACCTGTGGAACGAAGTCCGCGTGCAGGGCGGCGCATACGGCGCAGGGCTGAACACCAGCGAGACGGGGCGCATGGTCACTTACTCCTACCGCGACCCCTCCCCGGCGCGTACGCTGGGCATCAACCGCAGCATGTCGAAGGGTCTGCGTGACTTCGTGGCGGGCGACGAACGGATTGACAAGTACATCATTTCCACCGTCGGTGAAAGCGAACCGCCGCTGGGTTCGGAGAATCAGATTCTTGTCAGCGACGAAAACCTGCTGTGCGGCATCACGCCGGAGGATCTCTGCCGTGAGCGCGCGGAAATGCTCTCCACCACCAAGGACGCGCTGCTCAAGTGGTGCGGCGTGCTTGACCAGATGGCAAAGGACGGCGGCGTGTGCGTCATCGGGCATGACGGCGCGATTGCCGCTTGCGAGAAGGAAGATTTGACGGTTCTGTAAGGGATATAACGTAAAAAGACCCGCTGTTCACCCCCAATGCAGGGATGGACAGCGGGTTCTCGTATGCTATACTATTTTCACTTTCTCCATTCCACTCGAATCTCAAACGGCATCTGCGCATCTGTCGCTTCATCGCTGTCCCAAACGTGCACCTGATAGCTTTCCGGCGTGCCCAGCACGACGAAGTACAGATACTGCGTTTCCTCCGGGATATCGAAGGACACAGCGCCAGTATTCGCCTGAGTTTCATATCCTTATTCAAACCATCCCTTCGGCAGCACATCCCGCTGATGCAGCAGCATGTCGTCGAAGAGCTTCTGCCCGTCCTCCAGCGTCACGCCGCCCAATTGCGGGTCGTTCATGAACGTGGAGAAACCCAGCTTGCGGTCGCAGTGCAGCGCAGCCTGCAAGGTGTTTTCCTGATTGTAGACGTGGCGCGCCACCAGCGGCAGGATGTTCGCCGGCATGTCGCCCGCGCAGATCGGGTCGATGCGCCCGCGCGAGAACAGCGCGTTCGTCTCCACCACCGCGCCAATCGGCAGGTTCGGAATCTGCCCCTGATTCGGCACGTTCACGTTGCTGACCATGTTCCCCAGCCCCAGCAGCGCCTTGAGCAGCAAATGCCCTTCTTCGCCCGACGGCGTAAGGTCAAGCGGCTCTTTTCCGCTGAGCAGGTCGTCCGAGCGCTGCATCCGCTTCTTCAGGTCATCCTCGCGCCACGAAACGGGCGTCAGGTCGAATTTCCACTGGTGCGCCGTCTCCGGGCTGTGCAGATACCACTGCGGCAGGAATTCCACCAGATGGCGGTCGCCCGCCGCCGCAATCGCCCCGTAGCGCTGGAACAGGTCGAACTTGACCTTGTGCGCGCACGCGAAATGGCTGTTCATCCAATTGTCCGACCCCAGCTGAATGCCTTCGGGATGCTCCTCCACAAAGCGGGCGTACAGCGGCATCAAATCCATGCCCTGATAGCTGGCAGAGGTAATCCAAGTGAAGTGGTTAATGCCGGTGACAGTGGTGTACAAGTCCTGCCGCTTCACGCCGGGAATGTGCTCCTGCTCATCCAGCATCGCGCACAGCACCTTCTGCGTGCCGAACACCTCGTGGCAGCAGCCGAACGCCTTTACCTGCGGGAATACCTCGTACAGCGTCCGCACGCAAAGCGTCATCGGGTTCGTATAGTTGATGACAAATGCGTTCGGCGCGAAGTCGCGAATCGCTTCGGCAATCTCAACGAACATCGGAATCGTGCGCATTGCCCGCATGAAGCCGCCTGCGCCCACCGTGTCGCCCACGGACTGATATACGCCGACCCGCTCCGGCAGGTGTACATCGCCGCGCATATGCGCAAACGTTCCCGGCAGAATGCTGATGACGACGAAATCCGCGCCCGTGAGCGCCTCCTGCAAGGAACTGCTGACTTCAAACGTCCACTTGGATGCCGCGTCGGGATGCGCCGCCAGCATCGTGCCGATTTTCTGATTGCGCTCCGCCGCCTCGCGGTCAATGTCGTACAGCCGTACCGTGCCGCTGATTTGCCCGTCGGAAATAATGTCGCGCATGAACCCCCATGCCCATCCACGCGAGCCGCCGCCGATATAAGCTACGGTCAACCCCACGACCTTGTCACCCTGATGCGTATACATGGAAATTCTCCTCCTTGCTGGCTGATTTTCAGCCTGTATCGACATGATAGCACAGATGTGCGGGTTTTGCAATGCACGAAAGAGATTCGTCTTTTCCATTTAATACTATTTCCAGATTCACCTGCGCCATCTGCTTGCACCTTTTCCCTTCTGGCGTCCGCTCATTCCACTTAGCGTAGCGCTGCTACGCTGCGTTCCATTCACGTTAGCCAGAATGAAAAATTCGCGGCGCATCTTGGCGCATTCTTATCTGGAAATAGTATAATAGGCATTTATCTGCTGTAAAAAACAGCTTCCCCTTTCAGGAAAGCTGCTATCATTTTCCACTTTAGTCCTGCCCAAGCAATTCTGTCGATTCATCTTCGAGAATGTCGCCCAAAGGCATTCCCTGAATGCGGCATTGCGCCAGCGCTTCCTGCGGCGTGGCATATTCGCCAATCAGCGCATACGCCGAACCTTCTTTTTTGTACACGCCGAATCGCGCTTCACGCCCGTCAGGCAGTACTGTATTTGCCGGGTGATACATCGAATCCGTCTGAAAACGATATTCCTGCCCTCGCCAGCCAAAATCCAAGCCAAACCAATGCCCGTCGGATGGCGACCATTCCCCGGTGTATTGGGAGAGAAACTGCTCACGGGTCATCTATCTCAACCTCCTCCGTCACACCCGCCAAAATCCACTGAATCGTCTCATCATCCAGCAGCAGATACTGCGGCGTGACCCGCGGCTGCCACTCCGGGACGCACGCCGCCAGCGCGTCCGCATGGTGGATTGCCAAGGTGTAGCGTTCTCCATTCACGCCGGGGAAGCCCGCTTTTCCGTCTGCGCTTTCCGAGTGCTGCGACCAAAGCTGTGTCAGCACCGCTTCCCATGCGTAATATGCTTCCATCTCTGGCGACGCTGCCGGAATCGCCGCATCCTCATCCTCCTGCCGCCACAGCACCTGATACTCCTCCGGCGTACCCTGCCGGATTTCCGCATTCGCCGTCTGCCAGTTGGTGTCGAGCGTGAAGCCGGCGTTTTGCATAGGCGTGCTTGCCGTATGCGGCACGATATGCTTTTCGGCATAGAGATAGAGGATTTCGGCGCGGCTTCCGTCAGCTGCCGTCTCCGTCACCTGCTGCTGCTTGACGTAGAGTGGGGTCATGCTTTCGTGATAGTCGAACGATGTGACAAGTCTGCCGTCCGCCAACTGGGACAGCTGAATCCCGTATTCGCTCGTCGGAATCGGGCGCGTTTCGTTCATCAGCCAATCGAAGCAGTATAGATTTGCCAGCCCGAGGATGCACACAATCAGCACACCCAGCAGGATATTGCGGAGGGTGCGGCGGCGCTTCTGCTTCCGCAGCGTCTGGGCGGCGGCGTCGAACGCGGCGCGCGAATCCAACTCGCTTTTCTTTCCGGCGGGCAGGTCAGCTTTGAGCTGATTCATGTATGCGGCACATTCCGCGCACGTCTGCACATGCGCCGACACCATGTGCTTGCTCCCGTCGCTGGCGACATCATCCAGCACCAGCGGCATCAGGTCGCGGACGACCTCACAGTCTTTCTTCATGCGTTTCGTCTCCTTTCATTGCGTCCAGCAGCATTTGCTTCGCCCGGTACGCCGTTACGCGCGCCCAGCTTTCGGATTTCCCGAACAGCGCCGCAATCTCCTTACTGGACAATTCACAGAAGGTTTTCAGGGTGAACACCTCGCGATACGGTTCCGGCAGACGGTGGAGAGCTTGATGCGCACTCAGGGCGAGACTGTGTTCCGCGACCATCTCCGTGAAATCCGGGACGGACGCCTCCGGCACGTTGTCCAATGGCAGCGGCGACTGCTTCCGCATGACGCGCAGAAACTGATTCCGTGCAATCGCGCAGAGCCATGTGCCGACCGAACTTTTTCCTTCGTACCGCTTCCAATTTTTCATCGCTTGATAGAATGTTTCCTGCGTGAGTTCCTCCGCAAGGTCACGATCGCGGCACAGGCGGATCAGGTAGCCGTACACCATGTCCCGGTACTGCTGATATGCTTCTTCTGCGTCAAGCATCTCCAGCACCTCCCTTCATGAAGTTAGTCGCGCGAAAACGCCAAACGTTACATCCGATTACAAAAAAACATCCGAGCCGTTTGCCCGCCTATGGAGCAACCAGCCCAGATGTCTTTCTTTCGTGCGGGAAACAGGACTTGAACCTGCATGAAGTTAGCCCTCACTAGAACCTGAATCTAGCGCGTCTGCCAATTCCGCCATTCCCGCATTTGGTCAGCGTCAAAAACTCTGACAGTATTTATATTCGACGTATTTTGCAATTTTCCTGCTTGCTTTTCAAAAAAAATTTATTTTTTTGCGGATTTTTTCGGGAATCTGATTTTCGCATAGATTTGTGCTTATCATGCAGGGGGGTCACGCCCCTGTAATACAAAAATCCCCCGCTGCCAATCCAGACAGCGGGGGAAAATCCCTTAGATGCAGTGATATTCCTTGAGCAGCTTCTCGATGTCCGTGCCGGAAATCTTCTTCAGCACTTCCTTCAGCGCCAAGCGCTCCATCAGCGGCAGATCCAAGTCGGTAATCTTCTTGCCGTCGCGCAGCTGCACCGTCGCGTTCAGCAGGTCGCGGATGTCGTAGGTGCTGCCCCAGACCTCCGGAACGCCGCGGTCAACGTTCAGCAGCGTGTACACGGCAACCATCGCGGTACGCATGGAGTACTCCGTGGTGAAGATGGTGTCACGCGGCACCTCTGCGAACTGACCGAGGAACGCGAAGTTCACAGCCCCTTCCGGCACAACGTCCGGACGGTCGCCCGCTGTACGCGGCATGAAGAACGCCGTGATGTAGGGCATCATGACCGGCACCGTATTCGCGCTGTGCTCCGCCAGTTCCTCGATTTCGCTTTCGGGCACGCCCATGTGGTACAGCCACTCCATGCAGATTTCCTTGCCGGTGCAGTCACGCATGGGCTTCTTCACATAGTCGCCGGGCTTGTCGGAGAACAGACCGTACACCCACACGCACAGCTGATTCTTCGGCTGATCGCGGAACTGCTGCTGACGGTTCAGCGTCCAGGACATCAGCCAGCTGGAGTCCTTCACGGTCACGATGCCGCCGGTGACGGTATGGCCGGAGAAGGGGTCGCGCTTGCAGATCTTCTGGATATACTGCGGAATCTTGTCGTCCAGCGTGGTGACGGTTGCGCTCATCCAGTTGCTCTGCTCCGGATCGTAGCAGAACTTTTCCGGACGGCCGAACGAAGCGTCCTGCGCGGCAATCTTCTTCCACAGATCCCAGCCGTTGCCGGGCTTCAGCTCCGGGTCAAAGGGCGCGGGAGTGTTCTGGCTGCCGTAGGTGCTGCTTTCGACGCAGCCGCCGTTGGTGATGAACAGCAGGTCGTTTTCGGTCAGGTCGATCACGTCGGTCTGCCCATCATGCTCCACGGTGATGGAGGAAGCCTGCTTGCGCGTCGCGGTGACGTCGAAGCGGACGTCGGTCACCTTGGTGGCGTAGTGGAACTGCACGCCATGCTCCTTCAAGTACTTCTCCATCGGCAGGATGATGGATTCATACTGGTTATAGCGGGTGAAGCGCAATGCCTTGAAGTCCGGCAGACCGCCGATGTGGTGGATGAAGCGCTTGATGTAGAGCTTCATTTCCAGCGCGCTGTGCCAGTTCTCGAAGGCGAACATCGTGCGCCAGTACATCCAGAAGTTGGAGGAAAACACCTCGTCGTCGAAAACATCGGTGATACGCTTGTCATACAGCTGCTCATCCGGCGTGAAGAAAAGGTGCATGATTTCCATCGCGCCCTTGTCGGAGATGGCGAACTTGCCGTCCGTGTGGGCATCCTGCCCCTGTTTTTCGGTCGCGCGGCACAGGGAGAAGTTCGGGTCTTCCTTGTTCAGCCAGTAATACTCGTCCAGCACGCTTGCGCCTTCGGTCTCAATGGACGGGATGGAGCGGAGCAAATCCCACATGACCTCGAAGTGGTTGTCCATTTCGCGGCCGCCGCGCATCATATAGCCGACATCATACTTCCGGCCATCGCACGCGCCGCCGGACACCGGGTCTTTCTCGACAATGTGGATGTGCTCGC
>ENA-UOOC01001255-UOOC01001255.1-human-gut-metagenome-genome-assembly--contig:-C48old-NODE-1255-length-22431-cov-20.702449_pt1 | contig 22431 bp, 20 predicted proteins | sample MGYA00242469_ERZ724016 | MGnify/ENA metagenome assembly ERZ724016 | reverse complement strand
CAGGAAATCCTGCCGACAACAGAATATTCCGAAGTGCACCATAAAACGTAATGAAGGAGCGCTGCGACCGAAAATGGCCGCAGCGCTCCTTTTGGTGCTCTTTAGGGGAAATAAGGGGGGGTGGGAAACTCAAATCCCAAACAACTGAATACGATGCAAACGGGAAGGTGATCACGAAAAATGTGCTTGGCAGAACGCAGGCAGAGGCCAAAGATAAACTGCGGACTGCGATTGAGGACAGTAAAAAGCTCGATCCTGTGAAGGCTGGCAGCTATACGCTAGAACAATGGTTAAAGCTCTGGTATTCCATTTATGTCGAGCCGCAGGTGCGATACTCGACCAGAGAGTTTTACCACAACGCCATCGATCATCACATCATTCCGAAGCTTGGCAGTGTGAAGCTGGAAAAGTTGACGATGCTGCAAATCCAACAGTTTTACAACGAGCTGCTCAAGAGCGGTCGCGTGCAGAAGAAAAACCAGCCGGAGCTGAAAGAACACGGTCTGAGTCCCCGCATGGTGCAATGCGTACACGTGGTGTTGAATAAGGCATTAGAATATGCGGTGGAGGAGAAGCTGATTCTTGTGAATCCGGCAAAGAAATGCAAAATCCCGAAAAACACTCGCAAGGAAATGAAAATTCTGCCAGAAGCATTGATCGGGCCATACCTGAGCGCGGCGAAAGAGCATGGCATTCTCGCGCCGATGTATCTGGAGCTGACAACGGGCCTGCGCCGTGGAGAACTGCTGGCTTTACGGTGGGAGGACTTGGACGTTCAGAACCGCACGTTGTCCATCAATAAAAGCGTCGCGCGGCAGAATGGGAAACTGGTCATCAGCACGCCGAAAACGCCAAATTCCATCCGGACAGTGTTGCTCCCGGAAGATACGGTAAAACTTCTCATAGAGGAGCACGAAAGACATCCTGCAAATCCGTATTTGTTCCCATCTCCGCGTACTGGGGAAACGTGGGACCCGGACGGATTTCGAAGGCTGCACGATCGAATTATCAAAGAAATCGGCGCGGAGCATGTGAGATTTCATGATATGAGACACACATTCGCGACGTTATCCCTGAAAAGCGGTGTGGATGTACGAACTTTGTCTGAAACGCTGGGACATTTCAGCGCGGGATTCACCCTCAGCACCTACGTTCACTCGACACCCGGTATGAAACAGAGCGCGGCAGACGCGATCGGAAACACCATCCGAAACGCGATCTGACCCCAAAACCAAAGCGGCGGCTGCAAGTTGCAGCCGCCGTTAAAATATTCGGAAAACGATTGAAAAATAGTATATTCGTGCTATTTTGTCAAATAAATCTCAATAAATCCACCGCGTTTTCGCGCCCGTTTGGGTCAAATCTGGGTCAGGTCGCATGACTGAAGAAATGCGGCCGTTTTTCGAGAAAAGAAAGTGGAACGATAAGCGGGATACTCCGCAAGCTTCGCTTGCTCCGTGCCGATTGCATTTTCTTATGTTTTCTGCATTGCATGCAGAAAAAGCGGCGCTTTTGCGCCGCAAAAATGCATTCGGTCGAACCACAGCGTTTCTCGCGCCACGTATGCCCAGCCAAAACAAAAAAGCCATTCCTTACGGAATGACTTTTTGTTTTGGTGGAGATAAGCGGGATCGAACCGCTGACCTCATGACTGCCAGCTGCTATCGGTTCGTGATGTTGAGTGTTTTGCCGTCTAATCCGTCCGTTCCGTCAGTGAAAAGTGCGGGATTTTGCAAGGTTTTATCCATTGCGTCCACACGCTTTCGCGCACACTTGGGTCACAATTTGGGTCAGGGCAGTCAGGCGAATTTGGAGAGGTTCTGTCGGAGTGGATGTGGATTGTAACTTGAAAGTTGAGCCGATCTCTATCTTCTGCCGCTTTATTTATGATATATGATATACAATCAAATCTCTATCGGATTAGCATATCAAAGTTACTACAAAGCTCATAGACACAGCCGTCTCTTGTGTTGCAAACCAGAGCGTTCCGCCAGATCGCACAATCTTCCAATTCTTTTGTCGCAAAAACAGAATGTGAAAGGTCAATCCGGCAAACTGTTTTTCGCGCATCAAGATCAAAAATTAAGATTCCATTCGGATTCTCGGCAGTTCCAAAGCCAAACGCCTGAATCAGATATTTACCATACAGCGTACCGCCTTGAGTTACGCTAAAATCATATGGAAAAGCCATTTGATCCAGAATGTTACTCGGTCCATAAATCACTGCATTTGCGGAATATACGTCGGGCAATGAAAAAACTGTAACTAGATATGCATTTTTACAGTCATATTCCTGCAAAGTTGTCCGGTATCGTGCTGAAAATAAGTACAACAACCGTTTGCTGGTGTTCGGAAAGAAAGCTGGAAGTCCCCAGCACGGTGGTTCATATGAAGGATAATACAGATACCGTCCATCCTCTGCTTTAGGCTCATTATTATCACAGTAGGATATAGTCTGCAAAAGTTCTGATGATAAGGCCTTATTTTTGATGCAGATTTGTTCAACTGCACATCTTCCATAATAGCCATCTTCATCAGCACCGGGGCCATTCCCAATTGAAACATACATAAGTGGAAGTGCTCCAGAAGGTTGATATGGTGTGAGTCGGGAGCAAAAAACAGCTTGGTTTGCATGGTTTGTGTACGGCCCGGCTCCATCTCCAGTATAAGATGCAAGATGGAAGCTTGAAACTTTCTGCTTTGTGTTCAAGTGCAGCACATCACAACTTCCGCCATGGTGCAGCAAGAAAGCAAGGCTTCCGTACACATCCATCCCCTGCTGGGATATAGCTGCCTCAGGGAGTGCGGCAATACGTTTTCCTGCAAAGGCGAAGCGCTTTTCGGTTTGTTTCATATGATTCCTCCTGCTGTGCCGTTTTACACACTCGGGTGTAAATAATGCAGTAAATTTACTATCCAACTGGGGCCGCCAACTGATAGATATAACCACCCTGTGTATTGACAAGCAATGAATTTCCGTAGACAACACAGCTTTCAATCTCATCAAAGGCAAACATACTATCACAGAGGATTAATTCATGACAAATACGCTTCTCTTGCAGATCGAATATCAGAATTTTATTGGGGTTTAATTCCCTGATTTGCCCAAATCCAAACGTATAGATTATTTTATCGTCAAAAACCGTCCCACCCTGTGTTGCAAATGCTGCAAAATCAGTTGTGAACTGATCAATAATATCCGTCGGGGTTAATACGACTTGCTCTCCTGCAGATAATGATGGAAGATTGAATTTAGTAATTATATAATAATTGTCATTAACCGATTCATAGCCAGGATAATTTACTGTATCGCCAACTGAACCGTACGTTGTTCTGTACTTTGCGGAGAGCATATACACGGCATTTTCCTTGGTGTTAACTAGCCACATTGGGGCGCCAAATCCAGCAGCAGGCAGATAGGCTGTTCCATGCTCGTCGTTATAGTTTGCAATATTCTTTCCGCCATCGTATGTATCGGAATAGATAATAGTCTGCAAAAGCCTGGACGAAAAACTCACAACGCCGTTCGATTCTGTTTTGGTTATAGATTCAACAGCTAAGCGATTATAATACCCAATATTATCTGCACCAGAACTATTTCCTGTTCTGACATACAGTAGCGGGAGTTCATTTATGGCCCCTGTTTGTGGATCGGTATAATGGTTCTCACCAAACATAACCGTATTACAATGATTCTGATATGCACTTGATGGTGTCCCCTCATTATAGGAGCCGAGTTTGAATGATGCAATCGGTTTTGAGCATTTTGACGTCAGATCATAAACTTTACAAAACCCTCCATCATGGAACACGTAAAGCTGATTATCCCATAGCGCCATGCCCTGTTCCTTGTCCACATCCGTGCCGTCATCCATTTTTGGATTTTCTAACGCCATAAATAGTGTTTCATCATAGTCTACATGAGATTTAGAAATGTTTGTAACAATTTCTGCATTTCCGGTTCCCTGATGGCGTGGAGGTTCAGAATTGAAAAAATTACTAAAATAGGCTGTACTTCCTGCTTCAATACTAAATGCACTTTTGGGCGCGCAATATGCAGTAAAGAACGTTACACTACTGCTATCAACAAGGGAAACATCGTCCCATGCGGACAAGTCCGAGCGAAGCACTGGGTTCTGTACATTACTAAAAACCAGTTGCTTTTTTCCGGAAATCATTTTCTTAGATTGTAGATTAATTTCACCAATGTGCGCAGCACCATTTCCACTAAACACAACTGCAACTGCTCCGCTTACAGGACTATACATATTTCGGGCATCATACAGTGCGGTGATTTCACCACCACTGATTACAATTTGTGAAGTACTCATTGGAGCAGGTTTGCTTGCAGTGCCATATCCGTTCACATATGCTGCTTTTGCCACCGCACCGCCTGTAATATTGACGATACTGGAGGTTACCGTTGTATTAGTACCACCGCACTGGATGTATTGCGCCACTGCACTTCCGCCAAAATTTAAAAAGCTCTTTTTAACATTTTTACGGCTATTCCCACCCTGCACATAATTCCAGTCGCCGCTTAATACAGAGAGATGCGCTTCAGTAGTAGCAGAGTTGTACAATCCTGTCCGAATTGTAATTTGATTTTTGCTTCCAGTAGCTGAGGTCTCCACACCAGTGGCAATTGAAAGGGAGAGCCCCGACCATATCTCGGCAGATGTACCGGAGCCAGATGCGCGATTAAAGCAAATTCCAATATCTTCAATAGTTGCTTCTGATAGGAAACTTAGAATAATTTTCGCCGAATTGTCTTCTTTGCCAAGCAGAAGCTTCGAATTGTAACACCTTCCGTTATATTTTCCCGTAATCGTAAGCGGGCGAAGTTGCTCCGGAACAGCGTAATGAATCGTCGATGTCGTAGTAGCACCATCAATAATCGGCGTATCGCTACACACAACAACTGTGCCACCCTTTCCATTTAGCGACGCCAAGGCACGTGCCCATGTCGCAGCTGGGTAACTTGGTGTTCTTGCAGATGAAACATCAGAGCCGTTAACTGGGTCAACAAATGCTATGCCGCTTTGTAAGTTTACATTTGAAACGCTGGAAAGACTCTCGGGCATTGTGATATCCTCGGTAAGAATCAATTCGCTATTTGCATCAATGTAGAGCTCTGCAGACGGCATAGAAAATTCTTGGTTCAGGTAGATATTGCCCGAGTTATTCGCTTTAAAGTAATCCCACTGTGAAAGTGTTGCATCAATGTAAGCTGGGGCAGAACTTTCCGATATACCATCAATAATCAACGTTCTCGTACCCCTATGTGCTGAATTTAATCGAATGCACTCAATGTTCTTTGCCGCTGAATTTCTAAGGCACAGGGTCAATGCACCAGTTATATTGCCAGTGCTGTTTGCGCGGCAATCTAAAATGTTGCGTATAACACCATCGGTCACTGCAATATTGACATTTGACACATCTGCACTATACCCATCCACGTAGAGGTTTTCGATTTCTCCACCATTTATCTGCAAAGAAACTGTTGATACATCTTTCGCAATTCCTCCGCACTGTAGGAAGCTATAAATCCTAGTTGATCCGAAAATTTCAACTTCCGCAGTGGTCATCGTGTTAATGCCGTTTCCAGCGATAAGATACTGATATGTACCGGAATGTACCACAAGCGTAGAATTCTGTACCATCTGTTCCGTATTTCCTCCACGAATCGCAATAGATGGATATAAAAGATCAATGTCTCCATTCTCATCTGTCTGCGAAGTTACGACATCTGCACCTATCGTTAACGACGGTCCTGAATAAATAGTGAGCAGTTTTTTCCCAGCGCTAGATTTTAAATTATAATTGATATGCAAGCCATTGATTTCTGCTTCACTTGAAAAAACCAGATTTTTATTCGCCTGATTTTGAGCAGAACCAAAACTCAGTGTGCTGCTATAGTTTTTTCCATTATAGATGCTTGTAAAAATCACCTTGCTTTTTTGGGCGGGAATCGTGATTCCTGTATTTTCTAGCACATCGCCTGAAAATACAATTGTACCACCTGCACCGTTCAGAAGCTCGGTGGCCTTTTGCAGGTGTCGTACAGCCTGCTTAGGGGATAAGCCGCTGTTTGCGTCATCACCGGTACCGGAGATAAAAATCACTTTTGCATTATTTTCTACTATGTTATTTGCAGCAGTAATCACGCAAGCAAAGGAAACCATAATTGCTAACAAGCAAACGATCCATGTGGCAAGTCTGAGCTTATTTCTCATTTTATTATCCTTTCATTCCAGACGTTGCAATACCTTCTACGAAATACTTCTGGCAGAATACAAAGAGAATGATTAGAGGCACAATTGCAATGGAAGCTGCAGCCATTGTCAGCTCATATTGTTGTGTATCAGACATCAGATACCAACGAATTGCCTGTGCGATAGTGTAGACCTTTTTGTTGGTCAGGAAAATCAATGGGGAAAGATATTCGTTCCAAAGCGCGATAAACGAGAGGACAATACAGGAAACCATAACAGGCTTTGTAAGCGGGAGCATAATCTGTGCAAAGATGCGCAAATGCCCGGCACCATCAATCTTGGCAGCCTCGATCAGATCATTAGGCAGCCCCATGTAGAATTGCCGTAGCAGGAAAATGGAAGTTGCACCAAACCATGACGGCAAAATTATTGACCAGAGTGTATTGTAAATCCCCATTTTATAAAACAGCATAAAGCGGGGAATGATGGTGACCTGCGATGGGATCATGATCGACGCAAGAAACAGAGTAAAGACAAACTTTTTGCCTTTGAAATCAATCTTTGCGAATGCATATGCGGCCATAGATGACACAATTAATTGGCCAGCCGTTCCAATGACGACGATCAGGATAGAGTTCCAATAACACTTTGCCATGGAAAGCTGAGGGTTCGTCCAAACCTCAGCATAGTTTGACCAGTGCCACTTACTAGGCAGCCAGTTCGTTGTGCCGAAAACTTCATTTGTTGATTTAAAGGATGTAAGGATCATCCAGACCAATGGCAAGACAAACAGGCAGGCAAATAGACCCACAATTAGCGTTGTAATCAGTCTGGAACGAACCTTTTTTGCGCGTGTTTCAGCCATAATTGTGTTCTCCTCTTTTAATAATGAACCCACTTCTTCTGCCCCCAGAAATTGATTGCAGTTACAAGAATGATAATGGCAAAGAGTACCAGCGCCTCCGCACTGGCATAGCCAAATTTATAATTTGTGAATGCATTTTCATATACTTCCACAACAATGGAGGTATTGGAATACGCAGTGTCGCCGTAATTCATGACGTTTATTGCTGTGAAAATCTTGAAACATGTTATAAACTGAACAATTACGAGATAGAAGGTTGTCGGCGAAATCATTGGAAAGGTAATATTCCAGAATTTTTTAAAGCTACTGGCACCATCCAGGTCTGCTGCTTCATACAGAGACTTTGGCACATTCTGCAGTGCAGCCATATACACGATTAACTCAAAGCCTATATGCGACCAGATGACAAATATAATGATAGGAATTTTATTCAAAGAGAAATCAGAGAACCACGACAAACCATGACTCATACTAAAAATCTCTGTCAGGATCATATTGATAGCGCCGTTTTCTCGGAACATTGCTTTAAACACGGCCGCCAACGCAACGGCACTGGAAATATAAGGGATAAAAAAGCACAGACGCAGAATTTTCTTGCCGTAAACACGGTCGCTGTTTAGGACATACGCCAGCACCAGTGCAATAGCAATTGAAATTGGCACAGTTGTGATCGCGTAAATAAACGTGTTTTTTACACCCCAAACAAATCGCTTGTCTTGAAGCAGATTTGCAAAGTTGCTCAGTCCAACCCACTTAATATTTTTGATGCCGGACAGAAAATTCCACTCTGTAAAGGACAACAATATAGAGGCAATCAGCGGGAATGCAATGAGGACCGTGAACACAATCAAGGCCGGCGCAACAAACGCATATCCTGTCAAGGTTTCCTTCATTTCTTTCGTTCTTTTCATCATCCAACCCTCTTACAGTTTTATTTTGGATATTTTGATATAGGAGGAACCGCCTGGCGGTTCCTCCTTGCGTCGGCTGCGGAAACAGTGCTTATTTTGCTGCTTTAATGGCTGCGTTTGCCTGTGTAGCAGCCTCATCCAGCGCTTCGTCAATTGTCATCTGACCATTATACGCATACATAACATACTCATCCCAGATTGCGCTTACTTCCGTATAGGCTGTGGTATCGGTGTCAATCGCGGACGGATTTTCTGTAGCACCGACAACGCGCTTATACGCTTCCACATCGATGATCTTAGCTGCATTTTCCTCAGAGCCAAATGTCAGTGCAACCAGATCATCGGCCTGCGTACCGCGCCATGTGGACTGATGACCAGCCAGTGCTAGATACTTGGAACCATAGGTTGAATACCATTTCAAGAATGCCCATGCCGCGGCTTCGTCCTGGCAACCATTCGTAATACCAGCAAACGAGAAATAGTTAACACCAGACATATAATTTGTCTGACCGGCTTCAACCGTCGGATAGGGGGCAAAGGTGGTAATAAAGTCAAGCGGATATTTTTCTGTATCGCGGATGAAGCGGGGGATGTTGTTGATGACAGTTGAAGCAACGGTGCCATCCATATATGTAAACCACGTCTTATTATTATCTGCTCGATAGGTGACCAGCGGGAACCAGATGCCGTCCTCGTTTTCTGCCTTGATATTACGTGCAACCGTTTCTTTTACCAGGTTACTATTAAAACTGGACGTTCCATCTTCGTTATAGAAACGATTTTTCCCATTTACCTGATAGACTACGTTTAAAATATCACCGATAACCTGGAAATTGGATCCGCCGTAGCGAGTAGTCTTGCCAGAAGCATCTTTCTGCGTCATGGCTTCACTAGCTGCGAGATATTCGTCCCATGTCCATGCAGTCGGAATTTCGCCAAGTCCGGCTTCGTCCCATGCGGTCTTGTTGATCGCAACATAATAAGAGATGCCACCGCACGGCAGGCTGTAGACCTTATTATCGTATTTATAGTTGTCGGTACCCCAGTTCGCAACAAGGTCAATTCCATCAGCCGACAGTTTGTCTGTCAGATCCATATACATGCCATTCTGCCAACGAGTATATGCTTGCGAAATTTCAAATGAGGCAAGAACATCAACTTCACCAGCCATAATAGAAGTATTGACGGCCATGTTACCCTCGGCATTGTTGTTATAGGTATTCAGTTCAACCGTGATATTTGGATATACTTCGTTGAACGCAGCAATCATTGCATCCATGCCCTGCTCACCCTTGAATGGAATCCAGAAGCGAACTGCACCTGCCATATTTGTATCTGGCTCCAGAATCCACGATGTCAGGTCTGCTTCATCATTTGATACCGGTGCGTCGCCCGCTTCGGCATTGGGTGTCTGGGTATCCTCTGCATTTGGTACAGGTTGATCTGCATCGGTCTGTGCTGTATCCGGCTTTGCGGTCTGGTCACTTTTTGCGGCGCAAGCAGCCATGCTCATCACAATCAGGCACGCCAACAGCGCTGCCAACACTTTTTTCATCATTTTCATAGTAAAACCTCCATTTTTTTGTGTTTTCTAAGGGAATAAGCACTCTACGCTGCACTATCGCCTCCCTCTTTTTAGATAAGAAATTATCAGCACTGCCCGCTTAATCCGGGAGAAATGCCCCCTGTTGACGCAAAGTTTCACGAACTTGTGCGGGCTGAATGTTGCGGGGATTCATGCATTGCTGGGCAGAAAGCGACGCCGCAATTCCGGCAGCCTGTCCCATACACATACATGGCGGCATCACGCGGACGGCACCTGCCGCATCTGACGTTGCAGAGAAGCATCTTCCGGCAAGAAGGAGACCATCAATTCTCTGCGGCACCAGACAGCCGTATGGGATGCCATACCAATCGCCGTTTTGAATGACCACATATTCGTTACTTTTCGGACCGAAACGGCCGTGAATATCCGCAGAATTAGAGCAAACGAGCACACTGTCATGCGGCGTTCGTCCCTCAATGATATCTTCCAGTGTCAACGTTTTCTCTCCATGAATATGTCGAGACTCCCGGATGCCAAGCGTTGAGCCAGAACAGAGCAGGCGTGCATCCTCACAGCCAGGAACATACTTTTTAAGAAAGCGGAAAATTTCATCTACTTGTCGGCGTCCCTCAATCTCACCTTCAGTAAGGCTTCGGCTGTCAGTGGAATCAATGCCCATGATTCGGCTGGTGTTGATATTCCATTCATCCGGCTTGACACCTTGGAAGATGCCGATAGACACACGATCCAGTGTCCAGTCCCCCTTGGCTCTCGCCTCTGCCACGCGCCAATGCAGCGAACGATAGTTGACGCCATCTTTGCGATAGAAGTCATTTTTATGCGCTTCGATCTCATGATAGAGTTTCTCGGCATTTACGTTGCCAATTCGGAAAAACATTGTCGCTGGCTGTGTAATGTGGAGTCCTTCGTTTCCGTTTTCAAAGGGCACGCCAGCGCGTGCAGCAACGTCACCATCCCCAGTACAGTCAATGGTAACGGCAGCATTGATTTTCTCCACACCGGATTTAGAGGAGAAGATGCCTCCACAGAGACGGGAACCATCCATAATGGGCTCCAGAAACGTTGTGTGGTACAGCATGCTAACGCCAGCCTCCGTCAGCATTTCATCATAGACTCGCTTCAGAGCCTCTGGCTCAAATGGTGTTACGTGGTCATGCCCAACTACAATCCATGAGGTATAGCCGGTTCCAGCTCTGATTTCAGATGGGTGCAGTGCACCTCCGCAGGCGACAAGTCGGTCAACAACTTCTGAAAATATCCCTTTTAGAATCATCTGCATACCGGACTTATCATAACACGTCATAAAAGGACCAACGAGCGCCTGCGTCGCCATGCCACCGCAGGTGCCTGCCTGCTCCACAAGTGTGACTTGACTGCCTTGGCGTGCTGCAGCGACCGCCGCGCATACACCACTCGGCCCACCGCCAACGACCAGAACCTGTGTCGCCGAACTGTGTGTAATCCATGGTATGGATTCTACTTGCTTGATATCCATAGAGGCCTCCCACTGCTTCATTCTTTTTTTACTCTTTTTTTGCAATATTTAAAATTTGGAGCGATCTAAAATTCGGGATGAATAAAAACGCACTCGGCGTGAGGCGTCTTATTCGTTGTATATTAATAATTTCTTCTGAGCGCAACGCTTTCACGAAGAACCATATTGGAGGGTATGACGATTTTTTCAATTTCCTTTTTCGGGTTCCGAATCCGCTCCAGCAGACACGTCGCCGCGCGGCGTCCGATTTCTTCCTTGTGAATGTCAACGGTCGTCAACGGTGGAATTGCGTAACCAGACAGAGAAGAATCCTCGTACGCAACAATAGACATTGCATCCGGCAAACGTATATGTTGTTCGTACAAATACCGCATTGCACCCAATGCAAGGTTTGCGTTTGCCGCAATCATTGCATCCGGTCGATTTCCGGCTTCCCAGAATGCCTTGAACGCTTGATATCCGCCTAAACCATTATTTTGTGTGCAGCTCAGCATCCAATCCCAATTGAATTGAAGTAGTCCGTTTTGTTCCAACTGCCTAACAGCTTCGCAACGAACCTCGTAGGAGCGGAACGTCTGTGGGCTGTTCAGCAGGCACAACTTTCTGTGTCCAGTCTGCAGCAAATATTCAACACCCATTTTTACGCCGGCTCCCGGATCCGAAAAAACGGAATCAAATCCATCAACATTGCTGTTGACACCAACCGCAACGATTGGAATTCCACAGGTTTTCAACTGTTCAAATAGCTCCGGGCTGTAGGGCGAGCCCACAATGAATGCACCATCTACGCGGCGGTTTCGAATAGATTTTGGCAGCTCATGTGGATTTGCAATCGAACAAAAATGCTCTGTGATAATTCCATAATCTGTGTCCAGCAGGCCGTCCATAATGCCGAGACTGATGTTGTAGGAACACATACCAGTATGCCGGTCAAAGCCATATCCATCCTGCGGATTTTCCTCCGCCATGATAATGACACCGAGACTGTTTGTCGTTTTACGGCTTAAGCCGCGCGCGTTATTATCCGGGACGTATCCAAGCTCTCGGATAATACGCAATACATGCTCACGTGTTTCTTGCTTTACAAGCGGACTGTTATTCAAAACCAGAGATACAGTGCTTCGGGAGACGCCTGCGGCGCGGGCAACATCGATGATGGTCATGCCGCATACCTCCTTGCACTACTAAGATGAATTTATTCTAATTTGGATCGGTCTAAAAATCAATCCTAATTTTGTGACAGATTTGCGCTGCCTAATTTAGTACTTTTGCACAAGGTCAATACAACTCTATTTGCGTGTCAGCACAGGCTTTGCGAAATTCTTTCGGAACCTGTTCATCTGTGACGACAACATCAATTTGGTCAAGCGCTGCAAAGCTGAATGTGCTGGAAAGACCAATTTTCTGTGAATCCATCAGCATAATTACGCGATCTGTACACTGCAGAACTGCTCGCTTCAGCTCCGCTGCGTCTGCATCGCCACAGGCAAAGCCGGTGTTTTCGTTATAGCTCGTCGTACTGAGAATCGCCAGATCAAAATGCAGCTGCGATAACTCCTTCAGCGTCTGTGGACCGCCAACACACATACTGTTTCTATTCATTTTTCCACCGAACAGATGGACTTCTAGCTTTGACAACTGTGCAAGTTCTGGTAAATAATCCAACCCGGATGCAAAAATCAGCATCTGCATATCTGGCATACAACGGACGAGTTCCGTGACTGTAGAACCAGAGTCTAGGAAAACAGAACGATTTTCCGCCAAAAAAACAACTGCTTTTTTTGCGATGGCTTGTTTTTGTGGTAAATTCCGCATCCGCCGCCGAGAAAGAAGATCATCGCTTCCGATGACTGAATAGACAGACTTTGCACCGCCGTAAACGCGCAAGATTTGGTGCGTCTCGTCCAAATATTTCAGATCTGTCCGCAGCGTCATTTCCGATACATCCGAAAAGCGTTCTTTTAACTGTGCAAAGCTTACGTTGCCCATAGTATTAACCAGTTCAACGATCCGTCTGCGCCGTTCTTCCATTTTATACACCGTCCTTTTAGATTAGTATATATAGCTTTTGTCTCAAAGTCAATTTTTGATTTTAACTGTTGACTTAACAATCTCAGTATGCTATTTTGTTGATACAAAAGTATTAACTTTTGAAATAACAACGCTTGGAGGATTTCTTATGCAACGTGCGATTATGATTGGCGCAGGCAACATTGGTCGCGGATTTATTGGTGCATTGCTTGCAAAAAGCGGATATCAGGTCCTGTTTGCGGATGTGAATCAGCCGATTATTGATGCAATCAATGAAAAAAAGCAATATACTGTACATATCAAGGACACAATCTGCCGCGATTTTTCTATCCAAAATGTCCGAGGAATTAGTTCAGCAGGAGAAGCACTGTCGCAAGCAGTTTGCGATTGCGATTTGATTACGACAGCTGTTGGTGTCAATGTCCTGCCAATTGTTGCAAAACCGCTTGCAGAGGGCTTACGTCGCAGAATGCGGGCTGGAAATAAGCAGCCACTGAACCTGATTGCCTGTGAAAATGCAATCAGAGCAACCTCTCAGCTGAAAAAAGCAATCTTTTCGTTTTTGAATTCAGAAGAACAAGCGTTCGCCACGCGGTTCATTGGATTTGCGGACTGTGCAGTTGACCGGATTGTTCCGCGTGCCCTTTTCAACGATGTACTGGACGTTGCAGCGGAGGAATATTACGAATGGGACATCGAATCAACGAATTGGAAAGGTAAGCGTCCTCAAATTTCTGATGCAAACTTCGTGAAAGATCTTTCACCATATATCGAGCGTAAGCTCTTTACACTGAATAGTGGGCATGCAATTTGTGCCTATCTTGGTTTTTTGCACGGGCATGAAACAGTTTTACAGAGTATTTCTGATAGAGCAATCAGCGATATCGTCTATCAGGCTATGCAGGAAAGCGGAAACGGTCTGATCCAAAAATTTGCATTGGATGAAACAAAGCATCACGCATATATTGACCGCATTGTTGCACGTTTTCAGAACCCCTACTTAGAGGATAGCGTACTGCGAGTCGGTCGTGACCCAATTCGAAAGCTTTCTGCAGATGAGCGGTTGATAAAACCGCTTATGACTGCAGTTTCCTACGGCTGTGGTGTGGATCATCTTTTGTTCGGAGCTGCAGCAGCTTTACATTTTGTGAATTCAGAAGATTTACAGAGTGTAAGACTCCAACAAATGCTGCAGTCGAAAGGAGTAATGCACACACTCTGCGAATACTCTGGATTAACACTAGAGAACCCGCTGACACAGCGAATCACAGATATCTATCGTGCCTTGAATATTTAGATTGTCTGCTACAAGTGCAGTATTTTTTTGCAGCATATTTGGAGCGATCCAATTTTGCTGCAGCGTATTTTAAAGCAAATCTCATCACGAGATGCATTTCAGTCCGTAAAGCAATCTGATCTTGCCGCGGCGGTGAATCCTACCGAGCCGGTAATGACTACGCCATTCGTAGTCGCCGCTGCAATGAACGATCAGAAGGTTTCCGTCTGTATCCTTGCCGCCGACAATGCCGACGTGTACGTCTGCCGAGTAAAATACGAGCTCGTCCGGCTGCACGTCACTCCATGAGATATTCGCGCAGTAGCCGTGCTGTGAGACTGTGCCTCCGCCGCGTCCGGGCAGATATGCACCGCTCGTGATGTTATAAAACGTCCAGTCCACAAAGCCAGAGCAGTCCAATCCGAACGGAAGCGCTTTGTCGGTCGAAGCACTGCCCGGTGCAGTAACCGTCGTCGGGGTTCCCTAGCGGCTGTCCCAGCCGAGTGTTAAACTCTTAATAGCGATAGGTAATCCACCGCTTCACACCGTGCTTGCGACTTTCGCCGCACACGGCGCACCATCAGTGCAAATTATTTGTTGCGTGTATGTGAAGTAACCAGTTTATTCCTAAAACCTTGGATTTTCTTTTGCGCTTCGCTGTCGAACTCACTAATAGCGACTTGATAAACGCCTAAATTGGATTTTCCAACGTTGGTTTATCCTACGTTGGAAAATCCAACGCAATAAAATAAAGATATAATTAAGTAAAGATATATAAATTACTGATAGAATCGGATCGATTCAGAAGCGGTATCAGCAAGTGAAAATTTTCTGCAAAGGGCCATTGACAAACGTTTGTTCAGACGTTATCATGTGAAACGTGGCAGGAAATCCTGCTAACAACAAAATAATCCGAAGCGCACCATGAAAAGTAATGAAGGAGCGCTGCGACCGAGAAATGGCCGCAGCGCTCCTTTTGGTGCTCTTTAGGAGAAATATGGGGGGGATCACAATCCCAAACAACTGAATAACCAGCGACGCGGACAACACCGCAGGTTGGGAAACGCGCACGGTGCGCGCGACGACCTCGTCGAAGCAAGCTGCGTATCTTTCGCTTCCGTGCAAGCACGAAAGCTCAATCACTACGCTGCTTCTCCTCTCCCCACAAAGCCATCCGGCTTTGCGGGGTTCCCAAGACGGGCGAGCGGGAAACGCACCGTGGGCAGCCCTGGCAGGCTGCATCATGCCGCCCAATCTGCTTGGACACACAATGTCCGGCCTGCACGTAAGACAGGCTGCCGTGGCTGGGGTTGAAAGCAGTCGAGACCCCTTCCACGAGCTGTGAGAGCTGCCAAGCTCTGTCTGCGCTGTTCCCCATCGCCGGGGCGCGAGCTGCAAATACGGCGAAAAAAAGTCATAGCGACTATAGTAGCGACTACAAAAGTCAAAAAGCCGAGATTCAGTTTTTCATAGCGACTATTGTAGCGACTACGAAATACACGGTTCAAAGGTTTTGGAATTTATGGCTTGTAAAAAATGAAGATCAAAAAATTCCTCTAAACGGAATGAGGATCGGACTACGCTTTTGGCTTTTCTTGCTGCGCAAGAAAAGCGCAAGCATCGCGTTTTGGTACCAAAACGCAGCTTGCAGGGCGAACCCTGACCCCAATGCCGCCTGCGGGCGGAGCGTTGACGGTCAAGCTAAAGCTAAGCTGGAAACCAAACATCGGCGCAGCCGTTTGCTCCGCGGCGTGGGGCGCGTTGTGCCGACGTGTGCGGTTTTGCAGGCTGACCGCGCATCCGCGCAGGTCTGCGCTGCACAAACGCCGCGTCCACCCACCGTGGCGGCGCGAAGAAAATAGAATAATAATTTTTACTTGGGTAATTCTTCTCGGTCATTCAAAAACCAATTTTGATTCCCAGAATGGGAGAAAGGAAGCCAAATGAACCAGAAACAGTATCACTCGCTGGAAGAATTGCCCTTGATGATGAACATGACAGACGTTGCCAGCGTCCTTGGCATTTCCAGAGCCGGAGCCTACAAGCTCGCCCATGACAGCCATTTTCCCGCGTTCCAGATCGGCAAACGGATTGTCGTTTCACGCGAGAAATTTCTCGAATGGCTGGATCGGCAGTGTGAGGAACAAAAATGCGCGTGAAGAAGAATTGGACTTGCTATTCGGCTGTGCTTGTGGTAATCGTGTGTGCTAACCGAAAACGAAGGAGGTAGACGCGATGTCGAAACGACGAGCCAACGGCGAAGGGAATATTCGCAAGCGCAAAGATGGCCGGTGGGAAGGTAGATATACAGCCGGATATGACGCAAATGGAAAGGCAATCACGAAAAACGTGCTTGGAAAGACACAGGCAGAAGTTAAAGATAAACTACGGGTCGCGATTGAGGACAGCAAAAAACTCGATCCTGTGAAAGCTGGCAGTTATACACTCGAACAGTGGCTGAAGCTGTGGTATTCCGTTTACGTCGAGCCGCAGGTGCGATATTCGACCAAAGAATTTTATCACAACGCGATAGATCATCACATCATTCCGAAACTCGGCAGTGTAAAATTGGAAAAGCTGACAATGCTGCAAATCCAACAGTTTTACAACGAGCTACTCAAGAGCGGTCGCGTGCAGAAGAAAAACCAGCCGGAGCTGAAAGAACACGGGCTGAGTCCTCGCATGGTGCAATGCGTTCATGTGGTGCTGAATAAGGCATTAGAATATGCGGTGGAGGAGAAGCTGATTCTTGCAAATCCGGCGAAGAAATGCAAAATTCCGAAAAATACACGCAAGGAAATGAATATCCTGCCTGAAGTGTTGATCGGACCATATTTGAGTGCAGCGAAAGAGCATGGCATTCTCGCGCCGATGTATCTGGAGCTGACAACGGGCCTGCGGCGCGGAGAACTGCTGGCCCTGCGGTGGGAGGACTTGGATGTTCAAAACCGTACACTCTCGATCAACAAAAGTGTTGCGCGGCAGGACGGAAAGCTGGTCATCAGCACACCGAAAACGCCCAATTCCATCCGAACAGTCCTACTGCCAGAAGAAACGGTAAAGCTTCTCGTAGAGGAGCACGAAAGACATCCGGTAAATCCATATTTGTTCCCGTCTCCGCGCACGGGAGAGACGTGGGACCCGGATGGATTTCGCAGGCTGCACGACAGGATTATCAACGAAATCGGCGCGGAGCATGTGCGTTTTCATGACATGCGACACACATTTGCAACCTTATCGCTGAAAAGCGGCGTGGATGTGCGGACGCTGTCTGAAACACTGGGTCACTTCAGCGCAGGATTCACGCTCAGCACCTATGTCCACTCGACGCCGGGCATGAAACAGAGCGCGGCGGATGCGATCGGAAACACCATCCGCAACGCGATCTGACCCCAAAACCAAAGCGGCGGCTGCAACTTGCAGCCGCCGTTCAAACGTTCAAAATATTCTTGAAAACAGAGAAACTTGTGCTATTTTGTCAAATAAATCTCGATAAATCCACCGCGTTTTCGCGCCCGTTTGGGTCAAATCTGGGTCAGGTCGCATGACTGCAAAAATGCGGTCGATTATTTGCGGGAGAAAGTAAAGAAAAAGTCCTGAAATCGTGAGATTTCAGGACTTATCTGGTGGAGATAAGCGGGATCGAACCGCTGACCTCATGACTGCCAGTCATGCGCTCTCCCAGCTGAGCTATACCCCCATCGGCGGAGTTATTCTATCAGATATTTTCGGAAAATGCAAGTGTTTTTTTAAAATTCTGAAAAAATGATTTCCGTCAGGCGTAATCGCTGGTCTCGAGCAGCTGCAGGGTGCGGGCGTCGGAGGTATAGAGCGTGTAGAGCGCGGCGTCGGCGTCGGCGGAGCAGACGAGCAGGTGGGCGGTCTCGGACGCGGCGGCCTCTGCGGCGGTGACGGGGGCGGCGGGGCGGAAGAAGCAGCAATAGCCCTCCGCGGCTTCCGCGCCGGCCGGGAGCAGGGCAAGGAGCGTCTTCTGACACACGAGCGCGGCCAGCGCGTCGTTTGCGCGGGCGAGCGCGGCGGCGGGGGCGGCTTCGCCGTCCGGGACGGTCAGGCCGATGGTATGTCCGGCGGCGAGCAGCTCGAATACCAGCGCGGGGTCGGTCAGGATCTCGTCCTCGGTCAGGAAGAACGAGCCCTGCAGGCTGTATTTTTTCAGCGCGGCCATGCTGTCACGCATGGTCTGGCTGTCGGTAAAGGCGAGGAAGACGGTAGCGGGCTTTTTCTCGGCGGCAGGGTCGGTCTGCGTGCCCGGATTGCCGCCGGGACGCTCAGACGGCTTGTCCTGTGTCTGGCCGCCGCCGGCATACTGCTGCACGCGGTAGGCAATCAGATTTTCCGCCTTTTCGATGAACAGCGAATCGTCATAGACCTCGCTGCCGTCGGTGAAGCGCAGGACCTGATAGCCGCCGGCGGATTCGAGCATGGTGGTCTTGAGCCCGAAGTGCGAGGCGCAGAAGGTGAGCGGCAGGTACAAAATGCCGCTGCGGTACAGAACGTTCGCCGTCGAAACGCTGCCGCTCTCGTCGCTGACGGTGCCGGCGGCGAGGTCAAAGAGCATCTGGCGGCTGCGGTTGAAGAGCACGTAGGTCTGCCGGGTCTGGTTATACGACGGCGTGACGCCGCAGGGCTGGCTGTCGAACACCTGATAGGGGACATAGAGCGTGCCGCCGGAATAGGTCGGGAAGACGGTCAGCGTCAGGGGGATGGTATCGTTGACGGCGACAAAGAACAGCTCGCCGTCGGCCGAGACCGGCACGCAGAGGCAGGCCAGCATGGCGACAATGAGGAGCAGACTGAGGATCCTGCGCCGCTTCATGAAAAAATCCCCCTTTCAGAGCAATTCTGTTTTCAATATACCACACTTCGCGGCGGGGGGCAAGTTTTTTGGTTGTACTGCGAAAAAGAGTGTGATATGATAAACAGAACAGAAAAGAAGAAAGACGCCGAAGAAAACGGAGGGAGCGCCATGGAGCGGATCGTAAAGGAGAACTATTACCTGGACATCGCCGAGACCGTGCTGGAGCGGTCGACCTGCCTGCGCAGGCAGTACGGCGCGATCATTGTCCGCAACGACGAGATCGTGGCGACCGGCTACAACGGCGCGCCGCGCGGGCGGAAAAACTGCTCCGACCTCGGCTACTGCGTGCGCGAGCAGATGCGCGTGCCGCGCGGCGAGCGGTATGAGCTGTGCCGCAGCGTGCATGCCGAGGCCAACGCGATCATCTCCGCGTCCCGCAACGAGTGCATCGGCGGCGATATCTATCTCGTCGGGCACGACGCGAAGACAGGGGCGATCCTGTCAGACGCGACCTCGTGCTCGATGTGCCGGAGAATGATCATCAACGCGGGACTGCGGCGCGTGGTCATCCGCAATTCGCGGACGGAATTTACCATCGTCCAGGTCCAGGACTGGATCGACCAGGACGATACGCTGGAGCTGTGACGGGATGAAGATCGGGAATCTGGAGATCCGGGGGGATCTGGTCCTCGCGCCGATGGCAGGCGTGACGGATCTGGCCTTCCGCACGATCTGCGCGGAGCTGGGCGCGGCAGTGACGGTGACGGAGATGGTCTCGTCACGCGCGCTCATCTATCAGGACAAAAAGAGCCGGTCGCTGCTGCACAGGACGCCCATCGGCGTCTGCGGCGCGCAGATCTTCGGCAATGACCCTTCCGTGATGGCGGAGGGGGCTGCGCTCGCGCTGGAGGCGTCGGGCGCGGATTTTATCGATATCAACATGGGCTGCCCCATGCCGAAGATCGTGAACAACGGCGACGGCAGCGCCCTTATGAAGGATCCGGAGAAGGCCGCGCGCATCGTCGAGGCCGTCTGCGGGGCGGTGGACGTGCCGGTGACGGTCAAGATGCGCAAAGGCTGGGACAAGGGCTCATGCAACGCGCCCGTGCTCGCCGCCATGCTCGAGCAGGCGGGGGCCGCGGCCATTGCCGTGCACGGCAGGACGAAGACGATGCTCTATTCCGGCCTCGCCGACTGGGACAGCATCCGCGCGGTGCGCGAGGCGGTCCGCATCCCGGTCATCGCCAACGGCGATATCTTCACCGCGGAGGACGCCGTGCGCTGCAAGGCCCGGACGGGCGCGGCGCTGCTGATGCTGGGAAGGACGACGTTCGGCGACCCCTGGGTCTTTTGGCAGGCGCAGGCCGCGCTGGACGGGAGGCCCGTGCCGGAGCTGCCGCCGCTTGCCGAGCGGGTCGAGACGGCGCTGCGTCAGTTCCATCTCGCGGCGCAGGACAAGGGCGAGCACATCGCCTGTCTGGAGGCCAGAAAGCATTTCGCGTGGTATCTGCGCGGGGTGGCGCACAGTGGATATTATAAAGAGAAAATTTCCTCGATCTCCTCCATGGACGAGATCGAGTCGATCGCAAGAGGGATACAGAGAGATTTGAGGTGAAACCATTGCAGGACGATATCCTGATCCGCAGAGCCGCGGCGAAGGACGAAAGCGCCTTTGAGCAGCTCATGCTGCTGCACCAGAAGCCGGTCTACAACATCTGCTACCGCATGGCGGGCAATGCCGACGACGCGCTGGATCTGTCGCAGGAGGTATTTCTGAAGCTCTGGCGGACGCTGGAGCAGTATCAGTTCGACGCGGCCTTTTCCACCTGGCTGTTCCGGCTGACGCAGAACGTGTGCATCGATTTTCTGCGCCGCAAAAAGCGGCAGCAGCACGTTTCGCTCACGTTCTCAGGCGATGAGGACGAGGGCAAGGAGCTGTCCGTCCCGGATCCGGAGCCGCTGCCGGAGGAGCGGGTCATCTTCAACGAAAAGCAGGCGGCCATCCGCGCTGCCATGAACGCGCTGCCGGTCGATTTCCGTGAGATCCTGCAGCTGCGCGTGGTGCAGGAGCTGACGTATGAGCAGATCGCGCAGATCATGGACCTGCCGGTCGGCACGGTCAAGTCGCGTCTGGCCCGGGCGCGGCTGCAGCTGAAAAAAAGATTGGACGTCGGGAACTTTTTTGAAACCGATGCGTCTAACAGAGCGAAATAACTGGAGGTGGGCAAGCGATGGACTGTGAAAAGGCGCTCGAACTCATGAGCGCGGAATTGGACGGAATGTGCACCGAACAAGAGCGGGCGGCGCTGCAGGCCCATCTGGAGGCGTGCGCGGACTGCCGCGAGACCTACCGGCAGCTGCACGCGCTGGACGAGGCGCTGCAGGATGCAGAGCTGGAGCCGCCGCAGGCGCTGCATGACAATGTCATGCAGCAGATCCGGAAGGAAAAGAAGCCGGCCCGCCGCGTCTGGCTCCCGGCTGCGGCCATCGCCGCGGCTGCGGCGCTCGTGCTGCTGGCGGGGCAGGCGGGGATCTTGTCTCTGCCGGGCTTTGACCGGGAGAACTCCGTGACGGTCAACGTCGGCTCGGCGGCGGAGCGGATCTTCGAGAGGATCGAGCCCGAGGCGGGCGAGCCGGACCCGGCTGCCGCGGAGGAAGCGGCGGCGCTGTCGGCCGAGACGCAGCTCGACGTGCTGCTCCTGTGGGGGCAGGGGACCCCGGCGGAGCTGCGCGCGACGCCGTATGAGACGACGAAGACTGGCGCGCGGCTCTACCGCGTGACGGGAACGCTGGCTCAGGAGCTGCTGGACCACTATGCCGCGGCTCTGTACGCCGCGGACAGCGATTTTTCCGACCTGCCGGAACAGGAAGAGGCCTGTGTGCTGGTGATGGAGTAACTGCGCGGAACAGGAGGCAAACAATGGACTGCCCATATTGCGGAGGACCGATGGAAGCCGGGTGGATCCCGGGGACGGACCGGATCCTGCGTGTTGCGTGGATCCCGGAGACGGCGGAGCGAAGGTTTTTGCTGACGCGGACGATGCTGACGGAAAGCGGCGGCCTGATCCTGCAGGACCGGCCGTTCCCGGCTGCGCCCTATAAGCAGGTCTTCATCTGCCGCCGCTGCCGAAAGGGCGTTTTTTCCTTTCAGAACGACGCGGGAGACATCGAAGCCGAAAGCCTCTGACAGCACAAAACAAAGGCTCCCCTTCCAGGGGCCGATTCCCCCTATCAGGGGGAAATGTCCCGAAG
>ENA-UOOC01001241-UOOC01001241.1-human-gut-metagenome-genome-assembly--contig:-C48old-NODE-1241-length-22541-cov-6.270924_pt1 | contig 22541 bp, 10 predicted proteins | sample MGYA00242469_ERZ724016 | MGnify/ENA metagenome assembly ERZ724016 | reverse complement strand
GCAGTCTTGATACTTTTTGTTTTCTCTTGTGACTACTCTAAGGGGATTATATCACTTAGTGGTTCTGTGGCGATTTTATCGGGATGTTTATAGCAGTAAATTATACAGGCTTTGGCGGTGCAATTCTGCATATTCCGGATTGACATTAAAAACCCGAGCATGATATTATTAGAATGACGAATCGGAATTTGTAACTATGGAGGCTGCCATGAGGCTATTATTTGAAATTGACAAAAAGGACTATGAAGCGAATGAAACCTTTACCTTAAAATATGTTGAACCAGATGCCGCAATCAGAAAAAACCGCCATGTGGTGCAAAGCCCGTATAATCAGATGATGTTTTAGCGGGAGGCACGTGTTCTTGAATTACTGATCGCGGAGGGACTGTTTGAAAGATAAATAAAAGCTTATAGGGCAGTTATCCGGAAAAGGGTAACTGCCGTTTTAATATTTAGTCAAACAAAGCCGTATGATAAATCCGAACAGCTAAGATTACTAATGATATATAAGCCTGTAATTGCAATTAATTTGTGTTAATATACAGTTTGTCATTATAGACTTGTCAGACAGCAGCACTAAGGATGCCGTTCGCCGAGTTATTGTAAATCATCCTGGATGATACACTGCAAATATCAAGAGGCATTGCCCGCAAATGATCGGATTTTTTGCCGACATCTTATTATACTATTTACTTATAAACCGTCAAGCTGTATAATAGCATTATTAAAATAATACTTGATGGTGGAAGTCATGAAAAAATATCTTAAGCTGTTTTTTGTAATGCTGAAAATAGGTTTGTTTACCTTCGGGGGCGGCTACGCAATGATCGCCCTGCTTGAAAACGAGTTCGTTTCAAAGCTAAAATGGATAAACGAAGAAGAATTTACGGATATGGTTGCCATATCCGAATCAACCCCGGGACCTATTGCAATTAATTCCGCAACCTATATAGGCTATAAAATAGGCAGTATTTTGGGCTCGTTTATATGCACCGTTGCGATTTGTATTCCGTCGTTTGTTATTATCTATATCATATCGCTTTTCTTTAATGCCTTTATGGAAATACAATGGATTGCGGCTGCGTTTAAGGGGATTCAGGTTTGCGTTGTTTATCTTATACTTTCGGCAGGAATTAGAATGCTTATTAAAATGAAAAAGACGGCTTTTAATATCATTATAATTGCTGTAACCTCCGTTTGTATGATTTTGTTTTCAATCTTTGCCGTCGACTTTTCGTCTGTATTATACATTTTAATCAGCGGCATAATCGGACTTTTGTTTTACACCATAAAAAGAATGCAAGACAAAAAGAGAAAGGAGAAGGACAATGATATATCTTGAATTGTTTTTAACCTTTCTTAAAATAGGCGCTGTATCCTTCGGCGGAGGATATGGCATGATTTCGCTTATACGTGAAGAGGTGCTGTCGTCCGGCTGGCTGACGGAGGAAGAACTGATCAACTTTATCGCCGTATCAGAATCCACCCCAGGACCGATAGCTGTTAATATGGCTACTTTTATCGGCTCGTCGCAAGGCGGAGTTTTGGGTGCACTTGCTGCAACTATCGGCGTTGTACTGCCGTCGTTTATAATAATACTGATAATAGCCGCTATTCTGAAAAATGTTCTGAGGTATGCCGGTGTACAAGCCGTGCTCAACGGTATCAGACCTGCAATTGTAGGACTGATTCTTTCAACTGCGATTATAATGCTTTTAAGCTGCTTGTTCGGAATTAAAACCGTAAACAGCACGTTCCTTTTAGACCGGAAAGGCTTGATTATTCTGGCTGCAATTTCAGCCATATCTTTGATTTATTATAAGACACGAAAGAAATTCTTTTCGCCGATTCTGTTAATTCTTTTATCGGGCGTTATGGGCGTTGTTTTATACTGATTTGCGTTGACGAGGATAATAGATTTTCTTTACCATCTGCTCATATTTATAAAACTTGCCCCAATGGGATGTCTTGGTGAGGAGACATCCCATTGGGGCAAAGTTAATGATTTATGTTACCAAATAATAACTCTCTTGGAGGGGGCGATATACATACCGTCAGTCTTCTTAACATTGAAGGCAGCATACCATTCGGGGAAGTTTCTTGGAGGCATATTTGCCCTGAGGTAGGTGGGACCGTGAACGTCTACCTGAAGAAGGAGTGCCTGATATTCGGGCTTTGCCTTCTGGCACCATACTCTTGCCCAGTTGGTAAAGTACTCTTCAAAGGAAGCGCCGTCGGTCTGAGACATGATATCCAAAGTTACCGCCATACCGCCGTTGTCGGCAATATTTTCGCTGACGGTAAGCTTGCCGTTTACGGTGCCCCAAGGGAGCTCGATACCGTCAAACTGCTTGATCATGGCGTTTACCTTCTTTTTAAACTTCTGCTCATCGGACTTTGTCCACCAGTTGTTGAGGTTGCCCAGCTCGTCGCATTTTGCACCGTTGGAGTCGAAGGCGTGGGAGATTTCATGACCGATTACCGCGCCGATGCCGCCCAGGTTTTCACTTCTGGTCTGATGGATGGAGTAGAAGGGAGGCTGCAAAATGGCTGCGGGGAAGGTGATATCGTTGACGAACGGATTGTAGCAGGCGTTGACCATGTGTCCCGGCATTGCCCAGTGGGTACGGTCAACCTCTTTGTTCAGCTTAGCAAAGCTTTCCTCCATGCGGATTTTTCTCAGAGAAGTAACAACGTCAAAGAGAGACTTGGTTTCGTCGAACACCAGCTTATCATAAAGCACTTCCACACGGTCGGGATAAGCAAGCTTAAGACCCATCTTGGAAAGCTTTAAAATTGCCTTGTCCTTGGTGGTCTGCTCTAAAATATCGTTGGCTGCAATACGCTTTTGATAGGTGGCTATAATCTGCTTAACAATCTCGGTGATGTCCTTCTTGGCTTCTTCACCGAAGTACTTTTCACCATAGTACAAGCCTACAGGTTCGCTGTACATTGAGGATGCCAGCTGATAAGCAAACTTCTCAGCGGATGAGCTTGCGGCAATGCCTGACAGCGCCCTGCGGAAGCCTCCGCCCAGATCGCGCAGCTCCTCGGACAGCAAAGAACAGCTTGCCATCAGAGTCAGCACATACGCCCAGTTTTTGTACATCTCAAAGGTATTCGCATTAAATATCTCTTTGAAATTCTTAAAGTATCTGGGCTCTGCCACAATGATCTCCTCGGGAACAAAGCCAAACAGATCGGTCAGCAGCTTTTTCAGGTTCAGAGGCTTTACCATACCTGCCACTCTGCCGGTCTTCATGGGATTGTACATCTTGGTGTACTCAGACCACTCCTCGCTGCTTTTAACATACTTGGCAACCAGGGCATCAAAGGCAAGAGTGTCCTTGATCATAGCGTCGATTTCTTCTTCGCTGTGACCGGCAATAGCAAGTACCTGTTTTGTAAAGCCGCTCCACATATTCAGCAGCGCGTCTCTCTGCTGTTCGTTTTGGTAATAGGAAACATCAGGCAGGATTGTGCTTGGTCCCTGAATCATCACGCAGTGGTGAGTGGTGTCCTTCATGTTTGCGTCCACGTCGATGTTGAGGGGCATTTCAATACCCTTTAAGATAAGCTCCTTTGAATGGAGATTGTAACCGCGCATGGTGCCCAGCTTTCTGAGGATGGACAGGTTCTTAAGTGCCGGCTTGATGCCGTGCTTTTTCTTCCGCTTTACATCCTTGGCGATTGTGTACAGCGTGCAAGCTCTTGCCAGATACTCGTTGGGATAGGAAGCGTTCTGACACATGGCGTTAAACTCGCCGATCATAAGCTTTTCAACATCTGTGCTGATGGTAGAAAATCCGCCTGCCGTGGGCATATCATCGGGAATTACCAATTCCTCAAGCTTTGCCTGGTTGACATAGGTATACAGATCATCTTGAATTCTTACTTTATCCATGGTTTTCATCCTTTCATAATGCGAATGCAGTTCGGCTTTTAAGCTGAATCACATCTGATAATGTGAGTATAGTATATCATTGATGGCTGTGAAAGTCAATTGCAAAAGTCGATATATATCATATCAGAAAGGCTGAAGCGTGGATAAGCTGATTTCCGGTAAATGCTTATAGAGGATGCTTAAGCAGCCAAAAAGTCGCCGAAAAGCCGCTATACAATTGACTTTGCAGCGATTCGGCGCTGAACGAGAATAAGAAAAAGTGCCGGAAATAGGCGTTTAAGATTCTTTTCGCACACGGCAATGAAAATATGCGAAAAATACGGCGGTATCTGCAGAAGAAGCAAATACCGCCATTTTGTTGAAATACAACAATAAAGTTTGTTAAAAAAGGTACACTTTAATTACCACTCATAAATACAGATAAACAGAGCAAATTTTCGGATATAATCCTAAATTTATTGCGATTTTATTCTATCACATTACCGAAATATTGTCAATAGGAAAGTGGTAATTAAAGTGTACTTTAGTTACCATGGCGTGTTTATGGGGCGATTGTGGAAGCTTGGAGGAGAAGGTATGAAACGATTTATAAGTGCGGTTTTATCATTAGTTATGGCGTTTGGATTGATGGCTTATTTGCCGATTCGGGCATATGCGGTTGACATTACCAACTATGTCCTTACTTATCCGGTTACAAGAAAGCATAATTATCTTACACGCGGGTATATGCCAGCGCACGATGATACTCCTGCTCATTTGGCATTGGATATCAATCCCAAGCCAGATTCAGCGTCGCAGTCTACAAATATAGAGGTTATGGCGGCAGGTGATGGTAAAGTAATAGCAGTATTCACAGGTTGCAATAACTGGTATGGATATGGCAAGCCGTGCGAGGACAGAGGTCTTTGCAACCCAAACGATGGTTATAGTGGCTCAACTGATATTAATACTGGTAAAAAAGACGAAAAAGGAAAAAATATATATAAAAAATCATATAATTGTATGTGTAATCATTCTTTTGGAAATGGTGTTATAATTTATCACCCATCCACAAAGACATACTCATCTTATGCACATATGAAGAACAGTATTACTGTAAAAGTTGGCGATAATGTTGTAGCGGGACAGTTGATTGGCTACATGGGAAGTTATGCCAATTCAACTGGAATGCATCTTCATTTCGATATATTGAACTCAACAGCATCCTCGCCGTCCATGAGCGATTATTGGAAAAACTTTAACAGCAAGAATTTCGTCAATACAAATCCATATGGCGACATTAATGTTATGAACACATACAAGAGACATCCTGATAATATTAATTACAATTTCATTGATACACCGATCGTGGTAGATCCTTCAGACGTGGTAGATCCTTCAGACACAGATGACATTACTACTTCTTGGGAAGTATATAAAGATAAAGCTGAAACCGGCAACACATGGATCAGACCCTCGATTAAGTGCACAATGAATGTAACAACCGAAAAAGTATCAAAGGTTGTTATGTACATATACAACAAAGACATGAGCAAGCAATTGCTTAAGGTTACAGAGAGCAACTTAAGCCTTAGCGGTAAGTATTTTGTATCATATTTCTATTCAAACAAAAAAGATACCGCTAGCAATTTAACGTGGGAACCATCTAACGCTATTACGCTATGTTCGGGAACAAAATATAAGTACAAATTTGTAGCAACGGTGTCAGGCAAAGATTATGCAAGCCCTGTATTTGAAATGAGTACTACAGGTTCAGAAAGTCATAATTGGAATTCCGGCTCCGTAACAAAGCAACCCAACTGTATAGCAACAGGCGTTAAGACTTACACCTGCCGCACTTGTGGAGCAACTAAAACTGAATCAATAGCCGCCAAGGGTCACACCCCAGGCGCAGCAGCAACCTGCACAACCCCTCAGAAATGCACGGTTTGTGGAACACAGCTTGCCAGCCCAACTGATCACAAGTTTGACAATGGAATAATATCCAAAGAGCCGACCTGCTTGGATGACGGCGTAAAGACCTATACCTGTTCCCTGTGCGGCGAAACCAAGACAGAACCTATAATTAGCGGCAAGCGTCACACCCCGGGCGCAGCAGCAACCTGCACAACCCCTCAGAAATGCACAGTCTGCGGAACTCAGCTTGCAGCGGCTTTGGGTCATAATTACACCGGAAGCTACTATTACAGCTCTCACCCGCACGAGGAATATCAGAAGTGCACACGCTGCAACGCCGAAAAGAAAACCGGCAGCACTAAAAAGATTGACGGCTGCAGCATATGCTATCCGACCTTCACCATCACTTACAACGCCAACGGCGGCACAGGCGAGCCGGCTTCTCAGACTAAAACAAACGGCAAGGCACTGACATTATCATCCACTAAGCCCACAAGACAAGGCTACACCTTCCTCGGCTGGGCGACAAGCTCCGGCGCATCAAGCGCGCAGTATAATCCCGGAAGCTCGTTTACAACAGATGCCAACACCACACTTTATGCGGTTTGGAGGAAGGACGAGGCAATCAGCTCCGATATTAATTTCGAGCTGAGCAGCTCAGCCGCCGTGCCAGGAAGCACAGTAGAGCTTACGCTAAAGGTTACAGGAACAACCAAGATTGATTTCATAACTGTATATGATTTTGTATACGACAAATCAGTGCTCGAATTCCAGGGCATAAGTGAATATGGCGATCTTGTTAAAAACTGCACGCTTCCGAGCAATGCTTTTGACAACGATACTATGTCATTTACGATGGGATATGTATCACCGGTTACAGCAAGCGGCACAATTGCGGTTCTCAAATTTAAGGTAAAGAATAATGTACCTGAAAAGGATGTAACCGTATCATATAAAGCGGTTGCTACAAAAGACAGAAGAGAAGTTGAAAGCTCGGCTAAAACATCAGTAATATCCATCAGCAAGTGGCTGCCTGGCGACTTTAATGATGACGGAATAATCGATATGAAGGATTCCGTACGCTTCATTGGCTGGGTGGGAGCACCGTTCCTGCCACAGTTCCAGATTAATCATTCATTCAACGCCGATTTCAACAAAGACGGCAGAATTGATATGAAGGATGCCGCTCGTTATATCGGCTGGGTAGGAGCACCGTTCCTTCCTCAGTTTAAAATAGATTGGTAAAGGCAGATCAACTAATAGAAAGAGGGAATTTTATGAAACGCTTAACAAGTGTAGTCCTCGCGCTGGCAATGCTTTTGTCGATGTCAAACGCATTTGCTGTTCCGCTTTCGGCGGAGGGGATTGTGGAGCCTTCCGCTAGCGTAACCACCGCCCCGCAGGAAGCATCCGTACCCGCGGATACAATGTCCGCACCGGAGGTTACAACAGTCCCGGAGGAAACATCCCTGCCGGAGATTGTAACTACTCCGGAGGAGACAACCGTTCCAGAGGTGACAACTGTTCCAGAGGATACAATAGTTCCGGAAGAAACAACTATTCCGGAGGAGACTACTGCTCCCGAAGAAACCACTCCATCCTCGGAGGAGACTTCTGAGGACGGTTCGGAGGGAACGGAGACGGAGGACTCAGAGCCGATCGTAACTGACACAGTTCCGGAGGTAACAGACCCATTACCAGAGGCAACAGAACCGGAATTGATTGAAGAGCTGCTTCCGGAAGATTTGCTGCTTGCCGCAGCTGGGAATATTGTTGACAGCGGATATTGCGGAGGTGAGGGGAATGGGACTAATCTTACATGGACATTGGACAGCGAGGGTACACTTACTATCAGTGGCAATGGAAAAATGAGAGATTATAATACGTATGTTATTATGCCAATTCAACAAACCAGTAGTAAAGTTAAGGCTGTAGTAATATTACCCGGTGTTACAAGTATAGGCAGTAGTCTGTTCTATGGTTTTGATCACTTAACATCAATAACGATTCCGGAAAGTGTTACAAGTATAGGTGATAGGGCATTTGAATTATGTACCCTAACCTCGTTAACAATCCCAAACGGTGTTAAAAGCATTGGAGAATTTGCGTTCGTTGATAGCGGTTTAACCTCAGTAACGATTCCGGATAGTGTTACAAGCATTGCTTATTGCGCGTTCTATAATTGTTCCAGATTAGCTTCGATAACAATTCCAGACAGTATTATGAGTATCAGTGAAGGAACTTTTATTAATTGCAAAAGTATAACTTCAGTAACAATTCCAGACAGCGTAACAAGTATTGGCGGTGGTGCTTTTGCTGGGTGCTCAAGCCTAACTTCGATAACAATTCCAGACAGCGTAACAAGTATTGGTGGTGCTGCTTTTGCTAGGTGCTCAAGCCTTACTTCAGTAACAATACCAAGCGGTATCACAAGCATTGAGGATTCATTGTTTAGGTCGTGTTCAAGCCTGACATCGGTTACAATTCCAGACAGCGTTACAAGCATTGGCTTTGCTGCGTTCAATGCTTGCATAAGCTTAACTTCAGTAATAATACCAGACGGTGTTACGAGCATAGGTAACTTAGCATTTTGCTACTGCACCAGCTTAACTTCGGTTACAATACCTGATGGCGTTACAAGTATTGGTTATGACGCATTCAAGGATTGTAAATGTTTATCCTCAGCAATAACAATACCGGGCAGCGTTACGAGTATTGGCAATTCTGCGTTTGAGGGGTGTGTCAGCGTAACATCATTGACAATACAAGATGGGGTTAAAACTATTGGCGATGCAGCGTTTAGTAGATGTGGAAGTACAGACTTAGTAATAATTCCGAATAGTGTCACAAGTATAGGCAAGGAAGCGTTCCGGGGATGTGATCTATATGCAGTAATACTTTCAAGCAATATTACGAGCATTGCTGATTGGACTTTCAAGTATTGCAAAAATTTAAACTCTGTAGTAATTCCTGAAGGCGTTACAAGTATAGGCAAATTTGCATTTTCTGATTGTACAAGTTTAGCCTCAGTAACAATACCGGAAAGCGTCACAAGCATTGGTGATAATGCATTTTATGGCTGCACCAGCTTAAGTTCGGTAGTAATTCCGGATGGTGTTACAAGTATCTGTAGCTGGGCTTTTGATGGATGTGATAGTTTAACCTCAATAGTAATTCCGGGAAGTGTTGTTTCAATTGGTGAGGATGCATTTGGTAGATGTAAAAGCTTAACTTCTGTAACGATCCAAAACGGTGTTACAAGCATTGGCAATAGCGTATTCAGCGGATGCACAAAATTAGTCTCAATAACAATACCAGACAGCGTTTCATACATTGGCGAATCGGCGTTTGAGGAATGTGTAAGACTAACCTCAGTAACAATCCCCAATAGTGTTACCGGTATCAGCGAACGCACTTTCTATTCATGTAAAAGCTTAATATCCGTAAATATTCCAAGCGGCGTAGTAAGCATTGGTGATGAAGCGTTCAGCAAATGTGTGGAATTAACATCAATTGATGTTGACAGTAACAATCAAGTGTATTGCAGCGTTGATGGGGTACTTTTCTCCAAAGATAAAACAGAAATTATTCTCTATCCGGAAGGCAAAAAAGATACTTCCTATATTATTCCTAACGGAGTTACGAGCATTTGCAATGCTGCGTTCGGTGCAAGAACAAGCCTAGTTTCAATAACAATGCCGAGCAGCGTTACAAACATTGACTACAGGGCATTCCTCGAATGCACCAGCTTAGTCTCAATAACAATACCAGACAGTGTTACAAGCATTGGTAGTGAAGCATTCAAAAGATGCACCGGTTTAACCACTATATCAATACCGAACAGTGTTACAAGCATTGAAGGTTCTACATTCGCCGGATGCTCTGGCTTAACTTCAATAACAATACCGGGCAGCGTTACAAGTATTGGTGAGCATGCATTTACGGGATGTACTAACGCAACGTCTTTAACAATTTCAGATGGCGTTAAAACTATTGGGAAAGGAGCGTTTTCTAGCTGTAAAGGTATAGATTTGGTAACGATCCCGGATAGTGTCACAAGTATTGACAATTCTGCGTTTTACGGCTGTTCGGGCTTAACCTATATAAAAATACCAAAGAGTGTTACAGATGTTGGTTGGTATGTTTTTAGTTATTGTTCCAACCTCACTGCTATCTACTGCGAAGCGGAGTCAAAGCCGGATGGCTGGGATGAAGATTGGCAAGGCATTCAGGACCGCAAAACCGGTGCAAAAGCCGAAGTCCACTGGGGTTCCACCGGTCCCGAAACCATCCACGGCAACTTTAACGATGACAGCGAAGTAGACATGAAAGACGCCGCCCACTTCATCGGCTGGGTAGGAGCACCCTTCCTCCCGCAGTTCCAGATTAATCAATCCTTCGATGCCGACTTCAACAAAGACGGCTCGATAGATATGAAAGACGCAGCATACTTTATTGGCTGGGTAGGAGCACCGTTCCTTCCTCAGTTCAAAATAGATTGGTAAAGGAGAATAAGTATGAAAAGTATTAAGAAATGTTTAATGGTGATTTTAGCTTTGTGCTTAATCACGACAAGCGCGGTCAACTGCTTTGCTTTTGACAGTGCCAACGAGGTTTTGGGAGCGACCGTATTCAGTGCAACACAGCCTTCCGCCAATGCCGGAGATACTGTGGATATCACAATAAATGTCGGTCACAACCAGGAAAAAGCAGTCGACGGTATGTATATTTTAGCCGTTGATTACGACAAAACATCACTGGAATATGTCGGCGCCGATGCTGATACCGCTTTGGTTAATTCATCGATTATGAAGCCGTCAGACGCGTATGATAAGGATAAAATGACCCTTACGCTCGGATACACCGACCCGCCGGTTCCCGAGGGCAAGCTTATCACCTACAAGTTCAAGATTAAGCCCGAATTCAAGGGCAAGAGTATTGATGTTGGTTTTGAGTGTCTCTCCACCGCAAACCGCAAGCAGGTAACCTGGACCTATATTACCTCGAAAATCACCGTTTCCTGCGCTCACACCAACAAGACCGCAGTAGCCGCAGTTCCAGCCACCTGCGCAGCAGAAGGAACAAAGGCTCATGAGGAGTGCTCCGACTGCGGAAAGCTCTTCTTAGACGGCAAAGAGGTAACCGAAGCTGAAATCAGCATTCCTAAGGATCCTGCTAATCACGATGGCGAGACCGAAATAAGAAACGCCGTTTCTGCCACCGAAGAAGCGGAAGGCTACACCGGCGATACTTACTGCCTCGGCTGCAATCAGAAAATCAAGGACGGCGAAAAGATAGCCAAGCTTGACCATGCACACGCCATGACTCACACCGCCGCAACCGCTCCCACCTGCACCACCGACGGTGTCGTTGAAAACTGGACCTGCTCAAAGTGCGGCAACAGCTATGCCGACGAAGCGGGAACCGTAAAGCTTGAAAGCACCGTAGACCCCAAGCTTGGTCATAAGACAGAGCTTAAGGATGCCAAGGAAGCCACCTGCACCGAGGACGGCTACACCGGCGACGAAATCTGCACCGTCTGCAATGAGACTGTCAAGAAGGGCGAGGCAGTAGCCGCTAAGGGTCATACAGTCGAGAAGGTCGACGAAAAGGCAGCCACCTGCTCCGAAGACGGATATACCGGCGACGAGGTTTGCACAGTCTGCAACGAAATAATTAAGAAGGGCGAGATTATCCCCGCAACCGGCAAGCACGAGGAAGAGGTAAGAGACACCAAGGAAGCCGACTGCACTAACAAGGGCTACACCGGTGACACCTACTGCAAGCTCTGCGGCGAAAAGCTCAAGGCTGGCGAGGATATTCCTACCGACAACACCAAGCACGACTACCAGTGGGTAGTAGATAAGGAACCCACATTCGAGGAAACCGGTCTTAAGCATGAGGAATGCACACGCTGCCACGACAAGCGCAGCCTTGACACCGTTATCGAAAAGAACGACTGCTTTCACAGCACAATGGAGCACCACAACAAAGTGGCTGCTACCTGTGTTGCTACCGGTACTTGCGAGTATTGGCATTGCACTGAGTGTGATAGGAATTATTCGGACGAAAAGGGCACGCTCAAAATAGAAAAAGTGGAAGACCTTGTTCTCCCCATCGACCCCAATAACCATGTGAACACCGAGATTCGCGACGTTAAGTCTGCAACCTGCTCTTCCGAGGGCTACACCGGAGACAAGTACTGCACCGACTGCAATACTCTTATTGCAAGCGGAAGCATCTTAGCCATCAATCCTGATGGACATAACTTTGTCAACAACAAGTGCGAGTACTGCGGCAAGATTCAGGTAACCTACTATCCGCCTACGTTCACTTACATAGATGATGAAACCCACCTTGCGGGCGGAAACATCAGAAGTCACGTTCCCGATTCATTAACCATGCACACAGACGGCGTGTATGAGTGGAACTATTGCTTGTACTGCCAGCACGAATATGGCAGAGTTCCTGTAACTGAAGCTGACATCAATATCAATGATTCTGTAGATTTGATAGTAGATGATCCTGTTCAGTCCACCAACGACGGCGACGATATCGACGTTGACGATAACACCGACGACAACACCGACGCTGACGCAGCCGAGCCCGAGGACAACAATCCTCCTACCGGCATAGCAATCGCTTTACTGCCTATGGCTTTGGCAATGGCAGCTGCAGTTGTCTCTAAAAAGTAAAATAAATAGTAAGTAACCTTTATACCTGCGCGGCTGCACGGAAGCTATCAGAGACTGCTTTGATTAGCATTTGTGCAGCCGCACATCGTATTATGACTTTCTGGAGGGTAAGTATATGAAAAAAATAATAAGCATAGCACTGGCACTTGCCATGATTATATCTATATCATCAGCATATTCACTGCCGATTTCGGCAGAAGGTCTTGAAGAGACTGCTTCCGAGGCGGTAACCACAGCACCGGAGGAATCTCCTGTGCTTTCGGATGTTACTACCGTTCCGGAAGTAACGACAGTACCGGAGGAAATATCCCTGCCGGAGAGTGTAATTACTTCGGATGAGACAACCGTCTCGGAGGAGATTACAACCTCTGAGGAGACAACCATTCCCGAAGAAACTGCACCATCTTCGGAAGAGACTTCTGAGACTGCTTCGGAGGTGACGGAGCCTGCGACTGAGATAACCGACTCTGAGTCGGAGGCTGACGAATCCTTGCAGATTGATGATTCGGCTTTCGATATTATGCCGTTTGCCGTGGGCGGGGATATTATTGCCGCCGGATATTGCGGAGAAAATTATAACAAGTATGACGTCTTTTGGACACTGGATAAGTATGGCACCCTTACTATAGGCGGCAAGGGCAATATGTACGAATCATATACAGATACTCCCCGCGGACCATGGTATAGGGATTATTCCGATGCCATCCGTTCCGTTGTGATAAACGAGGGTGTCACTTCGATTGCATACGGTGCGTTTTACGGATGCATCAATCTGACAAGCGTATCAATTCCGGATAGCGTTACATCAATTGGGTGGGACTCATTTGCTTTTTGTACCAGTCTGACAAGCATAACAATACCAAGCAGCGTTACTGAGATTGTTAACGGTGCATTTGAAGGCTGCGCCAATCTGACAGGCTTATATGTAGACAGTGCTAACAGTGTATATCACAGTGCCGGAAACTGTATAATTGAAACCGCATCAAAAATGCTCGTCGCCGGTTGTGGTGCAAGTGTTATACCTGATGACGGAAGTGTCACTTCAATAGGTGAGTATGCCTTTTCCAATTGTTCAAATCTGACAAGCATTGTGATTCCGAATAGCATAACCTCAATCGGATATGGTGCATTTATGGAATGTGCAAGCCTTAAAAGCATAGTGCTCCCTGAAAGTATTACTTCTGTCGATGAAGCTGTGTTTTACGAATGTACCGGTCTCACTGACGTATCAATTGGCAAAAATATTACTTCGATAGTGAATGGCATGTTTGCCGGTTGCACCGGTCTGACAGATATATTAATTCCGGAAACGGTTACTTCAATCGGAGATTATGCTTTTCAAGAATGTTCTTCCTTGACACACATAGTAATCCCCGAAAGTGTAACTTCAATTGGGTACGCTGCATTTGTAAGATGTAACAGTCTGACAAACATTATAATTCCTGAAAGCGTAACTTCAATCGGAGGATATGCATTTGAAAGATGTGCAAACCTTAGAGGCGCAGTAATACCAAGCAGTGTCTCGTCGATTGGTAAAGGTATGTTTTATCATTGTGTTAATCTTGCTGATATTTACTGCGGAGCAGCAGCTAAGCAGGACGGCTGGGACAACGAATGGAATGGTTCAAATTCAGAAATCCATTGGGGATTCAGCGAAGAAATCCCTCCGATATCGGGTGACGTTTTGTCGAGCGGCTATTGCGGCGGCGAGGGTGATGGAACCAATCTTACATGGACGCTGAACAGCTCCGGTACGCTGACAATCAATGGCAGAGGTATGATGAAGGATATTCCCAGTTATGACACTACATCATGGTATGAAAGTAAGTCTATCATTCGGAACGTAAGAATAAGCAGCGGAGTCACTTCCATCGGAGAGAATACATTTTCTGAGTGCCATAACCTTACAAGCGTAACAATTCCAAATAGTGTTACCTCAATCGGAGAGGATGCATTTGAATACTGTACCGGTCTGACAAGCATTACTATTCCAAGCAGTGTTATATCAATAGGAGGCGGTGCATTTAGTAGATGCACTGGCTTAACAAGCGTAAGAATTCCGAACGGCGTTACATCAATAGAATCCGGTTTGTTTTCCGACTGTTCCGGGCTTACAAGTGTAGTCATTCCGAATAGCGTTACGTATATTGATTCGTTTGTATTTAGTGGATGTACCGGTCTGAAGGACGTGACGATTCCGAATAGCGTTACATATATTGATTTTTCTGCATTTTGGGGATGCACGGGTCTTACAAGCATAGTAATTCCAAGCAGTGTTAAGACAATTGATTCTTTAGCATTTTTGGGATGTACCGGGCTGAAAAGAGTAACCATTTCAAACGGTGTTAAAACAATAGAAGATAGTGCTTTTCAATATTGCACAGGTCTGACGAGTATAGTGATCCCAAGAAGCGTCGAGACAATATGCGAGGAAGCATTTAGCGGATGTACAGGGCTGAAAAGCGTAACCATTTCAAACGGTGTAAAGACAATAGATAATCGTGCTTTTGAAAATTGCACCGGTCTGACAAGCATATCAATTCCGGGAAGTGTCTCTTCATTGGATAGTACAGCGTTTGCCGGATGCACCAATCTGACGCAATTGTCTGTAAGTGGAGCCAACAGAACGTACCACAGTGCAGGAAACTGTATAATAGATACCCAGAATAAAGCACTCGTTATAGGATGCAGCTCGAGCGTTATACCAAGTGACGGAAGCGTTACATCAATATCGTATGGTGCTTTTGAGGGCTGTACGGGTCTGACAAGCATAACAATTCCAGACAGGGTAAATTCAATTGATGGGGAGGCATTTGGCTATTGCACCGGCTTGACAAGCGTAATAATTCCGAACGGCGTCACATCAATAGAAGGAAATTTGTTTGCCGGATGTTCCAATCTTAAAAGCGTATCAATTCCGACCGGTGTTACATTAATCGGCAGCGGTGCATTTTTTGAATGTGACAGTCTTACGGATATAGTGATTCCCAATGGGGTTATATCAATTGAGTATGCTGCATTTCAGGGGTGTACCGGTCTGACAAGCTTATCAATTCCCGAAAGCGTTACTTCAATAGGTCGGCAAGCGTTTAATGGCTGTATTGGTTTGACAAGTTTAAGGATTCCGAATGGTGTTACTTCAATATCGGAAGCCGCATTTTCGGGCTGCTCCGGCTTATCATGGGCAATCATTCCGAAAAGCGTTGTTTCAGTTGATAGTGATATATTTTTATCATGCACAAACCTCACCGCCATCTACTGCGAAGTAGAATCAAAGCCGGAGGGTTGGAGTGAATATTGGCAGGGCGAACAGAATCCCAATACCGGTGCACAAGCCACCGTCTACTGGGGCACAACTAAGCCGGAAGTCGATTACGGCAACTTCAACGAAGACGGCGAAGTAGACATGAAAGACGCTGCCCACTTCATCGGCTGGGTAGGCGCACCCTTCCTTCCGCAGTTCCAGATAAATCAAGACTTCAATGCCGACTTCAACAAGGACGGTACAATTGACATGAAAGACGCCGCATATTTCATCGGCTGGGTAGGAGCACCGTTCCTTCCGCAGTTTAAAATAGATTGGGAATAAGCAATTTTAAAAATAAAGAGGGAAAGACATGAAAAAAATAATAAGCATAGCACTTGCGCTTGCAATGATTATATCTATATCATCAGTATTCGCCCTGCCACTTTCGGCGGAAGGCATTGAGGAGACTGCTTCCGAGGCAGTAACCACTGTCTCGGAGGAAGCTGCTGTTCCAGCGGATACAACATTCGTGCAGGAAGTAACATCCGTACCGGAGGAAATAACAGTCGCAGAGAAAACAACAGTATCTGAGGAACCCCCAACGGCTTCAGATAATTGTCAGCCCGACATTCAGCCGGAGGATGGCATCTATGAGGATGGCGAACCGACAGGGATGATTGAAACGGTTGATTTTTCTGCCGGAACTGCAAGTAATGATGAGCTTTTTGAACAATATCTGACAAAACTGCTTTATGGCGATGTGCAGATTCGTCCACTTGCTTCAGAACGGGGCAGAGCGCAGCTTTCTGGCGAAGCGCTGAGGATATATGATGAGCTAAGACCGCATATTATTGCCATTGCCGACGGCAGTGAAAAAAGCACTACTATCTATCTGAGCAAAGGGTCTGTGCTGACAAGGTCAATTATTAAGAAAATTTTTGATGTTTTAGCTACGGATTTCCCTTCGGAAACTTACTGGATGGATGGCTGCGCGTATGGATTCCAGCAGGGTTCGTATTTTGTCTCCTTTTCAATCGCAGAAAACTATCAGGTGACAAAGACAGATGAAAGCGGAACACATGTTGAGGTTGACACCTCTAAAATTGAAAGTGCTAAAAAAGCTTTGGACAATGCTCGCAGGATTGTTGGCGGAGCAACAGGCAGTGATTATGACAAAATTAAGTATTTTGTAGATGAGATATGCCGCCTGGCAGAATATGACTATGGCGCAGTGTGCGGTAATATTAGCTCTGATAAGTCTCCGTGGAGAATTATCAATGTATTTGACGGCGACCCGAATACGAATGTTGTCTGTGAGGGATTTGCAAGGTCGTTTCAGTACCTGTGCGAGCTGGCGGGAATTGAATGCTACTGTGTAACCGGCACGATGGACGGCGGCGGGCATATGTGGAATCTTGTAAGATTGGATGATAAGATTCATCTGCTTGATGTTACTGCCTGCGAGGGAGGTTATAAAGTAGAAGACTTTTTGTATGACGTTAAGCTCAATCCGGACGGATATGAATCGAGCAATATTACTTATGTTTATGACAAATCGATGTTTGACGTTTATCCCGAAAGCATACTTTTCCCAGCCGCGCCTGACGGTGAGGTTGTTTTAAGCGGCTATTGCGGAGGGGAAGGAGACGGCACCAATATCTCGTGGACGCTCGATGACTGCGGAACGCTTATCTTAAGCGGACACGGAAGAATGAGAAATTTCGAGCAGACGTCAGAGGGCGAGATTGAATGGCGTGTTTCACATTCTGTCAGAAAAATGATTAAAAACGTCATAATTGAGGAGGGGATAACCTCTATCGGCGAGAACGCATTTTACAGCTGCCCATCCATCGAAAAAATAACCCTGCCAAGCACGCTTACTACTATTTGCTCGTATGCCTTTGCTTATGCCGGATTTGAGAAGATAAGCATACCGAAGAGTGTAACAACTGTGGGCTGTTACATTTTCGGATGGTGTGCGTATGAGGAGTATAAAAAAATCAAGGAAATTTACTGCGATGTGGAAATGAAGCCCGAAGGATGGGATAATAACTGGAATTTAACGGACGCAACGGTATATTGGGCAGGCGTTCCGAGGGTTGACAGCGGCTATTGCGGCGCTGAGGGAAAAGGTACCAATCTTACCTGGTCGCTCGACAAAGACGGAACTCTTACAATCAGCGGAACGGGAGCCATGGAGAGATACACCTGCAATTTAGACGTGCCATGGCGCGGATATAAAGACAAAATCCGTACGATAAAAATATGCGATGGCGTTACCTCAATATCGTCGTTCACAGCCTTATACTTCCCGAATCTGACTAAAGTGGATATTGCCGACAGCGTTACTTCCATAAAGATGTATGCATTCGCCGAATGTTCTGGATTGACAAGCATTACGATTCCAAAAAGCGTTGTGTCGGTTGAAGAACTTGCATTTTACAATTGTTCCGGTCTTACAGACATCTACTGTGAAGCAGAAGCCAAGCCCAAGGGCTGGAAAAGCAGCTGGAACGGCACCTCCGCCTTAGCCCAATGGGGTGCAAAAATTCCGGATTATACCCCCGGCGACTTCAATGAAGACGGCGTAGTAGACATGAAAGACGCTGCCCACTTCATCGGCTGGGTAGGTGCGCCCTTCCTTCCGCAGTTCCAGATAAATCAAGACTTCAATGCCGACTTCAACAAGGATGGCACAATTGACATGAAGGACGCTGCATACTTCATTGGCTGGGTAGGCGCACCCTTCCTTCCACAGTTCAAAATTGATTGGCAATAAAAAATTTAAAGAAAAGAGGACAAAAACATGAAAAAACTACTTAGCATGATGTTAGCGCTTACAATGCTAATATCAACATCATCAGCATTCGCTCTGCCGCTTTCGGCAGAGGGTGTTCAGGAAACCACTTCCGAGGCAGTTACAACCGCCCCTGAGGAATCCCCAGCACTACCTGAGGTGACTACCGTTCCGGAAGTAACAACAGTTCCTGAGGAAACTGCTGCCCCTGAGAAAACAACCATTCCGGAAACCACACCGGTACCGGAGGAGACTTCTGAGCCTTCCTCGGAAGTGACAGAGCCTGCGACTGAGGCTGTAGACCTTGAAACCGAGGGTACAGACTCCGCCCCTGAAGTTACAGACCCTGCCCCTGAGGTAATCGAACCCATGCCGGAGGATGAGCTGCTTTCTGCTGCTCTGCCGCTTGCTGAGGGGGATGGCATTGTTGCAAGCGGGTATTGTGGATATGTTGAGGTAGACTGGGATTCTGAGGAGAATATAGAGTTTGGAACCAACATTACTTGGGCACTTGACAGCGCGGGTACATTGACCATCAGCGGCACGGGAAAAATGGCACATTTTCAAAGTATAGGTGCACCATGGGATGATTACAGCGAATCCATCCGTAGTGTAAACATCTCCGATGGCATAACTTCACTTGGAGACTATTCGTTTTGCGGCTGTACCAATTTAACCAGCGTGACATTCCCCGGTACTGTCAAAGAAATCTGGGACAAAACATTCGCAAACTGCACAAGCCTTAAAAGCATAACAATACCGGATGGCATAACTGGAATTTATTATTTGGCGTTTTACAAATGCACAGGTCTTGAAAGCGTAATACTTCCGGACAGCGTTCAGGAAATTGGATACTGCGTATTTACAGGCTGTAAAAACCTTAAAAACATTACTATGTCAAAAAACATAACCTATATTGATGAGAGTGCATTTGATGGATGCTCCAGCTTGACAAGCATAACAATACCGGGCGGCGTAAAACGCATGGGTTGGGGTGCATTTAGGGGCTGCACAAGCTTGAAAAGCATAGATTTTCAAAATGGAGTTGAAGTAATTTCCGACTATGCATTTGAAAACTGCACCGGTCTGACAAGCATATCCATACCAAGCAGTGTTACTAATATAGAAGGTTCTGCATTTTCAGGCTGTCCAAACATAACAAGTATATCTGTAGACAGCATGAACAGCGTATATCATAGTTCCGGAAACTGCATAATTGAAACCGCAAGCAAAAAGCTCATTATGGGATGCGGCAGCAGCGTTATACCCAATGACGGAAGCGTAAAAATTATAGGAAGCTCGGCGTTTGAAGACTGCTACAGCCTTACGGGGATAGTCATACCCAACAGCATAACAACTATAGGCACAATGGCATTTCAGGGATGCGAAAACCTTAAGTTCATTTCAATTCCGCACAGTGTAACAAAAATCGGCGGAGGCGCATTCAGACAATGCTATAATCTCCGAAACATAGTTATTCCTAACAGTGTTGTTTCTATGGGCATTGAGGTGTTCAGAAATGATGGTATGCTGCGACTGATTACACCTGATGATGAACCTTTAGCGGAACCAAGCACATTCAGCAATTCCGATCGCGAAGGAGCAATGCCGTCTGACGGCTCCGACTCAGCCGCGATGCTGTCTTCGTATGATAAGCCGATTGACTACCTTTCCGCCATCTACTGCGAAGCGGAATCAAAGCCGGACGGCTGGGACGAAGGCTGGAACGGATCAAACGCAGAGGTATACTGGGGATATGTAACCAAAACCATCGTCACCGGTAAATGCGGCGGTGAAGGCGACGGCAGCAATCTTACCTGGAAGCTTGACAGCAACGGCACATTAACCATCACCGGAACCGGCAAAATGGGCGATTACTTGGATCCACAGAATTATATGTCGTCTAATACTCCATGGGAGTATTTCAAAAATTCAATAAGAAATGTAATAATCGATGAGGGTGTAACATCAATCGGAAGCGGTGCATTTTATAACTATTACAGCATGGCAAACGTTACCATTCCAAACAGCGTTACTTCAATAGGCAATTATGCATTTGCCTATTGCTACGGTCTGACAAACTTAACCATTCCTGATAGTGTCACCTCAATCGGCGATTATGCATTTTGCGGCTGCGAAAACTTGACAGGCATAACAATTCCGGACAGTGTTACATCAATCGGCGACGCTGCATTTGTCGGATGCCGAAGATTGACAGGCATAACAATTCCGGTCAGTGTCAGCTCAATCGGCAACGGTGCATTTACCGGATGTCAGGGCGTAGAGGTTGCCCCGGGAAACAGATATTATCATATGGGCGGAAATTGTCTGATTGAAACCGGAACCCGCAAGCTTATCATTGGCTTTAACAACAGCGTTATTCCCGCAGACGGAAGCGTCACATCGATTGGAATTGATGCGTTTGCAGGCTGTGACGAGATAACAAGCATAGTTATTCCTAACTGCGTTACATCAATCGGAGATTCTGCATTTTCGGGATGTCACAATTTGTCAAGTATAACCATTCCAAACAGCGTTACATCAATCGGACAAGTGCATTTTACAGCTGTGAAAACTTGACAGGCATAACAATTCCGGACAGTGTTACCTCAATTGGAGCGTACGCATTTTCAGGCTGTCAAAGTGTTGAAGTTGCTGCCGGAAACAGAAATTACCATATGGATGGCAATTGCCTGATTGAAACCGGAACCCGCAAGCTCATCGCCGGCTTTAACAACAGTGTTATACCCGACGACGGAAGCATTATATCAATAGGAGACGGTGCATTTTCAAACTGCCAAAGCCTGGCAAGCATATCCATTCCTGATAGCGTTACATCAATCGGGAGAAGTGCATTTGCCAGCTGCCAAAGCTTGGAAAGTATATCCATCCCCGATAGTGTCACATCAATCGCTGATGGTACGTTTTTGTATTGCCAAAGCCTTAAAAGCATAACCATCCCAAACAGTATCAGGTCAATTGGATCGGTTGCATTCTTCAATTCAGGTCTTACAAGCATAACTATCCCGAAAAGCGTTACATCTATTGGAGAGCGGGCATTTTCATACTGTCCCAACCTTACTACTATCTACTGCGAGGTTAAATCCAAGCCATCCGGCTGGGCTGATAATTGGTGTGATAAACAAAACATGAGCGGTGAAAATGTCAATGTAAGCTGGGGTGATGCAGAAGTAGTTGATTATATCCCCGGCAACTTCAACGAAGACGGAGTAGTAGACATGAAAGACGCCGCCCACTTCATTGGCTGGGTAGGCGCACCCTTCCTCCCGCAGTTCCAGATCAATCAGGATTTCAATGCCGACTTCAACAAGGACGGCACAATTGATATGAAGGATGCCGCATATTATATCGGCTGGGTAGGCGCGCCGTTCTTACCGCAGTTTAAAATCGATTGGTAAGCGAAAAGTATAATAGCTTTGGCGAAGAACGCCCGACAAACAAGCGGCTGTTGCAGAGAGTGCAGCAGCCGCTTGGCTTTTTTTACATTTTTGAAGATATGTATTTCCAAAACCGGAATACAATTTTTGGCTACTCAATTATCGGCTGTTCAGCCTTTTTGACTTTTGAATGAACGCCGAAAAGCAGAAGCCCGATCACAAAGAACACGGAAATAGCGCCTACGCCTGCGTTGATGTTATCTGTCGCCTGCGATACTACGCTGATAACCGCCGTTCCCAAAAATGAAGCTCCCTTGCCGCAGATATCTAAAATACCGAAGTATCCTCCCGACTTTTCGGAAGGAATTATTTTTGCATAGTAAGAGCGTGAAAGTGCTTGGATTCCGCCTTGGAACAATCCTACCGCCACGGCAAGGATCCAGAAGTGAAGCTGAGAGGTCATAAATATGGCAAATATCGCAATTCCCAAATACGCACTTATGCATACCATAATCATTTTTCTGGTCTCGACTTTTTTGGAAAGCCTTCCGATGATTATAGAGCTTGGAAAAGCAACTATCTGGGTTAATAGCAGCGCTAAAAG
>ENA-UOOC01001237-UOOC01001237.1-human-gut-metagenome-genome-assembly--contig:-C48old-NODE-1237-length-22560-cov-11.458343_pt1 | contig 22560 bp, 22 predicted proteins | sample MGYA00242469_ERZ724016 | MGnify/ENA metagenome assembly ERZ724016 | reverse complement strand
TCAGCCTTGCCTGCATTGGTTTCCTGCCGGAGAGCATCATTGCCGAAATGCTCACCCACGCAGCAAAAAGCAGAACAGCGTGACTTCCGCCACGCTGTTCTCTCTAAAGCTATAAACCTGTCTTATGCGCTTCTACCCTGACGGGGTGCCTTTTTTATTTCGCGCGGCGCCGGGGTAAGACACCGCAGGAAATACGGGTCAGTTTCCGCGCTTTTTAGCAGTCCAGGCCATGCCGGTAACGCTGAGAACAGCGGTCACGGCGTAGATACCCACGCCCGCGTCGAAGGTCTTGGGGCTACCCTTGGTGTCGTCCGCCTTGGTGTCGGTGGTAGTAGTGGTGGAGTTGTAGTAGTAGCGCGGCGCTCTTACAGTGAAAGTACCGTCCCCGTTGTTCACGGTCACCACGCCCTCAGCCATATAATTCGTCACATCCACAGTGAACGTACCGCCCACAATACCGGTCTTGGTGGGTACAGTCACACCACCGTTGGTGTTCACAGCCGTTGCAGCAGTCTTGCCGCTCCAGTAGTTGTTATCAAGATTCACGGATCCACCAGGCTTAACCTCATTCGCCTTGAACAGCTGGCCGCCATCACGGCCGGTGGAATTGACTATAACGTTATTATTGACCTTAACGTTTGCATCGCCATTGACCGTGCCAAAGCGTATCGCACGGTCACCGCAGTTATTGATGTAATTCTCATGAATGATCACATTTCCGCCCATGCCGTTGTCTGCATTGAGCTGGATAGCTCTTTTGCCGATGTTTTTGAAAGAGTTGTTTTCGATAGTAGCACCCTGAAGCCGCTGGATGTACAAGCCATCATTGGTTGCCCCGGTAAAGGCGCATCCGGTCACCTGCACGTTCCGATACGGCGTGGTCAATGATTTCAGCTCAATACCATTCTTCCCCTCGCCGCTGGGATTGAAGCTGCAATTCTTGACAATGATGCCATCATTGGCATAGTCGGTAAGCACATCAGCCTTAGATACACTGAGTGACCCATTGATCGTCAGGCCGTTAAATGTGATATTCTGCAGAGAGAAGTCAAGCCAAGATCCGGAGTAGTTTGTGCGCACATATGGGCTCGTAAGATCGTTTCCATCCTCACCCTTTTCGATGCGCAGCTCCTCGAACTGCACGTTCTTGCTGCTGAAGTACGCGCTCATTGCCGCCATTTCGGTGTCATTCGCCCAGCGCGCAGCCGCTTCAAACCCCGCAAATGTCGCACCCGCTTCAGCCGTGAACGTAACGTTCTTGACCGTGCGGACAAAGAACTGCGCACGGGTAGTCAGACCAGCAAAAGCGCTGACTTTATCTCCAACAGTCCATGTCACGATGGGGTTACAGGTACTACCGGAACCCTTTACCTCTACATGCGCCACGCCTTTATAGTAATCGACACCGCTGCCAAGGCAAGTATCGTCCGCTATTACCCGCGCAAGATAGAGTTTTTCATACGCACCCTGTGCAAAGTGTATCGTCTTGCCGTCGATACTTCCATACTTGCCGTCCAGCACATCCTGTGCATTTGCCGCCGTGACATTGACCACGGTCCCGCTCATGTCAGGTCCTTCATTCCCCGCCCACGCCATCGTGGTGACGCCCAGCGCCATGACCAGGGCCAGAATGGTTGCCAATACTTTTTTCATTGCTCATTCCCCTTATGGTAGTAGATTTCCGCAGGTGTGCTCGTTTTAATACCCATTAAAACGCTAATGCAGAGGTACCTCTGCGGATAGTCAAATTATAGCACAGCTGCACCGTTTGTCCAGCCTTTTTATGGAAATTTTACACATTTTTTCTGTTACCGGGAATAAAAACAGGAAAATTTGGCAGGAAATGGAAGTTGGGGCGGAGAAAATGCCGCCTGCGGCGGGGCGAGGGCGTTTTTTGATGCTGCGGGGCATCGGGGACGCCGCCCCCCCTACAGGGGAAGACTTTAGGGCTACTTTTTTCTATAAACCTATTGACATTGTAGGGTTTATGTGCTACCATGCACTTACCTACAAAAAAGATATGTTAAAGGAGTGATCCTATGCAGGTCTATGCAGATAATGCAGCCACCACGCGGATGAGCGACAAGGCCGTGGCGGCTATGACGCCCTATTTCCAGCAGTTTTACGGAAATCCCTCCAGCCTGCACACCGTGGGCCAGCAGGCCGCGGAGGCGCTGGCGGACGCACGGCGGCGGGTAGCGGACTGTCTCGGGTGCAGCTTTAAGGAGATCACGTTCACCTCCGGCGGCAGCGAGGCCGACAACCAGGCCATCGTCTCGGCGGCGCGGATCGGCGAGCGAAAGGGCAAGAAGCACATCATCTCCACCGCCTTCGAGCACCACGCGGTGCTGCACACACTGAAGAAGCTGGAAAAAGAGGGCTTTGAGGTGACGCTGCTGGACGTGGGTCCCACAGGCACCATCACCCCCCAGCAGGTGGCGGAGGCCATCCGGGAGGACACTTGTCTGGTGACCATCATGTACGCCAACAACGAGATCGGCTCTATCCTGCCCATCCCGGAGATCGGCAAGGTGTGCCACGAGAAGGGCGTGCTGTTCCACACCGACGCGGTGCAGGCGGCGGGCCACCTGCACATCAACGTGAAGGAGCAGAACATCGACATGCTGTCCCTGTCCGGCCACAAGTTCCACGGCCCCAAGGGCGTGGGCGTGCTGTATGCCCGGCAGGGCATCCCCCTGACCAATATCATCGAGGGCGGCGCGCAGGAACGCGGCAAGCGGGCCGGCACGGAGAACATCCCCGGCATCATGGGTCTGGCGGCGGCGCTGGATGAGTCCTGCGGGCACATCGATGAGGACACCGCCCGGCTGACGAAGCTGCGGGACAAACTGATCGCCGGCCTGAGTAAGATCCCCCACAGCGCGCTGAACGGCGACCCGGTGCACCGGCTGCCCACCAACGTGAACTTCTGCTTCGAAGGCATCGAGGGCGAGAGCCTTCTGCTGCTGCTGGATCAGGCGGGCATCTGCGCCAGCTCGGGCAGCGCCTGCACCAGCGGGTCCCTGGACCCCAGCCATGTGCTGCTGGCCATCGGCCGTCCCCATGAGGTGGCCCACGGCTCCCTGCGGCTGAGCCTGTGCCACGACACCACGGAGGCGCAGGTGGACTATATTCTGGAAAAAGTGCCCGGCATCGTGGCGTATCTGCGGGATATGTCCCCCATGTGGAAGGACCTGGAGTCCGGCAAGCGGACATTCATTCTGTAATGTAAAGGAGCGTTGATTATGGCTTTGTATACCGATACCGTGATGGACCACTTCCTGCACCCCCGGAACGTAGGCGAGATCGCCGACGCCGACGGCGTGGGCGAGGTGGGCAACGCCAAGTGCGGCGACATCATGAAGATGTACCTGAAGATCAAGGACGGCAAAATCGAGGACGTGAAGTTTGAGACGTTCGGCTGCGGCAGCGCCATCGCCTCCAGCTCCATGGCCACCGAGATGATCAAGGGCAAGCGCATCGAGGACGCGCTGGCCCTGACCAACAAGGAGGTCGTGGACGCGCTGGGCGGTCTGCCCGCCCACAAGCTGCACTGCTCTGTGCTGGCGGAGGAAGCCGTGAAGTCCGCGGTAAAGGACTACTACGACAAGAACGGAATCGCCTACGACAAGAGTAAGTTCCCCGCCTGCGAGGACTGCGAGAGCTGCCGCATGGTGTAAGAAATACGGAAAAGAACCGCCCGAGGGCGGTTCTTTTTTTGTTCAAAACACGCCGTAGCCCTGACCCTGGGTGATGATGTAGGACCAAAGGACCGGGCCGACGGCGCCGGTGGGACTGTACCCCAGGCGGCTTTGCAGGGTGCGGACCGCGGCGGCGGTGGCCGCGCCGAAGATGCCGTCCGCCGTCACAGGGGGCAGGGCGCTGTCCCGCTGCGCCAGCCGGTTCAGCTGGGTCTGAAGCAGCGTCACCTCCGGGCCGGTGTCGCCCTCCACCAGGAAGCGGCCGGGGTATATCTGCCGGGCGAAGGTCTGGTACTCCGGCGGCAGCTGGTAGAGCGTCTGCTCATAGACGTTCCGGATGGCGTTCCATGTGTTCCGCCCCACCACGCCGTCCACCGTCAGGCCATAGGTGCTCTGGAAGGCCAGCACCGCGTCCCGCAGCTCGTCGTCGAACACGTCGGAGATGCGGATGGGCGGCAGCTCCGGCAGGAAGAAGCCCAGAAACGCCAGATAGAACCGGATGGTCTGGACGCCGATGCCGGTGTCGCCCAGGCGGAGGACCTTGGGGAACTGCCGCTGAGCCTCAGAGATGGTCAGGCCCTCGCTGGTGACCTCGGAGAGGCTCTTGACGCCGTTGTAGATGGACTTGATGCGATACCATGTGCCCTTGCCCACGATGCCGTCCTGGGTCAAATTGAAAATGCGCTGGAAGGCGCGGACGGCGGCGGCGGTGTCCGCGCCGAAGACGCCGTCGGTCTCTCCGACGGCGGGGAGAGCCGGGTAGTTCTTGCGGATGCGGTTCAGCTCACGCTGGAGGGTGCGGACATCCTCTCCCACGCTGCCCACGGTCAGGGGCCGGCCGGGATAGGAGGGCGTGCTGTCCCCCACCGGGGCGTTGTACACCAGGTCGATGTCCTGCCCGTAGTAGTACTGCAATATCTCGTAGGGCGTTTTCCCCTGCTGCGCCAGTTCCTGGCTGCCCCACTGAGACAGCCCCCGGCACTGGGTGCGCACGCCGTCGCAGAACTGGGCGTACAGGGGCTCCACATTGCCGCGGCGGACGATGTAGTTGTTGAACATATCGTCCACGATGGCGTTGATGTTCTCGAACGTCTCCTTATTGGGGGAGAAGGCCTGATCGTACTGGGTGTTGTTGGTGATGTCGAAGTCATAGCCCCGGCTGCGGTAGAACTCCGTATAGACCCGGTTCAGTGCCACGGATATCTGCGCCAGCACGTTGGCGCGGATGGCGCTCTCGTTCCAGGTGGGGTATATCTCGCTGGCGGCCACACCCTTGATATAGCGGGGAAAGGTGACGGTGACGTTCTCCGCCGGGGCGTCCGGCGCGCCCAGATGGACGGTGATGTACTCCGGAATAACGGGATAGGGCACGGCTCAGCCCTCCTCTCGCTGCGGCGGCAGCGTCACCGCCAGCACGGACTCAATACGGGGAAACACCAGCACCTGCTGGTGCTCCGGGCAGTGGTAGTCCGGGTGGCTCACCGCCACGGTATAGGCGGTGCCGCTGATGCCCGCCGTGTCCGACGACAGTCCCAGCGACGCGGGCAGCGCCGGCAGCAGTATCCTGTCGGCAATGCCGGAGCTGTCGGTCACGCCGGAGTAGAACGTCTCCCGCACCGCGCCGAAGTCGCGGTAGACCTCCACGGACGCGCCGGGGATGGGGAATATCCCCTGGGCGGCGGATACCTGCACCCGCAGGCTGCCCTGCTCCGGGTGGGCATTACGGAACCAAGTGATGGGCTCGATCTGTGCCATGGTCGTTCCTCCCTTTTGCTTTTGGGAGAGTATATGCATCAGCAGAAAAGAAATATCCCCCGGCGGCAGCCGGGGGATATTTGTTGTTTCAGAAGGCCCAGTTGCCATGGCGGAACACGGGGACCACATCGCCGTTTTCGCAGACGGCGTCGATGTCCATATCCTCGGAGCCGATCATAAAGTCCTCGTGGATCATGGAGTCATTGACGCCCAGGGCGCGGCACTCGGCCAAGGTCTTGTGCTCAAAGTCGTTAATGGTGTCGGCAAAGCCCATGCCCAGGGCCAGATGGCAGGCGGCGTTTTCGTCGAACAGCGTGTTGTAGAACAGCAGTCCGGACTGGCGGATGGGACTGTCGTAGGGCACCAGGGCGCACTCGCCCAGATAGGCGCTGCCCTCGTCCATAGTGATAAGCTTGGTCAGCAGGTCGTTGTTCTGCTCGGCGTGCCACTCCACAGCCTTGCCCGCGTGGAAGCGAATCCAGAACTTGTCGATGAGCTGCCCCTGATAGCTCAGTGGCTTGGTGGCGTAGACGATACCCTCGGCCTCGCCCCGCTTGGGGGAGATGAAGCACTCCTCGGAGGGGATATTGGGGTTGAAGACAATGCCCTGCAGGCTGCGCTCGCTGCCGCCGCAGAAATGGGCCTCGGGGATCATACCCACGGTGAAGTCGGTGCCGGTGGCGCTCCTGTAGCGCAACTGGCGGATGTGCAGGCTGTTCAGGTAGTCGCGGCGGTCGTGGATGTCCTTGTTGTGGGCCGCCCAGTTGGCCTGGGGATCGCCCTCCAGCGCGCGGGAGGTGGAGAGGATGGCCTCCCACAGCTTTTCCACCGCCTGAGTCTTACGCAGACCGGGAAACAGCTTTTTTGCCCAGGCCTCACCGGGGACAGCGGCAATACACCACTGGTACTTGTTCTCGATCTGGTCGCGGTAGGGCTTGATGACGGGGAACTTGGCCTGCTGGCTCTTGGCCAGCTTCTCCTGGTCGATGCCCTTCAGGCCGTCCGGGTCCTCGGAGAGCAGGTAGATGCGGCAGGGAATGGTGTCCACATAGTGCTGCCAGCGGGCCAGCTCGTAATCCTCCACTCTGGAGAGCGTGGTCAGGCTGCGGTGGCGGACGTGAAGCTTCTGCAGGGGCTGGTAGTTCCAGTCCACCACGACCTTTTTGGCCTTACACTTATAGCACTCGTCCACCAGCATGGCCACGAACTCCGGCTGGTCCAGGTCGGCGGCGATGAACACCTCCTGCCCCTTCTGGATGTTGACGCCGGTGCGGGCGATGAGACGGGCGTAGGAACGGAGAACAGACTTTTTCATAGGAAATGCCTCCTTATCGGCAAAATTTCTGTTATGGGTATTGTACCACCGCGGGTGGGATTTGAAAAGCGGCAGGGCGGGACGTTCAAAAATTATTTTCATTTCTTTAATGTTCCTCTAATAAACCGGACGTAAGATAAGGCTATCCTAAGGAGGCACACAACACATCAACACAAGGCCATCTACATATACAATACAGTTTCAGGAGGTAAAGAATATGAAACGTTTTCACATCATCAAAAAGGCTTCCCCCGTCAACTACGCGCTGGAGAGCAGCCGCACCCTGGACAACGGCGTGGTGCTGAAGCTGATCCACTGCGGCGAGACGCTGACCGTGTCCGCCAGCTACGAAAAGCATCTGGAGAGCTTCGCCGACCTGCGCTCCGTGGAGGAGGCGGCGTATATCGAGGACTATCTGACCCGGAAGTACAGCGGTGTGGACGCCGCCGACCTGCCCATGCTGACGGCGTAAGGGTTGTCAGGGAAAACACTTTCTGGTATACTGGGCGTGAGCGAGAGGTCCCGCCCGCCGATGGGCGGGCGGGGCATTTTTTCTGCCGCCGGACGGCAGTTTGTGGAGGAGGGCACGGCGTATGCGTATTCTTATCGCGGAGGACCAGCCGGAGCTGCGGCGGATGCTGGTGAAGAACCTAACGGCGGCGGGCTACACCGTGGACGACGTACCGGACGGCGCGGAGGCGCTGGCGTATCTGGACGCGGCAGCCTATGACGCGGCGGTGCTGGACATCATGATGCCGAAAGTGGACGGGCTGACGGTGCTGCGGACGCTGCGCGCCCGGGGCAGCGCCCTGCCGGTGCTGCTGCTGACAGCCCGGGACGCCGTAGCCGACCGGGTAGACGGGCTGGACGCGGGCGCGGACGACTATCTTATCAAGCCCTTTGCCATGGACGAGCTGCTGGCGCGGCTGCGGGTGCTGACCCGGAAAAAGGGAAGCGGCAGTACCAACGTCTACACTCTGGCTGATCTGACGGTGGATACCGCCGCCCGGACAGCGAAGCGGGGCGGCCGGACGCTGGAGCTGTCCGCCCGGGAATATGCGCTGCTGGAATACCTTATCCGCAGCAAGGGCGTGGTGCTGTCCCGGCAGCAGATCGAGGACAACCTGTGGAGCCTGGACTACGCCGGGGGCACCAATGTGGTGGACGTATACATCAGCTATCTGCGGAAGAAGTTGGAACTGCCCGGTGAACAAAAGCTGCTGCACACAGTGCGGGGCATGGGCTGGGTGCTGAAGGAGGACGCATGAGGAACATATCCATCAAATGGCGGATGACCCTGTGGTTCTCCCTGCTGATGATCGCCATCACGGCACTGATGCTGGTGTTCGTGATGCTGATGAACCGCAACACCGTAACGCGGCCGCCGGAGGCAGAGCTGCTGTACATGGTGGACCGGAACGCCGATGATGTGGAATTCGACCACGGAGGCTGGGACTTCAGCGACGTGGAGCAGTACGCCCACGGGGTGTACACGGAGATCTTCGACGAGGACGGACAGCGGCTGTTCGGCACGGCGCCGGCGGAGGTATCGGACGGCGCGCCGAAGGAGAAAAACGCGCTGCACACCGTCGTCGGCAGCAGCGGCGGGACGTATCTGGTGTACGACTGCTGGCTGGAGATCGGCGGCAGCGGCCTGTGGGTACGGGGCACCATCGACAGCGCGGCCCGGGGCAGCGTGATGGAGGTCATCGTGCCGCTGGCGTGGTCGGTGCTGCCGGCGCTGGTGGTGCTGAGCGTGGGCGGCGGCTGGCTCATCTCCAGCAGCTCCTTCAAGCCTATGGAGAAGGTCATCGCGGCGGCGGAGAGCATCTCCGGCGGCGAGGACCTGTCGCGGCGCATCGGCCTGCCGCGGGGCAGAAGTGAGATCAACCGGCTGGCGGGGACCTTTGACGATATGTTTGACCGGCTGGAACGCTCCTTTAAGGCGGAGGCGCAGTTTACCTCGGACGCCAGCCATGAGCTGCGGACGCCGGTGACGGTGATCCTGGCAGAATGTGAGACGCTGGAGCGTACAGCGGAGACCACAGAGGACTACGTCGAGGGCATGACGGTCATTCATCGGCAGGCGGAGCAAATGTCCCGGCTCATCGGACAGCTGCTGCATATCACGCGGCTGGAACAGGGCACCCAGAAGACCTGCATGGAGCGCGGCGACCTGGCAGCGCTGGCGGAGGCGGTATGTGAGCAGCAGAAAATGATCGCGCCGGAGGGCGTAGTCCTGACCTGCGACGCGCCGGAGAACGTGGAGGCACGGATGGACGTGATACTGATAACCCGGCTGCTGAACAATCTCATTTCCAACGCCTTCCGGTACGGCAGCGGCGGCGGACACGTCCGTGTGGCCGTCCGCCGGACGGGCAGCTGCGCCGTGCTGTCCGTCAGCGACGATGGCGCGGGCATCCCACCGGACCAGCAGGAGAAGATATGGCAGCGCTTCTATCAGGTGGACGCGGCCCGCAGCGGCGGCGAGGGCACCGGGCTGGGGCTGTACATGGTACGCCAGATCGCACGGCTCCACGGCGGTACGGCGGAGGTGGAGAGCGTGCCCGGGCAGGGCAGCACATTCACCGTGCGGATCCCGGCGGAATGACATACATTTTCCCCGCCTGCGGGCGGGGAAAATTTTTTCATATCCCATATTGACTCTGCCATGGTGGGAGGGTATAGGATAGGTATGAGCTCAAGGAAAGACGATGGAGGTGCCCCCATGCTGAAGGTCGGAGATTTTTCAAAGCTGTCCCCCCCCGGCCGTGCATTTGCGCTCCCCTCACGCCCCCCGCCTGACGGCGGGGGTTTCTTTATGATTTGCTTAACCGGGTTGACTTTCACGGGACAGGCGGGCATAATAGGGCATACTATACTGATGGGAGGTGCGGTCATGGCGGACATTTTCATACGGGCGCTGCCCAAGTACGCGCCGGACCTGATCGTGCTGCTGGGGCTGTATCTCCTGCTGCTGGGCCGGTGGAAGAAGCAAGGTCGGCGGCGGGTACTGGTGTACACGGTGTTCAGCGTGTATATGCTGGGCGTGCTGTGGGTGACGGTGCTGCCGGTGCTCTCCATGCTGGGAATACACCATGCCTACGCGCCCATGAACCTGGAGCCGTTCCGTGACCTGCGACTGGGATACGGCAACGCAGAGCGGCAGGTCTTTCTAAACGTGCTGATGACGGTGCCCTTCGGCATTCTGTGGCCGGTGGTGCGCCGGGGAAAAGCGGGGGTGTTCCGTACGGTGGGGGCGGCGTTTCTGCTGAGCCTGTGCATCGAGCTGATCCAACCGCTGCTGCCCACAGCACGGATGTCGGACATCACCGACCTGATCTGCAACACTGCCGGCGGGCTGATCGGCTACGGGCTGTACCGGCCGTGGAAAAAAGCCTTGGGCTGCTGGATGTAAAAAACGACCGCCGAGGCGGTCGTTTTTGCTTATTGCAGGGCTTCGCGGAGGCGGAGGGCCTTTTGGGCCAGCTGGGCGAAGGCGGCGGGGGTAAGGGACTGGGCGCCGTCGGACAGGGCGGTGGCGGGACGGTCATGGACCTCCACCAACAGTCCGTCGGCCCCGGCGGCCACGGCGGCCAGCGCCAGCGGCTCCACCAGATCGGCGCGGCCCGCGGCGTGGCTGGGGTCCACAATGACCGGCAGATGGGTCAGGCGCTTCAGCACCGGAACTGCGGACACATCCAGGGCGGCGCGGGCGGGGGTCAGGCCGCTGCGGATACCACGCTCACAGAGAATGACCTGCGTATTGCCGCCGGACAGGATATACTCCGCGGACAGCAGCAGCTCCTCCACTGTGGCGGAGGTGCCGCGCTTGAGCAGGATGGGCTTGCGAGTGCGGCCGAGAGCCTTCAGCAGGGCGAAGTTCTGCATATTGCGCGCACCCACCTGCAGCACGTCCACACCAGCCAGCGTGTCCAGCTGGGCGGGATCGGTGATCTCGGTAACGGTGGGCAGGCCCGTATCACGGCCGGCCTGCCCCAGCAGCGCCGCGCCCTGCTCGCCCAGACCCTGGAAGGTGTAGGGCGAGGTGCGGGGCTTGAAGGCGCCTCCGCGGAGCATGACGGCCCCGGCGGCCTTTACGGCGGCGGCGACGGTCTGTATCTGGTATGCGGACTCCACGGCACAGGGCCCTGCGATCAGGCAGAAATCCGCGCCCACGCGGACATCGCCCACCGGCACCACGGTATCCTCCGGATGAGTGCTCCGGGCGGCCAGGTGATAGGCCGGGGTCAGGCGACGGGCCTCCTGCACATAGGGCAGGGCCTGAAGCGCGGCGGGGTCCAGCCGCCACGTCTCCCCCACCAGGGGCAGAAGGATGGATGTCTCCCCCGCTACGCAGCCGCCCTTGACGTTTTGCAGAGCCAGCTGGGCCAGCAGCTGGCGGATGGCAGGCTCCGGGGTGTTCTTTTGCAGTACGAGTATCATAACGGATCGCTCCCTGTATTGTAGTCAGGTGGTTATTATAGCGTATCCCATCGGTTTTTGCAATCCGTGAAAAGCGCATATTGACAAAAACAGGCAGAGCCATATAATGAACTTGTATTACAAATGGGCGTTCTGCGTGCCCCCTTCCCTGCCGCAGACACAGCAGAACAAAGGAGTAAAAGGAGAAATAATGGAACGAAAATTTACACTGAGCTGCTGCTCCACGGTGGACCTGCCCTATTCGTACATGGAGAGCCGGGACATCCCCGTGCTGTTTTACACCTACGTGGTGGACGGGCAGACCTATGACGACGACATGGGCCGCAATCCGGCGGCGCTGCCCCGGTTTTACGGCTTTCTGAAGGCGGGCAAACTGCCCCAGACCAGCCAGATCAATGCGGCGGGCTATATGGACTTCTTCGAGCGCCTGCTGCAGCAGGGCGGCGACGTGCTGCACATCGCATTCACATCCGGGCAGTCCTGCTCGGTGAACAACGCCTATCTGGCGGCAGCAGAGCTGAAGGACAAGTACCCCGGGCAAAAGCTGATCGTCATCGACTCCCTGTGCTCATCCAGCGGCTACGGCCTGCTGGTGGACTACGCCGCCGATATGCGGGACGCGGGTGAGGACATCGACACCGTGGCCCAGTGGGTGCTGGACAACCGGAACAAGGTGCATCACCAGTTCTTCTCCAGCGATATGACCCAGTTCCGGCGGACAGGCCGGGTATCCGGCGCGGCGGCCACGGTGGCCACGGTGCTGAACATCTGCCCCATCATGCGGCTGGACGACAAGGGCGCCATCAAGGCATACAGCAAGGTGCGGGGCAAGAAAAAAGCCGTGGAGACCACGGTGGACACCATGGAGCAGCACGCCCAGGGCGGCCGGGACTATGACGGCAAGTGCTTTATCTGCCACAGCCAGTGCCCGGAGGACGCCCGGCTGGTCATGGACGCGGTGGAGGAGCGCTTCCCGAAGCTGAAGGGAAAGGTACGCCTGTGCGACATCGGCACCATCATCGGCAGCCATGCCGGACAGGGCACCGTGGCGGTGTTCTTCATGGGCGACGAACGGCCCCATATGGAGTGAAAAACAAAATGGAAAAAGGCACCCCTGACGGGGTGCCTTTTTTATTTCGCGCGGCGCCGGGGTAAGACACCGCAGGAAATACGGGTCAGTTTCCGCGCTTTTTAGCAGTCCAGGCCATGCCGGTAACGCTGAGAACAGCGGTCACGGCGTAGATACCCACGCCCGCGTCGAAGGTCTTGGGAGAGCCCTTAGTGCCGTCGGCCTTGGTGTCGGTGGTGGTAGTGGTGGAGTTGTAGTAGTAGCGGGGTGCGGTGGGCTGCTGCTCGGGAGCTTTCGGTCCCCAGGTGATGCCGTCATCCGTCTTTGTTGCCGCCCAATTTGCGGGGGCGGTCACCTCAAACTTAGTAGCAAACGCGTCCTGCGTAACGCCCGCGTTCCCAAGATCATTGTTATCTGTATATACGCCGGTCACGCCTACCAAAGTCGCTTCAGCAAGATTCACACCACACTTCTCAGGTGCCCCTGCAACATTAGCGCCCCAGCCCAAATTGATATAGTCACCCCAAGCATTCCCGGACATTTCCAGCTTGCCAGTAACTGCCACCTGAGAGGCATTAACGATCAAGCCACATCCTTTCGCTGCGTTCTTCATCGTTACGTTGTGCAGCTTCACATTCGCAGCAGCGTATGCTTGTACGCCGCCCGCCTGATTATTGCTGTCCAGCACAACATCAGTCACGCTCACGTTGCTGCCCAGCACCATCAGCTTCTTCGCACTGTTGTCCGCGCTCCAATTCGCATTATTTGCCTTAATGGTGTAGCCATTACCGTTGATCGTAACACCCGCCGGCACATTGATCTGTGCGGTCACCTCTGTATTACCCATCAGTTCAATGACGTCCCCGCTCTTTGCGCCCTTAACAGCGTTTTCAAACGTATCCACCTTGATAATACCATTGACTTTTACGATACTGCTTCCCTCAGCAGTATACTTTCCAGCGGAAGCCTCTTTATCGATTTTGCCATCGATAACAACGATGCCGTCATTGTTGGGCACACTGCGTCCATACAGATTTTCTCCTTCGGGAGCTGTTTTCTCAGCCTGCGCCAAGGTGTTGCCGGATGCCGCAGCCTTCTCGATCGTCACCTGTCCAACATTAGCCGTTCCGATCAAAGTGCCTACGCGCCAGTTACCCTCATCGGTAGAGGTCAGCGTACAGTTGGTCACCGTGCATCCGCTGAGAGTATGGTATGTTGCCGGATTGCACCCGGCATGCCCGATAACACCGCCCACAGAGCCCTTAGCCGTGAGCTTACAGTTATCCACGGTGCAATTGTTGATGATAATACGGGTGTCGACCGGTCCGTCGTTCTGATTGTTGTATCCAGACGTCCAGCCGATCAGCCCACCAACACGAGCACCGCCCGTGCTAACGATCTCGCTGTTTGTCAGCTTGCAGTTGATCAGTTCGATCCTGGGCATAGAATCAATACTTCCAATGAACGCGCCGATCCCCTGTGTATTTGTGCTGTCATTGATCTTCACATTGTTCAGCGTCAGATTCTTTATGACTATACCGGAGTTGCCCGCAAAACCACCGGCAAACAAAGGCGCCGTCAAGCCGGAAATGGTGTGGTTATCGCCCTCGATCGTGACGACACCGGCACCATGATACCCATCTACCGTAACAGACGTAAAGCTCTCACCGTCCGCTACCGAAATATCTTTGGTGATCTTGATCGTCGAATTGCCAGATCCGGCCTTAGCCGCCTCTGTCAAAGCCGCCTGTAATTCCACAAGCGTAGAGACCCCCGTATCTGTCGCCCACGCCATCGTAGTGACGCCGAGTGCCATGACCAGCGCCAGAATGGTTGCCAATACTTTTTTCATTGTAACACTCCCCATAGAAATTTATATTTCCGCAGACCCCATCGTTTTAATAACGATTTTATTAAAACGCAATGCAACGACGTCGTTGCGGATACTTTAATTATAACAAGTATTTTCCGTTTGTCCACCCCTTTTTGTAAATTCTCCCAGATTTTATCCTATGTTCATTACAAAATTGTAAAATACTTCCATTTCCTTCCATTTTTGCCGCGACAAAAGCAGGAGGCCGCACGGCCTCCTGCTTCTCTTTCACGGTTTATCTTCCGGTCATGACGGTCATGACCTCGAACTCCTCGTGGTTCAGGGTCTTGGTCATCGCCAGGCCCTCGTCAATGTCCACGTTGCTGATCCGGTCGCCCTTGGCGCAGACGATGCGGTTGGTCTTGCCCTCCGCCAGCAGCTGCACCGCCTCATAGCCCATGCGGGTGGCGGTGACGCGGTCCTTGGCGGTGGGGCTGCCGCCCCGCTGGATGTGGCCAAGGATCGTGACGCGGGGGTCCAGCCCCAGCTCCTTTTTGATCTGCTCGCCCACGGCCATGCCGCTGGCGGCGCCCTCAGCCACCACGATCATAAAGTTGGTTTTGCCGCTGATACGGGCGCGGCGGATCTTCTCAGCCACGTGCTTTTCAAAGTCGTAGGGGCGCTCGGGCACCAGCACGGCGGTGGCGCCGATGGCCACGCCCACATACAGCGCCAGATAACCGGCGCGGTGGCCCATGACCTCCACCACGGAGCAGCGCTCGTGGGACTGCATGGTGTCGCGGAGCTTGTCCATACACTCCACGGCGGTATTGGCCGCGGTGTCGAAGCCGATGGTGTAGTCGGTGCAGACGATGTCGTTGTCGATGGTGCCGGGGATACCCACCACGGAAACGCCGAACTTGGACAGGTCCTGCGCGCCGCGGAATGTGCCGTCGCCGCCGATGGCCACCAGGCCGTCCAGACCGATGAGCTTGCAGGTGGCGTAGGCCTTCTCCTGCCCCTCCTTGGTGCGGAACTCGTCACAGCGGGCGGAGTACAGGATGGTGCCGCCGCGGTTGATGATGCGGCTGACGCTGGCGTTGTCCATCTCGACGATGTCGCCGGAGATCAGGCCCTGATAGCCGCGGCGGATGCCCACGCACTCGATGCCCCGGGCGTTGGCGCTGCGGACCACGGCGCGGATGCAGGCGTTCATGCCGGGGGCGTCGCCGCCGCTGGTCAGCACACCGATACGTTTGACTGCGTTTTTCATACGCTATTCCCTCACTTTGTCAAGGGGCGGTGCCCCTGAATATGCAGGCACATTGTACCATACGTTTGGTCTGTTTTCAAGTCCTTCGGCGAGCCGCGGCAAATTTTTGCCTGTACAGTCCGTCGGTTTTGTGGTATCATCCCTATGATAAACGAAAGGAGCGACCGTCATGCACCCACAATTCGCAGAATTGACGCCCAACTGGTTCAATCGGGCGTTCATATACACCGGCTCCATCGGGGAGTTCCGCTACCGCTTCGATGGGGATAAGGACGCAGGAATCCTGCACACCGCTGTATACAGCAATGTATGCTACGAGCTGGCGCAGGACAAGGAGGAACGGGATTTCACCTGGGACGAGGCGGGCGTGGAGACGCTGAAGGCCTGGCTGCAGGAAAAATATGAGGCATACTGCACGGCGCAGAAATGACAAAAGCACCCCGCGGGGTGCTTTTTTGCGTCAGTCACGCCAGGTGCTGCCCAGGAACAGCGCCAGCAGGGGCATCAGCTCCAGACGGCCCATGAGCATCTCCAGCGACAGCACCAGCTTGCTCAGGGGCGAGAGGATGGAGAAATTCTCCATGGGGCCGAGGATGCCCAAGCCGGGGCCCACATTGCTGATACAGGTCAGTGACGCAGCGAAGGACTCCTGGAAGCCATAGTTGTCCCAGCTGACCACCAGTGCGCCCGCCAGCAGCACCAGCAGGTATGCCGCGATAAACGCGCCGGCGGAGGAGACGACCCGCTCCTCCACGGCCTGTCCGTCCACCTTCAGCACGCTGACATGGTGGGGGTGCGCCAGCCGCTTCAGCTCCCGCTTCAGGCTCTTGCAGAGAATGGCGACGCGGGATATCTTGATGCCTCCGGAGGTGGAGCCAGCGCAGGCGCCGGTGAACATCAGCATCACCAGCGCCATGCGGCAGAAGGTAGGCCACAGGGAGAAATCCACGGTGGCAAAGCCCGTGGTGGTGATGATGGTAACAGTCTGGAAGGCGGCGTCGGTGATGGAATCCCCGAAGGGCACCCCCGCCTGCACCCGCAGATTGATGCACAGCAGCAGCGTGGCCGCCGCCACGATACCGACGTAGATCCGCAGCTCCTCGCTGCGGAGCACCTCCTTCAGCTTGCCGCGAACGGCCAGAAACATCAGGGAGAAATTCACGCCCGCCAGGAAGGAGAACACCGTAACGATCCACATGACCGCCTTGGACGCGCCCGCTAGGGAGGTATCATAAATCGAGAAGCCGCCGGTGGCCATGGTGGTAAAGCTGTGGCAGACGGCGGAGAACCAGCTCTCGCCCGCCAGACGCAGGGCCAGCACCTCGCAGAGGGTCAGCACCACGTAGATGAGATAGAGTATCTTGGCGGTGCCGCCCACCTTGGGCACCAGCTTGGACTTGATGGGGCCGGGGCTTTCGGCGCGCATGAGGAACACCGCGCCCTCGCCCATGCGGGGCGTCAGCGCCAGGAAAAGCACCAGCACGCCCATGCCGCCCATCCACTGGGTCAGCGAGCGCCACAGCAGCACGCTGCGGGGCAGATGGGACACAGCGGTGAAGGTGGACGAGCCGGTGGTGGTCAGGCCGGAGACAGTCTCGAACACGGCGTCGATATAACTGTCCAGAACGCCGGTGAACACATAGGGCAGCGCCCCGAACAGGGACAGCAGCACCCAGCTGAGCGCCACGGCCACGAACCCGTCGCGGCTGTGCATCTGTGCCTTTTTCACCGGGATCAGATGCAGCACCGTGCCCGCCGCGGCACAGAGCAGCGCCGTCAGCAGAAACTGCTGCCAGCAGGTCTCGGCATAAATACAGGCCGTCAGTGCCGGCAGCAGCAGGAAGCCTGCCTCGACCCACAGGATGTAGCCCATTGTGTGTGAGAGCAATCGAAAGTTCATAGAAAATACCTCAAAGAAAAGGTGAAAAGCCTTCGGGTATTATATAACCGCGCGGGACGGGTGTCAACCTCAGTCCAGCTTGCCCTCCAGCGCCGAGAACAGGGCGGGCATATCCACGTCCTTGCCGGTGAACATCTTGAAGGCACGGGCCGCCTGGTAGAGCAGCAGGTCGATGCCGGACACGGTGGGCAGGCCGCGCTTTTCGGCCTCGCGCAGCAGCATGGTCTGCCGGGGGTTATAGACCAGATCGTAGACGGTGACGCCTGCCGGGGCGTCACGCAGGAAGCCCAGGTCGGAAAACTCCTTCATGCCGGCCATGCCCAGAGAGGTGGCGTTGATGAACAGGTCGCTCTCGGCCATGGCATGGCGGACGGGGAAAATGCCGAAGTAGATGAACTGCGCCTTATCCGGGTAACGCGCGGCCAGATCCTGGGCCGGATAGACGCTGCGGTTGGTGACGAAAATCTTTTTCACACCTGCGCCGACCAGCGCATCACAGATGGCGTCTCCGGCGCCGCCGGTACCCAGCAGCAGCACGGTCTTGCCCTCCGGCTCCAGGCCGCGGGCGCGCAGGCTGTCCACAAATCCCCGGCCGTCAGTGTTATAGCCGATGGCACGGCCGTTTTTGATGCAGACGGTGTTCACCGCACCGCAGGCGGCCGCCGCAGGGCTCAGCTCATCCAGCAGCGGCAGGATGGCCTCCTTGTGGGGCATGGTGACGTTGAACCCGGCACAGCCGCCGGCCTTGGCCTCGGCCACGAAGTCAGCCAGATCGCGGGGCTGAACGCGGCGGACTTCATAGGTGTAGTGTGCGCCGGTCTGGGCGATCATGGCGCCGTGGAGCAGCGGCGAAAGGCTATGATCCACGGGGTCGCCGATAAGATAGAGCTTTTTGTTGGTCATACAAGTGCCTCCCCAGTGCAGCCGCAGGTGGGCGCAGCCGCAGTGTCATTGGTTTGTTGGAGCAGATAGTCCATGGCTTCGAGATAGCCGGCAAGTCCGTGGCCGGTGATGACTCTAACGCAGGCCGGCGCGGTGACGGACACGGCCCGGAAGGGCTCGCGGGCGTTGATATCGGAAATATGCACCTCCACCGCCGGGACGAGGGCGCAGCGCAGAGCATCATAGATGGCGTAGCTGTAATGCGCGTAGGCCCCAGGGTTGATGACGATGCCGCCAAAGCCGGCCCGGGAGGCCTGGATAGCGTCGATAAGCGTGCCCTCATGGTTAGACTGGAACAGCTCCACCTGGCAGCCCACGGCGGCGGCGTGCTCGTAAATCAGTTTACATAAATCGTCATAGCTCTGTCTGCCGTAGATGTCCGGCTCCCGCTGGCCCAACAGGTTCAGGTTGGGGCCGTTGAGGATGAGCAGCTTCATGGCGTATCCCTCCATAGTCGCAGAATAAAGTCCTTCATTTGGTCAACAGTGCCGTCAGGCACCCGATAATGGGCGCAGGCCGCGTACAGCGGGCAGCGGACGGCATACATGGCCCGCAGGGCCGCCTCTCCCCCGGCGAGCAGCGGACGTCCGGCGGCGTAATCAGTCGACATAATATTATCCACCGTCCGGTCCAGCCAGAACACCGTGCCGCTTCGACGCAGGAGCTCACGGTTCTGCTCCGTCAGCACCGCGCCGCCGCCGGTGGCGATGACGCAGGGCGTTTCCGTCTCTGTGCAGAGCGCTTCCAGCGTCCGGCGTTCCAGGGCACGGAAGGCAGCCTCGCCCTCCGCGGCGAAGATCTCAGGGATGGAACAGCCCACCGTCTGCTCCGTCAGTGCGTCCGCGTCGTAAAGGGGCACGGACAGCGCCCGGGACAGGGCGGCGCCGATGGTGGTCTTTCCGCCGGCGGGCATACCGATAAGGATGATCCGCCCCGTCATGCCTGCTCCTCCCGGGAGAGCGCCATCAGCAGGGTCATCAGGCGCTCCGCCTGATCGCGGCGCTCCGGCAGCATATCGCCCCGGGTACGGAGGACTTCCGCCTCCCGGGCCTTATCCCGGACCGGCAGACCGTGGGCACTCTTATACGCGCCGATGGCGGCAGACAGCCGCTGACGGCGGTCAAACAGCTCCAGGATCGCCGCGTCCGTCTCGTCCAATCGGCAGCGCAGACCATCCAGGTCGGCGGGCGTGTCCGGCAGCAGCTGGCACACCGCCAGGGCGGCGGCGGACTCCACCGCCGGGGCGGCGCGGAGCGCGATGCAGGCATCGTGGCGGCCGGAGACGGAGATAGTCGTCTCCGTCATGGTATATAGGTCCACGGTCCGCTGTTCCTTAGCGATGGACGGTGTGGGGCGGAACGTCACGTCGAACACCACGTCCATGCCGTTGGTGACGCCGGCGTTGACACCGCCGGCATGATTGGTCGCTGTGCGAACAGCGCCACGGGCCATCGTAAACGGGTCGTTGGCCGCGCTGCCGCGCATTTGGGCGAAGGTCTCCCCTGCGCCGAAGCCGATGGCCTTGACAGCGGGAATGGCAAACACATGGCGGGCGATGGTGCCCTCCACGGTATCCCGCCAGTCAGGGCCGCCCAAACCGGCGGGCAGACCGCTGACGGTGCAGCGGATCACGCCGCCCACACTGTCGCCGTCCGCTTTGGCAGCGGCAGCGCGTGCCCGCAGAGCCTCCTCATCCAGGACATCCGCGTGAACGGCGATATGGGCCGTCTTCAGGTATGTGATCGCCAGCGCGCCGGCCACGGTCAGCGGCGCGGTGAGCCGCCCGGAGGTATGGCCGCCGCCCCGGGGATCGTTGCAGCCCAGGGCGCGGACCGCGGCGGTATAGTCTCCGTGGGAGGGCCGGGGCTTGTTCTTCAGGCTGTCGTAGTCGGCGGAACGGACATCGCCGTTGTAAATGACCGCCGCCAGCGGATCGCCGGTAGTGCGGCCCTGATAGACACCGGACAGGAAGTGCACTTCCTCTTTTTCCTGCCGGGCGGTGGTCAGCCCGCCCTGCCCCATGCGGCGCAGCAGCTGTTCACGGATAAAGGCCTCGTCCAGCGGCAGACCCGGCGGCACATCCGTCAGCAGGACACCCACCGCCGGACCGTGGGACTCGCCGAAAAGCGTGTAGTGCATCACGATTCCAGCACCTCCCAGTTTCCGCCCAGGGCAGCAAGCTCGCGCCAGAAGGCGGGGTAGGACTTCGCCACCGTCTCAGCGCCGGACAGTGTCACGGGGCCGTCGGCCACCATAGCGGCGCAGCCAGCCAGCAGGGCGATGCGGTGGTCACCGCAGGCAGAGACATCTCCGCCGTGCAGCGCGCTCACGCCGTGGATGACCAGTCCGTCCGGCTGCACCTCTGCCGAAGCGCCCAGCGCGTTCAGCACAGCGGAGACGGCGGTCAGGCGATCACTCTCCTTCTGCCGCAGGAACGCGGCGTGGGTAAAGCGGGTATCGCGGCCCGGGCGCAGCGCGGCGTACAGGGCCAGCGGCGGCAGAAGGTCCGGGGTGTCGGAGATATCGATCTGCTCCGGCAGCTTGTCCAGATAGCGCAAGATGGCCGCGTCGCCCTGGAGATAGGGCGGCGGCGCCAACGGGATACGAAGGGCCTCCCTTCTCTGTCTGGGAAGCAGGGCACGCAGCACCAGCCAATAGGCCGCAGCGGACCAGTCCGGCTCATCCAACAGCGGCGCGGGGCGACAGAACTGCCCGCCGGGGATATGCCAGCCATCGGTGATTTTCTCCACGGTGACGCCGTGGAGAGCCAGGACCGCCAGAGTCATCTGCACATAGGGCCGGGAGACGGCCTCTCCGGTGACGGTAATGTCTGAGTCCCCCGACAGCAGCGGCAGCGCCAGCAGCATACCGGAAATCAGCTGAGACGTCTCATCTCCCGGCAGCGACCAGTGGCCCGCTGTCAGCGGGCGGGTCAGGGCAAGGCCCTGCTCCGTGCGCCGCAGGCCCAGATCCCCGGGGATAGGACGAGAGAGCAGCCGGTCGGAGCCGGTGAACACCGCGTCGGTGCGGCCAAGGGCCATGAACAGCGGCAGCAAAAAGCGCAGGGTGCTGCCGCTGTCGCCGCAGTCCACCAGCGGCGCCGGGGCGGTCAGGCAGGCCAGTCCCCGGTAGGTCGCCAGCACATCCTGTGCCGCGTGGGGCGGCAGCTCCGTGACCTGGCCCGCCAGAAACCGGCAGATCAGCTCGCGGTGCAGCAGGCTTTTGGAGGGTGGCACCGTGACGGTGCCCCGCAGAGACGAAGGCGTCAATAACAGCTTCATGCTTTATCCTCCCATAAATCGGACAGGGGCACCGTCACCAGTTCACCCTGTCCCATACAGCGGACGATGACCAACTGCACCGTACCGCCGGCGGTTTTTTTATCGTGGCCCACGCAGCGGCGCAGGGCCGCCTCGTCACAGTCGATGGCCGTGGGCAGGCCGTACCGCGTCAGCAGCGGCTCCAGCCGTGCCAGCACATCGGTGCCGCCATAGCCATTGGCTATCTGCCAGCGAAGGGTACAGCACATCCCGGCGGCCACAGCCTCGCCATGGGTCCAGGTGTCATACCCGCCGACAGCCTCGTAGCCGTGGCCGAAGGTATGGCCAAAGTTCAGCAGGCGGCGCGCGCCGTGGTCCTCCGCATCACCGGATACCAAGTGCAGCTTGGCCCGTCCGCAGGCGGCAATAAGGGCCGTCAGGGCCTCGCCGCTGTCGCTCCGCAAGCCCTGTTCGGCGGCGGCCAGCAGTGTCTCGTCAGCCACCAGGCCGGTCTTGATGACCTCCGCCATACCGGAGGCAAACTGCCGCTGCGGCAGCGTCGCCAGGCAGGCAGGGTCCGACAGCACCAGAGACGGCTGGTGGAACGCACCCAGCAGGTTTTTGCCTTCCGGCAAGTCCAGAGCCGTCTTGCCGCCCAGGGCGCTGTCCACCTGGGCAAGCAGCGTGGTGGGGATATGGGCCAACGGCACGCCCCGCAGCAGCGACGCGGCGGCAAAGCCCGCCGCGTCGCCGCAGGCGCCGCCACCCAGCGTCACCACGCCGCAGGAACGGTCAAAGCCGCTGTCCAGTATCCGGCGGCACAGGGACACCCATGCCTCCGGCGTTTTGGCACTCTCGCCCTGGGGCAGCAGGAACAGCCGCACCTGCAGTCCGGCGGCACGGAGGCTGCTCTGTACCCACTCGCCATAAAGGGCAGATGCATTTTCATCCGCCGCCAGCGCCCAGCGGCGCACCTGCGGCACGTGCTGCCGCAGCAGCGCGCCGGCGCGCCCCAGAACACCGGCACCGAGACACCCCGTGCAGGTCGCGTTGTTCAGTTGGACGGTGAACTGTTCCATAGACTTC
>ENA-UOOC01001233-UOOC01001233.1-human-gut-metagenome-genome-assembly--contig:-C48old-NODE-1233-length-22629-cov-4.191105_pt1 | contig 22629 bp, 17 predicted proteins | sample MGYA00242469_ERZ724016 | MGnify/ENA metagenome assembly ERZ724016 | reverse complement strand
ACAAGCACGACCGTGGTTGTATGGAGCGTGCGGTAGAAGAGGACAATACCGACTTCCTGATTCCGGAATACAAAATACGGATTGTAGAAGGAGATACTCTGTATGGTGGTTACTATACGCACGAAGATATTAAAGAAATTGTAGATTATGCTGCACAGAGAGGTATTGATGTGATTCCGGAAATAGATATGCCGGGACATTTCCTGGCTGCTATCACCCAATACCCGGATCTCGCTTGTGACGGACTGATCGGCTGGGGAGAAACATTCTCTTCTCCTATTTGTCCGGGAAAGGATACGACGCTGGAATTCTGTCAGGATGTCTTTAAAGAGATTTTCGATCTCTTTCCTTATGAATATGTACACATGGGGGGTGACGAAGTCGAGAAAAATAACTGGAAAAAGTGCCCCCGTTGCCAGAAGCGAATCCGCACGGAAGGACTTAAATCGGTAGAAGATTTGCAGGCATGGTTTGTGCGTGATATGGAGAAATTCTTCCTTGCCAATGGAAAGAAGTTGATAGGCTGGGATGAAGTTGTTGCCGACGGACTGACTTCGGATGCTGCTATTACCTGGTGGAGAAGTTGGTCGAAAGAGGCAGTGCCTATGGCCACTTCGCAAGGACAAAGAGTGATTGCCTGCCCGAATGAATATTTCTATTTTGATTATGCGCAGGATAAAAACTCCGTGAAGAAGATATTGGCATACGATCCGTATGCAGACGACCGCTTGTCACCCGAACAGAAAGAATGTTTCTGGGGCGTGCAGGCTAATCTCTGGGCAGAATGGATTCCGTCTATGAAACGTATCGAATATCTGATACTTCCCCGTATGGTGGCGTTGAGTGAAATAGCCTGGGTGCAGCCGGAGGCGAAACCGGATCTGAAAGAGTTCTATCGTCAGCTTGTTCCGCATTTCAAGCGGATGGATATCCTTGGATTGAACTACCGGGTACCCGATCTGGAAGGATTCTACAAAGTGAATGCTTTCCTTGATGAGGCTTCGGTTGATCTGACTTGTCCGTTGCCGGGCATTGAAGTCCGTTATACTACTGACGGAAGTATGCCGACTAAGCAATCCACTCTTTATGAAGGAAATCTGAAAGTGACGGAAACGACAGATTTTACTTTCCGCACTTTCCGTCCCGACGGTACTCCATCGGATGTAGCACGTACCCGATACGTCAAAGCTCCTTATGCGGAGGCAACTGCTGCTCCGGCTTCTTTGAATTCCGGACTGAAAGCCGTATGGCATAAATTCCGTGGTAATCTTTGTGCGGATATCGATGCGGCTCCCGTGAATGGTGAGTATGTCGTAGAATCCGTTTCTATCCCCGAAGAGGTGAAAGGAGATATCGGCCTGATAATCACGGGTTACCTGGAAGTACCTGCCGATGGCATCTATACATTTGCTCTTCTTTCGGACGACGGCAGTACGCTGAAACTGGACGGCGAATTACTGGGAGATAATGACGGAGCACACTCACCGGTAGAGATTATAGTACAGAAGGCCTTGAAAGCCGGACTGCACCCGATAGAAGTACGCTACTTCGATTGCAATGGCGGAGTTTTGCAGATGGAATTAGTCAATGAAAAGGGTGAGAAAGAAGTGCTTCCTAAAGAATGGCTGAAACATGAATAAACAGATCTCCTGAAGATTTTTTATTAGGTATTAATATAGATGAGGTAATTCTTGTTGAAATATCCCTATAAATGGGTATTTCCCAAATCAAAAGTTCTTCTCAACTTTGCAGAGTGAATAAAACGCCACTATGCAATATTTGAAAGAAGACATACAGGAAAAAATCCTCCACATAGCCGAAGAAGTATTCTCCGAAAAAGGATATAAGGATGCTTCCATGCGCGAAATTGCTTCCCGAACAGGGATTACAGTCAGCAACATCTATCATTATTTCACCAATAAGGATGAGATATTCCGCACGATTCTGAAACCTGTGCTGAATGATTTGTATGCCAAGATATATAGTCATGATGCCAATCAGATGTCCATAGAGGTTTTTACGAATTCGGACTATCAGCAGGAATCCGTGCAGGAATATATCGATTTGGTTTCCGAACACCGTGCCCGGTTGCGTATGTTACTTTTCCAGGCACAGGGATCATCCCTGGAAAACTTCCGTTCGGAGTATACCGATGCGATGACACGTACTATCTTTGTCTTTTTTCAGGGGATGAAGCAGAAGTACCCGCACCTGAATATAGGTATCACCGATTTCTTTATTCATCTCAATACGGTATGGCTGTTTGCCTTGCTCGAAGAACTGGTGCTGCACCACGTGAAGAAAGAAGAAATGCAGAAATTTATAGCAGAATATATAGCCTTTGAAACGGCAGGTTGGAAGGAGCTCATGAATGTATGAGCTCCTTCTTTTTTTGAACGATTCAGAGGAATGTTCTTTTTTAAAAATCAGATATATATAAATGAAAAGGTATGAAAGAAAAACAGAGAAAGAAAAGTGGTGTGAGTCGCTTGTTTGAGATAGCAGGTGAGAAGAAAGGCTTACTGATGCTTGCCGGGGTACTTTCGGCGGTCAGTGCCTTGTGTATGCTGGTGCCTTATTGGTCGGTATATGAAGTGCTGAAAGAGCTTTTGTTGCATGGCAGCAAGATAAGCGAGTTGGATAGCAGTGTGCTTATACACTGGGGATGGGTGGCATTTGTCGGTCTGGTGGCAGGACTGCTTTTACTGTATGGAGCATTGATGGCATCGCATGTGGCGGCGTTCCGTATTCTCTACGGGTTGCGCATTCGTCTGTCCGGGCATATCGGACGCCTTTCGCTGGGATACCTGAACGGTACTTCCACCGGAGCGATCAAGAAGACTATGGAACAGAATGTGGAGAAGATAGAGAATTTTGTGGCGCATACCATTCCCGATCTGGTCAATGTGCTGGCAACCATTGTGCTGATGTTTATCATCTTCTTCTCCCTGAACGGGTGGATGGCGGCTATTTGTGTGGTCTGCATCGTTTGTAGTATCGGTTTGCAGTTTATGAACTTCTTTGGGAAAAAAGCCAAAGAGTTTACGAAAATCTATTATGATACGCAGGAGCGTATGAGTGCTTCAGCTGTCCAGTATGTGAGAGGAATGCCCGTGGTGAAGATATTTGGTCAGAGTGTGCGCTCGTTCCGCCAGTTTAATAGTGAGATAGAGGCCTATAAGAGTTATGCTTTAAGAGTCTGCGACACCTACCAGCCCGGTATGATTGCTTTTACTGTATTGCTGAATTCGCTGATAACCTTCATTTTGCCCGTAGGTCTGTTGCTTCTGAGCAGAGAGACGCAGAATATTGGTCTGGCGGCAGTTTATCTCTTCTTTATTATTATGGGGCCCGGCGTGGTTTCTCCTATCTATAAACTGATGTATCTCGGTTCAAGTACGAACGAGATTGACGAGGGAGTGAAACGAATCGACCGCATATTTGATGAACAGGTACTTCCCGAAACTGCGGTTTCGCATTTGCCCGCTTCCTATGATATCGAGTTTCGTCACGTATCGTTTGCCTACGAAAACAAGGCGGAGACTACCCGTACCGAAGCGCTGAAAGACATCTCTTTTACTGCGCCACAGGGAGCGATTACTGCGCTGGTCGGTCCGTCAGGTTCCGGAAAGTCTACGGTAGCCAACCTGATTCCGCGCTTTTGGGATGTCAGTGAAGGGGAGATCTGCATTGGCGGAATTAATATAAAAGAGATAGCGACCGAGGATTTGATGAATCTCGTTTCCTTTGTTTTTCAGGACAGCTTTCTCTTCTTTGATACGCTCTATGAGAATATTCGGGTCGGTAATACGTCTGCTACCCGTGAACAGGTGATCGAAGCTGCCCGTGCGGCTCAATGTCACGATTTTATAGAGAGTCTGCCGGACGGCTATCATACGCGGATCGGTGACAAAGGAGTGTATTTGTCCGGCGGTGAGTCCCAACGGGTTTGTGTGGCAAGAGCCATTCTTAAAAATGCTCCGATTCTGGTGCTTGACGAGGCGACTGCTTTTGCCGATCCGGAGAACGAATATAAGATGCAGCAAGCCATTCAGCAACTTATCAAAAATAAAACGGTCATCATTATTGCTCACAGACTTTCGTCCATCATTTCAGCCGAACAGATACTTGTCCTGAAAGAAGGCAAGCTCGTACAAAGCGGACGTCACGAAGTGCTGAGCAAAACGGACGGTGTATATAAAAGAATGTGGGATGCCTATACCAGCGCATTCCGTTGGCAATTAACTATCAAAAAGGAGGAAACAAAATGAATGCAATCAAGAATATTACGGTAGGACATACCGAACGTCTGCGTAAACCTGTCGGTTACACGATGCTTGCCAATCTGGTGAATATCGTTCCGTTCTGTCTTTCTATCGAAGCCATAAATGTGATTTTCCGTACGTTTGACGGTAGTGGTACACCGCTGGATACGAATCGTCTTTGGATGATTTTTGCTATATTGGTCGTGTATATGGTGGTGATGGCTTTTGCCGAACGCGCCGCCTATCGTGCCAACTTTCGCGGTGCTTATGAGATGAGTGCCGAAGGGCGTATTAATTTAGCCGAGCATCTGCGTAAATTATCCTTGGGATTCCTGTCCCGCAGAGATCCGGGGGATCTTTCTTCCATGCTGATCACTGACTTTACCATGGCGGAAACGGGAATATCCCATCACTTGCCCCAATTGATGGGAGCGTTGGTAATGCCGGTTTTTGCCTTCCTTGGCTTGCTTTGGATTGACTGGCGCATGGCGGTGGCCATGTTCGTAGCTTTACCGCTTGCGGTTGCTGTCCTGTTGCTTAGCAATATCGCCCAGCGTAAGCTGAGTGTGCGACAGATTGAAGCCAAGATTAATGCCGGAAACCGCTTGGAAGAATATCTGCAAGGCATACGGGTGATGAAAGCATATAATTTGCTGGGAGGCAAGTTCGAACGCCTGAAAATGGCTTTTAGTGATCTCCGTCGTGCCTGTATCCGGCAGGAGGCGCTTCTCGGTCCATTTATCTTATTCTCGGTCACATTGATTCGTGCCGGATTGACATTCATGATACTTTGCGGTACGTACCTGTTGATAGGAGGCGAACTTTCACTGCTCACGTTTGTCATGTTTCTGGTGGTCGGTTCCCGTGTTTTCGATCCGCTGACATCTGCCTTGACTAACTTTGCCGAGTTTCGCTACTTCTCCATCGCAGGAGGACGTATCCTTACGTTGATGAACGAACCGGAAATGAAGGGAGATCGTGATGTGCCCGAAAGCGGAGATATTACTTTTGATCATGTATCTTTCGGTTATCAGGAAAAGGAAATACTGCATGATATTTCCGTGACTCTTAGAAAAGGGACGCTCACTGCTTTGGTCGGTCCTTCCGGAAGCGGAAAGAGTACGATGCTGAAACTTTGCGCACGCTTCTATGATCCGCGTAAAGGCTCGGTTCGTTTTAACGGAATGGATATGAAAGAACTGGAGCTGGAGTCATTAATGAAACATTGTTCCATGGTTTTTCAGGATGTCTATCTGTTTCAGGATACGCTGAAGAATAATATCTGTTTCGGCAGGACAGATGCTACAGATGAGGAGATTGTAGCGGCAGCGAAAAAGGCTTGTTGTCACGAATTCATCATGCGTCTGCCCAAAGGATACGATACGATGGTAGGAGAAGGCGGCTGCACTCTTTCGGGAGGAGAAAAACAACGGATCTCCATTGCCCGTGCCATGCTGAAAGAAGCTCCGGTCGTGCTGCTGGATGAGGCTACCGCCTCTCTCGATCCGGAGAATGAAGTGGAAGTGCAGCAGGCTATCAATACCTTGATTGCGGGGCGGACGGTAATCGTTATCGCTCACCGCCTCAAAACGATCCGAAATGCCGACCGGATTATTGTGCTGGAAGAAGGACGAATTGCGGAACAAGGCACTCATGATGAACTTTTGAGCCGGCCGGGGCTGTACGCCAAACTGTGGAATATACAGGAACAGACATCAGGATGGAAACTATAAAAACGGCTCATCAGAGATAAAACGAAAAGGTCCGGCTTTCACAAGCCGGGCCTTTTGTTTACTAGAATTTATGCTATTTACACTTATTCTGTAATATTGAATACATTATATGTTTTTTTAAAACTAACAACCAAATGTGAGAATGCGGGAGAATCACTTCGGCCGATTCCAATGTTTTCAATGTGGCTACGTAATTTTTAATTATGACTAATTAATTCAATTCTGATATTGCAAAGATAGGGGCTTTGACGATTTCCTGCAATCACCTGAAATGGGTATTCTTGGGTGGGTTACTAGCAATATATAGTGGGTCTGAATCTTTTATTCCGGAACATTTGCAGAGTTTCCTGTCAACCTGTTCAGATGACATACCAGTAGTTTTCCTTCATTATCTCTCAAATGCATACCATTGCCTTGACAATACCGGAAGTATTTGCATCGGGCGCACTCGTCTTTTTTCATCCATGAACGGTCGCGATAAGGCTGGAATTTCGTTTGCCATATTTCCCAAAAATCATCCTGATAGATATTTCCTTGATGGTAGTTGGAGCGGATGCTGCTACAGGCACTGATAGAACCGTCAATCAAAACGGAGCCGACTGATATTCCGGCACTACAGAAGAAAGGAGTATTCCGTACTTCACCTTCATAGTTACCCAGGAAACCTTCGCAGCCGTAACTCGCACGGATAATTCCTTCCTTTCGGGTGTCACGGATGAAGTCGAGTACTTGTTTCAGTTCTTCTCCGTTCATACGGAATTCCGGTTCTTCGGCGGCTCGTCCTACCGGAAAGATGGTAGATACTCTCCATCGTTTGACTCCGAGACTGATAAGTAACTCTTTCATAGCCGGCAACTGTGGCAGGCTACGGCGGGTGACACAGGTAATGACGTCGAATGTCAGTTCAGGGATAGCTGTGATTTCCCGTATGGCATTTACGGCACAATCGAAACTTTCGGGATGTCGTCGCATCCAGTTGTGTACATCCTTCAGTCCGTCAAGGCTGATGGATATACTACGCATACCGCTGCGGATCAGGTTGTGAAGCCGTTCGCGTGTGAGACACAGGCCGTTGCATACCATGCCCCACGGGTATCCCCGTCGGGATATTTCTTTGCCGCAAGTTTCCAAATCTTCACGTACGGTTGGCTCTCCACCGGAGATAATGACGAATACATCGTGCGGATTGGTATGTGTTGCTATGCTGTCCAGTACTTTTAGAAAATCCTGCAGAGGCATATCCGGAGTAGCGGGAGAGGACTTGCAGTCACTGCCACAATGGCGGCAACGTACATTACATCGTAAGGTGCATTCCCAAAAAAGCTGTCTGAGCGGATGTTCTTCCACTCTTTCGTGTTTCATCCGGCGAAATATTTCTAAAGCCAGCCATCGGCGGGGAGTAAGGGGGATGATACGTTTCATTCTTCTTCTTTTTTCTCCTCTTTAAGTAAAGTGACTTTTCCCTCTTTTCCAAGGTCTTGTATTCTAATCTTTTTTGTCTGGTATGCGCCATTCTTTTCGCCGTCTACATCTGTATACTCAAGGTACATTTCAGATTTTTTTGGAGGATACTCTTCGAATTTAAATGTATTGATTGCTATACCGCCTACCGTATAATGCTCTATTTCACGTGACTCGGTATAGGCAGTATCTGTAATTAATGAATCTTCTTGATTCATATAACTGGATACTACGCGAATACCATTAATATTTTCTTTTTCTTCATTTTGTACTTGACTGCTTATTATAATGTCAGGAGTCCAGTCGGGACCGGGACCATAATAACAAGGTTCGTCCCAGATTTCGTTATTATTGCCACATCCGGAAAAGCCTAAAGCGGCGAGCAGACTTAGTAGATATTTGTTTCTCATGTTATTAACGTGTTTAGTTCTTGTTGGGACAAAGATAATTAATCTTTGAATCGGTTGTTCTCTATTGTTCGTTTTATTTTTTGAATGAGATGATTTTAGAGATTGGGGATGATTGTATAATGGGGTATCAGGAAATACAATCTTATGGGATAAAGGAGAAAACATCTTGATTCTTTTGTGGGTAATTAAACAAAACCGTATTAAATGGGGACAGGTATTTATCCACAGGATGTGCGAATTGATATTCTCCCCTTTTCGCATATATTGGGAAAAGGTATGTGTAATAGCAAAAAGTGCAATACTTTCTGTGATATTCTTTCTTTTTGATTTGATTTAAGGTAATTTCCTGTCGTTGTATGTTGTAGAATAACCTCAAATAGCGATTCCCTGCTCTCTGAAAGGAGTTCTTCTACTCCCGGCCCGGCTCTCAGAGTGCTTCAGCACGGGGCTTATTAGCGTGAAGAGTAAGGTTAGACAAGATATAGAGTAAGTATACGGTGCATATAGTGTAAGTATACGGTGCGTATAGTGTAACTATAGCCTGCGAATAGCGTAACTATACCCTGCAAATAGCGTCAGTATCCTGAAAAGAAGGTGGAAATAGACTGTTTTTTGTCTTTTCCCTTTCTATTTCGTTCATAGACTTGAACGAAATAGTTAGAGCAGAAGGGAAGACTATTGGCTAAATTGTTCGCTTAGAGAACCGGAACGAGAAAGATGAAGGTGCAGAGTGATATCATAATTGCTATAAAACTTCGATATTGATAAATCGCTGATTGCCTAGAATCCGATAAAAATTCCGAGGGTAGAGAAGGGGCGGAATTAGCGAAACTCTGAGCATTACAAAATACAAATTGTCACTTTTGACAATTTGTATTTTGTTTCTTGGAATGAACGTTAACTATTTGCATAGCTATGTATTCCACCCAAAACATAATTCACTCCGAAATATGTCATCAGAACAGTGAGGAATGCTAGTATCATATAAATGTGGAAGAACAAAGGCTTGCGGAAAATCTGCAGACTCTGTGAATGGAATGCCACACCATATACAAGGAAAGTAATCAATGCCCAGACTTCTTTCGGGTCCCATGCCCAATAGCGTCCCCATGAAACATTTGCCCAGACTGCACCAAGAAAGATGCCTGCTCCCAGAAAGAATGTGGCAGGATAAAGCAACAGGCGGCTAAGCAGTGTCAATTGTTCTACCCGATTATCCTGTCTTTCATCCCCCCCGGTAATATGGTTTTCTGTTTCTTTTTTCCGCAGACATAGTGCCAGTATTCCATTCAGCATGATGAAAGCCAATAGAGCATAAGACATCATAATCAGTGAAACATGAATGCTAAGCCATGGAGAAACGAGCACCGGCATTAAAGGAGTGATCTGTGGATTCATTTGTCCCAAATAAGAAACTAACAGGGCAAAGCCGGAAAGCAAGAACCCGAAGGGAAGTGTGAAAGGGAAGCGACGATGGAGCAGGCAGGCCACCAGGAGTATACATAATGCCATGAATTGCATCGTTTCATAACCATTACTTAGGGGAATGCGTCCGCCGATATACCAACGGAGGCAATATCCAGCCAAATGAAATAGAAAAGCCGCATAAAGCACCACGGAAAAAGAGACTCCTGCTATATGTGAAACTGTTTTGACTTTTGGTGGAAGAGCTGTGCTCCGCAGGCAGTTGTGAAGCAGAAGCAGGAAAGACAACAGTCCAAAAGCCAGATTAACCATAAAGAGAATCTTGCTGAATGGAATACTGTTGTAGAGCAATTCAGCTTTCACTTGTATCTCGGAGAGAGGTTTCACACTGCCATCGGCAGGTAATGGCTGAATGAATGTCCCTTGCTCCAGCATGAGAATGAATCCTACTTTCTCATCTGTCTCTTGGATGGCTTTTGCCAGTTTGCTTTGTCCCTGTTCCCGTTGCCAATGTTCCCGTAAGCGGTAAACTGATCCGTCGAATAAATCAGTGAGGCGTGCGTAAGGTGTTTTCAGGCCGAGCAACTGTTGTAGTTCTGCACTTTTTATGTATATCAGCGATTCATTTCTCCACACTTCGGGATAGAGTAACCAGCCTCCGATTACTTGTTCGGGAGTCAGTCCTTTGTAGGACGATTTGCCTGTCAGCTTCTGAACAAAGTCGCGGGCTAATGTATTGAAAGGTACTACCCGGTCGTGGTAAATCACTTGTTCGCGTGCCAGGCTATCTGCTTGTATCCGTTTGAGGGCAGGGAGTGATCTCTTTTGCGCCTGCGCTGTTCCGGCAAGGCAGAAAAGGAATAAGATGAACACTCCTCCTTTTTTCAGTAACGGATGATTCAACAAGCGACGGAACTCACCGTTTTGAGAGAACAGAAGCCAGATCATGGAGATGCCCAGCAGAATATATCCTGCATAAGTAACCCTCGTACCCCATGGATCATAATTCACCGTCAGCCAACTTCCCTGCCCGTCATCGTCGAAAGACGACTGATAGAAGCGGAAGCCTTGCGAAGTAAATATGCGGTTCATTGAAATTTGTTCATGAAAGAAAGTGTCTTTTTGTCCGGAGAGAGAGTCAGATAGTGAGACGGGAAGGGAATGACTGATATAACTGACGTAATCGGCAGGCGCTTCCGTTCCCGGATAATATACTACCCGGAAACTGTCCAGCCGCATGATAAACGGCAGTTTTATATTCTTTCCGCTTTCCGGTTCCTCGAAACTATTCATTGCTACGCCGGGGCGCAGATGTATATATCCCTTCTTGCTGCCGATAAACGTAATCATGGCCCCCACCAGGATAACGAGGAAGGAGCCATGCAACAACAATATGGGAAGCCGCCGCCATAAGGCACGCCGGATGAGAGCGGCAAGTGTTATTACGGCTATCGCTCCCCATAAACAACAAAACCAGATCGTATGATATATATTTCTTTCCACAAAGTCCGTCCCATACGCTTGCTCTACGAAGGTAGTCACAGCAAGCAATCCCACCAGACAGACATATAAAATAACAAGTAGCCTTTTCAACAGTACAATCTTTTGGTGATATTAAAAGGAAGCATAATCCTTGTTTTTACAGGCTTTCACTCCCATACATTCCATCTCTATCAACCATCCCGGACGACATACGGGGGCATGAACAAATACTTTAGGCGTGTGCGGAAAGCGTTTGTCGTACATACCTTTAACGACAGTATAGTCTGTGATGTCACGCAAATATACGATCATCTGTCCCAGATCATCAAATGTGCAGTCGGCTTCTTGCAGTAGCACCTCTACATTCTCCCACATTCGTTCGGTCTGCTTGCGGATATCACCGGGGTGCACTACTTCACCTTTGTTATTGATGCTTGCCGTGCCGGAAATGAATACTTGGCGGCGATCTCCATAGTCTACATACGTGCCACGTTCAAAGCTCACTCCGTATTCGTAAGTCGGGTTCAGATGTGTGGGCGCATAAAGAAAGTGAATCTGCTCCGGTTTCACGCCGGCTATGGCATACGTATCCATTTGTACCAGTACTTTCGGGTCGGCATGGCGTCCGCCAATTCCTGTGCTGGAGATGTAATGTGTCTTTTCTGTCAGGTTCTGTGTCACAAAGACCTCATTGCGTGCTTTCACGACTCCGGCATAGTTTACGTCTACGTTCTGCACGAAGAACCAGGTACGAATACAATGATCTGCCAGTCTGCATCCTTGTTCCATAAGTTGCATCACGTAATCATTCAGCAGCAGGCGGGTCTGATACTCTGAGTTGGCTGCACGGTTGAAAGCGCTGCCGGCCCAAAGATGGCGGTACGCACCGTGCTTCACTTCGAAAAGGCCGTTGTGCAGTACTTGCGTCTGTATGTCGGTTTGCAGATAAACCCACAGGGCAATCTTTGTTCCGTCCAATGGTGGCTGCTCCACAATGGAAAGTGCGCAGTCGGAACCTTCGGTGGTCAAAGCCAGCAGCGTATCTGCCTGATTGGCAGCATCGCTCAGGAAATAGCGCTTGAATACGGCAACCCCACCTTTGAGTTCTTTGGCAAGTAAATTATCATAAGTATTCAAAACTGCATTCAGCTGTTCTTCGTATGTATCTTCCGGTTTCGTGGAATGTATCATTACGTGATACTCCGAAGCTCCTGCCTCTGCATTATATTTAAAAATCTCAGTTAGAGTCTTTTCAGACTGGATGTTCTGTTGTTCTTTGTTGTTCATATGCAATTTTTCAATGACTAATAGTTCTATTTTACTCTTGCGCACCGTCGTCAATCCAGTTGTCAATCAGTGTCAGGATGTTGGATGAAGTGACCATCTGTGAATGGTCTATCCCCCAGCTTGAACTGATATTCGTATTCAATATCTGGTGTAAAATGCTTTCTTTGGCATTGCGGGGTTTCACCCGTAACACATCGTTTACGATGGTCGAAGGTTGGTTGACTAAGTCTTCATAGCTTTCTCCGGTCAGCAAATTCAGTTCGGCTGCGGGCTTGGCACTTCCTCCGTGACAGGCTGTACAGGTTTTATCGAAAACCTGTTGCTGGATGGTATGATACATACTGACATCAATCGTGCCTACTTCCATGAAGGTAGTGTCGGCAGTTGCCGTGAAATCTTCGATGGTCTGGAAACTGACGACACGTTTTCGCAGTCTGTTGATGACACATAGTTCTATCTCGGTCACTTCCTCACTGATACCAGACAGTATCACTTCCACTTCACCGCCGTCGGTCTCCGGAGTAGGAATAACTTTGGAAACAATGGCATACTCGCTCTCATCATCGAAACCTGCCACCACTATGCTGTATCCTTCGGACCATTTGTTGATACCACTGAATTTGCCGGACAGTTTCAGTACCCGTCCTTCTCTCGGTACGAAACCTGTATTTTCATAAATCCTGCCGTCGTCACAAGAAGTCAATCCCGTGACAAGCAGGGAAAAAGCAAAGAAAAGAATGTATTTCTTCATAAACAGATCCTTTCTCGCATTAGTTAGAATGTATATTGAAGTAAGATACTGGCTGAGTGTACGGCTATTCCTAAGTCATCATTGTCACGATCGAGCTGTGTGTCATGACCTGTACGACCAATGTACTGATACATCGCCTGTAACTTGAGATTACAGTTCTTAAAGAAATAGTTTACTCCTACGGCAGGCATATTCAGAAAGCCATTTGTATCTGTTCCATTCCGGTTGAAGAAATCATAGCGCAGTGCTGCCTGCAGGCGCGGGGCAACGAAGTACCCACCTTGTACGTATCCTCCTAAGTAATTGTAGGAGTCAGAAATCTTTTGTCGGTTGGTGAATCCTATGTTCATATAATACATTTCAGCACTCAGATAGAGTTTGTTTTTCAGCATTGCAAATTCAAGTCCGGCACGGAAGTCATTGGTACTTTCATTTTCGCTTTCTACATTCATCGAAGCGGATACTCCGAACATGATTTTATCTTCATGCAGACGGTTCGGATTTCCCTGAGTGGCGGGCATCACGCCTTTGGGCATATAAGTAAATCGCCCGGCATAGAGCAGGGAAGGGATGTGCCAATCATCACTCAGCGTCTTTGTAGCCGTATTGACCGAAGCGCCTGTGCCGTTGAACAAACCGATTTCATAGCCAAACTTGTCGGCAACCAAACCGTGAATCTCTACTCCCAGATCGAAGCCGGTACCGATATTGGGCGTCACCGCATTCAGTGAATGGGGGAGAATAACAGGGGCAGTAAGCGATACAGGCAGTGATGGCAAGAGTGTTTCACCCAATGTCGTCAGATAGGCGTGTGAGAACGGGGTCTTGAACTTGCCGACACGGATCGCAAATTGTTGTTTCAGTTGTACGTCGAACCACGCTTGCTGTAACAAGGCTCCGCCACTGGCTGCGGCATTCATGGAAAGATTGAACGATACTTTTCCAAAAGCTTTCCCCGTGAAACCGAGTACGGCGTAAGGGATAGAAAAACCGGAGTTGGCTACATTATCCTGATTGTAGGCTTTGTCCAGTCCTTCCTCGTCATACCAGTTGAAATTGCCACTGGTCTGTACAAGCAAATAGGGTTTGAATACAAAGTCTCCTTTTTTGGTCTCAATGGTGAATCCTTCTCTTCCTGCCAATGAAACTACGCCGTTTTCCGTATCTTCTTCATGTTGTGCCATAGCGACGAAAGGCAAAGCCGACAGCATGGCAATGAATATATATTTTTTCATAATAACTGATATATACTGCTTTTTTATTAAAGTGAATTTATAAATGCAATCAATGCGTCGCGGTCTTCTTTACTCATCTTTTTGAATAAGTTTTTTGATGCTTCGCCATGATGGCTTCAGTCAGGTTGCGGGCACGACCGTCGTGCAAGAAGTAAGTGTGTCCGTTCACCTTCTCTTGCAGACCAATTCCCCAAAGAGGGGTGGTACGCCATTCGTTTCCACGTGCCAGACCGCTGACATAATTGTCGTTCAAACCGACTCCCATGATTTCGGATCCCATATCGTGCAACAGGAAATCTGAATAAGGGTGGATGGTTTGTCTGCCCAGCCACGGAAGCTGGGTGTTGTTCAGCAGAACGGTGCCACGGGGTTTGGTGTGCAGGGTAGTTGTATGGCAGAGGTGACATTTTGCTTGGTAGAAGTTTTGTTCTCCTTTGACCACCTGCGGATCATTAACATTGCGACGGGCCGGAACACTGAGGCACTGCATATAGAGGTCTACGTCTTCCATCTCCTCGGTGGTAATATCCAGCTGATCATAGGAGAGTCCCATCATGCTTCCTTGGTTGACTTGTATTTGTCCTTCGCAAATCTCTTCGGGATAACGGCTGTTGGTAACACCCATGTCACTGGAAAAACCGAGTTCTACAGTAAGGTCGGCATGCTGCGCTTTATTGCCGGACAATCCCAGAGATCTTACTCCCCGTTCGGTGATGTAGTTGCAACGTCCGCTGATTCCATATTCCGGATAGGTGCTTTTCGCTGCAAGTGCTTCTATTTCGGTAGGGTCCAATGCCATCATTTGTCCCATACCTACATGGCGCAAGGGGATGCGGACGGTACAAAACAAATCTTCCGGTTTGATTTCTTCGGCATACCATTCGGATATGGTGTAAGTCGGTTTGCAGAGTTCGTATTTCTCACCGTCCGGGAAGGAGAAACTTTCGTAGGTATATTCTACAGATAATTTTCCCTCCGGTTTTACGCCGTAGATTGCCTGGTCGTGCAGTACCCGGCCGTAGTCTTGAAAAAATGCACCATTCTTGCGGCTGATATAAACCAGCATGGAAGAGAAACCATAGCTGCCGGAACCACCTTCGCTCCATAATGTCGGTTTGGTACGACCGGCATTCCGATGACAGCTACCACAGGAGTAACCGGCATAAACAGGACCGAGTCCGCCGCCATGACCATTACCGCTTGTCCGTACATCATCGTAGAGTCTGTCTCCTTGATTGAAACGGTTTTCATAGACACCCGACACCCAGTCTGCCGGAGTGTCGTAGGCTAATGATGAGTTCAGAAAATTGGTAGCTGTACCTGCCGACAGAGCGTATCCATCCGGTATCTCTATATCCAAGATGTCAATTCCGTCATTATCGCAAGCGCTGCACGCCAATATAGAAAGGAGAGAGAATGAATATTTTAGTATGCAATTCATCTTTAATTGACTTTATTTAAAATAATATGCTCAAACATACCAAAGAAGTAAAAGGAGATTTAGTCAATCTCGCCTTTACTTCTATATGCTTTTATGGGGTAATCCCTTATTTCACTTTACGAGCCTGTCCGTCTTTGAAGAGCAGGAATTCCAGTGTGTGGAAACCGCGTACATTCTGAGCGGCTGCGATACCTTCGTTGTCTTCATCATAGTCACCGCTCCAGTTCAGCTGGTCCCAGTCTCCTGAATTCAGAAGCTGTACGATAGCGTTCTGGTCTAGTGGCCAGCTGTCCATATTCGGGTCAAGACCCAGGCTGGCAACCGGACCAAACAAGAAGGCTTCACTGACTTCCCATGGCTGGCGTGCCTGTAACCAAGCGTCACACGCTGTTTCAAAAGCTGTATTGGATGGAGAATTGGAAAGAGCTATCACTGCATCATATAACGCATCTACTTTACTTTTCAGTGATGCGTAAGTCGGCAATACGACTACTTCAACGTAAGTTTTTACCACCGGCTGAAGTATGGCATCAGAGTTAATGCTTGCTGTACTTCCGATATAAGAGTTCAACTCTTTCAGTACAGTTTCCAAATCTGAACAGGCTTCCATGGCTTCTTCTGCTTCCGAACTGTTGATGTTGTTGCGGAAAGGTTGTGGAATACCCCAGATGGCAGTCGCTGCCTTATTGATGGCTTGTTTTACATTGTTGTTCAATGTTGAATTGCTGCCTTCGATAATTTTTGAGATAGAATTATCGGCAACGGTTCCATCAAGTGTTCCTTAATAAGCATTGCGGATAGAATAGATGTTATTTCTATAGTCTTCGCGGGAGTGCCAGCTATACCATGATTCTACGGCATAAATTGCTTCCTGAATATTTCCGGCTTTATATTTGCTCACCGGGTCGCCTATTTTCTGTGAACCTACTTCACCGGCAATATCAATACAACCTTCGATGATTTGCTGTACACAGGTCTTGGCAGTTGTGAATTCACCGTTATGGTTGATAAAAGCGTCTCCATATCCGCCTGTTGTCCAGGCTGCCTGAAGGTTTGTTGCATCTGTTTGCAGAAGGCGGCCTACATTTTTCATATAGTTGTGCCAGCTTGTTGCATTCTCTGAGTTGTAGTCGATATCAGCAGCAGATACTTCATTATCATCATCATTACTACAGGAAGTAGCTGTAAATGCCAGTCCTAACATAAGGGCTGCAACATAGAAAAAACTTTTTTTCATCGTATAAAAATTAATTAATAGATTGTTTCTTATTTCTTGATAAACCATCCGACATAAGCAATGCCGATAGAGAATTCGTTTTCGCTGTTGTATTTTCCGGTTCCGAATACTTTGCTTGTTCCGATCTGCCGTGTCGAGTAGTCAGCTTTTACTACCAGATTAGGGAGAGCATACCAGTTCAATCCGGCTGTCCACATACTGACCTGACAACGCTTTTCCATTGTCTGTCCTTTTTCTCCTTTTTCCTGCGGATTGTAGTATTCGTATCGGGCAAACGGATAGATCACAGGAACTTTATTGTTTTTGAAAAGAGAACTGATGTTGAAACCTGCTTCGGCTGCATAGCTTACAGCATTTTTTGCAACAGGAATTAGCCGGCTGTAAGGAGATTTATTCGATTGTCCGATATTCACTTTACTGACTCCGGTAGAATTGCCCAGATTTCCATAAACGATATTACCACGTGCAATTACATATTTATTGCGGTATTGTGCATCTGCCGTGAATATTCTCAACGGGACTTTACTTGAATAACTATCAAGTTTGTCTGAATTGGAGCCCGCATCGGCACAATAGTAGAATGACGCACCTACACGCAAACCGGGAACGCCTTTGTAATCCAGGCGTGCTACATAAGCCGGAGACGAGAAGTTGTCTTCTTCAAATATACCTTGTTTGCCACCGGCTACCCATGTGTTGCGGTCAAAACCATTCGGATTCAAACCTGCCACAATCATGGCCTGATAATCGAAACTGGCATACCCTTTTCCGAAGGAACCGAAGAATTCCAGACCGTTCTCATGCCAAGTGGAAGGAAGGATTGTTGTTTCACCTTCCGGACGGGATGTTCCGAAGAAGTTGACCGGCTCATGATGTGAATTGGTTAATCCCACAGGGACAATGATATGTCCGGCACGTACATTGAAAGACCGATGGATCAGGCGTGTGATGTGGAACTGTTCAATAGCGACTTCGCCACCTTTTTCCACCTCTGTTTCATATTCACCGTTTTCGGAGTTCTCCAGCTCAAAAGCTGTGCCTGTACCGCCGGATTCAAACTCTATTTCTGCTCCGAGTATCCATTTCGATGTAAATTTATAATCGAAAGCAAGTACGAAACGGGGGATGGATATGGTATTCCTTTTTTTGTTAGGGTTACCGTCATTTCCTCCATAGAAGCGGTTTATACCATAGTCCTTGAAGTTAGCGACCATCTCTCCGTATCCGCCAAAACGGAACTTTGAATACTCCTCTGTAGAAGGCTTGTCGTTTTTAGAATTATCTTTCGTTTCCTGAGCCGAAAGTGTGTAGAAAGAGGACAGGAAGCAAAGAACAACGATTGCAGTTAATTTTCTCATCTTTTTAATAATTTTATCGACTGCAAAGTTATATGAGGTTAAAAAGGCTGGCAATACCTAAAAGTAGGCATAGTTATTTCTTAAATTCAGTATATGTAGGTAATTTTTAGCTAAGAATGGGAAGTAAGGAAATTTAAAAGGGTAAATGAGTAAAAGGTGCATATCAGCATTTTTGCTTTTTTGCTGATATACACCTTCTTTTGTTTTTAGATTTTTCTGACTTGCTTTATTTGACAGTAATATTCTCTTTCCAGGTTATACCACTTATATCTGTCAGAATTAGTTCGTAGTCACCTTTGGGCAAGTCCACAAAAACATCACTTCTGATTGTAAGGGTTGCTTTACTTCCCAAAGGAATGATGAGGCTGTGCTTTCCCGGAGCTACTTTGGCTACATAGTCATTTTTTATTCGGGTAAGTGGGAAGCGGGCTAGCTCTTCTCCATTCTTTTGAAGTATTGTTTTTCCATTCTCGTCTTTTAGTGTTATGCCGATCAGGAAGGAACCGTACACGTCGGCTCCTTCTATCCGGTATACTTTGAACGTGAGGATATCCTCTTGAATCTTTGCGTTGGATATTTCCAGTTCCGGTTTGACCGATTTGTTGTGCAAAGGTCCCCAAACACCGTTATGGAAGACTTGGTTAGTATATAAGGTCAGTATGAAAAGCAGTACTGCACCGCTTATTGCGACTTTACTGAATTGCTTGATAGATAGTGGAAGTTCACCGGAAGTAAGCCATACAAGCCATTTGTTCTTGGAAAGTTTAGGCAATAACAGATAATCCAAAGAATATTTTCCGCCGCCGGACAGGAAAATAGTGAATCCGGCTGACACTCCCAAGATGCCGATTTGCCATTCGTCGAGGCAGGTAGTACCCAGCCAGCCGGAGCCTAAAAGAATGCCGAATGCCAGACTGAATACGCCGATACTCATTAATCGTGTGAAGAAACCGAGCATATAGAGTAACCCGACGATGCCTTCTACTAATGTGAAAATTACCATTGCCCACCAAAGTAAATCCGGTGTGCTGACCAAGTATTCAATAATCGGTTTGATACCAATGGAATTGGGAAGGAAATGATTGAACTTTTCTCCAATGTATCCGGTTCCATCCGGAATGAGTTTGTTTTCAAGGACGAGTCTGCGCCAAAAAGCTGAGAAATAAGTCCAGCCGACGATCAGTCGTAAGGAGAGAGTGAAAATGCCCGCAAGTACGTAGGCTTTGGATGGTTCTTGTTGTTGTGTCAGCATACTGTTTGTTGTTAGTTTGTTATTGAGAGAATCGTTTCTTATTAGAACAAGTTTCCAGTGGAAAATGTTTTTGTGAAAACCTGTTTTTTTTGAAACGATTCTACTCAAGATAAACTACATACAAAACAAAGCTAACAATGCAAAAGTTATTCTTTAAACGGCTATCTTTATACCTTCTTTTTTATTACAATACCGTTTGCATTGTTGGCAAAGGTCGTATCCCAGCATGGCTCCCAAGATGAAGTCCTCTTCGGCAGACAGTTGATTCAAGGGGCGAATGATGATATGCCGCATGGCTTCCATACATTCGGGTTTGCCGAAAAACAGATTAATCTTGTTAGTACCTACTTCTTGTATCATATAACTGATCTTCTGATTCTTCAGCCGGCGGATGGCAAACTCTTCGTGCTCTCTGCTCATCGTATAGAGTACCATGTTGCGTACGCCTTTCTTGAACTCATAAATGTGGTTGAGGAAAATCCGGATTTCTCCGGGAATGATTCTTTCGGTAGCCATGATGTAAACTGTTATTTTATATGGAGATAAAGATTAGCTGATTTCTTGTTTTACTTGTTCAACCCATGCGCTGATACGTTCATCTGTCTGACCGTCTTCATTGACTTCGTCGAGTGGAAGACCTACGAACTTGCCATTAACGACAGCGATAGAAGAATCGAATGTATAACCGGCTGTGTCCACCGCTCCACAGAATTTGCAGCGCGTATCTTTCAGTTCTTCATAAAGAATACCGATAGCATCACAGAACGTATCGCTGTAAGAATCGGAATCACCACAACCGAACAAGGCTACATATTTGTGAGACAGATCGCATTTCTTTAAAATTTTAATTCCGTCGTACCAGTCATCCTGTAATTCACCGGCTCCCCATGTGGAACTGCCTAGTACCAGTACATCATATTCACCGACCAAAGCTTCAGTGAGTTTGGATACATCATAAATATGTGCGGAAGGAACATCTAGTTTCTCTGCAATCCGACGGGCAAGGTCTTCTGTTGTTCCGGTAGTGGAACCGTAAAATACTCCAATTTTATTCATCTTTGATTCTATTTTAATGTGATGGTGCAAAGATAAAGGGTCTCGGAGAAATAGGAAATCCCCATTTATAGTGGAATAATTGCTTTATTCTCATTATAAATGGGGATGTTCTCTCGCTTTTTTTCTACAAGAAATGCAACTTTTATTAAAGTTGTTTTTAAATAATGTATTATCTTTGCAGAGATCAAAACAGACACATATACTATATGAATATGAGAAGCTTAAAGTATTTTTCTTTTGGAGTTATCGGCATGGTTCTTGCTTCATGTGTAGAAGAGAAAAATTTGTATAATCCGGATGAAGGAACGCCTGAGGATACTCAACTCGGTTTATCTACGGATTTCTTGTTGAAAACGCAAAGGAGTGTATTTATTACTGCTGTCGATGGTGATGGAAAATCACAGGCCGGTGTGAAATTCGGTGTGTTTATGAGTCAGCCTTACACGGGCGAAGGAGTTATTTCTATTGATCCGGTCTTTGTCGGATATACGGATGCTTCAGGTAAGTTGAAAGCTGAAGTGGTGATAGGAAATAATGTTTCCAAAATTTATGTGGCTCCTCTCACTGCTGGTTATGGTCAGGTGAAGGAAGCGGATGTTCAGGATTTTGTTTCATTGGAGTTTCAAGGAGTCAGTTTTCCTCATATGGCTGTCTCGCGTGCTTTTTCGATTGAGATTCCTTCATTTTCCGGACCGATCAGTGGTCTGTATCAATTGTATATCCCTTATAAGAATGTTGAAATAAGTAGGGATGGTATTCCGCTGCAGGGTGGGTGTTCTTTGGTCTCTAAAGAGCAACTATCTCCTGCTTTGATTAATCAGATTGATAGTTGGTACCCAGAGAGGCAGAATGTTCAGAAAGCAGATTTGGATAAAAACTCGGATTTACGGGTCGTTGATGAAAATGGAGCCAGAGTTTGGGTGACTTATGTCGGTGATGGTGGTTTCTATGTCGCTAATCAGACTGTTTATAATTCATTGATGTATTATAATTATAAAGAGGAAGAACTGAATAGTCCAAATGACATTGATCATCTTCGGATGACTATGTTGTTGCCTAATACTAACCAGCTGCAGTGTCCGTCGGGTTTGAAAGTTCAGTTACTTTATTGGAATGGAAAGGAGTATACTGAGATTTTCCCAAAAGGGACACGGATAGGTTTTGTTGTAGCACGTGCCGGTTATAAGAAGGATGGTACGGATGTAACAACGAAGAATGCGTATTCTTTTAAAAATAAAACGAATCCTGTTGTTAATGGTGACGTCTCTGGAATGTATTACTCTACTCCGGTATTGAATAAATGGGGAAAATCTCAGGCTGTAACTCGTCAGTTAGATGGTTATAATTGTTGTGTGACCGGATTTGATATCCGTCCTTTTGGCGATAATCAATCAGATTATGATTTTAATGATGTAATGTTGAAAGTGACTGCTACTCCTGAAAAAGCAATTGAACCGGGAGAGGATATTCCGGTTGAAGAAGAAGTAGTTGTAACTGAATCTATTCATGGTACATTGGCTTTCGAAGACCAGTGGCCTAATGCCGGTGATTATGACCTGAATGACTTTGTAGTAAATTATGCATACGGTTTGGGAAAGAATACGGAAAACAAGATTACAAGCATTAAATTGCGTTTTAAACCAATAGCCAAAGGGGCTGCCGCTTATACAAAGATCGGTTTTGGCATTGAACTTCCATTGGCAGAAAGTTATATTGATGCTGCAAAGGTGATGGGAGCGACTTTCGAAAGTGGTAATTCAAAGGCGACTTTTGTGATTTGGGAAGATGTAAGCAGACTCTTTCCTAATATAAATGGTTTTGTAAATACAGAAAAGGGGACGAGTTTTGTTTCAGCAGCGGAAGTTGAAATCACTATTCCGCTGACTATTCCGGTTGACAATGTTTCAATGATGAAATTCAATCCATTTATATTTGTGAATAACCGTTCTCATGAAATTCATTTAACAGACTTTGCTCCGACTTCGAAGATGGATACAAACTTGCTTCAAACTGCGGATGACTGTTCTGATGCATCACGAAATATTTATTATCGGATGGAAGATATGTCTTGTTGGGCATTAGATTTTCCTCGTACTTCAGCAAGCGACCCGGCATGGAGATATCCGAAAGAAAAATCGTCAGTAGTGAAGGCTTATAAGAATTATAGCAAGTGGGTAATAAATAAGACGGACTTGTCTTGGTTTGATTTCACTATTTCAGAGAATGTAGATGAGGA
>ENA-UOOC01001230-UOOC01001230.1-human-gut-metagenome-genome-assembly--contig:-C48old-NODE-1230-length-22643-cov-5.501992_pt1 | contig 22643 bp, 18 predicted proteins | sample MGYA00242469_ERZ724016 | MGnify/ENA metagenome assembly ERZ724016 | reverse complement strand
CGGAATCGCGTCGAAAATCAACTCGATGATAGATCAGGAAAATATGCGCAAGCTGAAGGTAAGAACCATCACCGATTGGCTGGAAAACATAGGAATTATAGAAGTCCGCACCGACCGCAACGGCAAAAATCACCGCGTTCCGACCGCGCAGGGCAAAAGCATGGGGATAAGTCAAAAGGAAGCTATGGGACAAAACGGAAAATACCTTGTAACGGTGTATAATTCCGAGGCACAGCAGTTTGTTTTTGACAATATTCCGGTGCTTATTGAGCTTAACGACGAATAGCAGAAGGCTGCGCTTTCGGATAAGAGGAATATATTTATAAGCCTGCCGCAAGTTTTTGCAGCAGGCTTATTTCTTTCTCAAGCAGTAACAATAATAGTAACAAAAACATCGCAATAAAACGAAGCGACGTAGATTCAGCTCAGATAAATGCCATATTATAGATAATAAAACAAGCTAAGTATAACATATCGTACTTAGCTTGTTTGGCGGAGAAGGAGGGATTCGAACCCTCGATGAGCTATCAACCCATACACGAGTTCCAGTCGTGCGCCATAAACCGGGCTAGGCGACTTCTCCATGCCCTTCTTGTTCTCCACGTCTGTTCTCGCGGAGAACAGTTCTCATAGAGAACAAGAAGTATTATAGCAGATTAAAATGAAAAATGCAAGACCTTTTTAAAAATTTTTTTGGTTTTCTCAAAAATTTTTGTGATGTCAAAGCTTAAGTGCCTCATAATAAGACTTAACCGTCAGCTGACCTGCAAACTCGTCAAGGCTTAAAAGCTTTGAAAGTCTGCTCTTCGCCGCAGATACTGTCACCTTTGCAGGCTTTGCAACCGTGCCGCTGATGTCGAAATAGTTTTCCGCAAACAGGCAGTCGTCCTTGCAAAGCTCTAAGAAAACTCCCTTTGCAAACGCCTTGGCGATTATTTCTACAACGAAGCTGTCCTCCGTTTCGGACACACTGTATTCAAGCTTTGGATCTGCGAATATGAAGTCCTTGGGCTGGACATACATATATGTACCGCTACTGAGTGTCCTGCCGTTTTCGCTCAGCTCAAATTCGAGATATGCCTTGTTTTTAAGCTCCTCGCCTATTCCGCTGATTTCGGGAGTTATCCGAACGGCGTTCAGCGAACTATACGGCTCAGCAGTCACTTTCTGCTCTCCGCCGCTGATTATCTCACCCGACGACAGCCTTGAACGCCAGCTGATTTCACATTCAAGCTCGTCGGAACGCTCGGAGGAGACGTTCAGCCAAAGTTCCTGCGGGTTTTCATAATTGCAGGAGACAAGCACCTGATTATAGAACCTCTTTGCGGCATAGTGCAAAGGCTTGGGACGGTTGAAATAGTCGATAGAAGCCCACGAAATAACCGGGTTTGAATCGTTTACCTGCCAGTAAAGCGAGCCTCGGCAAACGTCGCGGTTCTGCCTCATATGCTCAACGTTAAGGCGGATAGCGTCCGACTGAACAGCCTGCGTTGCGTAAACCAATCCCGCAAAGTCCTTGGGCTGGTGAGACATCTGCGCAAGGTAGTATTCCACCTTTTTGGTGCCGCCCTCGCACTTCTGGTGTGCTTCCATAACATCGTCTGAAAGCTTGGGCTCGGCTTCGTCGTTAAATGCGCGGACGGTTTTAACCGACGGCAAAGACTCAAAGCCGTATTCCGAGCAGAAGCGGAATTTATACCTGAAATAATCGGTAAACGGGCGGAAGCTGTGCCATACCGCCCAATAGTGAGCGTCGCCGCAGGTGAGGTCTCCGGTGTTCTTGAAGTGCTGACAGGAGGACGGTGAAGAAGGCCAGTAGGGCGTTTTGGGGTCGAACTGCGCAAGGACTTCGGGAATCATATCCTCAAAGAGCATAAGGTAATCCTCTTTAAGAGCGGGATCTGCGCCGGTATTCCAGCCCTCCCACATAGACTCGATTTCGTTGTTGCCGCACCACAAAGCCAGCGAAGGGTGATTTCTCAGCCGCATGACGTTATCAACGATTTCCTGCCTTACGGTTGACATAAACTCATCTGTCGCGCGGTATACCGAGCAGGCGAACATAAAGTCCTGCCATACAAGCAAGCCCAGCTCGTCGCAGATGCTATAAAAGCCGTCAGAGGGGTAATATCCCCCGCCCCAGACTCTTATCATGTTGAAATTGGCGTCGGCGCAGCTTTCAAGAAGCTTGCGGGATCTTTCATCCGAGCAGCGCGGGATAATCTGATCCTCGGGGATGTAGTTTGCACCCATCGCGAAGATTTTTATGCCGTTTACGACAAAGGCAAAGTCCTCGCCCTCCCCCATTTTGTCGCGGCAGAGGGATAAGGTGCGAAGTCCGACGTTTGATGTATACTCATCCAACAGCTCGCCGCCGTCAAGCCGTGTAAGCTTTAATTTCAGCGAATACAGCGGATGCTCGCCGTAGCCGTTGGGATACCAAAGAGCGGGATTTTTGACATCTATAGAAAGCTCTGCCGAGGTCTCGCCGGAGTGGATATTTGTTGCGCTGCCCATAGTTTCGCCGTTTGGAGAAGTCAGCTCGGCTTCGAGCCTTATGCCTTCCTCGCCGACATACGCAAGCCCCGCGTTTATGGTTACGGTCACCTTTCCGTCTGAAAGTGCGGAATGATCCTGAGTGACATACACGCCATCAAGCAAGCCTTCGCTTACGCCGACAAGCTCGACGTCCCGCCAGATGCCCATATCAGGAAGCTTCGGTCCCCAGTCCCAGCCGTACATATAGTGTGCTTTTCTTATATGGGGATATCCCGCAACGGTTGACGACACGCCCCACATGGGGTCTTTTTCCTGCTTCTCGGCTATGTATTTAAGCGGCGAATATATTTCTATGCGGAGGGTGTTTTCGCCGTCAGATATCACCGAGGTGACGTCGTAGACATAGGTTCTGTGCATATTGTCGGTGGTTCCAAGTAGACTGCCGTTTAGGTATACCTTTGAAATCGTATCTATTCCATAGAATTTCAGAAGGACGTTTCTCGCTTCGAGTATTCCGCTTTCGGGGGTGAAGCTTTTTTCCCACACGGTGCTTTGACGGCTTAGCTCCATGGACTTTTGTTCGTTCATGCCGTAATAGGGGTCGTCCATCATTCCCTCTTTTAATAGAGCGGCATAGAACGAGCCGGGAACCGAGGCTTGAATATCAAGCTTGCCGGAATCGTCAAGTCCGGTCAAGCGCCAGACTCCGTTTAGTGACTGAACCATAGCTTTGCTTCCTTTCATTTGTCGTATCAAAAATCGGTTTAAAATTTTACTATTCTTCGCTTTTACAAAGCTTTTTGCAATTGTAGCATTTTTGCTGAGATATTTCAAGTGCTTTTCAAAAAAAGTTCAATACTTTTCTACTCTGTTTGAGTACTATTGCGCTTTTTCTTAAAAAATGCTAAAATAATTAGTGGATAATGCAATATTTCCCTACGGATTACGGCTATATTAGCAGAAGACAATATATAAGGAAGTGATGCAATTGGACGATCGGGATATCATAAATCTATTCAACCTGCGCGACGAACGCGCTATACACGAAACTCACAGGAAATACTCCTCCTATCTGCTTACGATAGCTAAAAACATACTAAAAAGCCGCGAGGACAGCCAGGAGTGCTTAAACGACACCTACTTGGCGGCATGGAACCCCATTCCGCCCAAGCTCCCGCAGAAATTCTCATGCTACCTTGCCAAAATCACGCGGGATATCTCCATTGACTGCCTTAGAAAAAGGAGTGCGGCAAAAAGACAGCTGTCCGAATATTCCGTGTCCCTGAGCGAGCTTGAAGAGGCTGTGCCGTCCTGCGAAAACACCGAGTCGGCGTTTGATACAAAAGTCCTCGCTGAGGCAATAGGAGCGTATCTTAAGGCGATAAGCGAGGATATGTGCAACGTTTTTATCTGGCGTTACTACTATTGCGATTCGGTAAAATCGATAGCGGATTACACCGGCTGGAGCGTTTCAAAGGTCACAAGTATGCTTTACCGCGCCCGCGAAGGTCTGAAAAAGCATCTTGAAAGTGAAGAAATATTTATATAGTATTGTTTTACGCGAAACGAAAGGAAATATTATGGACAAGAAATCCGAAAAAATCAGCGGCGCATTAAGCAAGCTGAGCGAAGACATCATCGAAAAAGCCGACAGCGAACGGCAAAGGCTACTAAGTAAAAGAAAGCTTGCCAGAAGTCGCATTATAATCGGGTTCGGCTCTGCGGCAGCCTGCTTTGTGCTGGCTGTGGGAGTGTTTGCGGCAGTCGGAAGAAACCGCGGAGCTATCAACAGCACCGACCCCGAACAGCCGTGCGAAGCAACTCCGCCGTCGGCAGCTGTCACCACCGTGTTAACAGACGAGAATCTCTGCACCACCTCTCCCGACGGCACGCTGAACGACGTTATCACATCGGGAAGCTTCCACACCGGCACCATAAACAGCCAAACCACGGCAAATCCTGCAAGTGAAGGCAGCGAGCCGCCGCATACAACGACAGTTGTCGAGCCGAATCCGTCCACAACTCCTCCGACAACTACCGCAACCGAAAAGACCTCGGAGATATGCAGCGTTCCAACCGCCCCAGCGACAAAGGCGACTACAAAGACAGCAAAGTCGGAGAAAACAACCACCCCCACAACCACCATAAAGCATCGGGATGATGTCGAAATCAACGCCGAGCCGCTGTGCTATGTTGAATATCCAAAGTGGGCGGAGTATCCCAACATCGAAGACTTTGAAAACCTGGACGTAGACGGCTATTTCTTCTATAATCCCGAATATGATAAAAAGCTCAATGAATACAACGCCGGCGTCCGCGAAAGGCGCAAGCTTGCAAAGAATATCAATGAGTATTCAAACTTTTACAAGACCTCTGCAAGGGAAATTCTTGGTTCGGCGGACGGCGAAAATATGGTTTACTCCCCTCTTGCGCTGTACGAGGCACTTTCAATGCTCGCAGAAATTACCGACGGTTCAACCCGCGACGAAGTGCTTGAGGTTCTGGACTCGCCGGATATCGAAACTCAGCGCGACAGAGCGCAGACTCTGTTTGTTTCCAACTACTCTGAGGCTACGGGCAGCATGGTTCTGCCGGCAGCTTCGCTGTGGATAAACGTGGATTATCCTTATAACAAAGAGGCTGTAGACAGCCTTGCTTTTAACTACTTTGCGGATAGCTATCTTTTTGACGGCTATGATGAAAGCTCTACCGCGCGAATTCAGAATTGGATTAATGAAAAGACAAGAGGACTTCTTAAAGAAGCAGTTGAAGGGGTAGAGCTTACGCCCGATTCCATACTTAACATATGCACAACCCTGTACTTCAACGGCAGATGGTCGGATTGGTTCTATAAAGATTATACCGAAGAAATGACCTTCCATTCTCCAAGCGGTGATATAACCACCGACTTCATGTATAAGCAAGAAAGCGGCAGCCTGTTTTTGGGAAGCAACTTCACCGCAGTAATAAACAGCTTTGAAAATGACGGCGGGTTGATGTATTTCATCCTTCCCAATGAGGGCGAAACGGTTGACGACGTTTTATCATCAGATGAATACCTTGACTTTGTGTTCATCCGCAATCCAAGACAAGACTTCGATTATTACGATGCTATAGTACATCAACGGATTCCGAAGTTTGACATTTCGTCTGATGTCAGCCTGAACCAAGCGTTAAAAAACCTCGGCATAGAAAAAGTCTTTACCGGCAATGGAGACTTTTCCAATCTGATTTCAGAAAAATATCCCGTTTCCGTAGACAAAGTTCAGCACGCCGCAAGAATTAAAATTGATGAAGAAGGCTGTGAAGCCGCAGCCTATGTCGATTTGGGCTTGGTAGGCGAGGCTCCCCCTCCGCCGGAAGAAGTATATTTCACCGCTGACAGACCGTTCATCATAGTTATAAAAACCGACACAAACCAGCCGCTGTTTATGGGCGTAGTCAATAATCCGTAAAAGATACATCCGGCAGACCGAAATAATCCAGTCTGCCGGATGTTATTAGTATATTACATTTTTAGCTCACATCAGCGAAAGATAAAGCTCCTTGATTTCCGCAACGGATGTGTCTCTGGGGTTTCCGGGGCGGCAGGCGTCGTCGTAAGCGGACTGAGCAAGGAAGTCAACATCCTCCGGCTTGACTATATCATTTAAGTCTGCGGGGATTCCAACATCCTTTGAAAGCTGCTTAACGGCGTCTACAGCCGCTTTTCTTGCCTCATCAAGGGTCATAGCGTCAACGCCTTCAACGCCCATTGCCTTTGCGATATCCCTGTACTTCTCGCCGGTGGCGGGAGCGTTATACTCCATAACGGTGGGCAGGATAATAGCGTTTGCAACGCCGTGGGGGGTATCATAAAGCGCGCCCAGCGGGTGAGCCATCGAGTGAACTATGCCCAAGCCGACGTTTGAAAAGCCCATTCCGGCGATATACTGTCCGAGTGCCATGCCTTCCCTGCCTTCGGGAGTGTTGGCAACCGCTCCACGCAGGCTCTTGGAGATTATCTCGATTGCCTTAAGATGGAACATATCCGAAAGCTCCCAAGCTGCCTTGGTAATATAGCCCTCGATAGCGTGTGTCAAAGCGTCCATACCGGTGGCAGCGGTAAGACCCTTTGGCATGGTGGACATCATATCAGGGTCAACAACAGCCACGATCGGGATATCCTTGGGGTCGACGCAGACCATCTTTCTGTTCTTTTCGGCGTCGGTAATAACGTAGTTGATGGTGACCTCGGCAGCGGTTCCGGCGGTTGTGGGAACGGCGATTATCGGGACGCACTTATTGGTTGTAGGAGCAACGCCCTCGAGCGAGCGGACGTCCGCAAAATCGGGGTTGGTGATAATAATTCCTATCGCCTTGGCGGTGTCCATGGAGGAGCCTCCGCCGATAGCTATAATGCAGTCGGCACCGCTTGCCTTAAACGCGGCAACGCCGGTCTGAACGTTTTCTATGGTGGGGTTGGGCTTGATTTCCGAGTATATCTCATAAGCTATGCCGCTGTCATCCAAAAGACCGGTGACCTTTTGGGTAACGCCGAATTTGATAAGGTCGGGGTCGGAGCAGACAAAGCACTTTTTAAAGCCTCTGCCCTTTACCTCTGTGGGAATCTCCTTAATAGCTCCCGCTCCGTGATAGCTTGTTTCGTTAAGAATGAATCTGTTAGCCATAATTTGCAGCTCCTTATATAGTATTTTCATTCGGGATTACATCCCTTATTTATTATGTTACTACATTCAGATGGATTTTTCAAGAGATTTTTGTGTGAATAGCTAAAAATTTTCGTAAAATCATGCAACTTTTTCGCATATTTTACGGTATATATAGTAGAACAGCAAGGGAAGTGATTCAATTATGGAAGACAATAAAATTATAGAGCTGTACAACCACCGCGATGAAAAAGCCATCAGCGAGACCGATAAAAAGTACTCGTCCTACCTATATGTCATCGCGAATAATATACTGAACGACCACGAGGACAGCCGCGAGTGTGTAAACGACACCTACCTGCGCGCATGGAACACCATTCCGCCTAACTGTCCGTCCAAGCTTGCTTATTATCTGGGGAGGATAACCCGCGGGCTGTCGATAGACCGTCTGCGAAGTCATACCGCGCGCAAAAGGCTTGCAAGCGGGTATTCGGTTTCGATGGATGAGCTTGGCGAGTGCTTTGCCTCCTTCGAGGACATTCAGGCGGACTTTGAGCTTGCAATGCTATCGCAGTCGCTGACGGCGTATTTATCGGGACTGTATGAGCAAAAACGAAGCGTTTTTATCCGCAGATACTACTTCTGCGACAGCATAAGGGAGATATCCAGCATGATGGGAATGTCGGAATCAACGGTAAAAAGCATTCTGAAAAGGGTGCGGGACAATCTTAAAAGCTATCTTGAAGGGCGGGGATTTAATATATGAAGCGAGAAGACATATCAAAAATCATAGACGGCATAGACGAAGAGCTTATAGAGGAGGTTTCAAGTCAGCGGGAGAAGGAATTTTTTGAATCGCGCGATAAAAAACGCCGCGCGGCGCGCAGAGCAGTGAAAATCGCGCTTCCCATAGCCGCCTGTCTTGCATTGATAGCAGCCGTCCCGGGAATTATTAGCTCTTTCGGCGGAATAGTCTCAATAAAGTCCTCCGTCTTCGGCAAAGTCCCCGTAGAGTATCAGTCGAGCTACGATTCCGTCGTTGAGCTGAAGGAAGTAAGAGCCATTGCAGCGGCAGAATATCCCGCATGCGCGGAGTATCCCGACTATTCCGAGGAGGATAAGGACCACAGCCTTCAGGAAAGCATATACGACAAATACAATTCCAACCGCAGAAAATCGGCAATAGATATTGATAAATACTCAGGCTTCTACACCAATTTGATATCCTCCTCCCTTTCGGAATGTGACAAAGAAAACAGGGTGATATCTCCGGTAAACCTTTATATCGCGGCTTCAATGCTGGCAGAGGTCTCGGACGGCGAGACACGCAGACAGATTCTCGGTGCGCTGGACGTCGGCTCAATAGAAGAGCTAAGAGAAAACGCCAAGACGCTCTGGGACACGAACTATATATATGACAGAACAAAAAAGCAGATACTTTCAAGCTCGCTCTGGCTGAACAAGGATGTCAGATTCAAAAAGCCCGCGCTTAAGGCTCTTGCCAAGTACTACTATGCCGACAGCTTTTCGGGGGACTTCGGCGATCCCGACACAACCCGCGATATGCAAAGCTGGCTTTCAAAGCGCACCGGCGGACTTCTCGACGAGCAAATCGGCGATATAAAGCTTGATGAAAGCGGTATTATGGACATACTGACCACCGTATATTTCAGTGCAAAATGGCAGGGCGAATTCAATCAGAAATATAACGAACGCCTTGTCTTCCACTCCCCCTCCGGCGACGTTGAAGCGGAATTTATGTGCCATTTTATCGACGACCGGGACTACTATCGCGGTGAAAGCTACGGAGCGGCATACAAGGATTTTAAGGGCGGCGGCAGAATGTGGCTTATCCTTCCGGACGAGGGCAGCACAGTTGAGGAGGTTATTTCTAAAGGGCGCCTTGTTGACACTCTGCTTACAGGAAAGCAGGATAACGTTGAGCAGGTTATGCTTAATCTTAAGCTGCCGAAGTTTGATGTATCCTCGGATATCGACCTTAGCAACAGCTTTAAGGCTATGGGGATAGAAAACGCATTTGACATTAATTCGGCAGACTTTTCCGCTATCACAAGCCAGACTAACGCATGTGTAAGCAAGGTCAATCACGCGGCAAGGGTGATTATCGACGAGGAGGGCTGCAAAGCGGCGGCGTTCACGGAAATACCGCTTGTCGGCGCAGCGGCACCTGTTGAAAAGCGACAGGTAGATTTCATTCTTGACAGACCGTTTATATTCATCATCGAAAGCGACGTCGGGCAGCCGCTGTTTATCGGGGTTGTCAACAACGTCTGACTATGAAAAAGTCCTCCGCACACGCTGCTAAACGTGTACGGAGGATTGCTTTAGTTATATATTATCCGAAGAACTTGGGCAGACCGTTAAATACTATGCTTCTGACGGTGTTCTGGTCGTGCCAGCCGCCGTCTTTTACCGCGAAATAGAAGTTGCCGTAAGCAAAATTATCGCAGTAACGGAAATAGTCATCCCGCTTTTTCATCTCGGCAACCATCGGACACATATTGGGGTATGCGATATCGTTGGTGCCTGTTCCGCAGTAGATATAGAAATCATCCCCGCTCATGCCCTGATTTTTCACCGACTGAATCAGGTTCTCAACCGTTTCGACCGGCTTTGTGTTGCCGCCCTTCATCTCAACTCCCCAGCTGTCGCCGCTGGTCGGCAGGAAGTAGGCAATCTCGTTAAGAGCCTTCTCGAAGACCCACCATGTGCAGGCGGAACCCATCGAAAAGCCGCCGAATCCTCGGTGAAGGCGGGAAGCTCTTATACCCTCGCTGTCGGGAGTTTTGCAGTATGTATTGTAGCTGCCCTCGACCGCCGGAATCAGGTCGTTTACAAGCTCCGCTGCGAAATCGCGGCAGCAAGCCGTTGCGTCCTTACAGTAGGGGGTGTTGTAGGATATTCCCACAAACAGGCAGGGTTCAAGGTCGCCGTTAGCTATCATGTTGTCTAAGATAAGCTTCATTTCGGTTTTCATGCCCGCACCGCCCAGAAGTTCCTTTTCGTTTCCTCCGCCGCCGTGCATCATGTACATGACGTTATACTTCTTTTCGGCATCTTCGAGATTGTACCCGTAAGGGAGATATACAAGCGCGGTCTTTTCAAACTCCTCGCCGTTTCCGGCGTGGTTGTGCGCTGTGTAATTTACCGCTTCGACCTTGCCCGCCTTTGCGCAGGGAGAGAAGTACTCCTGCGGTATCTCTCTATAGGCGTTATCGGGGAAATTCTGTTTTCTCATAATCATTATCCCCCCTTATCAACCGAAGAACTTGGGCAGACCGTTGTAAACAAGGCATCTTACGGTGTCCTGCGCGTGCCAGCCGCCCTCTTTGCTTACAAAGTAGAAGTTGCCGTCTTTAAAGTTGTCGCACTGAACGAAAACATCGTCGAGCTTAACCATTTCGTCAACCATCGGGCGCATATTGGGACCTGCCATATCGTCGTTGGTTCCGACTCCACAGTAGATGTAGAAATCATCCTTAGTCATGCCGTAGTCAATAACTACCTGACGCAGATATTCGGCGGCTTCCTTTTTGGTTGCTCCGGGAACGCACCAGCTGTCCCCCGCCACAGGCAGGAAGTAGCCTATTTCCTCTAAGCACTGCTCGAACATCCACCATGTGCAGGCGGCGCCCATCGAGAATCCGCCGAAGCCGCGGTGAAGGCGAGAAGCCTTGATTCCCTTTGCATTGGTCTTTTCGCAGTAGGTGTTATATTTGCCCTCGACCGCCGGAACAACATCCTTTATAAACTCCTGCGCAAAATTCTTGCAGCAAGCGGTAGCGTCGCCGTTGTAGGGATTATTATAGGACACGCCGACGAAAATGCAAGGCTCCATGTCGCCGTTGGCTATCATGTTGTCAAGGATTCGCTTCATTTCGGAATCCTCCATAACACCGCCCAAAAGCTCCTTTTCGTTTCCTCCGCCGCCGTGCATCATGTACATCACGTTATACTTTTTCTCGGTATCATCCTGATTGTAGCCGTATGGGAGATATACAAGCGCGGTCTTCTCAAAGGTTTCGTTATTGCCGGCGTAGTCCTTGGTTTCATACTTCACCGATGCCACAACTCCGCCTTTGTCGCAGAGCTTGAGATATTCCTGCGGGATCTCGTGATAGGGGTTATCCGGAAATTCGGTTTTTCTTGGCTCCTTTGCAGGCTCTCCGCAGGCGGTCAGGCAGGCTGCAAGGGTCAGCGAGGCAAGAGCTGCGCATACCAATCTTTTAATAAACATTAATGGTTCTTCCTTTCATTATGGGATAACCGCTGTTCAGTCCGGTTATTCATTAGTTTTAGCTCTATATTTAATAGTTAAATTAGAGACATAATTAATATACCACTACTTTATAAAAATGTCAAGTGGATTTTCATAATAAACTGCTATACTTATTTTCCGTTAAAAAGTGTACAGGGGTTGCCAAAGCAACTCCTGTACACTTTTACGGGAAATTAGTATTACATGCGCACCACCGACATTGTTGGTTTAGACGGCTGATGCGCCCCAAGGGCGCATGAAGCGGCTTTACCCCATCTGGGGTAAAGCCGCTCGGACGCTTCAGCGTCCCAGCCGCCACCCGCACTCGGTTCGTCGCCCGCAGGTACTGCGATATCTTAACAAAAGTAAGGGTGCGCGTCCCCCGCAGCAAGCTTTCCTACACATCACAACCGATAGTTGAGGGAATTTTCAACAAACAGTTGCGAAAAAACGCCAATTTCAACCTTTGATATGTTTACTCCGGTGGCAATCTGTGCTATCATGTAATCACAGTCAAAAAGCTTTTCAACTGAATACTTATGAAAGATGTGATAATATGGAATATTCGTTAGGCAGAAAAATCGCCGAGCTAAGGCGCAAAGCAAATCTCACTCAGGAGGCACTCGCCGAGAAAATGGGAGTTTCCGCACAGGCAGTCTCAAAATGGGAAAATGATCAGTCCTGCCCGGACATTATGCTTTTGAAGGATCTTGCAAAAACCTTCTCTGTCACCGTTGACGAGCTTTTGTCCTCGGAGGAGGAAACAAAAAGTGTTGTCGCGCTTGTGTCTGAGGAAAAGCGCAAAAGTCCGGATGAGATGATATTCAAAGTAGTCATGCAGAGCAACGACGGCGACAGCATCAGGATAAATCTCCCGCTTGCAATGATATCCGCGCTTTCAAAATCGGGAATGCTGAATGTCGGATTTTCTACCGGCGACGGTGAAATGACCAAAAACCTCAACAGCATTGATTTTGGCTATCTATTAAGCCTTGCCGAAGCCGGTGCTGTCGGAAAGCTTGTTGAAATGCGTGGAGGCGACGGCGACATAATAGACGTTTACGTCGAATAGCCCGCAGAACGAAAGGAAAAATATGAAAATATCCTTTTACACTCCCGAAGACGGCGGAAAATCCATCTGCCTGTGCATTCCCACCGTCATGACCCTGCGAATGCTCACCTCCAACACAGCGCTGAAATTGGCGGCGAAAAAAGCAACTAAAAAGAACGGCGACAGCTCGGCTGAAACCTATCAACTTTCCCCGCAGGCTCGTGCCGAGATCATCGAAGCGGTAAAGCAGTTCAAGCAAAGCCACAAGGACTTTACTGTAATTGAAGTGTCAAGCTCGGACGGCGAAGAATTTACGCTTAAGCTGTAAAAACATCCTCCCATGAAGATTAGCTTCGTGGGAGGATTGATTTTTAGCCAATTTTTGCAAGGACACTCGATATATCCGCGGAATAGCGTATCTCCTCTTCATCTCCGAGACCGGAATCCTTGCTTGCTCCGTCCGGCGAAAAGCCGCATTTTTCGTAGAACCGCCTTGCGCGGACGTTTCTTTCAAGAACCCAGAGCAGAGCTCTTTCAAGGCCCATGGCTTTAAGCTCTTCAAGCGCGGCTTGCATAAGAACCCCGCCAATTCCGCAGCCCCAGTATTCCTCTAAAAGATATATGGCAACTATCTCGCCGCTTTTGGGTTGGTCGGCATCGCGGCAAGCTCCTATACAGCATGCTCCGCATGGGGTATCGTCGCAGTACGCAAGAAGATAAACCGCTTCCCCGCCGGACATCCATTTTTCAAGAGCCTTTCGGCGAGTCTCGATGTCGGTAAACTTAGCAAGGATATCCTTAGGGATAATTCCGCTATACGCCGAGTGCCACGATTTGCAGAGGATTTCGGCGAAGATACCGGCTTGACCGGAATCCGCTTTTCTTATGACGGTTTTGGGCATGATTTTTCCTCCATTGTATGCAAAAAGACCCGGCGTTTAAGTGCACCGAGTCTTTTTCTTAAGAGCGCAATGCGCTCTATACTTTTTATCTCTGCACTCTTCCCGAAGCGTTTCCGCCTGCCAGCGACTCAACCTCGGCAACCGAGCAAAGGTTGAAATCATGCTCGATGGTGTGCTTTAAGCAGGACGCGGCAACCGCGAAATCAATCGCCTTCTGGGGGTCGTATCCCGAAAGAAGCGAGTAGATAAGTCCGCCGCCGAAGCTGTCGCCGCCGCCTACTCTGTCTACAATGTGCATGTGATACTGCTTGGAGAAGTGCGCCTTACCGTCGGTATACAGCATACCCGCCCAGTCGTTGTCGTTGGCGGAGATGGAGGAGCGAAGGGTTATTGCAACATACTTGCAGCCGAATCTTTCGCTGAGCTGACGTGCAACGCTTATATATCCCACATGATTGAGCTTGCCGGAGTCGATGTCGGTGTTTTCAGCCTCAATGCCGAAAACGTCCTTGGCGTCCTCCTCGTTGGAGATGCAGACGTCGACATAAGGAACCAGCTTAGACATACATTCCCTTGCCTGCTCGCGGGTCCATAGCTTCTTGCGGTAGTTGAGGTCGCAGCTAACGGTTATGCCGCGCTCGTGAGCAGCCTTGCAGGCTTCGAGACAGATTTCGGGGAGATTTCCGCCCAGAGCGGGAGTGATTCCGGTGAAGTGGAACCAGTCAGCGCCCTCAAAAATCTCGTCCCAGTTAAAATCGGAGGGCTGAGCGAGAGCTATAGAGCTGCCAGCTCTGTCGTAGATGACCTTTGAGGGGCGCTGAGAAGCACCTTTTTCTGCGTAATATATACCCACTCTCGGACCGCCGCGAACTATCTTAGAGGTGTCAACGCCGTAGCGTCTGAGCTCGTTTATAGCGCACTGACCTATTTCGTGCGAGGGAAGCTTGGTTACAAAGCTTGCGTCCATGCCGTAGTTGGCAAGAGATACCGCAACGTTTGCTTCACCGCCGCCGAAGGTTGCTTCATACTTGTCCGCCTGAACAAAGCGAAGATATCCTTCGGGGTTGAGTCTCAACATAATTTCACCGAATGTTATTACTTTTGACATATTATTACTCCTTTTTTAACTTGTCTACACGTATAAATTACTTTTTCTGAACAAGATGAACGCCGAAGCCCATAAATTCATCCTTGAAGTAAACCATTCCCTTGGAGATGGTGGACTCATCCAGCAGCTCAAAGCCCTTTGCCTTGAAGTATGCCGCCGCGCGCTCGATGCTGTTTGTAGCGATGGCTATATGACCGAACTTTCCTGGCTTGGGAGTTTTGCAGAGCTCAACCGATTTGCCCATTGTGAATATGGAGGAATTGCCGTTTGCATAGTCGAAGCCGAACATAGCCTTGATAAGCTCAGCCGCCTTTAAAGCCTCGTCCTCGTTCCGGCAGTTGATTCCCATATGGACAAATTCAAGACCAAGCATGCTTCTTACAGCTTCCTCGGTGAGCCTCTTTATCTCAGCCCAGTTTTCAGCCTCAATTAAATCCTTTTTAACCATCCATGTTCCGCCGCAAGCAACTATCTTGGGGAACTTTATGTAGTCAACAAGATTGTTTGCGTTTACTCCGCCTGTCGGGATGAATTTAAGCTTTGAATAAGGAGCCGCAACAGCCTTAAGCTTTGCAACGCCGCCGTTCTGCTCAGCGGGGAAGAACTTTACTATTTCAAGACCTAAGCTCATAGCCTGCTCCATCTCGCCGGGGGTGGCTGTGCCGGGCATGATGATTGCGCCCTTGGAAATAGCATACTTTACTATTTCGGGATTGAATCCGGGGGTAACAATGAACTCAACTCCGGCTTCGAGTGCGTCGTCGACCTGCTCCTTGGTAAGAACGGTTCCCGCTCCCACCAGCATATCGGGAAGCTCTTTTCTTATACGCATGATAGCTTCCTTGGCACAGGCTGTTCTGAAGGTTATCTCCGCGGCGGGAAGTCCGCCCTCGCAAAGAGCCTTTGCAAGCGGAACTGCCTTGTCGGCGTCCTCAATCGCGATAACCGGCAGTATGCCCAAATCGTGAATACGTTTTACTACTTCTGAATATGACATATCAACTCTCCTTATCAGTTAGGAAAAATATTTTTACAAATTAATTATACTTCAAAAAATAGCTTTGTCAATGATTTGCCATTAAAATTGAAAAAATGTCTTGAAATAATTGATGTATCGTGCTATATTTATGATAGCTTTATTTGTATATTATTAATGAAAGGAAGTTTTTATATGAAAATGACATTCCGCTGGTTCGGCTCTAAAAGCGACAGCGTAACTCTATCGCAGATCCGCCAGATTCCGGGCATGACCGGTCTTATGGGATTTTTAGACTATAAGGCAGCCGGCGAGGTGTGGACGGAGGAGGAAATCAAGTCCTACATCGACGAGGTTCACGCAGCAGGTCTTGAATGCGAGGTTATCGAGAGCGTAAACGTCCACGAGGATATCAAGCTTGGTCTTCCGACGAGGGACAAATACATAGAAAACTACTGCATTACAATAAGAAATCTTGCGAAGTATGGCGTTAAGTGCATAGTTTACAACTTTATGCCTGTTTTAGACTGGCTCAGAACCGACCTTGCCCGCCCGAATCCCGACGGCTCGACGAGTATGTATTTCAGCGAAGAGGAGCTTGGAAGCCTCTCCCCTGTTGACATCGTAAAGCGCACTGCCGAAAACTGCAACGGCTTCTCACTTCCCGGATGGGAGCCCGAAAGGCTTGCCGACCTGCAAAAGGTTTTAGACCTCTACAAGGACATCGACGAAGAAAAGCTTTTGGAGAACTACAAGTACTTCTTAGAGGGCATTATCCCCACCTGTGAAGAATGCGGAGTAGTTATGGCGTGCCACCCCGACGATCCGGGATGGCCAATATTCGGTCTGCCCAGAGTTGCCCACTCTCAGGAGGGCTACGACAAGATTGTCAGACTTGTTGACAGCCCCTGCAACACTCTCTGCCTGTGCACCGGCTCGCTCGGCTCGAACGTTGCTAACGACGTTCCGTCTATTATCCGCCACTTTGGCAAGATGGGAAGAATCGGCTGTCTGCACGTTAGAAACCTTAAGCACTTGGGCTCGGACAGGGTATTCTGCGAATCCAGCCACCTTTCAAGCGACGGCGACCTTGATATGTACGAAATAATGAAGGCAATTTATGAGACCTGCCCCGACACCTATATCCGCCCCGACCACGGCAGAATGATCTGGGGTGAGGTCGGACGCCCCGGCTACGGTCTTTATGACAGAGCTTTGGGAGTTTGCTACTTAAACGGTCTCTGGGAAGCTATCGACAAGGCTCACCGCTCATAAGATGTGAAAGGACAGTATCATGAAGCTTAATTTATCCGATTTAAATAATAACGGCTGGGGCGAAATCACCCTTCCTAAATACAATATCGGCGCGATTCGCGAGAACACGCGCGTCAATCCGACATGGCTCCACTTCGGTGCCGGAAACATCTTCCGCGGCTTTATTTCAAGCTTGCAGGATTCATTGCTGAACGCCGGAATCGAAAGCACCGGAATCATCGCCGCCGACACCTTCGACTTTGAAATCATCGACAGAATATTCACCGAGCATGACAATCTCACCCTGAACGTCTCCCTGATGGCTGACGGCTCGGTTAAATCCGAGGTTCTGGCATCCGTATGCGAGGCTTTGAAGGCGGATTCGTCCGATAAAAACTACATGGAACGCTTCCGTCAGATAGCCACCGAGCCCAGTCTTCAGATGATAAGCTTTACCATCACCGAAAAGGGCTACGCCGTTAAGAACACCCAAGGCGAGCTTATGCCGGTAGTCAAGGAGGACATTGCAAACGGTCCCGGAAAATCTAAACACGCCATGAGCTTTGTTGCAGGTCTGCTTTATGAGAGATACAAGGCAGGCAGACTTCCCGTTGCACTTGTAAGCATGGACAACTGCTCGCACAACGGCGAAAAGCTCAGATCGTCGGTCATGACTATTGCAAACGGCTGGCTTAAAGCAGGTCATGTTGACACCGGCTTCATCGACTACATCAGCGATGAAAGCGTTGTAGCCTTCCCGTGGAGCATGATTGACAAGATCACTCCCCGCCCCTCCGAAAAGGTTCAGAAGATGCTTGAAGACATGGGCATGGAGGATATCGCTCCGATTATCACATCCAAAAAAACATTTATCGCTCCGTTTGTAAACGCCGAACAGCCGCAGTATCTTGTCATTGAGGACAGCTTCCCCAACGGCAGACCTGCACTTGAAAAGGCGGGAGTATACCTCACCGACCGCGACACCGTAAACAAAACCGAGCGCATGAAGGTAACCACCTGCCTGAATCCTCTGCACACCGCTTTGGCAGTATACGGCTGTATGCTTGGCTACACCCTTATATGCGAGGAAATGAAGGATGCCGAGCTTACCAAGCTTGTAAACCGCTTGGGCTATGTTGAGGGTCTGCCGGTTGTCACCGACCCCGGAATCATCTCGCCAAAGGAATTTATCGACGAGGTTGTTAAAAAGCGTCTGCCCAATCCTTTCATGCCGGACGCTCCGCAGAGAATCGCCACCGACACCAGCCAAAAGGTTGGCATACGCTTTGGCGAGACCATCAAGAGCTATGCCGCTCTCGGCAAGACAAACGAGCTTAAGGCTATCCCCCTTGCAATAGCAGGCTGGCTTCGCTACCTATTGGGAGTGGACGACAACGGCGAGCCGATTGAGATATCCGCCGACCCGCTTAAGGACGAGCTTTGCTCCAAGCTTGCGGGAATCGAGCTTGGCAAGCCCGAAAGCTACACGGGTCAGCTAAAGGATATCCTTTCCAACGAGACCATCTTCGGAAGCAACCTTTGCGTGCTTGGCATGGATAAGCTGATTGAGGAAATCTTCGTAAAGGAGATATCCGGCAAGGGTGCTGTAAGGGCGACCTTGAAGGAATATCTGGATTAAAAACAGTTTTGACGCCGGTATCGTTTTTTGATACCGGCGTTTTCTGTTTGCATTTCAAAAATTAATATATTAATAAGAATTTTTCTATTGAAATACATCTGCAATTTTGATATACTGTATTTAATCAAACGAATAAAACTATGTTGACAGATTTACTTGGAAGTGAAAATATGCCGAAAAAAATCATATCTGTTTTGTTGTCTGCCGTTGTAATACTCAGCGGCTGCTCAAAGGTTGAAGATACTTACATCGCCCCGCCGTCTCCGGCGACGGAATCAACTACCCAGTCGGAGAATACCCCAAAACCCGTAAACAAGCCGGACAATGTTGTCGGGGATGTTACGGAGCCCTCTCAGCCCACGGAAGAGGAAACCCTGCCACCCGAGCCCAAGGAGCCTGACATCCGCAGAATCCATCTTGTCTGCGCGGGGGACAATCTTATCCACCGCTCGATATACAATCAGGCGGCAAGGCGGGCAAAGAAAAACGGCTTGGAGGGCTACGATTTTTCATACGTCTATGAAAAGGTGGAAAAATACATCGCCGGCGCGGACGTTGCAATTTTAAATCAGGAAACGGTTGTCACCGACGAATTTGAGCCGAGCGACTACCCCCTCTTCTGCTCTCCTACCGATCTGGGCGAGCATATGATATCCATGGGCTTTAACGTCTTCTCGCTGTCGAACAACCACGTTCTTGACAAGGGCGAAGCCGGACTTCTGGCTACCCTTGACTACTGGGATTCGCACGAAAACATCATAAGATACGGTGCTTACAGGGATCAGGAGGATATGGACAATATCCGCACCATGGAGGTAAACGGCATCACTCTTGCATTTTTGGGATATATGGAGCATACCAACGGTCTTTCCCTGCCGGAGGATTCAAAGTGCAGGCTTGTCTATCTTTCCGAGCTTGAAGAGATCGAGCGTCAGGTGCGGCTTGCCGACGAGATTGCAGACGTTGTTATAATCTCCCCTCACTACGGCAAGGAGACTATAAACGAGCAGACCGAAAGCCAGCTGAACGTCACCGAAAAGCTTTTTGAATGGGGCGCTGACCTTATAATAGGCACTCAGCCCCACACCGCGCAAAAGTGCGAATATCACGATAAGCCGGACGGAAGCAAGGGATTTGTTTATTACTGCCTTGGAAACTTCGTCTCGGCGCAGTCGCGGTATAAACAGCTTGTGGGAATAATCGGCGATCTGGATATCGTCAAGAACATGGAAACCGGCGAGGTTACCATTGAAAATCCCAAGGCGATTCCGATAATAACCCAGTACACTGCCAACTACTCCAACATTCACATCGAGCCTTACTGCACCTACACCGAGGAGCTTGTAAAAGCTCATGGCTGCGACGAGATGTCGATGAAAAATATTGAAAAGGTGCTTTCATATATTCCCGAAGAGTATCTTGCAATAGAATAATATAAATCGAAAGGATGGTCAACATGAAATTTTCTGACGGCTACTGGCTCAATCAAAAGGGCTACACCGTAAACTACGCTTCGCAGGCGTATGAAACGGAAATCACCGAGACCTCGGTGAAAATCTTAGTAACACCCACCCACATCTGGAACAGAGGGCAGACCCTTGGCGGACCCAACCTTGAAATGACTATTTCCTCAACGCAGGAAAACGTCATAAAGGTAAGCGTGGTTCACTACAAGGGAACTCTTAACTGCGGTCCCGAATTTGTTCTCAACGAAAACTGCGGCTACAAGCCCACTATCACCGAGACCGACAAGGCTATCGAGCTTTTGAGCGGCAAAACCAAGGTGGTTATCTCCAAGGAGAACTGGGGAATTGAGTATTATTACGGCGACCGTCACCTTACCGGCGGAAGCTACAGAGCGCTTTCCTACATCGAGGAGCTTAACAGCCGCGCTAAAAGGCGGATTGACACCCATATCGACGACACCTTCTGGGCGTACCCCGCCGACCCGCATACCTCTTACATGCGCGAGCAGCTTACCTTGGGAGTCGGCGAGTATATCTACGGCTTCGGCGAAAAGTTTACCCCGTTTGTCAAAAACGGTCAGACGGTGCAGACATGGAATGCCGACGGCGGAACCTGCTGCGATCAGTCCTACAAGTCGATACCCTTCTATGCCTCCTCAAACGGCTACGGCGTATTTGTTAACAGCCCGGACAACGTTTCCTTTGAAGTCGCTTCCGACACCGTTTCAAAGGTATCAATAACCGTCCCCGGCGAAAGCATTGAGTACTTTGTTATCGGCGGAGAAAATCTTGAAGAGGTAATCTCTAACTACACCACCCTCACCGGCAAGCCCGCTCTTCCCCCTGCTTACACCTTCGGACTCTGGCTGACGACGTCGTTTACCACCAAGTACGACGAGGAAACCATCAATTCGTTTATAGACGGCATGGCAGAGCGCGACATTCCCCTTTCGGTATTCCACTTCGACTGCTTTTGGATGAAGGAATTTGAGTGGTGCAACTTTGAGTGGGACACCCGCCAGTTCCCCGACCCGCCTGCAATGCTTAAGCGCTTGCACGAAAACAAGGGTCTTAAAACCTGCGTCTGGATAAACCCCTATATCGGTCAGCGCTCAAAGCTGTTCGACGAGGGCGTTGCAAACGACTACTTTATTCTCAATAAAGACGGCTCTGTGTTCCAGTGCGATATGTGGCAGCCGGGAATGGCTATTGTCGACTTCACCAATCCCGAAGCCTGCGAGTGGTATCAGCAAAAGCTTCGCGCTTTGTGTGAAATGGGCGTTGACTGCTTTAAAACCGACTTCGGCGAGAGAATCCCGACAGATGTTGTATACTACAACGGCGCAGACCCGATTAAAATGCACAACTACTACACATATCTTTACAACAAGACGGTCTTTGAGGTCTTAAAGGACTACTACGGAGAAAACAAGGCTTGCCTGTTTGCCAGAAGCGCAACCGCCGGCGGTCAGCAGTTCCCTGTTCACTGGGGCGGCGACTGCTCGGCTGAATACAGCTCGATGGCAGAAACCATCAGGGGCGGACTTTCGCTTTCAATCTCCGGCTTCGGCTTCTTCTCGCACGATATCTCCGGCTTTGAAGCCACTGCTACTCCGGATATCTACAAGAGATGGTGCGCGTTCGGTCTTTTATCCTCACATTCAAGACTGCACGGCAACTCCTCCTACCGTGTTCCGTGGCTGTTCGACGAGGAAGCCTGCGACGTTCTGCGCTTCTTCACAAAGCTTAAAGGCAGACTTATGCCATACATCTTTGCTCAGGCAATAAAGACCCACGAAAAAGGCGTTCCGATGATGCGCGCTATGGTTATCAATTATGCCAACGACCCAACCTGCCACACACTTGACAGGCAGTATATGTTCGGCGACAATCTTCTCTGCGCTCCGATTATGAACGACAAGGGCGCGGCGGAGTTCTATCTCCCCGCCGGAAGATGGACGGATATCATATCGGGCAAGGTATACGAAGGCGAAAAGTGGCACCGCGAGACTATGGATTACTTCCACATGCCCCTGCTTGCCAAGCCAAATTCGATAGTAGTATACGGCGACTTTGTAAGAGACTTTGAGTATGACTATCTGAATGGTGCTCAGGCTGTAATCTACGAGTTAGAGGACGGCAAGACCGCTTCCGCCACCGTTTACGACAAGGATGCAAACAAACTCTGCGATATCACTGCCACAAGGTGCGGCAATGAAATAAGGGTAAGCTACACCAAGACGGATTGCAGCTTTACCGTCAAACTCGCGGGCAGTGACACCTGCACCGAGTGCAAAGCCGGAACCGACAGCGTTGTTATCAAGCTGTAAAACAAAAAAGTATCGCCTATCCTGCTTTTGCGGCGGGATAGGCTTTTCTTGAAGGAATCATTCTTGATTTTTCGGGTACACTACTAAAAAAAGAGGTTTGATATGAACACCTTTGAAAGAATTTACGAGGTAGTCAAGGCGATACCGCGTGGCAAAGTCGCTTCATACGGACAGGTTGCCGCGTATGCGGGTAATCCGCGCTGGGCAAGGGTTGTGGGGTATGCCCTGCACGTCAACCCAGGCCCCGACAATATCCCCTGCTTTCGGGTCGTCACCCGCGAGGGGAAGCTTTCTGAAGCATTTGCGTTCGGCGGAAAGAACCGCCAGCGCGAGCTTTTGGAGAATGAAGGGGTTGAGTTTCTGCCCGACGGCAGGGTGGATATGAAGCGGTTTATCTGGAATGGATAATACTATTCGCCGTTATAAATTGTACAAAAAATCGCCGCAAAATCGCTGAATTAATATGCCCCCTGTCAAGTAGACAATGCAA
>ENA-UOOC01001180-UOOC01001180.1-human-gut-metagenome-genome-assembly--contig:-C48old-NODE-1180-length-23230-cov-31.296095_pt1 | contig 23230 bp, 24 predicted proteins | sample MGYA00242469_ERZ724016 | MGnify/ENA metagenome assembly ERZ724016 | reverse complement strand
TGCCCAAAATACTAATATGGATTTTTTCATACAACCACATTCTCTTGTTAAATTCCGATTTGTAAAACTGTTGCATTGATTATATCAAAGAATCATACTTGCAGCAATCCCCTTAAAACGAGAGGCAGGTGTGCCCTCCTGCCCCTCAAAAGGAAGGGAAGGTGAAAAATATATAGTCAACTGCTGTTTCCAGCAGCTATGAATCGTTACTTACCATAGAAGTCATGGTTTACTTCTGCTTTATAGTAATTACTACATGTTACAGGAGCATTATACAGTGTCGTGAGCATATAGCTTCGTATGTTGCGTACCTTTGTAGTATTGTTGCGAAGGCATTCCAGCACATACTCCATCGTATGAAAATCTATCTTCCCCAATATGCTCCGAACAACATCATATGGGAAATCATATTTATTGATACGGATTAATGTCTGTTTAACCGCTATGGTCTCAACCATCAGCTCCACCAATTCGTTTATGTCCATCTTCTCTGTAGGATGGCACTGAAGCAATACGTCATAATCAATATTGTCTTTGATAAATGAGCGCACTTCATCCATCCTATCCATCGTATCAGTTTTCACGCCTGTGCCTGATGGAATGATAGGATAGGTAATCTCCTCCGTATTCTCTGTAGTATTCTCTGTATTTGTCTTACAAAACTTTGTATGAGGTGGTACATCGTTTTGTGGGAGGGTGTTACAAAATTTTGCAGGAGGGTCATACGAAGTTTTGTAGGGGGTGTTACAAAATTTTGTAGGAGGGTCATACAAAGTTTTGTATGAGGAGGTACAAAATTTTGTAACAGGCTTATTTGCTTGGTTTTCAGCCTGTTTTTGTATTTCTTCCCCTGTGTTTTCTACATCTTCGTCATCTCCTGGTATGTCCAGATATGTACATGTGTAAAGTCTATCAACGCATAGATCAATATACATGACATTATTTAAGACCATTCCGCTATTTGTTTCTATGTTACGGAATTCACGACGGATCACACCGATTTCCTCTAGTCTGTCAAACGCTGCCTTCACACTTCTCCGTGATTCTCCAAACTGCTCGGCAAAATCATTGTAGGTTTTCTGTAGCAAATCCTCTCGAAACTTTTTTCTGTAACCAATTGTCATGCCGCTATGCTCGTCCCGTACTTCCACAGGACGATACCAATACACGATTTCCGACAACACACAGATAGCGAGAAGGTATGGCTTGCCATTTTCACGCAAAATTGTTTTATACCAATTTACCGGTGTAACATTGCCACTAATGCTCATCTCTGCCAGCGCATCCACCGACGCATTACCGGTATTTACAATATTAGTCATGCCCTCTCACCTCTTTTCTTCCATTCATCTAAGAGGTTTATTATAACCTCTGTAATCTTTTCTTCCGTATATCCTTCATCAAAGTAGTCATCCAATCTGTCTGCCTTGAACGTTACCTTTCTCGGCTTTGCTAACACCTGTTCCGGAAGCATGATGTTCCTCACTTCTTCCTGTGTAAGCATATTTTCCCGGCAGGATGCCTTTAGTCTTGCCGACTGCTCTATATTAGGGAATATATTCCTGTCGAGTATTATATCGAGTACCCACTGCTGCTGCTCCTCGTTCAGATACGAAAGATCAACACCCTGAATAAAACCAATCTTTTTCCTGTCAACAAAGTCAAGCAGTTCATCAGAGAGCTTTGCAAGTCTGATATATCGCTGAATCTTCTTTGCGTTCTCGCCGGTTTCCTCACTCATGATATCAAGGCTACTACCCTTATCTCCCTTAATGCCCTGATGTTTCATGGCATAGTAACGCATACTATACGCCCTTGCCTTTTCGCTTGGAAAGATATCTTCTCTCTGAATGTTACTGTCCACCATGACAATGGTAGCTTCATCATCATTCAGATTGCGAATGAACATCGGCATGGTATCAAGACCGGCAAGTTCACAGGCAGCCTTTCTTGTGTGTCCGGCAATAATTTCATAACCACCCTGCGGTCGCATTCTCGCAATTCCTGGAACAAGCACGCCATACTGTCTGACACTCTCTACCATTTCCTCTAGCTTATCTTCATGGATCTGAAACGGATGATTTCTGAATGTATGCAGACTTGCTAAAGGTATTTCTCGGATTTCACCACCATTTGCATTTGCCTGTTCCAGATTTTCGTTTGTACCAAACAGATCGTCAAATGATTTCATCTTTATCTTGGAAGCACTATTGGATTTATTCATCTGCAAGCACCTCCTTTGCGAGCTTCTTATACGCCGCCGCAACTTTTCCTCTTGGGTCATGCTTGAATATACTCACACCCTCTGCGGAAGTCTCTGCCGCTCTCACAGAATGTGGGATAACCGCACCAAACACACGGACATTTTTGCCATAGATTTCTTCCACCATGGACTTGATTTCCTTTGCGTAATTGGTACGTCCAACCATCTTTGTAAAAACGATTCCCTCTATTCCAAGGTTAGGGTTCAAATATTTCTTAGTCCTGCCAAGAGTGGTAATAAGCTGCTGTAAACCCTTTATGGAAAGGTACGCTGCTTCTATCGGTATGATGACTGAATCAGCTGCAGTAAGGGCATTCATTGTCACCATGCCAAGGCTGGAATTGCAGTCAATCAATATATAATCATAAAGATTTCTTACACTTGTTATGTACTCTTTCAATATGTACTCTCTCCGCATGGTATTTACTAATGTGACTTCCAGTCCGGAAAGTTCGATATTGCATGGAAGAAATGATACTCCCTCCTCATGCACGATAACACCTTCCCTCTTTCCATAATCTTCTTCATTGATTACTTTACCCATGATCGTCGAGAGTGTCACATCAAGCTCATCCGGCTCTTCCACACCCAGACTTGAAGAAAGGGATCCCTGACTATCCGCATCTATAAGTAGTACCTTCTTACCTTCTCTTACCAAACCTATACCTAAGTTTACGGTTGTCGTAGTCTTTGCCACGCCGCCTTTTTGATTCACGATTGCTATTACCTTACACATACCGTTGTACCTCCATTCCTATCGAATCACCATGCCACTTCCTACATAGTGACATTTTTCTTCTACCTGCATAACGTTACTTGGTTTCTTACCAGAATCCTTTTTCTTTCTTGATACTTCTGCATACACACGTTTATATTTATCTGTTCCAACATTATCGAAAAAAGTCGAAACATTATTTACTTCAAATCGTTTATCTCTCTGAAGTAAACGTACAAACCAACGTATGTCATTTTTTGTCCCTTGAAGCCTTATCTTTAACATATAGACACCTCCTTGAATAGAAAAATAAAAGGCAGGGATATTCAATATTTGTAATTAAATATCCCTGCCAAATTGGCTATTTTATTCACTTTTATTCATCAAAGAATATTGTGTCCCTCGTGTCGACTCTATAGCCGACAACGACATGAATTCTGTCCACTATCTGCTTTTTATGCCTTTTCACATCGGTTCTGCCGAAATTGAAAAAGCTGCAAAAGTGCGTAAATTCAAGGATTTTCACGAATCTATACGACGTAGCCCTATTATAGTCTCCACAAGAGTTGTCTCAAGGAACACATCACCAACCACAAGCTTGCCATACTCTGTCACATCCTTGAATGCAACAGGCACAACATTCGGCTAACCATCTGAGCATGTGGCAAGATCCCACATTTCATTTTTTAATAATTTTATCACTGATTCTGTAAGCATAAGCACATCTCCTTTGTTTTTGATGCACCCATGATATTATATCTGCTCCCATCTGGTAAGATATCAGCAAATTTATGAGTTACTAATAAATTTGATAGCTTACTGATATTTTAGCATTTCCATAATCCATGCAGGTTACAATATGCATATACTTCTTCTACCTGTTCACCATCGCAAAGACAAAAATCTGCTACCGGCTCCTGCCCTGGATTTAACTGTTTTCTGTATATTCCCTGGTTTGTATTTAATGTAATCCACTCAATGAAATGCTCTTCAAGCATTGGATGTTTTGTCTCTCCGACCACGACATGAACATGACTGCCTTCTATAGTATATACAGGTACATGCTTCTCGACAGCAGCATCTGTCACTCCGGCTTTTAATTCCTGCATAGGTTCTCCGCAACAAATTACAGGTACACCCTTATCCTTTACCTTTTCAACAATGTTTCCACAATGCTTACAAATATAATACCTTACTTCCATGCCTTTTTCTCCTTCCATGTGTAAAATTTATAATTCAATTGTCTCCATAATCTTTTTCAATGAATCTGCAGATTCCTTAAGCTTTAACGCTTCCTCGCCACTTAAATTAATAGGTATATCAGACTCAATACCATCTGCACCTACAATAGCTGGCATACTTAACGATACTCCGTCAATATCATATACTCCATGAATCATGTGTGATACAGGAAGTATTGATTTTTCATCTCTCATAATCACTTCGCAGATTCTTTTTACAGACATTGCAATTCCATAATATGTAGCGTGCTTTTTGTTTATAATCTCATAAGCACTGTTCTTGACTGCTGTAGCTATTTCTGCCGTGTTTTCCTTGTGCTTGTAATGTCCACGCATTTCACACATTTCACTTAATGGAACACCAGATACATTGGCTGATGACCATGCTACAACTTCGCTGTCTCCATGCTCACCTACTATAAATGCATGAACACTCCTGCTGTCCACAGATAAATGCTCACCAAGCTTATATCTTAATCTGGCACTATCTAACACAGTACCCGATCCAATAACCCTGTTTTCTGGAAGTCCTGATAACTTTATGGCTACCTGAGTCAGGATATCTACCGGATTCGCAACTACAAGCATGATACCTGCAAAATTTCTCTTTGCTATTTCAGGAATGATTGACTTAAATATTGCTACATTTTTATTTACGAGATCAAGCCTTGTCTCTCCCGGTTTCTGTCCCGCTCCGGCAGATATGACAACAATTGCAGCATCAGCCACATCATCATAATCTCCGGCATATATTTTCATCGGACTCGCAAATGGAATACCATGACTGATATCCATCGCTTCTCCTTCTGCCTTGTTCTTATCTGCATCGATAAGGACAATCTCTGTAAACAAGCCACTCTGCATCAGAGCAAATACCGATGCAGAACCAACAAAGCCACAGCCTATCATTACTGCTTTTTTTGAATTAATCACTTTCTTCTTCGTAATAATCTCATCTCCTTAATAATTCTCTTCATGTACTTCAAAATAGCTCTGTGGATGATTACATACCGGACATACCTCAGGAGCCTTTGTTCCTACCACGATATGTCCGCAGTTACGGCATTCCCATACCTTAACTTCACTCTTTTCAAATACCTGTGCAGTTTCAATATTCTTAAGAAGTGCACGATATCTCTCCTCATGATGCTTCTCAATTTCTCCTACTGCTCTGAATTTTGCTGCAAGCTCAGGGAAACCTTCTTCTTCGGCTGTTTTCGCAAAGCCTTCATACATATCTGTCCACTCATAATTCTCGCCTTCTGCAGCTGCCGCCAGATTTTTCTTTGTATCACCAATTCCTGCTAATTCCTTGAACCACATCTTTGCATGTTCTTTCTCATTATCTGCGGTCTTTAAAAATAATGCAGACATCTGCTCATAGCCTTCCTTTTTCGCTACAGAAGCAAAATAGGTATACTTATTTCTCGCCTGAGACTCTCCTGCAAATGCCTCCTGTAAATTCTTCTCTGTCTGTGTTCCTGCATATTTGTTTACTGCCATCTCTTTTACCTCCGTTTTCTTTACTATTTTTCTCCCTGCATTTCGGGCAAATTCCTTTAAATGAAATATCATAATCCAAAAATTCAATTCCATGAATGTTACGAATTTTTTCCAGCAAATTCGGTAATTTCATCCATATCCGCATCAAAAATCTCACTGCACTTTATGCACCTTCCTCTACCAATATATCAAGATTTTTTTGAATGGCATTTCTCCTGCTTGTCGTCACTCGTTATTGGGATTAGTTCTTAATAAGAATTATATTCTGTTTTTATTTTATTGTCAAGAAAATAGTAATAATTCTCATTCTCTGACTTTCCTCTTTGCATTTTCTTAATCTCAGAAAAGGGTATGATGAAAAAGAATTGAAATATGCAATCATGGATAATTCCCCAAAAATTCTTCTTGAATTAGATCGTGAATTTGCTTTTGTCAGCAAAGAATACCCTTTTTTGTCGGAGATGCTAAAAAATTTATTGATATGCTGTTCTACAACATACAAAAACACCGTTATGTTTTAATTGAAGTCAAGACAAGGGCATTGATTCCGGAGATATGGGACAATTAAGAACTTACATTGACAGTCGCTTTCGCCAGTGCTAGTATCTGTATTAGTTAGGTATGTCTAACGTACTTGATTTTAGCACATTAACAAACAATCGGGAGAATATTTTTATGAAAATTTACGAATTCGGGGATAAAAATAAACCGAGCATCATGCTCTTTCCTGGCACCTGCTGCTATTGGAAAACCAACTTTGGACACGTTCTTGATGGCCTTCAGGAGCACTTTCATACTCTGGTTGTCAGCTACAGTGGATTTGACGATACGGAGAATTCTACATTTATTTCAGAGCTTGACGAAGTTCTGAAGGTTGAGAACTACATCAAAGATAAGCTTGACGGAAAGCTGTTTGCAGCGTACGGCTGTTCCCTCGGAGGTTCATTTGTCTCTCTCCTGATCGGGCGTCAGAATATACATATAGATCATGGAATCATAGGTTCAAGCGACATGGATCAGGCGCCAAAGTGGCTGGCAAAGTTTGAGACAGCCATCATGATGACTATGTTCTATCCTTTTATCACCGGCGAGGAAAGCGGTATTCTAAAAAAAGTATTTGAGAAGAAAATGAACGAAGGAAATGACAGTTCTGAATATATGAAGAAATTCATGGAGATCATGGGCAAAGGAAGTGGAATAGACTTTTCATTCATATCCAAGGAGTCCATGAAGAATCAGTTCTGCGCCGACCTGTACACAAGCGTTGGAGAACACATAAACGTACCCGGAACGACTATCCACGTATTCTACGCCAAGAAAATGGGTGAGAAATATCTTGAGCGTTACAGGAAGTGTTTCGCCGATCCGGATATCTGTGAATTTGATCTGCAGCACGAAGAACTGCTGCTTGACGCCGACCGCTGGGTTCATGAGGTCTGCAGGGTGTGCGGCATAAACTGATCTGCTCCTTTCTTAGGTCTGAATAAATCTTTCATATCTGTTTTCTCTATCTCCAACAGCTTGATCTTCTTGTCTATTCCACCTGCATAACCGGTCAAACTTCCATTTGTACCGACTACTCTGTGACACGGGATGACGATTGATATTGGATTGTGACCAACAGCACCGCCAACCGCCTGAGCAGACTTTTAAAACAGCTCACCCCTCTTGAAGCATTTTTCTCAAATCGCCAAATGTCTCGGATGCAGGGGCAACCCTGACATTTCTCACATCATCTTCTGCCTCAGCCAGAATTTCTAGCAGTTCTATACGAACATTCATGTTTTTATACTCTTCATATGACATAACCACATCATCTCCTCTGACACAACCTCAAATCAATATTAATCTAAGTCTCTCCTACTTCTTAACAACCAAATGCACGACCCCTGCAAATGAAAGTACAATGATCACCACATATACGATCAGTGTAATCAAGTGTCCATTCTGCCAGTTGTCCACCGCAAGCAGAGTCCATAGTGCGCCCTGAACCAACTGCGTTGCAATCTGTATCTTCTTATTACCCTTATTCTTACAGCTTATTATAAGTAATATTATGTAAACAACAAGACCTATACTCAGTAAAATGCTCATCACAAATATAACCACCTTTCGTCTGTATACTCATCTAGTTAGCTTTTCCTAACCAACTTCATTTTAGCACTAATTATTTTAAATTCAATCAGACAAATTCATAAGTTATATTAAGTATGATGAACAGCACAAATTTAAGAGGATGGTGTATTGCCTCAGTAATACTCCCACCCTCTAGTGACTGATTTTTCTGTTGTCCGAACAACGAGACCGACCCTTACGTTCGGCATTGGAGCAAAGTTTTTCGCGGCCTGCCAGCGTCCTGTATCTTTCGCAACAGGATAGGTCACAAGTAATGTAACCTCGGATTGAATCGTGTCAGCCCACGTTGTTCTCATTATGCACTGACACCCAGAAAAATTCAACGAACCTGTGGTGTAACATTACCAGCCCAGCTTCTGGCAGATTTCAGCCCAGGCTTCATCGTCTATCTCCTCATCGCGGAAAAGTCTTCTCTTGTCATCCTCTGTGATCATGCGAAGCACCTTACATGGATTTCCCGCTGCAACTGCCCAATCAGGGATATCCTTTGTAACAACACTGCCCGCATCGATTATAACGTTACTTCCAATATGCACGCCAGGGCAGATCACAGTGTTGCCGCCTATCCACACGTTGTCCCCAAAGGTCACTTCCTTGCCATACTCCCACATAGCACTGCGCACATCAGGATATATCGGATGACCTGCTGTGTATATCGCTACATTTGGCGCCATGAAACAATTGTCACCTATGGTCACCTTTACAACGTCAAGGATCGTACAGTTGTAATTTGCAAAGAAGTTCTTGCCCACCTCTATGTGTGAACCGTAATCGCAGTAAAATGGCGGGTTGACACAGGCTCCATCAGACTTGCCGAACAGCTCCTTTACGACCTCTGATATGCCATCGAAATCCGAACGATCCATGAGGTTCAGCTTCTGCAATATCTTTCTGCACTCTGCCTGCTCCTCCATGACTGCCTCATCTGATATATACGCCATCTGCATGTTTCTTCTCTTTCTCATGTCCATACTCATTTTCAATTCTCCTCGTCTTTTCAGTAAAATGTATGCTTCGCAGCTTACCTCTAAATTCCTTATCCATATCGTATTCCTCTCAAAAATGAATGTCCAAGCGGATATCAGCCATTCGATCTAATATAAAAATAAAGCATTTTAATTCTTTTTTATATCATTATTCGACATAAATATATAACAATCATTCGTCATATGGGGTAAGATAATATCGTGCGTAAACACTATTATTATAACTTACTGTTAGCAAACTTTTTAATTTACATTAACAATCGTAATAACGATTGCTATACGAAATACATTTGAAATGTCACATACATTTAAAAGAGGTTTTTATGGATACATGTAAAAGTATGAAACTTAACTCGGATCTGTCAGAAAATGTAACTTACAACACACCGGAATTTCCAGCCTACATAAGGATGGAACAGCTATCCCTCTATCCTGACTACAGAGGTGTCAGCCACTGGCATGACGACGTTGAGTTTATTATGATGGTAGATGGACAGATGGCCTATGACATAAATGGACAGAGCATTGACATGCAGACTGGGGAAGGTGTGTTTGTCAACAGCAGATGTCTGCACTACGGCTACTCAGATGCACATGCAGACTGCCATTTCATCTGCCTGCGAATGTCTCTATCTCTCCTGTCCGCAAATGACTATTTTTCCAAGAACTATCTGGAGCCTCTCACCGGCAATACCGGATATCCTTACCAGAAGCTTACTCCCGCCATTTTATGGCAGAACACGATTCTTGGGGATATACAGGCAATTTACGATACTAGCCATGACGTATTAAGACCATTCTCCGTCATTGAAAAATTTGCCCATATCATGGAGCTGCTGTCGGAGAACATGGATACTCAGAATAAGAATGTAGAAAATTCAGATGACCTCCTGTCTCTCACCGCCATGATCGGATTCATCCAGAAGAATTATCCTGGCAAGCTTCTGCTCAAAGATATCTCAAGCGCCGGAAACTGCTGCAAAACAAAATGCACATCTCTTTTCCAGAGATATCTGTCTGTATCGCCCATGCAATACCTGAACAACTATCGCCTTGAAAAGGGATGTGCTATGCTTAGAAACTCGCCTATGTCCGTGACCGATGTGGCGTATGCCTGCGGATTTTCCGGTACGAGCTATTTCTGTGAGTTGTTTCACAGGCACTATGGGATCACGCCGAATGAATATAGGAGGGAGAATTTATAGTTTTATGTTTTTTTGCCTTCACAACGGCAACTAAATTATCGGGCTGGAAAATATTGCCGTGTATGGGTGGATAATAAACTCATTAGCATTGGTCCTAATTACTGAATTATATTGTTTAACAGCATCATCAGCTATATGTGTAATATAATACTTACCTGCATCTTCAGTACACTTTCCTTGTACCATAAGAATTCTGGGTGTGATTGGCATTAGTCCTTCCTTTAATCCATCAGGTCGTATAAAAGTAAATGATGTATTATCGGAAGTGTCAAAAAAAGTCGGACCATCAGAAATCAAAAAATGAAAATTTGTATGCTTTAAACTTTCCATTGCATGAGTATAAATCACACCATCATTTTTTAGATACTTGCTATAGTACTTTAATAGCAAATTATGCTTCATTTCATCCGATGCTGTTTTTAAGCATGGTAAAGTACGATCTTCTTCCGGGATTTCTATCTCATTAAGCAACGCATCTGCAAAAAGACGAAACGCCTTTTGAAACTCATCATTGGATAGAATACTTCTCCAATCTAGTGCCACAAAAAACCTCATCAAATAATCTTTATGTATAGCTTTCATACTCCCCGAAGTTGAGGTTAATATTATGGATTCTAGTTCAGATACAACTTCATTCCACCCATTTTCATATTTTTTCGACCAATTGGATTCGATATCTCTAATCTTAATCTTTTCAATTTCACGCTTGATTCCTTTTTTGCTTACAAGAGAACCGTCCTTTCGTCTAATTATCCAATCATCAAAATCATAGAACTTTCGATTCATCTCCAGCGTATCACTTACAATCTGCCCATCAATTTCTACAGAATATTCTGCTAACATAGAGAAAATCTTATCAGCATCATCTTTTGTACAAATAGCCATACCAGCCTTTATGGAATGATATTCTGTTATTCCTGCAATATTTTCTTTATTTCTCTGTTTAAATATACCAGGGTTATTCAGAAATTCTACCTGTAATGTACCCACATCGTTTGCCCAAGCAGACATATATGTTTGTGGTATAAAATGATGATACTTGGCTTGAGTCTCTTCCTTCACTATACTCCTTTGTTAGAAAACTGCTATCGTTTTAAGCTTACCAATATAATATTTTTTCTCATCTTTTTTGCAAATAGCTCTATCAAATAAATCATTGTTATAATTCTAAGCTATATGATACTTATATTCTATAATACACGTCCTGCCATAGCTAGCCACATATGCCTCAATATGCAAAGTTTTATTTATCATAACTTCTGTCTTAGCAGATGAATAGTACTTTTATCATAGTTTTGATTAACTCCTTTTTACCCTGAAATGTCCAGTTTTACAAACGTTTCTGGACATTTTACCAAATGCTCTAAAATTACAGATTATGGCAAATCATAGCAGAATTGAGCAATTTAGCGCTACCTGCTATTAGTAATATGAAAATTCTTACTACTAAGGATTTTGTTTTTTACTTTTATACAATCGTACCAAAAACAAAATATTAGTCGCAGCCAAATGCAATGCATAATCTGTATATTCATCTGGTATAGTAATAACCTGATTCCCTTGTCCATGTCCAGCTACTTTATTTCTTACAACAGGTAATCCTGTTTCCAATGTTGTTCTTATACTTGTCAAATGCGCATTCATATAGCTTGGATAAAAGCCGTTGTTCTCTAAAATTGTAATAAGTTTCTGCGCAGTATCCTTGTTTTTATCATATGCATATCCTTGTTTATCACAAATAATTTTCATTGTACTTTCAAACGCTTTCCCTGCCTCTAATATTGCATTTTTATTATCACCTTTTCGTCTTCTTTCATAAGCATTTCTTATTTCATCTTCAGCACCTTCGAAGCCTTCTTCAAACAATAATTTTAAAGCCGGTTTCACAGCTGTTTTATGCAAAAAAGTACTATCAATAGTAATAATCTGTGAATTGGCAAACTCATACCCCAAATTATGCTGTTTAAATCGATAATTCAACTCAGCAATCGCAACATTTATTGCTCCATCTGCATCATAATCATATTGGTATTCCGGCTTTATAGTGCGTATCTTTTTATCAATCAAGTAAAAGAAATAATCTATTGCATCCAAAAAGTCAATATCATCACAATCTTTAAAATATTCTTCTATACTGGATTTTCCATAACCATTTTGCAGTTTACCATATCCCATACCTTTCAATCCCTTTTCTCTGCAAAATTTTTTCTCGAAAATATCCCACAAATTTTCATTATATGTTGAATATGGCTCTAAAACATCTTCTAAAATATAAAAAACCTGATTTCTAAAAACTTGTGGAAAACTATTATATGTAAACACTTCCGGTTCTCCGTCTGCATTCTTAATTCTCTTTGATAATAACTCGTACATACCTTCTCCTTTATAACCTATTTTTTATTACATCCTCACGTTTCATTACCGTTGATACATTTTCTCCCTGTTTCACAGATTGCAAATCATCATGCAAAGACTTATGTGCCAATATGTTTAATTCATCAAACGGAGCTACTTGGCATCCGTCCAAATAATTTGCAGTTCTCAAATTTGCCTTAGCCATAACATCCACATTTTTATTAAGTTCTCTCAAATCTATATTAAAATCTCCACATATCTTCTCGTCATACGAAGGAGAAAAAATTACCGTTCTTTCTATATGCACTTGCTCCCCCGTAACACCTTTCTTATATCGAATATCAATATCTATTTTAGGAAAAGCACTTGAACAAATTGTTGCACCCCAAAAAGCAATTCGTCCCTGTGTTGATTCATTTGGGTATAGCTCAATTTCTTTACCAAATAGAGCATCTAACTCTAATTCGTTTCTATCACCATTATTCTCAATCTTTTTTATTTCTATTAATACATCCTTTGCAGCACTTCTACCAGTATTAGTAACCCTTAAATACAATTCATCTTTCAATTCAAACAATTTAAACGATAATAAAGGATCTAAGCTCTTTAAGTATTGTTTACTATTTTTGTGATTATAATATATTGATACAATAACCGTACTCAAAGATATAAATGCTGCAATAATTGAAATTATAGTCTGTATAGTAATTTTATCCATGTGTATCACTCTCCCAAAAGTATACCTAACAATTATCTACGCTTATATTATATCGTCATTTTCATTTCTTTTCCACAGCAAAACTCCCTAGCCTAAGCCAGAGCGTCATACTTTTTTCATATTAAATTACCTTGAACATTTTCTGTGACACCGTTTTCTCCTTATTCTGCTCAACCTCCGCCTGTGCCTTTCTAAACTCTTCCATCCGTTTCAATTCTTCCTCGGCATCATCGAATCCGATATGTGTGTACACATTCATTGTACCGCTCTTGGCGGCTACCAGTCCCCGCAGTAACAAAGGCTTGTTCATTGAGAACGTGATGAAATTGTCAATGTACAAATCCGTTACATCCTTTTGTGTAACTTTTTATTGTTTTCATGAATATTTTAAGCTACAATGTAACCGAAGTTCAAAAACTGACGGTAACACTAACGGTTACGAATTAACGATTGGAATGAGGTATGATATGCCATTAAACTGGAATGATGAAGCTATTCCATCAGAAGCAGATAAAACAACAGATATATTAGGATTTAAAGAAATCGGTGGTATCGGACAACTGATTTACCATCCTTTCCGATTCAAAAAATATGAACTTGATATTGATAACAGCAATGATTGTTGTGCAACACCATTTTGCCGTCCCGGATATGAACCAATCTTCCCTAAAGAAGATTTTCTTTCTGGACAGGGACTGCTCGCCAGCCTTTGCAATCTGGCAATGCAGATAAACAGCTTTGATAATAAAATTCCCTATACGCAGCTCATCATGGAATGGTGTACAAATAATATGCATCCATATAATATTGATTTCATCTATTCTGAATTGAATGAATTTTTTGATATAAATAGCTTCGATGCAGAAGTGGTAGAAAGAGACGGAACATTCGAAATTAACACCTTCCTAGATGACCTTGGAAAATTATATAATGCAGTCATGTTTTATGTTGCTCTCGAGGATGTCTGTATTGCCACTGACGAAGCTGCATATGATTTATCTAAAGAAGGAAAATACTTTGAGGACTACTCATTCTTTGATAAATATAAGCATCTTATCGTTGCAATACCAGATGACTTAGATTATGTGGATGCAAAAGGAAATATCATAGAAGAAATGCGAATTGATAATGAGTGCATTAAAAATCATCCGGCAAAAAAAACTCCAACCGGAGAATTTGCTACTACACCATATGACGATTACGATGAATTACGGAATGCACTTATTGACATCATTCCGGAATTTACCATGAAATTAAAGGTAGATCCTCGTACTAACCGATTAGAATTTTCTACCGATATCAATTCTGTATTTGATATCGCATGGCTGACACTTGCAAGAATGCTTTCCGAAGCCCCTGCGCCAGAAGATAAAGGCAAATCGGATAATCATCCAGAAGGCATTATGATTCGTTGTCGGAACTGTGGTAAATTCATAATACGAAAGAGCAACCGACAAGAGTTTTGTGATGCTGAAGAATGCCAGAAGGCTCGGAATGCCCGAAAACAAAAAGCCTATCGTGAACGAAAAGCCATTGAAAAGGCTCAAAAAAGCAAAATAAATGCACATTAATTTAAATGATTTGACGGAAAGACAACTAGAGTATTGTATCTAATATTAGCCAGTTATATGCAATTATGTGCTATGCTATGATATTATATAAAATATGTTAAAAAACATCGGAATCCTCCCTATGCAATTTTGCAAAATACGTATTTGAGGGGGCATCGGTCTTTATAGATAAAAATCACAAAGATAATACTCCCCCCTGGGGTGAAGGAGGAATGCTTCAAATGATAAGAAAAGGAAATCTCGAAGCCATGATTAAAGCTATTGGATATATCCAAAGCTCACGTGCAAAAGTATATGAAAAAAAATATGTTCAGTTCGACTGCGTAATTGAAGTTGATTTCAATGGCAGTGGTTCTATTAATTATCCAGAAGATAAAGGTATGAAGATTACAAGAAAGACAACTTGTAATTTTTCTCAGCCAGAGAACTTCGTTGTTCTTGAATGTATCACTCGATTAATGGATAAAGGATATCGCCCCGAACATATTGAACTTGAGAAAGAATGGACACTTGGTCATTCAGACAAAGGAGGTTTTGCTGATATTCTCGTCAAAGATGCTGAAGGTAAAACCCTTTTTATTGTTGAATGTAAAACAGCCGGTAATGAATACAAAAAGGAATTGAACAATACTCTTAATGATGGAGGTCAGTTGTTCTCATATTGGAAGCAAGAAGGTTCATGTAAATGGTTATCACTGTATGCATCTGATTTTGATGGCACGAACGTTTCTTATACAACAGAAACCATTAATTGTAGCGATGATGCAAATATCTTAGCAGCAGCTAAGAAAGACCCTTCTATCCTACTCTATCGTGATGCCGACACAACGGAAGACTTATTTACTGCTTGGGATGAAACTTATGATAAAAGATTATGCGGTGATGTAATCTTTAGAGACGATTCTCAGGCTTATCAGATCGGTGTTAAACCACTTCGTAAAGTTGATTTAAAAGATTTTAGTGAAAATGATAAGGTTGTAAATAAATTTGAAGAAATACTACGTCATAACAATGTATCTGATAAAGAAAATGCCTTCAACAGACTCATTGCTCTTTTCATATGCAAATTAGTAGACGAAATTCAGAAAGGTGATAATGATATCGTTGATTTCCAGTATAAAATAGGAACCGATACATACGAAACCTTACAAGATAGACTTCAGCGCCTTCATAAGGAAGGAATGGAAAAATTCATGCGCGAAGAAATCTTCTATGTTGCAGATGATTACGCAGAAAATCTAGTTCAACAATATACTGGTCAGAAACGTCAAAAAATGATTGAAGATTTGAGAAACACTCTTCGTGTACTTAAATTCTATACCAATAATGATTTTTCATTCATAGATGTGCACAACGAAGAACTCTTCTATCAGAATGGTAAAATTCTTGTAGAGGTGGTTCAGCTTTTTGAAAGTTACCGTATCATAGGCTCAAACGATGTACAGATGCTTGGTGATTTATTTGAGCAACTACTTAATAAGGGGTTCAAGCAGAATGAAGGTCAATTCTTTACTCCTATTCCAATCACTCGTTTTATATGGGATAGTTTGCCAATTGAAAGAATAATTAAAAAAGCTGATGGAATTGAATTTCCGAAAATGATTGATTATGCATGTGGTGCAGGTCACTTTCTCACACAAGGATTCGAAGCAGTTAATGCAGGTGTTCTCTCCATTGATTCTAGCTATAAAATCAATCGTAATTGGGCAGAACATAAAATATTTGGTATCGAAAAAGACTACCGTTTAGCACGTGTATCCAAAATCTCTCTTTTTATGCATGGTGCCGGAGATGGAAATATAATATTTGGGGATGGTTTAGAGAATTATTCAGATAAAGATATTATTCCAGAGTCTTTTGATATTTTAGTAGCAAATCCTCCTTACTCGGTTAAATCATTTAAACCACACCTTAAGTTAAAGGATAATAATTTTGATACTCTTGACAAAATATCAAATGATGGGTCAGAAATTGAAACCTTATTTATTGAAAGGATTGCCCAATTATTAAAACCATCTGGCATAGCAGCAGTAATATTACCAAACACAATACTTATCAAAGAGAGTGAAAGTTTTATCAGCGCACGCGAATTCATATTAAAGAACTTTAATATACGTGCTATTTCTGTTATGGGAAGTAAAACTTTTGGTGCAACAGGTACAAATACCGTTATTCTGTTCTTAGAAAAATTTTGCGAACCACCTAAACGATTTGATTTAGTAACCGATAGTATTGATTCAATTTTTGCTTCTGGCGATCATTCAGATTGGGAAGATGAAGATATTATCAATGAATACTTAGAAAAAATACATGTGCAAAAGGATACTTATTTTTCTTATATAAAAAGAACCTTTGACTATACATATTGGTTAAATGATGAATATTTCAAAATGTATGTTGAATCCTTTATTGCCTCACCTGAGTATGTAAATAAATCAAAACAGAAATCATTTATTAAATTGTCATCTGCTGAACAGACGGAGTGGTACAATAATAAATTTTATGACTATGTTGATAAAATAGAACGTGAAAAATTAACATATTTTGCTCTTTGCTATTTACAAACAACACTTATCATTAATTCGCCTTACGAAAACAAAGCTCAAGAAAAATTTTTAGGTTATAAGTGGAGTAACAGAAAAGGACAAGAAGGCATCCAAATCTTATCTCCTGGTGGTCTTCTATATGACGAACAAGACCGTAATTCTCAAAAACATATTTCTACTATGATAAGAAATTCATTTTATGGTAAAGCGTGTATCATAGAAGGATTAGAAGATTATGCCTACTATTTGAATTTAAAAGATATGTTAGATTTCAGCTCTGCTGTTTTTACTAAAACCATAAAGACGATTAAAGCCCGTGAATTAAAAACAACACCCGGATTGGTAAACTATAAATTGAGTGATAAATCTTTTGAATTATGTATAGGAAACAGAGTTCTATCTGATGAAGTTGAGACAGAGGGAATATATCCAATATACAGTGCAAATGTTTTTGAAGAATTTGGAAGAATTAGCAAACAAAATCTAACCGATTTTTCATTACCATCAATAATATGGGGCATCGATGGTGATTGGATGGTCAATATCATTCCTGCTGGGCAACCTTTTTATCCAACAGACCATTGTGGTGTACTCAGAATAAAGGATAATCCAGATATTATACCAGATTACTTTGCATTGGCACTTGAAGTCGCAGGAATTCACGAAAAATTTTCAAGGCACAATCGCGCCTCTACACAGAGGATTAAAAAGCTTCTGATTCAGATTCCTGCAAAAGATACACAAAAAGACTTGCTCAAACATTACCAGGAAATAATACAAAAAATTAAAAATGAAGATGATTCTATCTTACATATTAATCAAGAAATAAAGCAACAATATAATGACTTATTTGGTACTATTGAGTCTTCAAAATATGGTTCCGCACCACTAGAAAACGTTTGTCAATTAATAACAGATGGAACTCATCAGACACCTACATATACAACCGAAGGAAATGGAATAAAATTTCTTTCTTCTAAGGATGTCACAAAAGAATACATAGATTGGTCAAATATAGAGTACATTCCTTATGAATTACACGAACAATTATCAAAAAGGATTTCACCTATACGAAACGACATTCTTCTTGCAAAAAATGGCACAATTGGCATTGCTGCACTAAATGATACAGATGAAACCTTTGATGTATATGTTAGCCTAGCAGTACTACGACCAAATGAATTAGTTACACCTGAATATCTTCTTTGCGCAATAAATAGTGAATATACAAAAAAACTATTTAAGGATAGTATTGTTGGAATGGGTGTCCCAAATCTTCATCTTAATGTTATTCAAAAGACAAAGATTGTTTTACCAGATATTACAGAACAATTAAAATTCACATCCTTTGTACAACGCAAACTAGAAGCTAAGAAATTAGCAATCCAAAGGAAAAAAAAATTAGAAGCAGAAAGAAAAGAATATCTACTAAGTAACTTCTAAATACAAAGCCACAATCCCGGCAGTCACCTACCAACGATTGTGGCTTTCTCTGTTCAAAATTTTGTATTCTATGCTTAGCCCCCTTCTATGTCCGTAACAGATGTGGCTTATGCCTGTGTATTTTTCTGGTACGAGCTATTTCTGTGAGCTGTTTCACAGGCATTATGGGATTACGCCAAATGAATATACGAAGGGAAATTTATAGCTTTATAATATTTTCCAGTATTCTGTCTTTTTTTACCAACCCGCTCTATATACCCATTTTCTCTTAAAAATGATATATTGTTTTCTACTACTGTCCCACTCACACCTAATATGCTATGAAATTCTGCAGCTGTAATGTTCTGTGTGTCCCTTATTTCTGAAATAATTTTTTATATTCTTGGATGTAATGTTTTTTATCCCCTACCTTATTCCCAACCAAAATAATTATAACATGTTGGGAATAAAGTTGAGAATAAAAAACTTTTTCAAAATCATAATTATCTGCCAGGGGAAATTTATAGTTTTATGATTTTCTTCGCCTTCGCAACAGTCCCCTGAATTATCGGCCCCGATACAATCACAGTAACAACCGTACACACACCAAACTTTCCCCCAAGGATCACACCTATCACAACCATGGCAGCATCAAGTATCATCCTGACTACCTTCACCTGCCAGTGATTCTTCTCTGCAAGTGCAAATGTCACAGCCTCGTACGAACCACGCCCAAGGTCTGCTGCCGCATACAATCCTGTTCCCACCGCAAACAGCACAATTCCGACGAGCATGATCAACATATTGAGCCACATGTATTTGCTGTAGACATGCATTTGCGCAAACAGATCAACACACAAGCTGTAAACGATCTGGTAAAGTATCGTTCCTATATGTATCTGCGATCTGTCATATATGAGAACAAACAAGATCATAATCACAGCCACGATAAACGACGCTGCTCCAATACTCACATGAAACGTACCGGATATTCCCTGCCATAATACCGCAAGCGTTGCACCGCCAAATCCGGCATACAATGCCAGGGTTATACCATATGCGGCAATAACTGAACCAATTATTATAACAGTTATCTTCTTTATCCACTCTCTTTTACTCATACAACCTCCTGTTGCCAAATAAAAAGACTATAGATAAAACTGTTATGTTCAGAAACAGCAAAATCTATAGTCTTCTTACGTGCCGAGACAAGCTCTTTTTAATTGTTGCTATACTATATCATTTATAACTTTTTGTCAATAACTGGTATTTCATCCCCTACCACCTGGATACAATTTCAAGAGTCTTGTCAATTAAATTCTCTCCTATGCCTGAAAAGCATTTATTTCTTCTATCATCTTACTAACCGCCAGGGAATATGGAATGTTTCGTCTCCAGGCAATCACGGTACTTGTCGTAATTTCAGGAAAAATTTTTCGTTGTACAAGAATGTCATCTCTCCAATACTTTGCAGCACCTTCGATTGATATCGGATACCCCAATCCATTTGCTGCCATGACTCCGGCATTGGTTCCAAGATTACTCGTAAAAGCAATCTGCAGTTTCGAAAAGTCTTTTCCAAACCAATTGGCGAGTTCACTTTGAACATTTCCTCTTTCGGGCAGGATCAATGGTTTTCCTATGAGATCTTCCTTTTTTATAAACTCTTTTTTGGCCAGCGGATCATCTGGCCGCATTCCAACACACCAGTGATCACAATCCGTAATCCGGATATAATCCAAACCTTCGGTGTCCACTGGCTCCAAGAACAATGCAATGTCTACAAGTCCTTTGCTCATCATCTCATACACTGCATCTGCTGTTGCAGTATGCAATGCAATCTGAACCAGCGGATATTTTTCTTTGTACGTTTTACATATCTTCGCCAATGTCTCCATTGCCGCAAATTCACCGCATCCAATGGTTATAGTGCCCTCTACTACCGTTTCTTTCCCTTTTAGTTCCTCTAGTGTTATTTCCTCAAGATTAAGAATCTCCAGGGCTCGCCTTTTTAATAGAATTCCCTCATCAGTGAGTGAACTTCTCTTCCCCATACGAATAAATAATGTTACTCCAAGCTCCTCTTCAAATGCCGCCATTTGTCTTGAAAGCGTTGGCTGGGTAATATGCAATTGTTCTGCTGCTTTTGTAAAGCTCTGTTCTTTTGCTACTGTCAGAAAATAGCGTAATAGTCTTAATTCCATATCTTTAAAGTCCTAGTATTTCCTTGTTTTTTTCAAACCTTTTAATCAATTCTTTTCCCATTACTATAATTTCATTTCGCCAGGGATGACCGAAGATTCCACAATTCATTGAAATATCTTCCATTGGCGAGAATTATAATCCATTCGCCAGTGATGCCATCACGAATCCATCTTCTAAAACCCTCCCTTCATACTTCACATGGTCATTCACCACCACTCCAATGATTTTTGAGTTGTTTCTCGCAAGCAGAATGCCTGCCATATTCGGGATATATCCTGTCCTTTCAAGCTCCTGCTGAACACGTTTTACTGTTTCATCTGAAATCTTTTCTGTATTTCCATGAATCACTTTTGAGACAGTTGCGGTACTAAGTCCTAGTGCATCTGCGACATCCACAATCCTAACCCTGTTATGTATCATATCCATACCCTCTTTACCTGAATTTGTAATTACATGGTACAATCAAAATCTGATTTTTACAAAGGTTAAACGCATAACCCATAACAAAATCCTTATTATGTTTTTGTCGTATTTTACTAAAACGTTCTGTCCCTTCTTGCATAGTCCAAGCATTAGTCATTGATCTTGTATTTCTTATGAAATAAACTCTCTCCTCTTGTCCCTAATTCTCTCATAAATATCAATCGCCTTGTTAAATCCCTTGCCCAGTAATTCATCACATGCTTTATTCAGCGCATCCGGAAAAGCATTTGCCAAATAATCAAACCGCTTCATAGCCATTTGCTCTCCTAGTCCAATGTTAGCCGCTTCTCTTCTAAATGAATCTCTGGTGATCTTTTTAATATCATACTCATTCCCAATACTAAATGCCATATCTCTGGTACTGCTTGTATATATTACCGTACTCAATATGTCATATGCCGGTGCCAAGCGTACTGTTTTCAACTCTTCATCATAAAGCAATGAAACATTTTTGATATGATTATCTGTATTGCCTATTAGGTAATTGAATATACATATATCCCACATTTTCAATTGATCTGCTATTGGGTTGAACGATTTCTGTCTTATGATCTCAAACATCATTTTTAAATATCCGGCATTATCACTCTCATATTTGTTATGCGCCGAAATTCCCATCGCTTGAGAGAAATCTTCCTGATGTAACCTGTACGGAACACTTAACCCATTGATTTTTTTTAATCCGTCCTTTATTGCACGATCATATCTTTTAGTTGCTAGCAAAACTTCCTCATCTCTGCCATCCCCGACATTGACTATAAAACTTTCAGGAATCTCTATTCCCATATTTCCTGCCGTCATCATACACAACTGCTCATTTGTAACTATTCCGTCAAGCCTTACATGACTCTGCTTTACTATATGTGTACTTGGCGCTGCCCCTTTTGGTAAATACCAATCTTTATTATTTTCATCATAATATAACCCAACCTTTCCAGATGCTCCTGTAAGTGACAAATGTGACTTTGTGACTAACTCCGCAGTCTCCATTGCTCCTTCTCTTGCCAACTGACTAACCTCATCAATTGTCAATTTCTGATAATCTGCATTTACTACTTCGTTATTCTCATCTGTAATTTTTATTGCTCCCAGACACTCATTACCTAACCCGGCTAATAATGACAAATAATTATTTGCGTCTGTATGCAATAACCCAGCCACACATCTTCTGGTAAATCCTTCAGGTAACAAACCTTCAAAAAAATTCCTTGTATCATCAACGGAAAATGCATTTGCAGATAATGGCAAATGAATTGATATCGGTCTGGCTATGTTACCAGATAAATACTCTTCTGCATATGAGAATCTAGCATCTTCTTCTTTTTCTCCAATTATACGACCTACATATGTCTGCAAGCCACCAATCTCTATCCAAACCCCCAAATTTCTCATATTCTAACCTCTCTTTTCTACGAGAATATCCATTCCCAGTAAATTGATAATTGTAATTGCCTTTCCGATTTCTGCTGTAGCCTTACCTCTTTCCAAATCCGAAATAAAACTTACACTAAATCCTGTAAATTCTGCTATATAAGCCTGAGTATATTTCAGTTCTTTTCTTCTTATTCTGATTGCCTCACCCAAAGATTTTGAATCTATTATTTTCATACATATTCCTCGTCTTTCTATATCAAATTATCAACACATAACTTCATACACATCATATGGTCGTACGGCTAAATTATATATATATACGCTTTGCAAATAAGCCGTACGGCTAATTTTGTATAGTTCTGATTATACAATAAGCCGTACGGCTAAGTCAACTTTTCTTATATAAATAAAAACGCCAGAAACCTTGTAAATTCAAGGTTTCTGACGCCAATCAAACAGGGGATGAGAGAATCGAACTCCCACCAAAAGTTTTGGAGACTCCTATCA
>ENA-UOOC01001148-UOOC01001148.1-human-gut-metagenome-genome-assembly--contig:-C48old-NODE-1148-length-23760-cov-6.605358_pt1 | contig 23760 bp, 19 predicted proteins | sample MGYA00242469_ERZ724016 | MGnify/ENA metagenome assembly ERZ724016 | reverse complement strand
GGACGCGGAGGCTGGGACGCTGCGCGTCCTAAGCGGCTTTGCCGCTAATGCGCCCATGGCGCATCAGCCTCCGCCCGCACGTACTGCGACTCCCGAAGGAACTGCGATAGAACACTATAGTCGGGGCGCGCCCGATGGGAACGCACAAAGCACTAAAACGACTAAGCAAAAGTCCGGCGATAGCGAAGTTTGAGCCGTCTGCTTAGCCTACAAAAAACAGCCCATAAAAAGGCTGTTTTTCAATCAATTCATTCGGCTGCCTGCTCAGTCAATCTCAACCATAATCTTCTCGTTGACTCTTGCAGCTCCGGCTCTCATAAGAGTGCGGATAGCCTTGGCTATTCTTCCCTGCTTGCCGATAACTCTTCCCATGTCGTCGGGAGCAACGTGCAGATGATACACAATAACTCCGTCTTCGTTGGGTTCGTCGCAGGTTATTTCAACGGCGTCCTTGTCTTCAACAAGCTCTGCCGCAATTGTTTTCAAAAGTTCTTTCATGTTTATCTTTCCTTTTAATAGTATACTGCGCCAGCCGTTTTCCGACTGCGCATGGGTTTCTTTTTTGATATGCTCTGCGCATAGTTTGTTTTGTGATATGCGCTGCGCATAGGCTATTTTTTGATATGCGATTCTTGAACCGATATTACCGAATCGCGGTTTGCTCGCCGGCTTTCTGATTATCAGCAAGGCGAGCGACCGGGATAATTCTTCCGCAGTGACCGCCCTGCTGAAAAAAGCCTCTTAAATCAGATAACGCCGTTCTTCTTGAAGATAGCCTTAACGGTATCGGTGGGCTGAGCGCCGTTAGCGATCCACTTCTTTGCCTTTTCTGCGTCGACCTTCAGAACGGAAGGCTCAACAGTGGGGTCATAGTAGCCGATCTCTTCGATAAAACGACCGTCTCTGGGATATCTCGAATCGGCTACAACTATTCTGTAGAAGGGATCCTTCTTGGCACCGATTCTTCTGAGTCTGATTTTTACTGCCATGTCTATTTCACCACCTAAATGAATTTGTTTATATATTAACCTTTATATCGAGGTTAACGACTGTTTTTGCGGGATTTGTACGTGCTGACCGCTCAGCTTGGTTACATCCCCTTAAGCTGGTTCATCAGCTCAGGCGGAAGATTCGGCATTCTGCCCTTTTTGCCTTTGCCCTTGCCGTTTCCTGCCTTGCCGAGCTTTTTCATCATGTCGCGCATCTGCTCGTACTGCTTTAACAGGCGGTTTACATCCTCCACCCGCGTGCCGCTTCCGGCGGCTATCCTGCGCTTGCGCTTGGGATTTATGATGGATGGATGTGCACGCTCCTGCGGGGTCATCGAAAGGATCATTGCTTCGGTTCTTATGGGCTGACGCTCGTCGATGGCGCTTTCGTCAATCTTGTTGGCACCCGGAATCATCTTTATAAGCGACTTTATCGAGCCCATCTTTTTGATCTGCTGCATCTGATCCAGAAGGTCGTTCATGTCGAACGAGCCTTCCATCATCTTGTCCGCAAGCTTTTCGGCTTCCTTTTCATCTATTGTGTTCTGCGCCTTTTCTATAAGCGTCAGAACATCGCCCATTCCGAGGATTCTTGAAGCCATGCGTTCGGGATGGAACGGCTCAAACTCGTCAAGCTTTTCGCCCATGCCCACAAATTTGATGGGCTTGCCTGTAGCCGCGAGGACCGAAAGTGCCGCGCCGCCGCGGGTGTCCGAATCAAGCTTGGTAAGTATTACGCTGTCGATGTTCATGGCTTCGTCGAAGCTTTTTGCAACGTTTACCGCTTCCTGACCGGTCATAGCGTCGATAACAAGCATTATTTCGCTGGGCTGAGCTATCTCCCTGATGTCGCGAAGCTCGTTCATAAGCTCCTCGTCTATCTGCAAGCGACCTGCCGTGTCGAGTATAACAATATCGTTGCCGTAGTCTTTGGCGTGGGCAAGAGCTGCCTTGGCGGTCTTTCTCGGGTCGGACTGACCCATCTCAAAAACGGGAACCCCCGCCTTCTCGCCGACGATTTCAAGCTGCTTTATAGCCGCCGGACGGTATATATCAAGCGCGACCAGCAGCGGGCGCTTTTCCTGCGATTTGAAATACTTTGCAAGCTTTGCTGCGTGGGTGGTTTTACCTGAGCCCTGAAGTCCGCACATCATGATAACGCAGGGCGGCTTTGCGGGAAAGTTTATTTTGCTGTTTGATTCGCCCATCAGCTTTATAAGCTCCTCGTGGACGATTTTAACAACCTGCTGGGCAGGGGTGAGGCTTTCCAAAACGTCCGCGCCGACGCATCTTTCCGAAACCTTTGCCACAAAGTCCTTTACGACCTTATAGCTTACATCCGCCTCTAAAAGAGCCATGCGGATTTCCTTCATCGAAGCCTTAACGTCTGCCTCGGTAAGTCTGCCGTGCGACTTTAGCCGCTTGAAAACGTTTGCAAGCTTTTCGCTTAATCCTTCAAACGCCATTTATATGCTTAGTCCTTTCTGGTGGGATTCTTTCTTGTTAGCAGCGAAGCGCCGGAAATGCTTGATTTAATTGCTTCGAGCTTTTCTATAACGCTTTTTGTGGTAGTATATGTTTTGCAGTCACCTATTATTTCATCGCAGTGCGAGCTTACATGGCGCATAAGGGTGTTGCAGTTTTCGACTATATCCATAACGCCTATCTTTTCGTCCATCTCTAAAAGAGCTTCTTCGCCGCGCTTTATGCTGTCCCTCACGCCCTGGCGGGATATCCCCTCGTCCTGAGCGATTTCGGAAAGGGAAAGGTCGCTATTGTAGTATAAGTCAAGCATATCACGCTGCTTTTCGGTCAGCATGTCGCCGTAAACATCTAATAGAGCTGAGAATTTAAGATCCTTTGCCACAATATCCACCTTCGCTTTACTGAAAAGAACACTAAATCTTGTTTTGAGTGTAAAGCCGCAAAACTTTACAGAAGATATTATATACCATTCCGCGGAATTTGTCAATAGGTAAACGCAAAAAAATTGCCGCAAATTTTTGCCGCAAAATAATGACGCAAATTTTGCCGCAAAAAAATCGCCGTGAATTTTTTGTTTCCTTACTGTGGCATTTTAGTTTTGCACCTTTCATCTTTGGCAGGGGTAATGGCGCATCAGGACACAAGCCGTCCTCCAAAAACAGCAGTCAAAAGAAGAGAGATATGCAGGAATCTGCACATCTCTCAAAACAGAAGTCAACAACGGAGTAAACCGCGTTTCGCGTAGTGAAACGCTTGCGACGGCAAAACAAAGGAACGACGATTACAAGGATTGGATTGTCAGCTTTGTTCGGTAACCGCAATATGCAGGTCTGTAAGCTGAACATCGTCCACCTTGGCAGGGCAGCTCGACATAAGCTCGCTGGCGTTCTGAACCTTGGGGAAGGCAAGAACATCGCGCAGGTTGTCGGCACCCGCGAATATCATCGAAAGTCTGTCAAGACCCAGACCTAAGCCGCCGTGCGGCGGTGCGCCGTACTTGTATGCCTCTACCAAGAATCCGAATTTGGCTTCAATTTCCTCGTCGGTAAGACCCAGCAGGCGGAACAGGTGGTTTTGCAGCTCGCAGTCGGTGATTCTCATCGAGCCTGAGCAAAGCTCGGTGCCGTTTAATACAAGGTCATAGCACTTTGCGCGCACGTTGCCCGGATCGGTGTCGATATAGTCAAGGCACTCGTCCAGCGGCATGGTGAAGGGGTGGTGCATAGCGTCCCAGTGACCTGTCTCGTCGTTGTACTCAAAGAACGGGAACTCAACTATCCACAGCAGGTTATACTTATCCTTGGGGATAATATCCATCTTCTTTGCAGCGATAAGTCTTAAAGCTCCCAGAACAGGCAGCACAACCTTGTCCTTGTCTGCTGCGATAAGCACAACGTCTCCCTTTTCGGCTCCCGCAGCGGTCAGTATTGCTTCAAGCTCGCCTTCGTGCAGGAATTTTGCAAACGAGCAGTTCGGAGCGTCGTCCAGCCATCTTACATATGCAAGACCCTTTGCGCCTATGCCCTTGGCGTGTTCGGTAAGCTTGTCTATCTCCTTGCGGGTGTACACAGCCGAGCCGTTTTTGATGACTATTGCGCGAACCGAGCCGCCGGCTTCAAGAGCGGATTTGAATACCACAAAGTCAACGTCTCTGACCGCCTCGCTGATATCCACAATCTCCATACCAAAGCGGGTGTCGGGCTTGTCCGAGCCGTAGCGGTTCATAGCGTCGGCAAAGGTCATGCGCGGGATGGGAGTTTGTATGTCTATTCCCTTGATTTCCTTAAACAGTCTCTTCATAAGCCCCTCACCGATATCGAGGATATCCTCGACGTCTACAAAGGACATCTCCATATCTATCTGAGTAAACTCGGGCTGGCGGTCGGCGCGCAAATCCTCATCGCGGAAGCAGCGGGCGAGCTGGATATAGCGGTCGAAGCCCGCAACCATAAGCAGCTGCTTGTATATCTGGGGCGACTGCGGCAGGGCATAGAACTTGCCTGCATGGATTCTGGAAGGCACCAGATAGTCCCTCGCGCCTTCGGGGGTGGAGCGGATCATCATGGGGGTTTCTATCTCCAGAAAGCCGTTTTCATAGAAGTACTGGCGGGTGACGCGTGCGATATCGTGGCGCATCATAATGTTTTTGGTGAGCTTGGGGGTGCGCAGGTCGAGGTAGCGGTATTTCAGCTTAAGCTCATCGTTGACCTTTTCGGAGTTGGTGATTTCAAACGGGATTGTCTGAGCCTTGGAAAGAATTTTCAGCTCGGTGACGCGGATTTCAACCGTTCCTGTTCTGATCTCGGTGTTGACGCTCTCTCGCGGGGTGACCATACCCTTTGCCATCAGGACGTATTCGTTGCGGACGGTTGCAGCCTTTTCAAACACGGCAGGGTCGGTATCGTCGCCGAAAGCGAGCTGGACTATTCCCGTGCGGTCGCGGAGGTCGATAAATATAAGGTTGCCGAGGTTGCGTACTTTCTGTGCGAACCCGCCGACGACAACCTCGCAGGGGGTCAGCGGTATTTCCGCACAATAGTGTGTGCGGCGCAGTGATTCCATTCTGTCCATTTTTTATTTCTCCTTTTTGGATTGTATTTTATTGGATGTAGTAATAAAAAAGAATTAAAAGCTTTAGAGCCGGCCTTTCTCGAAAGGCTGGCAGGGTCTCGGGGCGGCGCCCCGAGTCGCGACCCGCAGGTCGCGAAATCCCCCGTTTCTTTTCCGGAAAAAGCGCAGGACGAGGAGTAAAAACAGTCCGGTGGACTGTTTTTACGTGGAGAGACCCTCGCCGGGGGTCTCTCCGATGGGCGATAGCCCATGGCTGTAGGCAGTAACAGAGATATCAAACAGGTTATCCGAAGGAGCAAAGAATCCTTAAAGTTAGCGAAGTTGTAGATACTGCAAAGCTATCCTAATCATAGCTCAGGGGTAGTCTATATATCGGAGCTTTGTATGAACCACCAGTGAGTGCAGGGATGGACGCACTCCGTGCGCCCATAGGAGGACCCCCGACGAGGGTAGGCGACGGCGACTACTTTGTAATCTTCGTACTGTCGTTTGCCGTCGCACAGTGCCTTTCCTCCGTCTTTGGCACTTCATTTGTTAGTTGTGAAGGCTTCTGCATATACTACACTATTGTTCACAATTGCAGGACGGAAACGCCAGACTTATGTTTAGGAGGTAACAGTCCACCGGACTGTTTGCACTTATTTCGACCGTTAAGGTCGGAATTAGTGCTTCTCCCTCTCCTGCGTTTCGCTTCGCAAGAGATTTCGCCCCCTGCGGGGAGACGGCGGCGTATCATTTGTAATCGTCGTACTTTTATTTGCCGCCGCACATCGCATTTCCTCCGTCTTTGGCTGTACTTTTGCTTGACAGGGTGATTCCTGCATATAAAATACATTGATTTTCGATTGATGGACGGAAATGCCCAACTTTTGTTTAAGAGGAGGGCGCCGCCAAAGCCGACATCAAAAGTCCGGCGTTTCCGTCCATCGATTGCAGGCGTATGTAAGAAACGGCGTGCAGTCTGGCTTTGTTGAGAAGGAAAAGGAAATTACGGAGGAAACGCAATGCGTGACGGCATACTATTGACAAGCGACTTACAAAGTTGATGCCGTCACCTGCTGCCTTGAAAGGCTGGCGAACTTTTTAGTTCTTTGCTCTTGATTCACAGCGATTGACTATCCTGCCGTGCCTTAACCCAGTGTATTCTCTAATGCGCTTTCCAAACCTTCCGTCTCAAAAATTTCATTGAGAATCAGCGGTGTAAACCCCGCATTTATATCCTCCAGCGAAGTGGGATTCTCTTCGCCGGTACGCATATTCTTAATCTTCACCTCGCCCGACTCCAGCTCATTATCCCCCAGCACGCAAACAAACTTCGCACCAATCTTATTCGCATACTTCATCTGCGGCTTCAACCCTCTTCCGACAAGGTCAAATTCCGCAGCATAGCCTTCCTCTCTCAGCTGCTGACAGAGCACCGCCGCCTTTGCCTGAGCGGTCACGCCCATAGGCGCAAAGTATATATCGCAGGTCTTGGCTTCTAAAAACTCCTTCTTCTGCTGCTCCATTGTAAGAATAAGCCTCTCTAAACCCATTCCGAAGCCGAGCGCGGGTGTGGGCTGTCCGCCCAGCTCGGACACTAAGCCGTCATACCGTCCGCCGCCGCAGACCGTTCCCTGCGCGCCTATATCCTTTGAGATAAACTCGAACACGGTTCTGGTATAATAATCCAGTCCCCTTACAATCTTGGGGTTGACTGCAAAGCTAACGCCGTTTGCGGTCAGGATTTCCTTCAGCTTTTCAAAGTGTTCGCGGCAGTCGTCGCAGAGATAGTCAAGGATTATCGGCGCGTCCTTGGCAATGTCCGCGCAGATGGGCGACTTGCAGTCTAAAATCCTCATAGGATTTTTGTCGAGACGTTCGCGGCAGGTGTCGCAAAGCTCGTCCTTTCTTGCGCTGAAATACTCCTTTAATGCGGCGTGATATTTCTTTCTGCACTCGGGGCAGCCTATTGAGTTGATGTTAAGCTCGATATTTTCCAGCCCGCACTCATCTAAAACAGCCTTTGCCAGAAGTATAATTTCCGCGTCGGCATAGGGAGACGCCGCACCGAACATTTCTATTCCGAACTGGTGAAACTCGCGCAGTCTTCCCGCCTGAGGCTTTTCGTGGCGGAAGCAGGGGATGACATAGTAGACCTTCTGCGGAAAGCCCTCGTTCATAACGCCGTTTTCGAGCATTGCTCGCACTACTCCCGCGGTTCCTTCAGGGCGGAGTGTAAAGGTCTGGTCGCCCTTGGAGGAGACGGTATACATCTCCTTGGTGACAACGTCTGAGGTGTCCCCCACAGAGCGGACGTACAGTCCCGTCTCCTCAAAAACGGGAGTTCTTATTTCGCGGAAGCCGAACTGCTCCGCGCAGTCGCGGACAATCTGCTCCACCGTGTGCCATTTGTTTATCCCTGAGGGCAGAGCGTCCTGCGTGCCCTTGGGTCTTTGCAAATATTGTGCCATAAAATTTTCCTTTCTTGTTTTATTATATATCTATATCTACATCGATATCCTCGATAAGACTGTTCTCAGCGTACCATTGCAGGCGTTTTATCTCATCTGTCACTATTTCAAGACCCTTTGCGCTTGCAAACCAGTTATCTCTTTTAGCGGACATATCATTTGCGGGACAGGGTACGAACTCATATTCCGAAAGCCGTCTTTGCGCTAAAAGCATAGCCCTGCGCATATGATAAGCGGTTGTTACCAGTATTATTCTGCGGCATTCCGGCAGCCGCGCGCGGATTATCTCCCTTGAAAAATCGAGGTTTTCCACGGTGGTAAAGGCTTTGGTCTCGCAGAATATTTTATCCTGCGGTATGCCAAGCTCCTTTGCGGCGCGGAGCATTGACAGATACTCCTGCATAAAGCCGTACTGCGTTTGCTGAGCCTTCCCGCCCGAAAAAAGGAGGTATTCCGCCCTGCCCGCAAAATACAGCTTTGCCGCTTCGGGGACTCTGTAGCGGCTTGCCTTGCTGCTGCCCAGAACTATGATAAGGTCGGCACGTTCGCCGGAGTATTCAAGGCTGTCATACAAAAGCTTATCCACAAGCGTTCGGGTCAGAGCCGAGCGGTTTATTTCCGAAATCCTCATATCATCCTCCTTTGCAGCCCTGTATTCGGGGCGGGATATCCCCTGCTTCACATCTGAGGCGGGGGATTTTTCATTATTTGAATCCAAAAAAGCGCCCATCATCCCTAAAAAAGGGACGACAGACGCCGTGGTACCACCCTTGTTACCGTCCGTTTCGTTTACGCCGGACAGTCACTCAGCTTCCTTAACGCGGAAAACGCCGCGGCTTTTGCCTTATCTATCCCGAAAAGGCTTTATAACCGCAGGGCTCGGAGGTGTCCTTCATTTATGCACCGCGCCGACGCTCTCACCGCAGCAGATTCGTTTGAATCAGCCTTGCGCCGTTCTCTTTGCCGCAGGTGCAGAAATTACTCTCCCCGTCTCAGCCATTTAATATTTTCATATTCATTTGTTTATATGCTTTTGCGATATGCTTTTCTGTGGCGCATATCTGCGGTCGTCCCACCGTTAGACGGTTATATCGCGGTAGTTGTCTCTATAGTCAAGATCTCCTCTTTCCAGAGCCATGATCAGCGCTTCGGCGGTTGCGATATTTGTCGCTACAGGTATATTGTAAACGTCGCAGAGTCTTAGGATATCTCTTTCGTCGGGCTCGCTGATCTTGCGGCGGATGGGGTCGCGGAAGAAGAGCAAGAGGTCTATTTCGTTACAGGAAATTTTTGAGCTTATCTGCTGACAGCCGCCCTGTGAACCCACGAGATACTGCTGAATGGACAGACCGGTGGCTTCTGAGACCTGCTTGCCGGTTGTTCCCGTGGCGCAAAGCTTGTGTTTAGAGAGTATTCCGCTGTATGCGATGCAGAATTGAATCATAAGCTCTTTTTTTGAATCGTGCGCAATTATTGCAATGTTCATTAGGCGGACTCCTTTCAAATAGTTATATTAATTTAGATATACTTTCCCATATATTATTCACGATACAAATTATTATAGCACATGAGCGGCAAAAAGTCAAAGATTTTTTGAAAAAATATCGTCCAAATTAGATATATAAAAAACAGCAATATTCCTAAAAATTGTTGAGGGTTCATAGCGGAGTGAACACTTTTGGGAATGGTGGGTAACATTTTCTGCTTTTTGCGGGGGTATGGGGAGGTTTGCGCCTTTGGGTGAGGGGGTGTTATCTGTTTGACTGTCTGCGGGGATGTATGTAAGGAAGCTTCGCTACACTGTGTGAGCCGTTTGATATTTGTCCAACTGCCTGCAGGGGATAAGGGGGATGAACCTAAGGCAAGCAGTAAGCACTGGCGTGCTAACTGCACCCGAGGGGAACCCAAAAATCCGAACAAAAGTGCGGATTTCCCCCGCCCGCAGTTAGTGCGCTGTTTTATCATTTTGAGCGGGCGTACTTTGTAGCCCTTTGAAAGACAATATGTTTTTTGGTGCTCCAGCGAGTCCATATGGGTGAGCGGGTAGGAAAGCGAGTGAAAAAACCGAGAGTTTGCAATGACAGAAAGTGTCATTGTGACAGCACCGACGTCCTTGGCAGGAAGCAGGGCGCGCCTGCTACTTTGTGGGGATGCGGAGGTCTACGCGCTTTGCGCGTGGTTGGCAAAGCCAACCGGACGGCAACGCCGTCCAGACCTCCGCCCGCACGTACTGCGGCTCCCGCAGGAACTGCGATAGAACACTATCGTCTGTGCGCGCCCGTGGGTAACCGCAGAAAGTGTCCGTTCAAAATAGATACGCACAAAGTACTAAAGCTGCTAAACAAAGGTCGGGCGTTTACGTCCTTAAATTGCAAGCGAAAGTATAAATCAGCTCAGTAAGCAAATCCCCGCGGCATATTGAGCAAAAAAGCGGGGCGTAAGCTCCCGCTTTATACTCAACACGTCCTGTAAAATCCAACCAATCAAGGCGCAAACCAATAGCCAGCAGCAACCCCTCAATGTTGCGCAAACGGCAAATTTTTCGGTTTTCGGCGGACGCAAGTCCGACGAAAATTTCGGACCCTCGGTCCGAAAAGAAAAACTTTGCGGCTTTTTGAGCAAAAAATGTGGGCTTCCGCCCACATTTTTTACTCAATAAGCCTTGCCCCAGACCACCATGCAGGTAGCCGGTTTTCCGCAGCAAACGCATTTGTCATCTATATGCTCCTGCTCCAGCGGGATGCATCTCGAGCCTACGCCGGTAAGCTCTTTAACCTTGTCCTCGCAGGCTTCGTCTCCGCACCACATTGCCTTAACAAAGCCGTCGCCCTTTTCATTCAGCATGGCGTTTATCTCCTCGATAGAGGTGCAGCTGTAGGTTCTTGCCTGCTGATTTGCAAGTGCCTTTTCATACATACCGTCGTGGACAGCCTGCAAACGCTCCTTAACTCCCTCGACAAGATTTTCAAGCGGGATAAAGGTTTTGTTCCTGTTGTGACGCTCAACCGCCACGCACTTGCCTTCCTCTATATCCCTCGGACCTATCTCGATTCTCAGCGGAACGCCGCGCATTTCGTATTCCGCGAACTTCCAGCCCGGAGAATTTTCGCTGTCGTCCAGCTTGACTCTTATTCCGGCGGCTTTAAGGGTGGCATAAAGCTCGTTCGCCTTTTCGAGGACGCCCTCCTTGTGCTGGGCTACCGGCACAATCACTACCTGAATAGGAGCTACTGCCGGCGGGAGTACCAAGCCGTTGTCGTCGCCGTGGGTCATAATAATCGCGCCGATAAGGCGGGTAGTAACGCCCCAAGAGGTCTGGTGGGGAATCTGAACGGTGTTGTTTCTGTCGGTAAAGGTGATTCCGAAAGCCTTGGCAAAGCCGTCGCCGAAGTAGTGGCTTGTGCCCGCCTGAAGAGCCTTGCCGTCGTGCATAAGTGCCTCTATCGCGTAGGTGGAGACTGCACCCGCAAACTTGTCGCTCTCGGTCTTTTTGCCCTTGATGACAGGCATGGCGAGTGCCTGCTCGCAGAAGTCGGCGTAGACGTTTAGCATCTGCTCAGTCTCGGCGATAGCCTCCTCGGCTGTTTCGTGGATGGTGTGACCCTCCTGCCACAAGAACTCGCGTGAGCGAAGGAAGGGACGTGTGGTCTTCTCCCATCTGACAACCGACACCCACTGGTTATAAAGCTTCGGCAAGTCTCTGTAAGAATGTACGATATTCGCATAATGCTCACAGAACAGAGTCTCCGAGGTCGGGCGGACGCATAAGCGTTCCTCTAACTTTTCGTTTCCGCCGTGGGTTACCCATGCAACCTCGGGCGCAAAGCCCTCAACGTGATCCTTCTCCTTATTTAAAAGGCTCTCGGGTATGAACATCGGCATGCATACGTTTTCGTGACCCAGCTCCTTGAACTTGGTATCTAAAATTTTCTGCATATTCTCCCAGATAGCGTAGCCGTAGGGGCGGATAACCATGCAGCCTTTTACGCTGGTGTACTCAATAAGCTCCGCCTTTTTTACTATGTCGGTGTACCACTGTGCAAAATCCTCGCTCATCGGGGTGATTGAGGATACTAACTTTTCGTTTTTATCTTTAGCCATGTTAAATCTTCTCCTTATATATTATTTGTCCTCGTTTTGGGGACTCGTCCGCGCGCGGATCTGAAATTCACTCGGTTTTTGAGGACTCAGCCGTGCTCGGCGCTGAATTATCGTTAGAATCTGTACTATCCTCCGCTTTGGGAGACTCAGCCGTGTCAGGCTTTGAACTATCTTCAGAATTTATACTATCCTCCACCCTTTCGGGAAGGGGCGCGCTTTCAAAGGGGGATATCGGAGCCTTGGGAATCTGACTGTAGTCGGGGGCTTTGCCGCGCTTTTTGTCGATAAATGCCGCCAGCTTGGGGGTTACAACCGCGATAACGAAGATCCCCGCGAACATAAGCATAACCATAATCATAAATTTGGCGACCTGCGCCGAGCCGAGAGCTATAACAGTCATTTCCTCATCCCCTTTAGCTTGTAGTTTGATTTATACTATAGCACATTGGGACTGGTTTGGCAAGAGGGATGAAGAAAAAATTGCGGAGTTGATGAATGGAAACACTGTTTTTAGTTAGAATTGCGAACAAAAAATTGCCGCGAAATCCGTAGACTAACGATTTCGCAGCAATCTTTGATATATTTATATGTCACCATACTGTGAGCAATGAATAGCATTACACGCCCAAAATATAAAATCCGTTGTACTGCTTTGCTTGGTACAACCAGTCAATCAGCTTCAAATAATCCTTGGGCTTATCTTCATAAAGCCTTTCGATAATTGATGGGATAAGCTCTGACTTGTAGTAATTGATTCCAAAACAGTCGACTATGCCGGTTTTTAAGTTGTTATATGTTCCACAGTCGAAAATGTCGCCATAAATGTCCAAAAACTCGTCCATATCTTTTATACTGACATACAGAGAATCATTCTGATACATACTTTTGCCGGAGCTCCGCACAGAGACTAATTCTTTCAGGCACGTTTTAGACGATAGTTTGCAGAATGTTATTTCTATGAAACAGCTTCCGCAGAAATATCTTCTTTCCTCCTGAGATGAAAATGTATAAAACATGAAATATAACCCTGCGAATAGCCTAAGCTCCAATTATTCCCCTGTATACTCAACAACCACCGCGCTTGAAACTCCCTCTATCGCGGAGAGCTTGTCAACAAATGCTGTATCGCCCTTTTTAACCTTTACGTCCACTGTCAGCTCGGTCTCGCCCTTGTACTTAGCCTTTCCGCGAAGCTTGGTTTTGACTGTTTTTAGCTCGGCTGCGACAGCCTCGGCGGCTTTGTCCTCGTACTTTACAACAAGCACATATGTCCTCTTACCCTTGCCGATGACCGTGAACAGTATGTAAACTATGGATATCGCCGCGGTTGCAATAAGTGCAAAGGGATAAAGTCCTGCGCCCGAGGTTATACCGGCGGCTATTCCCCAGAACAGAAAGCCTACATCCAGCGGGTCTTTGACCGCCGAGCGGAACCTGACGATTGACAGTGCGCCCACCATGCCGAGCGAAAGCACTAAATTCGAGCCGATGGTGATAACAACGAACGCGGTTATAATGGTAGTCATGACAATAAGCACCGCAAAGCTCTCACTGTAAACCGCCCCGCGGTAGAAGATCTTGTATACAAAATAGATAACCAATGCGCACACCGCCGCGCAAGCCAGTGAAACAAGTATGTATGATACCGTTAAATGCTCAACCAGCCCCAGCTGCTCTATGCTTTCCTTTAATACTGCTTTAATACTGTCCATTTTCAGTCCTCCGTTTGATTTTTGTTTTTTTGAGGGACGTCTGCACAACGTCCTGTAAATCCTTTAATATTTCTGCTTGAAGCGGGTAAGAGCGTCCCTGCAAAGGCAGAACTTTGAAAGTGCTATCCGCTCGCCGTGAGAGGTGGAAACCAAGTCTCTTATATACGTCGGCAGAAGCTCGTCGTATTTAATCTCGAAGATAACCGATTCGTCGGGGAATATGGGAACGGTTACAAGCTCCTTATTAAATATGTCCGCGCCGGATATGCCCGCGTGCAAAGCCTTGTCAAAGGTCAGGCGGACGTTTCCTACAGGATGGACATATGCCTCCCTGTCGTAATCCACCACCACCGACGGCGCAAGTCCTCTTCCCTTTGCAAGCGAAAGAATCTCGCGGCAGAGCGTGTCATCGCTTTCGTAAAGCTGCGAGAAGTCGCCGTGCGTCATGCCGTCCGCCGCAGCTCTCGGCACCGAAACCGCGCGCTTTTTTATGCGGTCGCCGCGCTTTTCCTTACATTCCAGCTTTATCACCAAATCGGAATGGTTGTATATCCGAAGGCGGTATTTTTTTCTGTCCGCAACGCCGGAGAGCTTTTCGCGGTAAGCCATGTGCGAAGCGTCGTCGAAATAAAGGCTGCGGATGAAGTACTCGCCGTCCTCGCCGGCGTTTTCATCGTGCATAAGCAAAGCCGACAGCCGCGCGCTCATCAGCCTATAGTCTGCCTGTGTAAGCAGGAGCTTTATTTCGTGGCGGAATTTTGGCACTCGATCACCTCATTGAGCTATTTTTGAAGGCAAAACAGTTGACATGGATTTTACTTCGTTTTTACATTCCTTTAAATTATACAACACTTTGCCCGTGGTTTCAAGTATTTTTATAAATTTTGATGATTAATTTATGATTACGGGCGGAAAAGTAGTTTACAAGTCCGAATTTTGGTGCTATAATATGATAGCATAGTTGTAGCCGGTACGGCTGCCACAGTAAGTCCTCTTAAAAATTAAATTGCTAACGGTATAATTTCCTTAAAATATAAATCTTAGTATATTTGGAGAAAACGATATGGAAAACACCTCTTCACGCAAAAAAATCGCTGTGATAATCGCTGTTGCCGCGCTTTTGGCGGTGACGATTATTGCCACTCTCGCGGCGGAAAAATGGGTTACCTACAACCCCACCCCCGCCAAGCCGGTGACCGCTGACGAGCTTGACACAGGAGCGCAGCCTCCATTGGCTGTCGGCTCGACCGAGAACAGTCCGGTAAAATTCTCACTGCCCTGCGGCCTTTACAGCAAGTCTGAAAAGCTCTACCTCAGCGCGCAGGACGCCGTAAGAATACGCTACACCAAGGACGGCAGCGACCCCCGCACCGGCGGCAAGCGTTACAGTGAAAACGGCATCAACCTCAAAATAGACGGCGAAAGCGACTGCAAAATCTACACCATAAACGCCTGCGCCGAGTATGCCGACGGCAGCTTTTCGGAGGTCGTCACCCAGAGCTATCTTCTGGGCGCGGACATATACAACCGATTCGACTGCTTGGTGTTCTCCATTTCCATCAACCCCGACTATCTTTATAATTACGAGGACGGCATATTCATCCTTGGCAAAATGCGCGACGATTACCTTGCCACCAAGCCCACCAAGGAAATCCAGCCCACCGACCCCGCAAACTGGAACCAGCGCGGAATGGCTGGCGAGCGCCCCGCGTTTGTGGAGGTCTACGAGCATGACGGCGAGTGCGTTATATCCCAGAAATGCGGACTGCGCATTTTCGGCGGATGGTCGCGCGCAAACGACCAGAAAAATATCCGTCTTTTTGCGCGGAGCCAGTATGACGAGGTGAACAACCGCTTCCGCTACGAGTTCTTCCCCGACGCTGTCGATTCCAACGGCGACAAGCTGAAATCCGCCAAAAAGCTTGCACTGCGCGCCTGCGCCAACGATAACGGCGCACTCTTCGCGCGGGACGACACAATGTCGTATCTTGCTATGCCCACTGATATCGACGCCAAGCACTCCCGCCCCGCTGCGGTCTTCCTCAACGGCGAATATTACGGCTTTGTATGGCTTCAGGAGGTCTTTTCGGAGGACTGGCTCGACCATAAATACAATGTCACCGACGGCACATGGGATATCCTTAAGGGCTGCGAGTACATGATTAAGGACGACCCCGACGAGGATATAGACGCCGCCAGAAGAGACTTTGTGCATATGCAGTCCTACGCCTACAGCGACCTGACCGACGACGAGACCTTCGCCGAGCTTGAATCAATGCTGGATATCGACAATTTCCTGACCTACCATGCCATCAACTCATATATAGGCAACGGCGACTGGCCCAACAACAACTATAAGGTCTACAGATACACCTCGGGGGATGGTTCGCTGTCTCAAAGGCAGGACAGACTTGACGGCAGGTGGCGGTATCTTTTGTTCGATACCGACTTTGCTTTGGGACTTTACGGTCACGACTTTTTGGAAAAGAATATCTGTTATCTGTTTGACGACGAATATTTCGCGCGCTTCCCCGAAAACTGGGATTTAGATGTCCACGACGACGGCGAAAAGTATTGGCGCAGCGACCTGCTGATTACCATGTCGAAGCGCGACGACATCCGCGAGAAGTTTACCGGCATAGTGCTTGACATTATGAACTGGTACTACTCCCCCGAAAGGGTGACGGCTAAGCTCGACGAAATGCACACCCTGCGTCTCCACGAGCTTGTAGCCGCAGGAAACAACGGAAAAGCGAACATCTGGAGCGTAGACCGCGAGCTTAACACTGCCAAGGACTGGATAACCAAGCGCCCCTACTCGGCAAAGCGCCAGCTTTCGCAGATTTTCCCCGACTATTACGATTCCGAAAGCGTCTTTACAATAAGGGCGATACCCACTGAGAATGCTACAATTAAGATTAACACCTGCAATATAGCTTCAGACGAGGAATTTGACTTCAACGGCGAGTACTTTACCGGCATGGAAATACCTCTTAGTGTCACCGTTGCTCCCGGCTACAAATTCGACAGCTGGGAAATCAACGGCGAAAAGGTTTACGAGCAGTCGCTAAGCCTTTCAAGCGAAAAGTACGGCGACAACATAAAAATCAGGCTGAACGTTTCCTGCGAGTCCGCCGGAATAGACATAAGCGAGGTTTGCTATAAGGGCGGCTCGGATTATGTCGTGCTTAAAAATCTCAGCGATAAGTCTTTGTCGACAAAGGGTCTGACACTTTCGGACAGCGACAGCGGCGAGGCTTTCATACTTCCCACCGCGGAAATAAAGGCGGGCAGAACTCTTAAAATAATCTGCAAGAACTATTCAAGAAGCGATGCTTTAGGCTGCATTGAATGCGGATTCTCGCTTAAAGAGGGCGAAACTCTGATTCTTAAGGATGCCGTCGGCAAAACCGTCCGCGAGCTTTACTTAAGAGACGCCGCCAAGGGCTCGGCTTTAAAGCTTGACGAAATGAGCGGAAAATATATCGCCTACACCCCATACCCCAAGGCAAGGATACTTGAGGCTGAGCTGCCAAAATGGGGAGGCTGGGGATGGTAGTGGCTGCTTGCGCTGCCCCAGAGAAGAGAGAAAAGAGAAGAGAGAAAAGTGGAGGTATCGCCTTACGGCGATGTATCTGAATTGCGGCTTCGCCGCATGGCGGAGCCTTCTCTTAAAATCCGTCGCCGTGCGTTTCACCGTAAGGCGAAACGCTCGACTCCTTATCGCACCGTAAGGTGCACATCACAGCGAACAAAGAGAGCGACATCACTGCGAAGCGACATCACGCTCGCGTCAGCGAGTGCATCACTTCTACCTATATCGAAGCACCAAACTAAAAATATAAAATAATAATGAAAAGAAGGAATCATACCATGTCCGGAATCAAAATAACCTGTGACTCGACCTGCGACCTTACCGAAAGCCTCTATTCAAACTACGGCGTTACCGTAATGCCGTTGGGAGTAGTATTGGGCGAAGACCTTAGAAAGGACGGAGTTGACGTTGACCCTGCCGCGATATTTGATTACGTTGGCAAAACCGGAGTGCTTCCCAAAACCTCGGCAGTGTCTGTAAACGAATATTATGAAACGTTCAAGCAATTCTGCCTTGAGGGAAGCGCCGTTATACATATAAACATATCAAGCGACTTTTCAAGCTGCTATACAAACGCCGTTCAGGCGGCTTCAATGGTTAAAGAGGAGATTCCGGACGCCGATATCCGCGTTATAGATTCGCGCAATCTGTCCTCGGGCTCGGGTCATCTGGTGCTGCTGGCTCGTGAGCTTGCAAACAGCGGGCTTTCCGCCGCCGATATCGAGGATCGCCTTAACAAAGCTAAGAACCGTCTTGACGTAAGCTTTGTGTTGCAGACCCTTGAATATCTGCAAAAGGGTGGAAGATGCCCCAGCGTTGTTGCGTTCGGCGCGAATCTTTTAAAGCTCCGCCCCGAAATTGAGGTAAGAGAGGGCAAAATGGGAGTTGCCAAAAAGTACCGCGGCAGCATGGAAAAATCCATCCTCGACTACGTCCGCGGAAGGCTGGCAGGGCGAGAGGACATCGACACAAAAAGGATATTCATAACCCATTCACACGTTCCGCAGGAGATTGTGGACAAGGTAAGAGCGCAGATTTCAGAGCTTCAGCCGTTTGAGGAGATCATAGAGACCTATGCCGGATGCACCGTTTCGAGCCATTGCGGACCCAACTGTCTGGGAGTGCTGTTCTTTACAAAGTAAGAACAGCTGTTAAATCGCGCAAAAATGCCGTAAAAACGCTTGAAATCGACAGCGGATTATGCTATACTTGTTGCAAAATAGTATTATATAGTATTAAGGATGTGAACGCAGATGTTTAAAAAAGATATCGGCATAGACTTGGGAACAGCCAACACCCTTGTTTATTTAAAAGGTAAGGGAATTATCATAAGAGAGCCCTCGGTCGTTGCCGTTGATACCAAAACCGAGCAGGTAAGATATGTCGGACAGGACGCCAAGAACATTATCGGACGTACCCCTGGCTCTATCCGCGCGGTAAGACCCCTTAAAGACGGCGTTATAGCCGATTTCGACATGACCACCGCCATGCTTCAGGAGTTTATCCGCAAGGCAAAGGGCAGCAATCCGCTTGTAAAGGCGCGGGTAATTATCTGCATACCGTCGGGAGTTACCGCAGTTGAGCGCAGAGCGGTAAGAGAAGCTGCCGAGGGCGCGGGAGCAAAAAGGGTATCTATAGTTGAGGAACCCATGGCTGCGGCTATCGGCGCGGGTCTTCCGGTTGAGGAGCCTACCGGCTCGATGATAGTAGACATCGGCGGCGGCACCAGCGAGGTTGCGGTAATATCGCTGTGCGGAATAGTAACCAGCCGCTCGGTAAGGGTTGCCGGCGACGAGTTTGATTTATCCATCATCAACTTTATAAAGAAGAAGTACAACCTGCTCATAGGCGAGCGTACCGCAGAGCATATCAAGATAGAAATAGGCTCGGCTTACCCAGTGGGCGAGGAGCAGGAGCTTGAAATTAAGGGAAGAAACCTATTAACAGGTCTGCCGGAGAACATAACCATCACCTCCGACGAGATAAGAGAGGCTCTTTCCGAGCCGCTTTCGCACATTGTCGAAGCGATCAAGGTGACCTTGGAGCGCACCCCGCCTGAGCTTTCGGCGGACATCATAGATCAGGGAATCACGCTTGCGGGCGGCGGAGCTATGCTTCGCGGGCTTGACAAGCTTATAAACGAGGAGACCGGCATACCGGTATACATCGCGGAAAGACCGCTTGACTGCGTTGTAGACGGTACCGGCAAGCTGCTTGAGAACATCGAGGAGCTGCATGACGTGCTTAATGGGAATGATGCGTATTGATATTGCGCGTTGAGTTTGTATTGAGTGCGTATTGAGTTGGCTGGATGCCGATGTGCAGCTATATATCGGGGGCTTGTTTGAATCGCAAGTTTGTGCAGGGATGGACGCACTCCGTGCGCCCATAGGGAGACCCCCGACGAGGGTAGGTGACGGCGACTACTTTGTAATCTTCGTACTGTCGTTTGCCGTCGCACAGTGCCTTTCCTCCGTCTTTGGCACTTCATTTGTTAGTTGTGAAGGCTTCTGCATATACTCCACTATTGTTCACAATTGCAGGACGGAAATGCCAGACTTATGTTTAGGAGGTAACAGTCCACTGGACTGTTTTTACTCCCCATCCTGCGTTTCGCTTCGCCGAGGATTTCGCTCCCTGCGGGGAGCGACGAGGGCTCCTCGCCCTCGACCTCGCAAGGGCTCCTCGCCCTTGACCTCGCGAGGGCTCTGCCCCTCGACCCCGCAGCCTTGAAAGGCTGGCGAACTTTTTAATTTTTGCTATTGAAGGTTTGAGCGTTCAATAGTTTGGCGGTCAACAATGATTTATTTGTTGCGCCGCTTTTTTGGTTAAATTTTCGTATCTCGTCCGATTTTAAGGAGAACATCAATGAAAGAATTCTTTTCCAGCAAAAAATTTAAAGTAATCCTTTGCATTTGCGCGCTTTTTGCCGGAATAATGATATATGCGGCGGTTTCCTCGTCGTCGAACATTGTCAGCTCGGCGATAGGAGCCGTTCTTTCTCCTGTGCAGAAAATATCCAACTCCATTTCGTCATGGGTCACTTCCCGCATTGATATGCTTGTAAACGCCGGCGACTACTACCGCGAAAACGCCGAGCTGCGCGATGAGATCGCGCGGCTTACAGCGCAGATGGCGGACTACGTTCAGGTTAAGCAGGAAAACGAGCACCTGCGTGAGATGGTGGAGCTTGCCGAGGCGAGCGAGGGGATCGAGTTTTCCGAGCCTTGCACCGTTATAGGTCGAACCGCCAACGACGTTTTCGGCTCCTTCTTTATCGACAAGGGCTCCAAGGACGGCGTTGAAATCAACGACCCTGTTGTCACCCGCGACGGTTTGGCAGGCTTTGTCAGCGAGGTTGAGTACACCTACTCCAAGGTCACTGCGATTATATCCAACGACATATCCATCGGCGTTTACTGCGTCCGCACCGGCGAGACAGGCGTTACCGAGGGAAGCTACATGCTTGCCTCCGACAAGCTTATGCGGATGATATACATTCCCCTTGACTGTGCCATGCAGGACGGCGACATCATTATCACCTCCGGCTATTCGGGAATAGTCCCCAAGGGCTTGGTTGTCGGCACCGTCAGCGAGATTAAGATATCCGAAAACGGCTTAAGCAAGCACGCGCTTGTATCGCCTGTAATTGATTCGGAAAAGCTGAAAACGGTATACGTAATAGTCGATTTTGACGGAAAGGGATCGGGCTTTGAAAATGCGCAGTAAACCTATAAAGCCGCTTCCGCTGCCGCTGAAAACGGCGATAAAGTGGGCGGTATTTATCATAACCGCCGCGATTGCCTTTGGCTTTTCGACTGCGGGGGCGTCCACACATTCAAGGGCTTTGGCGCTTATGCCTTTGGCTATAAGCATATCGGTATTTTCCTCGGAAATCCCCTCCGCTGCGATGGGCGGCTTTGCGGGGCTGCTGATTGATGTTTCGCAGGGGCAGCTTATCGGCTTTACGGCGTTATATCTGTGTTTGTGCTGCGGGCTTGTCTCGGCGCTTTTCAGGCAGTTCCTGCGAAAAAACTTTATAAACTACGCCGCCGCGGTAATTGCTTGCACCTTTGCGTATCTTTACATACATTACTTTTTCTACTACCGCATATGGGAATACGAGGGATACGGTCTTGCGCTGAGCGAGCGGCTTCTGCCCTCCGCCCTGAAGACCCTGCTGTGGGCACCGGTGTGGTTTGTTTACGTCTGGCTGATAACCAAGCTTGCAGGAAAGAAGAAGATGCTGGAGATTGAAGAGGCGGACGAGAAAATCGACAGAGTATGAAGCGCAGCGAATGCTGCGCAGATAAAAGATAAAAAAGAAAAGAGAAGAGATGTGGAGTCAAGCGTATCGCTTTGCGCGAAACGCTTGACGACGGATTTAAATATGCGGCGAAGCCGCGCTACAAGCCGCTTTGCGGCTTATTAATAATAATCGCCGTAAGGCGATACCTCTACTTTTCTCTTTTCTCTCTTATCTCTTATCTGCGGCGCAAGCACGCATCCATGTAAACCGAACAAAGTATAAAAAGGAAATATCTCATGAAAAAGCTCTCTTCCATAATCCGCGCCGCCATCGGCGTGTTTATAATTGTCGCTTTCGCCGTATTCTTCGGGATACGGCTTATGAAAATACAGATTGTTGACGGTGAAAAGTACCTAAGCATGTCCCACCGCTCCACCACTGCCACCCAGACCGTTTATGCCGTCAGGGGCGGGATTGTTGACAGCAAGGCGCGCCCTTTAGTGGAGAACAAGGTCTCCTACAACGTTATAATAGAGCACTCCTTCTTTCCCGACAGCCTGTCCGAGCAGAACGAAACCATCCTGCGCATAGCGGAGCTCTTAGAAAAGGATGGCATTGAGTGGATTGACGAGACACCCATAACCTTTGAAACGCCCTACGAGTTCATTCCAGACGCTAAGGAATCGGACATAAAAAGGATAATATCCAAGCTCCGCCTTAACAGCTATGCAACCGCCGAAAATTGCATAGCCAAGCTGATTGAGGACTTCGACATCAGTTCGGAATACACCGCCCACGAGCGCAGGATTATTGCGGGGGTGCGGTATCAGATGATTTTAGCGGACTTCTCATCCAATACCGACTATGTTTTTGTGAGGGACGTCCCGATTGAAACCGCGTCAAAGGTGCGCGAGCTGCGCTCGTTCATCCCCGGGGCGGACATTGCCGAGGGAGCGGTGAGAGTGTATGCCTCGGGCGACATCTTCCCGCACGGAATCGGCTATGTGGGTCCGATATATGCCGAGGAGTACGAGCAGCTTAAGGACAAGGGCTATTTTATCAGCGATACGGTCGGAAAAAGCGGCATAGAAAAGGCGATGGAGAGCGTTCTGCGCGGTAAGAACGGCGAAAAGCGGATAACCGTTTCGAGCGACGGCAGCGTGTCTGAGGAGGTAACCATTGCACAAATCCCAGGAAACACGGTTATGCTGACAATAGACTCCGAGTTCCAGCGGAAAATTCAGGACATCCTGAATGCGCACATAGGCTATCTGAATCAGGGCAAGCTTACCAAGCGGGACAATGTAACCAAGGAATATCTTGATTTTTCGGAATGCAAGTCGGGCGCGGCTGTTGTTATAGATGTAAAAACCGGCGCGGTTTTAGCTCTTGCCACCGCCCCGGGGTATGATATAAACGACCTTTTGAATGATTACTCTGCCGTCCTCAACGCCAAGGGGGCTCCCCTTTACAACCGTGCGCTGGACGGACTTTACCGCCCCGGCTCGGTGATGAAGACTGTCACGGCAATAGCTTCGCTCAGCGAGGGCATAATCACTCCCGAGGATAAATTTTTCTGCTCGCGGCACTACAACTTTCTGGATATAGTTGTAAACTGCACCGGCTCTCACGGAAACATCAGTGTGACAACCGCCATACAGAAAAGCTGCAACATCTTTTTCTATCAGGTGGTTCAGAAGCTGGGGCTGGATAAGCTTATGCAGTACCAGCAGGCGTTCGGGCTTGCAACACAGCAGAATCTTGAAATAAGCTCGGCTAAAGGGTATTTAGCCTGTCCGGAGACGTTTGAGAACTTAGGCATTGACTGGACGGTGGGTCAGGTGCTTCAGGCGGCTATCGGGCAGTCTGAGGTAGGAGTGACACCGTTGCAGATGTGCGTTCTGGCGGCGACGATAGCCAATCGCGGCGAGCGAATGAAGCCGTATCTTGTGGACTCGGTGTGGGATTACAACATGCAGAATATGCTCTCGAAAACCGAGCCGCAGGTGGTATCGAGGATAGATGCTGATCCGCAAAAGGTGTTCCAGCCGGTAATAGACGGCATGATCCTTGCCGGAGACAGCACAACCTCGCAGACCTATGCCGCTTCAAACTCTCAGGCGGCATTTGAAGCGCAGTTTTCTACTGCCGCGCTCCCCCGAAAGGTCGCGATAAAGACAGGAACCCCGCAGGCGAGCAACAAGGCAACCCAGAACTCAACGGTGGTGGGCTTTTATCCCGCAGACGACCCCGAAATCGCCTTTGCGGTGGTTATCGAGGGAGGAGAGTACGCGAAGTACACAGTGCGGAAGATTATCGAGGCGTACTATGGATATGAGACTAAAGTGGTTGATATCGGCGGGGGGAAGATGAAGAGCGTTGTTGAGTGAGTTTTATCGGGTTTGTGATGGATTATGGAAATGAGCGGTTTTGAATCCATCTTTTAGTGAAGAGAGAATAGAGAAAAGAGAAGAGAGAAAAGTGGAGGTATCGCCTTCGGCGATAATCTTTTAGGCGGCTGCGCCGCTCTTAAGATCTGTCGGCGCAAGCTGTCCAGTTTCAGCACATAGGTAAGTAGAAAATGTCAGCACATAGGTAAGTGCAG